>JAEEGL013634373.1_pt1 | contig 12933 bp, 10 predicted proteins | sample 9134231 | NCBI WGS metagenome assembly JAEEGL01 (sample SAMN16246548, study PRJNA631951) | gut metagenome | biome: gut microbiome; feature: rumen; material: fiber-attached | host: Bos | place: Iran: Karaj | collected 2018-10 | reverse complement strand
GTCTCGCTGCTCGCACCCTTCGTGCTCGCCTATATTGTCTATGCCTGGTGGTCTATCGATAAGAAAAAACTCACCAAAGAAGATATTCACGACGATCACGCCTATTAAGGGATACCGATAATACTTTTTCGAAATGGGTTCTTTTGCTTACGAAATGTAACATGAGAGCCCATTTTTACATTTCACAAACTTTATGTTACATAAGATTAAGTAGCATACCTGAAAAACATACTATATTTGCAGCGCATAAACCTAAGCCCCCTAAGTGAGCAAAAGATTTATTATTAACCATCGACGACATTATCAACTTCTAAATATTAATTTTAAACATTAAATTAACAACCTTATGTCAAATTTTAAAAAGTTACAGAGAACATTGACAGTCCTGTTTCTGCTGTGCATGATTCCCATTGGGATGAACGCCCAGACAGTAAAGGGAACCGTTAATGACGTGGCTGGCGAACCGATTATCGGAGCTACAGTCAAAGTGCAGGGTGGTAATGATGCTACGATTACCGATTTAGACGGTAATTTCACCATCAAAGCTGCCTCTAACGCCACATTAACAATCACCTATGTGGGTTATGTATCCCAGCAGGTGCAGGTAGGTGGCAGAAACAACATCACCATTACCTTAAAAGAAGACAACACCACGCTGAACGACGTCGTAGTCATTGGTTACGGTACGATGAAGAAGAAGCTGGTGACTGGTGCCACCGTTCAGGTGAAGGGTGAAGAAATCGCCAAGCTGAACACCACCAATGCGCTTGAGGCTATGCAGTCGAGCACTCCTGGTGTACAGATTACGCAGTCTTCCTCACAGCCTGGTAAGGGTTACAAGGTGTACATCCGTGGTATCGGCACAACGGGCGATTCACAGCCGTTGTACGTGATCGACGGTGTGGCTGGTGGTAGTCTCGATGGTATTAACACCAACGACATTGAGAGCATCGACATTCTGAAGGATGCTGCCTCAGCTGCCATCTACGGAGCACGTGCTGCCAACGGCGTCATCCTGGTGACAACCCGTCAGGGTAAGGCTGGCAAGATCGAGCTGACATACAATGGTGCTATAGGTTGGTCAAATGCCTACAAGCGCCCACAGCTGCTTAACGCCCAGCAGTACATGACGATCATGGACGAGTTCAGCTTCAACACAACGGGTGCGAAGATGGACTGGGCTGGTTTCGTACCCCAGAAAATCATCGACAAAGTAAAGGGAGGCTGGAACGGCACCGACTGGTGGGACATCTTCAACAACAAGAATGCCGTACAGCATAACCACTCAGTAACGCTGACTGGCGGTAACGACATGTCGAAGTTCCTGATGTCATATACCTATACCGGCAACGAGGGTATCATGGGTGCTAACGTAGCTTCTTACTACAAGCGTAACACCATCAGACTGAACAGCGACCACGTGCTGCTGAAGGCAAAGGACTTCGACGCCATCACCATTGGTGAGAACCTGTCGATTGGCTACACCAAGAGCCACGATCTGGCCGAAGACGGCATGTACTGGAGCTACATTCACGACCTGATGCAGACATCGCCTCTGGTACCGCAGTATGCTGACAATGGCGACATCTACAACTATAATAAATATGGTGAGGGATGGAACGACCAGATTTTCAAGAACCCCTGGGAGGCTCTGACGAAGGGTGGATTCAACTCTATGGCCGAGAGCCGCAACCTGAACATCAACGCTACTGCCTTTGCTACAATTCAGCCTATCAAGGGTCTGAAATGGCGCACACAGTTCAACTACAACTGGTACTCTGGTGCCTACCGCAGCTATGCTGAGCCTCGCTCACCTGCCAACGGTTCGGCTATTGTCGACTCCTACTCTAGCAGCCAGAACCAGAGCATGAGCTCGAACTGGTCGATAGAAAATACGATTACTTACGAGTTGCCTCTCCTGGCAGGTCATAAGATCAGCGTGATGGCTGGTCAGAGCTTCCAGAGTTCAGCATGGGGCGAGGGCATCAACGGTTCGAACAAGGCGAAGGCTGGCGAGCAGCTGGCTACGCTGAAGGGCTGGGACTCTGCATACCTGTCGAACTTCAAACTGACCAGTGCAACGGATGCCACGCTGGGTGGATCACCCAGTGACGAAAGCTACCTGGCTTCATGGTTCGGACGTGCCACATGGGACTACAATGAGAAATACATGGCCACCTTCACCATTCGCCATGACGGTTCGAGTGTGTTCAACGATGGTCACCGTTGGGGTACCTTCCCCTCAGTATCTGCCGGTTGGGTAATCACCAACGAGAAATTCATGGCTAAGACACAGAGCTGGCTCGACTTCCTGAAGATACGTGCTTCATGGGGTCAGAACGGTAACTGCGCTATCCCAGCCTACCAATACCTGGCTACCATCGCACAGTCTGGACAGTACAACGATAACGGCTACAAGTTTGGTTCCGATATGAACACCTCTGTTGCTGGTACTCCAAAGACTGGTGCCTATGCCAACATCCTGCCTAACTACGACCTGACTTGGGAGACTTCTGAGCAGCTGGACTTCGGTTTCGACGCTCGATTCCTCAACAGCCGTCTGGGTGTTAACTTCGACTGGTACAAGAAGACCACCAAAGACTGGCTCATCACCGGTCCTCATGTAGCCATCTACGGTACTAACCCCGCTTACATCAATGGTGGTGACGTCAAGAATACTGGTGTCGAGCTGGCCATCACGTGGAATGACCGCATTGGCAAGGACTTCAGCTACAATGCTAGCGTGAACTTTGCCACCAACAAGAATGAGGTAACACGTATTGCCAACGACAACCACTACATCAATGGTCCTAGCGGCGTGCTGTCACAGGGCACTGAGTATGTATATCGTGCTGAGGAAGGCAAGCCCATCGGTTATTTCTTCGGTATGTCATACAGCGGCATCTGGCAGACTCAGGAGCAGATTGATGCTGCTCGTGCACAGATGGAAGCAGACCTCGCTGCAGGCAGGATTCCTAGCACAGTAGTACTGAAGAACGCACAGCCTGGCGACCCCATCTGGGACGACTATAACGGTGATGGTGAGATCAACTACTCAGAGGGTGAGAAATGCGACCGTCATGAGATTGGTAATCCTAACCCCGATGTTACCCTGGGTATCAACTTGGGCTGCAGCTGGAAGGGCTTCGACTTCTCAGTCAACGGCTACGGAGCTTTCGGCCAGCAGGTTATGCGCTCATACCGCTCATTCGGCGACAACCCACTGCAGAACTACGATACGACCATCCTGAACCGCTGGCACGGTGAGGGCACGTCGAACGACCAGCCACGCATCACGGCTACAGGTCATAACAACACCATCTGGGTGTCTACTCGCTACATGGAGAATGCCGACTTCTTCAAAATCAAGACCATGACGCTGGGCTACGACTTCAAGCACATCTGGAAGTCTTGTCCGTTACAGCAGCTGAAATTCTACGTCCAGGTTCAGAACCTCTGTACCTTCACTGGATACACAGGTCTCGATCCTGAGGTAGGTAACACTGCCGGTGGTAACAACTGGGCATCAGGTATCGACCTCGGTCTTTACCCATCAGCACGTACTTTCATGGTTGGTGCAAACATTAAATTTTAATTCGATAACAGGTTATGAAGAAATATATTTTATCATTATTGACGGTCTTATCAGCAACGGCCTTGCTGACTTCATGTAACGACATGCTGGACACTGACCCACGTAAGACCGAGATGAATAAGGAGACCTTCCCAGGAAAATCTGGTGACGTGGAGTCTCAATTGGTGGCTATCTACAGCATCATGAACGTGCTGGGTGGCGGCGATTCTGATACGTCAAACCCCTTCTATTGGTGGGAGATTATGTCTGACAACTGCTACGGCAGCGGTGGTTTGCAGGACAACAAAGTAAAGTCGATGCACTATCTGGTGCAGATGAGCTCTAACCAGTACGAATTCCCCTTTGTATGTCTTTATGGTGGCGTGAAGCGCTGTAACGACTTGATTGAGAACATCGACAAGGTGAACTGGGACGAGAGCGAGAAGACGCTGCGTAACCAGCTGCTGGGCGAGGGTTACTTCATGCGTGGACTCTATACCATGTGGCTCACACAGTTGTATGGCGATATTCCCCTCATCACCGCTTCCGAGGTTCCTGCTGACATGGAGAAAGAGGTAAGCGCTGAGGAGAAAGTCTATCCCCAGATTCTCTCCGACTTCACATCAGGTATGAACCTCATGGGCACCACCAGAGGTCATGGCGACGGTCATGCTAACAAGTATGTGGCCGAGGCTTTCCTCGCACGTGCCTATATGTTCTGGGCTGGTTTCTACAAGAACGTCAACGAACTGGCTACTGGCGATGCATCCATCAATCTGGTTGAGCAACCTGGTTGTGATGGCGGCACGCTCTCAAAGGCTAATGTCATAGCAGCTGTCAAGGACGTGATTGCCAGTGGTAGCTACAAGCTCTGCGAGGACTACCGCTCATTATGGCAGTATTCTAACAGTCTGCTCTGGGACGAGGCTCACGACAATGAAGACGGTACTGGAAACAAGGAAGGCACTCACGCCTACGCATTTATTGCCGACATGAAGCGCGAGAACTGTTTCGACCAGCCTGGCATGGGTAACGGCAATACCGAGGAGCTCTTCCAGATTCAGTTCATGAATGCTTCTAACTGGAATATTGGTAATTCATACTATACTGCTCAGCGCATGTATTCCAACTACATCTCTTGTTTCTGGGGTCTGCGTTGTAACGGTAATAATGGTAAGCGCGACTACACCTATCCATTCAACGAGGGATGGGGTCAGGGCACACCTTCTTGCAATATCTGGGACGACTGGACACACGCTGAGGAAGTGGGCGGCTATACCGATGCCCGCAAGCTCGGTTCTCTGATTGACTGTGTTCACGAGTTGCAGAACTATACCTTCGTTAAAGACGACTGCGAAGAGTCTGGCTATAGCGTCAAGAAGTACAACTCTGTAGAGCTCGACGCCTGCGAGAACGATAAAGACACCTGGTGGTCAAAGGCTCCTGGCTATACCAGCAGCTCACTCGACAACAAGATGCAGGGCGACCACTTCGAGGACTTCTACCTGATGCGCTATGCTGACGTGCTGCTCATGGCTACTGAGCTCACTGGCGATGCCCAGTACATGAATCTGGTACAGCGTCGTGCTGGTGTTACGGAGACTGGTTATTCATTGGAGGCTGTTCAGAACGAGCGTCGTTGGGAGTTTGCCTTCGAGGGACTGCGCTTCAACGACATGCGCCGTTGGACGGGTAACAAGCCTACCGCAAACTCTTATGCTCCTAAGGCTCTGCAGGCACAGACTGGCAAGACGACAACCCATCATGGCAACAAGAAGTCAACCATGAAGCACATGACCTGCTCGTGGACCAAGCGCTACTGCGATACCAACGGTTTCCTGGCAAAGCCACAGAACCAGATCAACCTGATGAACGGCAAGCTGAAGCAGAACCCAGGTTGGGACTCTGAGACTCCTGAAGAAGAGAAAACCTACGTGACACTTTATTAATCATGATATAACGAATAACCCATATGAAAAAGATATTTTTATTATTTGCCACAGTATGCGCGCTGGTAGCCTGCGATCCTACTTCTGAGGATATTGGCAATGGTGCTGCCATTACCATCGACGAGCTGAAGGCCATGACCAGCGTCACTGTGAACAAGGCAGATGACGGCCTTAATGGTAATGTTATCACATGTAAAACCTCAGCACCTGTGAATGCCAAGTGGACATTCAAACCCTCTGCTGGTCCTGGCAAGGATGTTGTCAGCTATGGTGTCGTCAAGAAGATGGCCATCGATGATTATATCGTCACCCTGACAGCACTCTGTGCAGATGGTACCGAACTGAAGATCGACTATCCCATCAGCTGCCAGAAGGTCACCGACCCATTGGTTAAGGTATACCTGTATGGTGAAGATCCCACGATGGAGCCTCCCTTTACACCAATATCTTGGGATATGGGCCAGCTGCGTTTCAGCGATTTTGAGGGAGCTTATCTGCCTTATCTCTCCGACGAGGTTTATGAGAACCTCACCACCATCATCTTTGATATTGCAGAGGCCACCGACGACTGTAAGGTAGCCATTTCAAACGGTTGGTGGGGCAACTGGTACTACGATACAAATCCCTGGTCAGGAACTCCAAAATCCGTAAAGCCGGGCTTGTTCGAAGTAACCATCAACGATGCCATCAACAGAGAATGCTCGCGTAAATATAAGGACGAAGATCCTGCTGGCGGTAAGGACCTCGCACTTATGGTTGTCGGAGGTAGCTGTACTATCAGAGCCGTCTACTATGAGGAATAATAATGCAGATTTAGATTCATCATTTTGTTTTATTAGCAGATTATGACTCTGATTGGGAGGATGCCACGTAGCGTTACGCGACATCCTCTCTCCTTTTTTTGTAAATTTCTTCATTCTTCATTCTTCATTCTTCACTTTTTTTCGTACCTTCGCAGCCGATTATGATAGTATGTATCGCTGAGAAACCCAGTGTGGCAAGGGATATTGCACGCATTATCGGTGCTAACAGCTCACACGAAGGGTATATGGAAGGTAACGGTTTTCAGGTGACCTGGACATTCGGTCATCTGTGTACGCTGAAGGAGCCCCACGACTACACCCCGATGTGGCGCTCGTGGAGTCTGTCGTCGCTCCCTATGATTCCTGAGCGCTTCGGCATCAAGCTGATTGACGATGCAGGCATCAAGAAACAGTTTGCCATCATCGAAGGACTTATGCAGAAGGCTGAGCGCATCGTAAACTGTGGTGACGCGGGTCAGGAGGGAGAACTCATCCAGCGGTGGGTGATGCAGAAAGCTGGGGCGAAATGTCCCGTCAGCCGTCTGTGGATATCGTCGATGACCGACGAAGCCATTCGCGAGGGTTTCCAGAACCTGAAAGACCAGGCCGACTACCAGCCGCTCTATCTGGCTGGACTCTCACGTGCCATCGGTGACTGGCTGCTGGGTATGAACTGCACCCGACTCTACACCCTGCGCTACGGACAAAACCGACAGGTGCTGTCGATAGGTCGTGTGCAAACGCCTACCCTAGCACTCATCGTGAACCGCCAGAAAGAGATCGACAACTTCAAGCCAGAGCCCTACTGGGTACTAGCGACCGTCTATCGCGACACCACGTTTACGGCAACGAAGGGCAAGTTCACCAAGAAGGAGGAAGGTGAAGAGGCTTTCAAGACCATTGAGGGCAAGCCGTTCACCGTGACGAAGGTCGAGAAGAAAGAAGGCAAGGAACAGCCTCCCCAGCTCTACGATCTGACATCGCTGCAAGTAGACTGCAACCGCAAGTTCGGATTCTCTGCTGAGATGACGCTGAACCTGATACAAAGCCTCTACGAGAAGAAATACACCACCTATCCGCGTGTGGATACCCAATACCTATCGGACGATATCTACCCCAAATGTCCGCAGACGCTGAACGGCCTCTACCAAACGAAGTTCGCTGGTGTGCCCGTCTATGCGGAATTCATCAAACCCATTGGTGGCAAGGCGCTGAAGAAGACGAAGCGCGTCTTCGATACGTCGAAGGTGACCGACCACCATGCTATCATCCCTACTGGCGTCATTCCCCAGAATCTCAGCGATCTGGAGCAGAAAGTCTTCGACCTTGTGGCTCGTCGCTTCATCGGTGTCTTTCTGCCTGATTGCAAGTTCTCTACGACAACCGTATTGGGCGAAGTAACTAGTACGCCTAGTCCTACTAGTAATACTAGAGAAACTAGCATCGAATTCAAGGTTACTGGCAAGGAAATCCTTGATCCGGGATGGCGCGTCGTCAGGGAAAAGACGCAGAAACAAGAAGAAGATGATGCGCACCAATCGTCTGGCGATGACGACGAGAAGAAGCAGGATGATGAAGAGCGCACCCTACCCACCTTCGTCAAAGGCGAGTCGGGCGACCACAAGCCCACGCTGACGGAGAAGATGACCACACCCCCGCCCTACTATAACGAAGCCTCGCTGCTGCGCGCTATGGAGACAGCGGGTAAGTTCGTTGAGGACGAGACGCTGCGTGCCGCCATGAAGGAGAACGGCATCGGACGACCATCATCACGAGCCTCCATCATCGAGACGCTGTTCAAGCGCCATTATATCCGTCGTGAGCGTAAGCGACTGGTGGCCACTCCTACGGGCATCGAACTGATAGACCTCATCCGCGAGGAACTGCTGAAGAGTTGCGAACTGACGGGTATCTGGGAGAAGAAACTCCGAGATATCGAGCACCAGCAATACGACGCCCAGCAGTTCATCAACGAGCTGAAACAGCAGGTATCTGAAATCATTCGCGACGTGATGCAAGACCCCACTAACCGTCGCATCACCATCACCCCCGACGAACAGCAGAAGAAGGGTAAGAAGAAACCCAAGGGGGGCGACACGCAATAAATCACACACCCCCGCCGTTATATTAAACGGTATGCGCAAAAGACTGCAACTGACATGGACGATAGCCTTAGCCCTAATCCTAACGGGATGTGGGGCTGATCAGGCGTTGAAGAAAGGCGACAAGTTGTATGCCTTAGGCGAATATCACGATGCAGCAGCGCAGTACAAGAAAGCCTACTCGCAGACGCCCGCCAAGGAGCGCGCGCTACGCGGACAACGGGCGCTGAAGATGGCAGAGTGCTATCGTCGCATCAACTACACACAGAAGGCCATCGCTGCCTACAACAACGTCATCCGATACAAGCAAGAAGACTCGCTGACTCACCTCCGGCTGGCCCAGCAACTGATGAAGAACGGCAACTACAAGGAGGCGGAGAAGCAGTTTCGAGAAGCCCTCGACTCGATGCCTGGCCATCCACTGGCTCTCAACGGACTGCGCTCAGCCCAAAAGGCTCCCGAGTGGAAGAAGAAAGGCTCCGACTACACCATCAAGCGCGAGAATTTCTTCAATTCACGACGCTCCGACTATTCACCTATGTTGGCAGGCGACGACAATGACATTCTCTATTTCACCTCGACACGCAATCAGGCTAAAGGCGACGAGCTGAGCGGCATCACGGGAACGAAGAATGCCGACATCTTCCGTTCGCAGAAGGACGACAAGGGCAAATGGCAGCGACCTGAGGCTATCGATACCGAGCTGAATACAGACTATGACGAGGGTGCCTGCTCACTGTCACCCGACGGCCGAACGATGTACCTGACACAATGTACCACCGACCCCAACTATCCTCGCTATGCTACCATTGTGACCAGCCAGCGGTCGGATGCCGCCTGGAGCAAGGCGACGCTGCTGGAACTGTCGCGCGACACGCTGTCGGCCTATGCCCACCCTGCCGTTTCGCCTGATGGTCAGTGGCTCTACTTCACGAGCAATATGCCTGGCGGAATGGGGGGCTACGACATCTGGCGCGTCCGGCTGACCACCAGCGGTGTGGGAGGCGTTGAGAATCTGGGTGAGCCCATCAACACACCTGGCGACGAGCTGTTCCCCACGTTCCGCCCCAATGGCGATCTCTACTTTTCGAGCGACGGCCACGAAGGCATGGGCGGTTTGGATATCTACATCGCCAAACCCAACGGACGATCCTATACCCTCACCCATCCCGGATTCCCTTTGAACTCACAGGGCGACGACTTCGGCATGACGTTCGAAGGCATGAAGAATCAAGGCTACTTCGCCAGCAATCGTGGCGACGGCAAGGGCTGGGATCACATCTACTCGTTCTACAACCCTGAAATCGTACAAACCGTCAAGGGTTGGGTCTACGAAAAAGACGGCTACGAGTTGCCTGCTGCACAGGTTTACATGGTGGGCAACGACGGCACCAACGTAAAGCTGAGCGTGAAGGGCGACGGCTCGTTCACACAAGAGATACACCCTGGAGTCGACTACGTGCTGCTGGGCACCTGCAAGGGTTTCCTGAACCATCAGGAGCAACTGCGCGTCGATTCGGTCAAGAAGTCGCAAGAGTATGTGCTGCAATTCCCTTTGGCTAACATCATGGCCCCTGTGCTCATCGACAATATCTTCTACGACTTCGACAAGGCCACGCTTCGTCCTGAGTCGTCGGCAGCCCTTGACCAATTGGTGAAGCTGCTGGAGGAGAACCCCAACGTCACCATCGAGCTGTCGGCCCATACCGACTATCGTGGCTCAGCGGAGTATAACCAGCGACTGAGTCAGCGACGTGCTGAGACGGTGGTCAGATATCTTATCGATCATGGTATTGCCGCCGACCGACTGACGCCTAAGGGCTATGGCGAGGATCAGTCAAAGCTGATTCGCAAGAAGGTGGCCGAGCGTTATCCCTATCTGAAAGAAAACGACGTCTTGACAGAAGAATTCATCAAGACGCTGAAGGAGGAACAGCAGGAAGAGTGTAACCAGCTGAACCGTCGTACCGAGTTCCGCGTGCTGCGCACTACCTACGGGCTGTTTCCGAAGAAATAACCTCGCCCACCCCCACGAACAACAGTCCGAAGAGGATGATGGCCAGCATCAGCGGGTTGATGCTGAACGACTGTACTGACAGCGTGCGCACCATCACTTCCAGCTGGACAGCCAACAGTTCCCAGCCTCTGAACACGATGAAAAGCACAGCGAACAGGACGATGCAGAACAGCGTCCACAAGCGGTTAAACCACTTGATGCTGTACACCTGACGGGCAGGCAACTGCTGCATCACCCGCTCCGTAAATCCGTTGTCTTCGATTTCCTGCTGAGCAGCCTCAGCAAAGAACTGTTGCAACAACAGGTCGTCGTTCTCCACGATTTTCTTATCTTCCATATCCGTTCTTTCTTAAATAGTTAGCCATTTTCTCCTTGCCTCTGGAGAGGTGCGACTTGACGGTACCCTCCTTCATCTGCGTGATCTCCGCTATCTGGCGAATGTCGTAGCCATCGATCAACTGCAGCGTGATACACGTTCGTTCGTCAGGCTTCAACAACGCCAAAGCGGCATAAACGTCCAACTTTACAGCTATGCTGCTGGCTGCCGTCTGCTTTTGAACATCATCTATGTCGGAAGTCTGCTTACGACTCCTTGTATAATCATAGAACACATTGTAGGCAATGCGCATCAGCCAGGTCTGAAACGAGGCCAGCCCACGAAACATGCTGATGTGGGTATAGGCCTTCAGAAACGTGTCCTGCGCCAAGTCATCGCTCAACTGACTATCTCCCAGCGTCTGGTGTAGGAAAAACCGACGTATCGGTGACTGGTAGCGGCGCACGAGCTCGTCGAAAGCTCTGCGATTGCCACTAACAGCCACCTGTGTTACAAGAGAGATGTCAGTCAATTGCTGCATTTAGGGCTGGACTAGATTGTTCTTGGGCGGAATGATGATCCACGCAATGATGTAGAAGGGGATACCCGCAAAAGCTGTGAACAGCGTCAGAGCGGCATAGCCCAGACGAACGGCTACGGGGTCGAAGTCCATATACTCAGCAAATCCTGCACAAACACCGCCTAAGACGCGGTCGTCACTACGTTGTAATTTCTTAGTCATATTGATTCTCGTTTAATTCGTTATTTTTAATATTCCGTTTCTGGGCAGTCTTCGAGGCGAACACCTTACCCAGTCCGATGCAGAACACGAGGGCGCCGATGCCAAAGCCCACCTCGCCGGCAGCATAGCCGAGGAAGATCATGAGACCCACACCGACGAAACATTGGCGCATGCCCTTCTGATACTCGTCGTCGACATCGATAGGCTTTTCATTCAGCAGCTGGTCAGGAATGGGCTGTCCCTGTTGCATAGCCATCTGTGCCAGACGCATCTTCTCCTTGCGGTTCTTGTTGATGAAGTAGAACAGCGCAACGATAATCAGCACGGGGGCCAGCACGAAGATGATCAGCAGCACACCTAATACCAGCAGCACACCAAGTGCATCCTTGCTGTCCCATGAGGTCACAATACGACTCAGATGCTTTTCAATGCGCTCGTCGGCGTCGTCCTCTTTCGTCCAGTCGTCATCTACGGCTCCCGCTGGTGTTGCCACCGTCGTCGTATCCGAAAATGCCTCTACCGCATCCTTACTTGTCGAATCGACCAGCTCCTGTTGCGGAGTGTGGCGATGCTTCTGCGCTGCCACCTGTACATTGGTGCCGAGCAGTAGCAGCATGGTCATTGTCATTAGAACTTTCTTCATATCACGATGTAGTTTTGTTTGTTGTCTGTTTATTGTTTGATGGTCAACTCACCCGTTTTCATATCACCCGATCCGCGAACGTCATAGCTGCTGCTCTTCACTTGGCCCGTGAGGGTGATGTCGCCGGAACCGACGATAATCGATCGTACGTCACCGCTGTTGTCGTAGTGTATCTTGATTTCGCCAGAGCCCACCACTTCGTTCTTCGACTGCAGGGCCTTCACGCGTTTCAGCTCCACGTCGCCTGACCCCAGCACCGACACATCGACCTTATCGCAGATGATCTTGTCGAACTCGATGTCGCCAGAGCCCTGCACCTCGATGTCCAGATTGTCGGTATCCAACAGTCCCTGACACAAGAAGTCGCCAGAACCCTGCAGCGAAACGCCCAGGAAGTCGGGCGAGCTGACATAAACGGTAACGTCGTCGCTGTCCGACAGTCGGAAGCGAAGGAATTTACCCTCGTCCTTCATTCTGATTTTCAGCACGTTGCCTTCCACTCGCGTTTCTACGTCGTTAATCACCTCTACGGGGGCACTAACTTTCACCATAAACGAGTCAGCCTGCTTGTATTTCACGTCTAACGAGCCCTGCAGGGCAATGCGCTCGAAACCCGTTATCTTACGGGTTTGCTCTCCATGCGCCTCGCTCTTGTGCCAACTCGCATTAAATCCGCGACAGGAACAAGAAGCAAGCATCCCGAGGGCTAAAACAGCAAATAATACCTTTTTCATCTTTCCAACTTTTTATGTTCTTTTTACCCGTTAGACGCAACAAGTTGCGATTT
>JAEEGL011104370.1_pt1 | contig 12933 bp, 8 predicted proteins | sample 9134231 | NCBI WGS metagenome assembly JAEEGL01 (sample SAMN16246548, study PRJNA631951) | gut metagenome | biome: gut microbiome; feature: rumen; material: fiber-attached | host: Bos | place: Iran: Karaj | collected 2018-10 | reverse complement strand
AGCGGCGCCTTGTGGGAAGAATTTCTTTCTCTGTACGCTGTGGCAGTAGCGCTATTCATGGCAATCAGCGGTTTTTTAACCTTTAACAAACTGGCCCCGATCAATGGAACCTCTGCGCGTTGGGCGGTAGCTAAAAACCATGCTATCCGCATTTTGAAAGTATATCTGCTTTGGAGTATTCTTTACGTAATCTATAACATATCCCGCTGGGACTTTTCTACTCTTACGTTTTCTTTTGTATTTTGGCGGGTGCAAAGTTGGATTTTTTCTTCTACTTTTTATACAATTTGGTTTATGCCTTCCCTTGCGGGCGGTTTGATTCTTGCCTTTTGGCTAACCGAAAAACTGCCCGAGATTGTGATTGCTATATTGGCGGCGCTGTTGTATTTCACAGGTTCTCTTTGCCTTACCTATCAATATTTTGGCAATCAATTGCCCGGCTTTCCCGCCTTTATGGGATTTGCCGAATGTTGGCTGGGCGGCGCTCGCGGATGGCTCTTTTTTGGCTTTCCGATGGTTTTAGTGGGCAGAGCGGTTGCCAAGCGAAAGTCTGTTTTTTCTTGGCCGCATATGCTGATACTGTCGTTTTTTTTCATGGGTTTTGTGCTTTTCGAAGCACTGGTTTTACGCAAAATTGGCGGTCACACCGGCATAGATATGACTTTCATGATGATTCCTGCCGTTTTCTGTATCTTGGGATTTTTAATTTGTTGCCCTCTTGCCGGCGCACCGGTTTTTGTATGGATGCGAAAAATGAGCGTTTTAATTTTTGTTTCTCAACGGCTTTTTTTAACTGTTATTCCGACGTTTCTCTCTGCCGAAGTCTATGAGATGCTTTTCGGAAACCGATGGATAGGCGCTGCCGTTGTTATCAGTGCTACCGTGGTTTTTTCTGCGGCAATCATCGCTTTTTCTCGTCGGTTTCAATGGTTGAAAAATCTATATTAACCCTTGCCTTGAAAGGGCAGTCCTGCTGGAGGAAATTTTTTGAAGGTTGTACAAATTAACGCGGTTTACGGTACGGGAAGTACCGGGCATATTGTAGAAGATCTACACCGTTATCTCACTCGTAACGGTGAGGAATCCTATGTATTTTGGGCAACCGCCTGCCGTGGTGGCGATGATCATGTATTTCGAATTGGTAACACCTTTGACCATAAGCTTCATTCGTTTTTTCGGCGGTTTGACCTTGGTCAGGGCTTTCATTCAAAACGAGCAACGCAGGCGCTTTGCCGCCGGTTGGATCAGTTGGAGCCTGATGTGGTACATCTGCATAATCTTCACAGCAACTTTATTCATTTGCCTACCTTGCTTGGCTATTTGGCAAACCGTAAGCCGCGCGTGATCATTACTCTGCACGATCACTGGTTTTTTACGGGATACTGCACCTACTGTGAAAAGCATGGCAATTGCCGACGGTTTGAGCAGGGTTGCCGCGGTTGTCCGGCGTTTTCTTCCGTTGCCCTGCAAAAAAAGATTGAAACGCTCTGCCGTAAAAAGCAAGAAGGGCTAGGTGCTCTTTCCGACTGTATTGCCGTTGGCGTTTCTCAGTATATCACCGATCTTGCCACACCGGTGTTATCGGCTTGCAAGGTTGAAGTTTGCCGCATTTACAACTGGGTCAACCGCAATATTTTCAAACCTATTGCCGAAACCGACACAATTCGAAAAAAACACGGATTAGAAGAAGGGAAAGCGGTGATCTTAGGCGTTTGTCAAAGTTGGTCTGAACGAAAGGGCCTGAACGAAATGATTCGTTTGGCGCAAGAATGGGGAAAAACCGCTGAGGTGGTACTTATCGGTAAGTGTGACTGCCATCTTTCACAGCCCAATTTGCATGCCATTGGCTTTACCGAAAGCCGGGAGGAATTGGCGGCGCTGTATTCTTTAGCCGATGTTTTTGTAAATCCTTCTCGTATGGAAACCTTCGGACTGGTAACCGCAGAAGCCCTTTCCTGCGGAACACCTGTCGCCTTATATAACAATACCGCCCTGCCGGAGCTGATTGATGAAACTTGCGGCGTTTTGGCGGAAGACGGCAACGAAGATGCGATGGTGAGGGCAGTTTGTGAAATTTTACAAAACGGGAAACAGCACTATACCCCGCATTGTCTTGCGCGGGCAGAACTGTTTGATCAAAACCGTCAACCGTCAATGTATCGGAATCTCTATCAGTATGGTGTGTGTAACGATGAATAAAACTCGTAACGGTCTCAGTATTTTTGATTTTGGCGTAATCATCCTCTTTATGCTGTATTATTTGTTGCCCATTTCCGGCGAATACAGCTTCTTTGGGGCTCTTTTGATTGCGCTTGCCTATGTAGTTACCATTTTAATTCGTTATCGGGAAGAAAGCAATTTGGCACAAGAAATTTACCGGTATTTGGCGCCGATTACCTTTATCGCTTTGGTTTATCTGATCTTTGCACGATCGGTGACTGTTTCTTCCAGCGTTGCATTTTTTATTTTCAAGCGTTTTTTCAGCACCTTTTATCAAAATTTTATGATGTTCTTTCCCTTGCTGTTTTTAAAGCGCGTTTTTGACCGCGCCACCAGAAATCAAAAAATACTGTTGCTGGCGCTTTCCTATATTGTCATGGGATATGTAATAATCATAACGCTGCAAGCATTGATTATAAATCCTTACATTACAAAATCCTGGCTTTTGTTTGAAGAAACCCGACTCAGCAACATTGCAAATTACTACTTTGTCTATGCCGTTCCCATCACAACCGGTCTTACCGTGATGTGTCTTTTGAAAAGCCGCCATTTTGCCGTTAAAGCAGCATTAGTCGCCTTACTGATTTTTCAGCTTTATTTCTTATTTTCCGCACAATATGCCTTGTCAGTTTTAATTGCTTTGATCGGATTGGCTTTAGAATTGTTTGTCAGCGCGGAAAGTCCTGTAGGAAAAACCTTGATTGTGTTTGGGTTTCTGTTTATCGTGCTGATCTTTCCTCAGCTTTTTATGTTTTTAATCAACCATGTTTCCTCCACCCAGTTGGCGCTACGCCTGCAAGAGGTATACGATTTCCTGGTCAACCGCGATTCTTCCGGGTATAATTTCAACGGTCGGATTGAGCTTTATCAAAAAGCACTAATTATGTTTTTAAAATCGCCCATAATCGGGGTGTATCATTCCGGCATCAACGCCCACGGGACAGTTTGGACCTACTTATCAGACGTGGGTCTGCTTGGTTCCCTTCCGTTATTTTATTTGTACGGCAGATCTTATAACCATGTCAAACGCTTTTTGGGCACATCTTCTGTAGAATTTAAACCTATTTTTACCATGCTGGTTTTAATGGGATTAACCAATCCGCTTCAAGCGGCGTTGCCGGTCATGTTTTCCGTTTGGTTCTTAGCCCCGCTGACCATCCATCTTTTGCAAAAAGAGCACCCGATTTGGGCACTTCCGCCGGAAGAAACGCCCAAACAGAACCCCGCATAGCCGTCATTTTCCTTCGGTTTGCGACTTTGTAAATAGCTTTTCAATTTTTAAAATTAAAAACATTCTCACATATTGATCGGAGTTGTTATGAATAGAAAACGTTTGGAAAAATGGAAAATACCCGAATCCATCCGCATTCCCTATTTTGGCGGAGTGTGGTATCGCTATATTTCCAAAAAAGAAAATGAATGGATTCGAAAAATCCCCGTTACCCGATGGGGCCTGAATCAGGAAAAACGCGATATTACAATCACCGCTTCGCTAACCTCTTTTCCCCCGAGAATTGAATTTGCCCATCTCGCGGTAAAATCATTGTTGCTGCAAAGCTGTAAACCCGATCGCTTAATACTTTGGCTGGCAAACGAACAGTTTCCTGATCATGTGTTACCCGCCGCCTTGACCAAACTTACCCAATATGGCTTGGAAATTCGGTGGTGCGAAGATCTTTGCGGGCATAAAAAATATTTTTACTGCCTTTTGGAGCAACAGCCCGATGAGGTGCTGATTACCTTTGATGATGATATTATCTACCCGCAAGAAGCCATTGCGCGGTTGGTTAAGATGCATCGTCGTTTTCCAAAATGCCTGATTTGTGAACGGGCGCAAGCAATTGATTACGAAAAAGACGGAACGCTAAAAAACCCCGGAAGGTGGAAAACCATTTCAAACATTGGGGTCAAAAAGCCTTCTTACAGCCTGAATCCCTCTCCGGGGGGCGGGTGTTTAATCCCATATCGCGGATTTTATAAAGATGCTTGCAATAAAGAAAAAATTCAAATTCTTGCCGATAAAAACGATGATCTTTGGTATATGTTTATGGCGGCGGAAAACGGAACGCGTACAATTAAAACCCAAAAGTTTCATCGATCCTTTTCCTTGATTGACGGTTCGCAGATTGTACAAATGGCCACCGAAAATGTTATCGGCGATTACAATCAAGTTGTCATGGACGGTCTAAGCCAAGTATATCCCACGGCATACCGACGCATTTTATATGATAAAGACTAATGCGGTTGCGCTTAAAGGGGCTGTAAAAAACGAATGTTTTTTACAGCCCCTTTTGTGTATTTTCCTCGTTCAATGCCGCCAAACAGCGGTCCACCATTTCTTTTTTTCCAATCCAATCGGAAAACGCCGTTGCCATGCCGCAAGCGGCGGCAAGTTGAAATGCATAGGAATACTGTCGGGTTTTTGCATACCCTGCCAAAAAACCTGCTACCATAGAGTCGCCCGCACCTACCGTACCAATGACCTTGCCGGCAACCGTACCCACTATGTGCACAGCGTCCGTTTCATCCACCAATAGCGCACCATCGCCGCCGAGTGAAACCAACACATTTTGTGCGCCTGCCTGCCTTAGTTTGCGGGCGTAGGTCTCCGCTTCTGCAAATCCGTGAATCTCCACCCCGAACAGCTCGGATAATTCCTGTCGGTTAGGCTTGATTAAAAAAGGGCAAAAAACAAGCGAATCTGCAAGCAATGCCCCCGATGTATCTACCACCGTTTGCACCTGTTTGTCCGCTGCGATTCTCAAAATTTCCGAGTAAGTATTGCGAGGCAAAGAAGCAGGAATATGCCCGGCAAGCACCAAGGTGTCGCCGCTTTCGATTTTTTTAATTTTTTCAAAAAACCGGGCAAGTGCTTCTTCGCCGATATCCGGTCCGACAGCATTAATCTCGCTTTCGGTAAAACCACGCAACTTGATATTGATGCGGGAAAATCCGCTTGGCAAACGGACAAAATCAGGAATAATCCCGCCATTGTGCAATCCGCGCTCAATTTCATCACCCGTAAAACCGGCTAAAAATCCCATCGCCGTGCTGGCTACCCCTAACTCTGCCAGCATCAACGAAACATTGATTCCCTTACCCCCCACGGTAATTTGTTCGCCTTCGGAACGGTTGGTCATCCCCGCGCGGAAAGTCGATACCCTCACCGTATAATCCAAAGCAGGATTGCATGTAACCGTATAGATCATACCGCGTTTTTCCCCCTGTTATTTTTTGTTCAGTATAGCATAGGCAGGTAAAAAGTACAAGCCCGCATATTTCCTTCTTAGGAAAATTTTCGGCGATGTGCCTGAATTTTATATGATTTCTTATAATATTTTGAATAAACCTAAGAAATTATGCTTTTTTTAAGCAAAAGGTTGCAAGTTTGTAACTTTTTTGGTATACTAATGGTGTAAGAAATTACAAAATGTAACCTTTGAAAGAAGTGTTTGTTATCTTTTCGGCTTTTAAAAAGGTATTTTCCTTTATAAAATATTATTCTTTTACGGTAAAAGTGGTTTGTTTCGCTTTGGCGGCACTGATTTCCATTGGCATTACTGCTGCATCCACCGGCATGACACTGGGACTGCGGGTTGATTACGCAGGCAAGCCTATCGCTACCGTGCGGGATGTTTCCGTTTTTGACCAAGCTAAAACCATTGTCATTAGTGAAATTCAAGGTCTGCATGATGAAAAAATGATTTCGCAGCCTAAATTTCATTTGACGTTAACCGTTGCCGCCCGGTTTGATAGCCCGGCAAAACTGGCAAACATCCTCATTCAAAATACCGCAGAAATTGCAGAAGCTTCTGCGCTGGTTGTTAATGGACAGATAGTAGTTTATACACAATGGGACAAGCTGGAGAATTATTTAGAATCCGCACGCACACGGTATGACCTGCCCGAAGCACAAAACACCTCAGTATTTGTCGATACGGTTGAGGTGGCGTCCGGGTATTATGTGCTGTCCGAGGTGGCGGGGCAGAAAGAGGTTCAGTCTGTGGTTGATGCACTGGAAGTAAAAACAATTTCTGTTCAAACAACCGATTATGAAATTCCGTTTGAAAAAAAGACCGAAAACACCTCCAGTCAATTAATCGGATATTCAAAAATAACCATTCCCGGGAAAAACGGGCTAGGCCGCAAAACCGAAACCATTGAAAAACGTAACGGTCTTGAGGTCGCGCGTACTCTTGTTTCTGATGAGCAAATTGCGGATCCGGTCACCCAAGTAACCACGGTGGGAACCGCAAAAAGCACCGTATCAGCCCAGCAGCATGTGAAAGCGCAACGCGCAGGATTTATTTTGCCGTTAGATGCCGGCTGCTTCACTGTCAGTGCTTATTACGGCGACGGCAGAAATCACAAAGGCATCGATCTTGCCGCCGGCGCGGGCACACCGATCTACGCCGTGGCAGACGGAACGGTGGTCTCATCAGGGTATAACGGAAACTACGGTTACAGCGTTGTGGTCGATCACGGTAATGGGGTTCAAACCCGCTACGCACATGCCAGTGCGTTAAACGTAGCGGCAGGTGCCGCCGTTCGGCAGGGTGATGTAGTGGCTTTTGTAGGCAGGACAGGGCAAGCTACCGGCAATCATCTGCATTTTGAAGTGATTATCAACGGTACCCGCGTAAATCCGGCCCCTTATTTGTCATTGGATTAAAAAGCTATCTTTTCTTCCGCCGAAGTATTTCTTCGGCGGTCTTTTTTTGAAAATGGAATTTTTCTAAAAAAGAGTATTCCTTTTTGGACTTATTTGTGCTATAATTTATTTTGAAAGATTATTGTTTAGGAATGGAAACCATGCACCATCAGGATCAGGAACAAAACCAGCAAATCATATGCGGCAGAAACCCCGTTTTAGAATCGGTTCGCTCCGGCAGGGAAATTGACCGCTTACTTGTCGCGCACGGCGTTTCCGGCGGTTCTGTTACGGCAATCATCGCCAAATGCAAAGAAAAAGGTGTTTTGATAAAGGAAGTAAGCCCGCTAAAATTGGAAGAACTGTGCGGCGGCGCCAACCATCAAGGGGTGGCAGTATTATTTGCCGCCCAAAGGTATTGTACGGTAGAAGACATTTTGAAAACCGCGGAAGAAAAAGGAGAAACACCTTTTCTTGTGATTTGTGATGAAATTGAAGACCCCCATAATTTAGGGGCAATCCTTCGCACTGCAGAGGCATGCGGTGTTCACGGTGTAGTTATTCCCAAACGTCGCAGCGCCTCTTTAAATGCTACGGTTGCAAAAGCGGCAAGCGGCGCGCTGGAATATGTCAAAGTGGCGCGGGTGACCAATTTAGCTTACACCATTGAGGATTTAAAATCAAAAGGGATTTGGGTATTTGGCGCCGATATGGGCGGAGAAGATTACACAAAGGTCGATTTCAACCTGCCGTGTGCCTTGGTAATCGGCAACGAAGGTCGTGGCATAGGAACCCTGATTGCCAAAAAATGTGACGGAATTGTTCGTCTTCCCATGTGCGGTAAAATTAATTCTTTGAATGCTTCGGTGGCTGCAGGTGTGCTAATGTACGAGGTTGTGCGAAAGAGAGGACAAGCATGAACTTTTTTTTAAACAAAAAAAAGGACCGCGAAGACGGTTCGTTTATCATAGAACAAGAATCGGCACAAGCAAAACCGATTGTTTCCGGGGAAAACCCCGCCGGTGCACTCACGCCCGAAGAAATTGTGGATTTTTCTTGTGCCCCAAACACCGAAAACGGAGATGCGCTTGCGTTATTGCAACAGCGCATGCTCCAAGCACAAAAAGAAAAAACAGAAACCCTTCACGCTTTACAGTCGCCCGAACCTATTTCCGCACAACCGCAAAAAGAGCGCAAGGAATCCCAGCCGATTTCCGAAAATCCGACTGTTTCAGAAAAAAAGACCTTACTGGAAAAATGCCGACCGTTTATTTTAGACGAAAACGGACAAGATGAAACCGCTGTATCAGAGCCGGTGTATCAGCTTGAAAGTGTCGCGGAGATTTTAAAAAACAACAGTGAAGAAACCGTACAAAAACTTTCCAAAAAATACGAGATTTTTTTCGATGATTTAAGCAAATTTTCTTCCCGTAGCAAAATTAAGCCGCAGGAAACGGAAGTTACGCCCAAAATAGAAATTCCTTCCGTCTCCGATTTAACCAAAACACCTGATTCGGAAACTGAAGTTGTGCCGTCCGAACACACGGCTACCATCCGTTTTACGCCGGTAACAGACAGTGGCAATACTTCGCACATCCGTATCAGTACGCAGACCAGAAATATTGATTTGACCGGCGAACTTTCGAAGTTTTCCCATGATCTTGCCAAGGAAGAACCCCCGATAAGTTTACAAAAAACCGAATTTGACGACTATCGCCCCAAAGAAGAGTTTTCTTCGCCGCAAACTTCCAAACACTTTTTGCGCCTATTTTCCCTACAAAAACGCAACCGGTTTTTAAGTGCTGCCTTTTCGTTGCTGTTCGCCCTTGTTTTGGCAACACTTGAACTGCCGTTTCTGTCGGAACTGATTTTAAGCCATACCCGCGCTGTCATGTGGGTCTGCACGGTGTTGCTGGCAGCCGACATCGCGGTAAATTGGGATATGTTTCGATGCATTCCAAAAGCCTTTAACCGTCATTCGCAGGCAGATCTTGCAGCGGTCACCGCTTCCCTGTTTACGTTGATCTACGCCGGCTTTGGAGCAGCACAAGGTGAAATTGTCTTGAATATGGTTCTTTTGGTGTCATTTCTTCTATCCGTGCGTGCGGTTTTCGCCTTTTTAAAAGCTTGTACACAACTGTCCAATTTCAAACACATTTCTTCTCCGGCTCCGAAACGGGCGGTCAAATTAATTGAAGATTCAGCGGTTACTTTCGCCATGGCAAATGATGCGATAGACGGCGATGTGCTGATTGCCGCGCCGCAAAAGGCAGACCATATTGACGGATATATGAAATATACCGGATTCGGTACTTTTTTAGGCGGACGAATGCCGTTCATTACTGTGTTTTCCCTGCTATTATCCGCTGTCATCGGCGGGGCTGCCGCCGCCTATTTTCACAGTGCTTTCTCGGGGCTCTACGCCGCCACTGTCATTCAAAGTCTATCCTGTGCGCCGACACTGTTTTTTGTCGAAACCCTGCCGCTTTACAGCGCCGCTAAAAAGTGCGGCAAGGTGGGCGCCATGATTGCCGGCAAAACAGGAGCGCAAGAAACAGCAAATGCCAATGCCATGGTACTGCACGCTACTGACTTATTTCCTTCGGGCACTGTCACACTGCATCAAATGAAACCCCTTTCTGATAACGATATTGATGATACATTAATTCGGGCGGCTTCTTTAACCGAGATGATTGACAGCCCGTTGGCTGCAGTTTTTAAACGAATCGTGGGGGCCGGGCACGGGGTTTTGCCCAAATCCGATACCGTGAAATACGAGGAAAAAATGGGAATATCGGGTTGGGTGGATGACCGTCTGCTTTTTGTGGGCAACCGCACCCTGCTTGAAAGTCACGGCATTCAAACGCCAAATTTAGAAATTGACCGCACACTTTTGCGAAACGGGTTTTTCCCGGTTTATGTGGCCACCGCTGATCATGCTTGTGCCTTGCTTGCCGTGCAATATACCGTTGCGCCCGAAATTGCGCATGAACTGCAGCGCCTCTCAACGCTCGGCGTTACCCTACTGATTTACAGCACCGATCCCAACTTAACCGAAGAAATGATCTGCGATTATATGGGACTGTACTCCGATTCAGTCAAAGTAATGAACAACGCTGGCTGTCATATGTACCAAAACGCCGTTACCCATAGTCAAAGCGTTGCTGCGCCTGCAGCCTATAAGGGCAATCCCATGGGGCTCGCTGCCATTGTAAACGCGGCAAACAGGATCGGTAAAGCAGATGGTTTGCTTACCGTATTGTATGTCCTTATTGCCGTGTTGGGCACGGTGCTTTTTACCTATATATCATTTAACGGGCAAGATTCATTGGTGGGCAGTTCCACCGTGCTGATGTATCAACTTGCCTGTACTGTGATATCCTATATTCTATACCTGATTGAAAGACCATAGGAGGAATTGCCATGTGTGAAAAGAAAAAGTTTTATATTACCACCGCCATCGCCTATACGTCCCGAAAACCGCATATCGGCAACGCGTATGACATTGTTTTGGCGGATATGATTGCCCGTTATAAGCGTCAACAAGGATATGAAGTGTTTTTGCAAACCGGCTCGGACGAGCATGGGCAAAAAATTGAAGAATATGCCAAAGCTTCAGGCATTTCCCCGAAAACATATGTGGATGAGGTTTCCGCACAGATTCAAGCGGTTTGGGACAGCCTGAATACCGATTATAATAAATTTATTCGTACTACCGATGCCAATCACGAAGCCGTTATACAAAAGATTTTTCAAAAGCTTTACGATCAAGGCGATATTTATAAAAGCGAATATGAAGGGAAATACTGCATTCCCTGTGAATCTTTCTTCACCGCCTCACAATTGGTGGACGGAAAATGCCCTGACTGCGGGCGTGAAGTAACCGACGCCAAGGAGGAAGCTTATTTTCTAAGGCTCAGTAAATATCAAGATCAATTGTTGCGGTATTATCAAGAAAATCCGGATTTTATCAAGCCGGAATCCCGTAAGAATGAAATGATTAACAACTTTTTAAAGCCGGGTCTTTCGGATTTGTGTGTGTCCCGAAGTTCTTTTACTTGGGGTGTTCCGGTTCCCTTTGACCGTAAGCATGTGATCTATGTTTGGATTGATGCACTTTCCAACTATATTACCGGCGTAGGGTACGACCCCGATGGATCAACCGAACAATTCAAAACGCTTTGGCCTGCCGACCTGCATGTCATTGGAAAAGATATTGTGCGTTTTCACACCATTTACTGGCCTATTATCTTAATGGCCTTGGGGCTTCCTTTGCCGAAACAGGTTTTGGGGCATCCGTGGCTTTTGGTCGGAGAAGATAAAATGTCAAAATCACGGGGCAATGTTCTCTATGCCGATGACATGGCAAAACGCTTCGGTTCTGATGCGGTACGGTATTATTTGTTATCCGAAATGCCCTTCGCACAAGACGGCACCATCACATATCAAAGCTTTATTAACAAGTATAATACCGACCTTGCGAATACATTGGGCAACCTGGTTAATCGCTCTGTCGCCATGGCCGTCAAATACTTTGGCGGCCATGTGGGCAAGCCCTCTGCTTCCGATGCTGCCGCACAAGATTTGATTGCCGCGGCATCTGATACAATTTTACGGTATCACGATTTGATGGATCATTACCGCAACGCTGACGCCTGCAATGCCGTAATGGCACTTGCCAAACGGTGCAACAAATACATTGATGAAACCTCTCCTTGGATGCTGGCAAAAGACGAAAGCCACCGGGAAGAGTTAGAAGGCGTACTGTATCATTTGCTTGAATGTATCCGACTGCTTGCGGTATTGCTGAAGCCCATCACCCCTTTAAGTGCTAAAAGCATGATGGATCAACTGGGCTGTGAAAATGAGGATGAAGTTTTCGGCGCCGAGAAATCCTACACCGTGGGAAGTGCTGTTTCCTTATTTCCCCGGCTTGATGCGGAAAAGGTGTTGGCCGAAATTGCGGCGGAAGAGAAAAAATTGCCAGAAAAGCCTGAGAATGTTACTTCTCTTGCCGAAATATCCATTGATGATTTTGCCAAAATTGAACTGAAAACCGCAAAAATAGTGGCTTGTGAAGCTATCCCGAAAGCCAAAAAGCTGTTAAAGCTGACATTGCAAGACGGAAGTGCCACGCCACGCACGGTTGTTTCCGGCATTGCCGCGTTTTATAAGCCCGAAGACTTGATCGGGCATACCGTAATTGTGGTTGCCAACTTAAAACCCGCCAAATTATGCGGCGTGGAATCGGCAGGCATGATCCTTGCGGCGGACAGTCAAGATGGAATCAAGGTGCTTTTTGCCGACGACATTCCCGCCGGCAGCCGCGTGCGATGATTGACTTTTTAGACCAATCACCGCTTGCCAGACCGCTGATATTTGACAGTCACGCCCATTATGATGATGCCAAATTCGACGGGATTCGACACGAGCTTTTGTCCGCCCTGCCAAAGCACGGGGTCACAGGCGCCATTACCTGCGGGTGTGACGGTGCATCGTCTCTTGCTGCTATGAAACTAGCAGAACAATACCATTATTTGTATTTTGCGGCGGGCATTCACCCCGAAAACATACAAAACAGCACCTCTCTTGCCGAAATCAAACACTTTCTTTCCCACAAAAAATGCTTGGCAGTAGGGGAAATCGGGCTGGATTATTACTGGCGGCAGGATAATAAAGAGGAACAAAAAGCCTTTTTTGAACAACAACTGATTTTAGCAAACCAACTGAATCTACCGGTCATTGTGCATGACCGTGAAGCACACGCCGATACCCTGTCTCTTTTAAAAAAGCATCGCCCGCGCGGAGTGGTTCATAGCTTTTCCGGCAGTATGGAAATGGCAAAACAACTGTTGGCAATGGGACTGTATCTCGGTGTAGGAGGCGTCGTTACCTTTCAAAATGCCAAAAAACTGCCTGACATCGTGCGATTGTTGCCCGAAGACCGCCTTCTGTTGGAAACCGACGCACCGTATTTGGCTCCGGTTCCCTATCGCGGTAAATTAAATCATTCAGCCATGATTTGGCTTTCCGCGCAGCGAATCGCTGCTCTTCGCGGCTGT
>JAEEGL010262816.1_pt1 | contig 12933 bp, 12 predicted proteins | sample 9134231 | NCBI WGS metagenome assembly JAEEGL01 (sample SAMN16246548, study PRJNA631951) | gut metagenome | biome: gut microbiome; feature: rumen; material: fiber-attached | host: Bos | place: Iran: Karaj | collected 2018-10 | reverse complement strand
CGTCAGGCCAGAGGTTTGCCTGCACCTTCCTTCAGATTCCACCTCACGATGGACACCCTTGGTGTTCGGCTGTATCCTTCCCGCTACCGGGCAGATTCCGGTCTTTCACCGGTTAGAAACGTGCGCCGCCGGGCGCACATCCAAAAGAGCGGTCCGCTATGGGCCGCTCTTTTTCTCGTTCTTTTGCCTTCCGCCGGGTATCAGCCGAAAGAAAACTGACCGGTCTCGTCCATCTGCACCACGTGGGTCTTCGGCCCGTCACGACGGTCGCTCAGCTCGATGCGGAACTCATAGGGATCCGTCATCAGCCACTCGCGGGTATAGCCCTCGCCGGAGCCGTAGAACGGCCGGCGGAACGTTCCCTGCGACTGCCGGGCCAGGAAAGGCTTACCGTTGTTCAGGTCGAAAACGCGGAACTCGCGCTCGCCGATCATGGCGTTCATGCAATCGACATAGAGGAAATTCCGGCCATCGCCCCGGTGTACGAACACCGGCACGAAATCCGCCGCATCGACCTTGACCTCATCCACAAAAACCTGCCCATTCAGGTTGATGCAGAGCTTCCCGTCGTAATCGGTAACCATCAGCTCGTCATGATGCCCGTCGGGGCCGTCACGCAGCACGACCTCCGCCGGATAACCACTCACCAGGTATTCGCCATAGGACGCCGGGCCGCGGTTGTACTTTGGCTGGAAGAAGCCCGGGCGCTCGTCGTAGAGGATCGTCGCCGACAGAAGCCCCGACGCGTAAGGGGCGATGTCGTACTGGTTGAACCAGAACGTCACACCGCGGGGATCGAGGGTCCAGCAGACGGTCTCCTCGACGATTTCCCGCGCCACCGTCTCCTCCATGCTGTCGAAGAAGGCCGCCGGCTGGTACTTGGCTTTGAGGGCTTCGGTGACAGCATCCACCATTTCAAGCGAAATGTTCATGACGTCCGAAAGGGCCAGCGCCTCCCCCGATACCGAGTCGAAATTGACGCCCCGGACCGCGAAGCTGCCGTGGGCCCCGCCGGTGTAGCCGGTATATTCCGTCAGGAAGCTCACCGCCAGCGTATCGGCGCGCCGCAGGACGACGTCCTGGAAATCCGTATAGGCGTGGAATGTCCCCGGATCCCGCTCTTTCATTTCCTTCAGGGCCTGCTCGCCGAGGTCTCCCCAGCGCTCACCGCTGTTCTGCTTCTCCTGCCAGTTGAAACGGTCCAGCGCCGCCTTCAGGTTCGGGAAATGCGTCCCCGAGAGCATGGAGCGGTTGTCGCCGTCTGACAGGCAAAGTTCCGTCCGCCGATGCCGCAATGTCACCTGACCGTCGTTGTAGACATCCTTCTCATAGGTCCTCCGGTAAATCCCGAGCTGCCGCAGTACCGGATCGATGGCCACCGATGCCAGCGGTGCCCCCTCCGTCGGCTCCTCCGCCGCCAACGCCACCGGCGCCCCTATCCCCAGCGGCGCCCGCGGCACCAGGGCCGGCGTCCCAACGGCAAAGGCCAGCGCTCCCATGATTGCCAGGCATTTCTTCCTGCTGCTCTTCATCATCTTTCCTCCCTTTATCAAAGCATGGTCAAAATCTCTATAGGCAGTATACCGTATTACATCGAAAAAGAAAATGGTAAACCGCTTTGATTTCGGTTAGAATCTCGTTAAAAAGGCACGCTGACCCGGACAAACCCGCGAAAAACCGTTCCCGGAGGGCGATGACGGCCTCCTTCGGCCAATCACCGGAAACGCAAAGGGGATCTCCCCCGACGGAGCGTCCGGCGGATGAAACCATTCTTCCAGGATCATCCGTCGCCGCCTTGTCGGGGGAAGAATTTCGCCCGCGCAGCAGCCGCAAAAACGGTCGCAAAATTTTGCGGTTGATTTTGCGTTTGTTTTTGGTTAAAATGAATTATAATCGGCTGGGAGGGTACCCTATGAGAGAATCGAAACGCTTGGAATACAAGGAAGCCGTATCGAACAGTTTCCTGAAAACCGTCAGCGCCTTTGCGAATTACGGAACCGGGGAAATCATCTTTGGCATTTCCGATAACGGTCTGACCAAAGGCATCGGGAATCCGGAAGCGACTTGCCTGGACATAGAGAATCGAATCAACGACAGCATTGCGCCCGTTCCCGAATATACGCTGCGCGTCAACCCCAAAACCTCGGTAATCACGCTGACGGTGTTCGAGGGATTGTACAAGCCATATCTATACAAATCGAAAGCGTATCGCAGAAGCGATTCCTCGACAATCGAAGTTGACCGGCTGGCGCTTGGCCGGCTGATATTGGAAGGACAAAACCTGTCTTTCGAGGAATTGCCTGCGGGGAATCAAAACCTGACCTTCCGCGTGTTGGAGAAAAAGCTGACAATGGCTCTGCATCTGCGAGAGGTTACGATCGACACGCTGAAAACGCTGGAGCTTTACAAGGACGGAAGCGGCTTCAACCACGCCGGGGAACTTCTCGCCGACGCCAACGGATTTTGCGGCGTTGACGTCGTCCGCTTCGGCAACAGCATCAGTGTGATTCATGACCGGGAAACTTACGCCAAAGAATCCGTTTTGCAACAATACGACCATGCCTTGTCTATGTTCAGGAAATACTATCAGTACGAGCAAATCAAGGGAAGCCTGCGGGAGCCCGTTTTTTTGATTCCGGAGGAAGCATTTCGCGAAGCGCTGGCAAACGCGATTGTTCACAGGGCCTGGGACGTGGATACACATATCAATATCGCCATGTTCACGGAGGGAATCGAAATCACCTCTCCCGGCGGTTTACCAAAAGGGCTGGGCTTAGAAGAATATCACCGGGGCGGCCTTTCGATTTTAAGGAATCGCATTCTTGGCGGCGTCTTTTTCCGGCTGGGAATCATCGAACAATTCGGGACCGGCATCCGAAGAATCCACGAAGCCTACCGGGGCAGTGCAGCCAGGCCGGTGTTTGACGCAACCGAAAACGCGATACGGATTATGCTCCCGGTTTTGCGGGAACAGAACGGACTGACCGAAGACGAGGAACGGGTGTTTTCGCTGCTCAAAGGCAGAACCGCCCCCAGTTCCGCAATCGCGGAGGCAACGGGCTTCGGAAAAAGCAAAACAGTCGCCATCCTCAAGAAGCTGGTAGCAGAAGGCTTCATCTCCGTGGCGGGAAAAGGCCGGGGCATAAAATACACGGGGATATGAGAAACGCAGCTCCTTCACTGGGAAATCAAGCGCAAACGTAATATTGACAAGATGATTGATCATACGCAATGAGGTGATGAGCGTGAATGAACACACTCCTTTGCTCGGACTGGAACCGACCCCATTCCACCTTAACGGTTTCAACAAAACAATGAATTATGAACTGGGGACATTTGGCCGTTGGTCGTACATCGCTCCAAGAAGTGAATTTGCCATACGGCGCCAACATGATACAAACCACATCTTGATTGGGAACTTTTCCAGCATCGGTCACGAAGCGCATTTTGTCATAAACGCCGCTCACCACGAGTACCGCCTGGCCAGCACTTTCCCGTTTAATGAGACCTCGCTGCCGGCTTTTTCCGGTTTCCAAAGCGCCAACAATGAACGCGCCCAAATCATCATCGGCAGTGATGTCTGGATTGGCGGGAGCGTCACTCTATTGGGCGGTGTACGTATCGGACATGGCGCCGTCGTTGCCTCTCACGCTGTCGTCACAAAGGATGTCCCGCCCTATACAATTGTTGGCGGCAATCCAATCCGAAAAATCAAAGACCGCACGAATCCGGAGACAAAGCAGCGGCTCCTGCGCCTCCGCTGGTGGGAGTGGTCGGACGAAAAACTGGAGGAAACCAGGCCCTGGTTCGATCGCCCATTGGAGGAATTCGCTACCCACTTCGCCGGGACAGAACTTGCTGAGAACACAACACCACCGGAACCCATCGGGGAGGAATCCATCCCCTTCCATCCGGGGAACAGGAATTTCCTGCACCGCATTGACCGGGAGCACTCCATTTCCATCGTGGAGAAAATTGTGCGGGAATATACGCAAACCTTCTCTGCCAATGACGCCGTGACACTGTTCCTCGTCGGTGATTTCGCGGCCACCCCGGCACTGATAAACACGATTCAGGAAAGTATAGACCATACTAATCCCGCCGCCCCCCGAATTCTTCTCCACCAAGAGCAGCCGGGCGTTATCGAAGCTATCCTGCCGCATTGTGCCTGCTTCATTGCCGGCCGTGACCTCATCACACTACATTTCCTCGACCTCTGTGACGAAGCCGGCATCCCTTTCGTTTCCGGTGTCGATACTTATGCTTTCGGTAATAAAGCCCATGTTCACCAACCATTCACCGAAACCAGCCGTCCGTAACCGGCAAAACTTTCGCGGCGGGGCGATTTTCCGCCGCTTTTTTGTTGCTTTTTTAGCGGGAAGCTTATACAATAGTTAGTTAGAGTGAAACGCGGGAGGAGGTGGCGGCGTGGCCGGGGATATGACGGCGCTTCTGGCGGCGCTGGAGGCGTGGATGCGGCCCTATATGCGCTCGTTTTACAACGAGGCGGAGGACATCCAGCAGGCGATCCGCATCAAGGAAGTCCATACGGGCTACGTCCGCGACTACGCCCGGGCGCTGGCGGCGCATCTGGGGCTCACCGGGGACGCGGTGACGCTGGCCGAGATCATGGGGCTGCTGCATGACGTGGGGCGCTTCCACCAGTTCACGGTCTATCGCACCTTCAACGACGCCATTTCCGAGGACCACGCGACGCTCGGGCTCAAGGTCATCGCCGACAATCATCTGCTGAAGGACCTGGCGGCGCCGGAGCGGGCGCTGGTGACCTTCGCCATCGCCAACCACAACAAGAAGGAGATCGCCCCGGCCCCCGACGCGCGCGCCCTGCTCTACGCGAGGATCCTGCGCGACGCCGACAAGCTTGACATCTACCGGGTGCTGGAACCGTTCCTCGAACCCTCGGACGGCACCGGCATCAGCCCGGACTTTCTCGACAAGTTCATCGAGGGCGAGCAGGTGGACTACACCCGGATACGGACCCTGGACGACCGCAAGCTGGTGCGGCTGATGTGGGTCTATGACGTGAATTACAGCTGGACGCTGCGGCAGATCGTGGCGAAGGGCTACGTGGACAAGATTGCCGCCTGCCTGCCGGAGGGGGAGCGGGTAGCGCAGGGCGTCCGGCGGCTGCGGGATTACGTGGCGGCCAAATGCGCCGAAGAGGACCCGTCTTTCGGCTGAGCGCCGTCGCGGGCCGTACCGATAATCCATCACAGGACGACAATCATCAAAGGAGCTATCATCATGGCAGAGAAAGAAGCATTGGCAGCGAATTTCATCGAGAACGCCATCCGTGAGGATCAGAAAGAGGGCCGCTACACCGAGGGCATCCATACCCGGTTCCCGCCGGAGCCCAACGGGTATCTGCACATCGGCCACGCCAAGTCCATCTGCCTGAATTTCGGGCTGGCGCGCCGCTTCGCGGGGCTTTGCAATCTGCGCTTCGACGATACGAACCCGACGAAGGAGGACACCGAGTACGTGGACTCCATCCAGGAGGACGTGCGCTGGCTGGGCTTTTCCTGGGACGACCGTCGCTTCTACGCCTCGGACTACTTCCCGCGGCTCTACGAGTTCGCGGTGGAGCTGATCCGCCGGGGCAAAGCCTTCATCTGCGACCTCTCCGCCGATGAGATCCGCGCCACCCGCGGCACGCTGACGGAGCCGGGGACGGAGAGTCCCTACCGCAACCGCAGCGTCGAGGAAAATCTCGACCTGTTCGCCCGCATGAAGGCCGGCGAATTCCCGGACGGCTCCCACGTGCTGCGGGCGAAGATCGACATGGCCTCGCCCAACATCACCATGCGCGACCCCGTCCTCTACCGCATCGCCCACGCCGAGCATCACCGCACCGGCAGCGAGTGGTGCATCTACCCCATGTACGACTTCGCCCATCCGCTCTCTGACGCCATCGAGGGCATCACCCACTCCATCTGCACGCTGGAGTTCGAGGAACACCGGCCGCTTTACGACTGGCTGCTGGAGTCCCTGGGCTTTGATGTCAATACCCGGCCCCGGCAGATCGAGTTCGCGCGGCTGAACCTCACGAATACCGTAATGAGCAAGCGGCTGCTGCGCCAGCTCGTTGAAGGCGGCCATGTGTCCGGCTGGGACGATCCCCGGATGCCGACGATCTCGGGACTGCGGCGGCGGGGCTATCCGGCGGCGGCCATCCGCGATTTCTGCGAGCGCATCGGCGTCGCCAAGAGCAACAGCCTGGTGGACGTGGCCATGCTGGAGCACTGCGTGCGGGAGAACCTGAACGAGAACGCCGACCGCGTCATGGCGGTGCTGGACCCGGTGAAGGTGGTGCTGACGAACTATCCCGAAGGCCAGACCGAGTACCTGGAGGCCGAGAACCATCCGAGCCGGGGCGGCCGACGCTACGTGCCCTTCTCCCGCGAGCTCTTCATCGAGCGCGAGGACTTCGCCGAGGTGCCGCCGAAGAAGTTCTTCCGCCTGAAGCCCGGCGGCGAGGTGCGCCTGAAGCACGCCTACATCATCCGCTGCGACGAGGTGGTGAAGGACGCGGCCGGGAACATCACCGAGCTTCGCTGCACCTATGACCCCGAGTCGAAGTCCGGCGGGGCCACGGCGAACCGCAAGGTCAAGGGGACGCTGCACTGGGTGGAGGCGCGCACCGCCCTGCCCGCCGAGGTGCGGCTCTACGACTATTTGCTGAAAACGGACGAAAGCGGCAACGCGGGCGGGGATTTCCTGGCGTCGCTGAACCCAAACTCCCTGCGGGTCATCGGGCGGGCGATGGTGGAGCCGAGCCTGCGCTGGACGGCGGCGGGCACCCGCTACCAGTTCCTGCGCAAGGGCTATTTCTGCGTCGATAAGGACACGACGCCGGAGCGGCTGGTGTTCAACGAGATCGTGGGCCTGCGGGACACCTGGGCGAAAGTATCAAAGGAGTAGGAAATGGCAAAGATACCGAAGAACCTTTCGGACAAGGATATGTTCAAGGACTACCAGGAGGAGCCGACGCTGGAGGAAACCTTCGTCCGGCGGGCGAAGGCGGCCGACGAGCGGGAAAAGCGGCGCAAGGCCGAAGAGGAGCCCGCCGCCGACATCCGCGTCGCCTACCTGACGCCGGACATCATCGCCACCCTCGGCAAGCTGCTGCTGGAGCTGAAGATGACGCTTTTCAACGAGGGCGTGACCGACTACCGCATGACCGTCCGCCGCGAGGGCAAAAAAATCATCCTGGAGCCGGCGGAAAAGACGAAGTAACGCCGCCGGCGTTCCGTACAGATATTGGAGGAATCATTGATGGAGAAATACGCGCCGCACGAAATCGAGAAGAAATGGCAGCAGAAATGGGCCGAGGAAGACGCCTGCCGCACGGAGATGGACCCGAAGAAGGAAAAATACTACGTGCTGGAGATGTTCCCGTACCCCTCGGGCAACCTCCACATGGGCCACGTCCGCAACTATTCCATCGGCGACGTGCTGGCGCGCTACAAGCGGATGGCCGGCTACAACGTCATCCACCCCATGGGCTTCGACGCCTTCGGGATGCCGGCGGAGAACGCCGCCATCAGCCACGGCGTCCGCCCGGCGGACTGGACGTACTCGAACATCGAGAACATGACCCGCCAGCAGAAGGAGATGGGGCTCTCCTACGACTGGGACCGCGAGGTGGAGACCTGCCGCCCCGATTACTACCGCTGGACGCAATGGCTGTTCGAGCTCTTCTACAAGCGGGGCCTCGCCTACAAGAAGGAGGCCTCGGTGAACTGGTGCGACACCTGCGGCACGGTACTGGCCAACGAGCAGGTCATCGAGGGCCGCTGCTGGCGGTGCGACAGCGAGGTCCACAAGAAACAGCTCTCCCAGTGGTTCCTGAAGATCACCGACTACGCCGACGAGCTCTTGAAGGACCTGGCGCTGCTGCCGGGCTGGCCGGAGCGGGTCAAGATCATGCAGGACAACTGGATCGGCCGCAGCGAGGGCCTGGAATTCTCGCTGGACGTGCCCGCCCTGGGGGAGAAGATTCCCGTCTACACGACGCGCCCCGACACGGCCTTCGGCGTCACTTTCCTGGCGCTGGCCGCCGAGCACCCGCTGGTGGCGAAAATCTGCGAGAACAACCCGAAAGCGGACGAAATCAAGGCCTTCTGCGAAAAGGCGCGGAACCAGTCCGAAATGGAGCGCACTTCCAGCGAATCGGAGAAGGAGGGCATCTTCACCGGCCTTTCCTGCGTGAACCCGTTCAACGGCAAGGAAGTCCAGATCTGGGTGACGAACTACGTACTGGCGGAGTACGGCACCGGCGCCGTCATGGGCGTCCCGGCCAGCGACCAGCGCGACTGGATGTTCGCCACGAAGTACGGCATCCCGAAAATCCTGACCATCCAGCCGCCGGGACGGACGCTGTCCCTCGACGAGATGACCGAAGCCTACGTCGAGAAGGAAGGCAGCCTCATCAACTCCGGCCGCTTTGACGGCATGGAAATGCATGACGCCATCAAGGCCATCATCGACGAGGCCGAGGCCAAAGGCTTCGGCAAGCGGCGCGTGAACTACCGGCTGCGGGACTGGCTGATTTCCCGCCAGCGTTACTGGGGCGCGCCGATTCCCATCATCCACTGCGAAAAATGCGGCCCGGTACTGGTGCCGGAGGAAGACCTGCCGGTAAAGCTGCCGGAAAACGTGAAGTTCGAGCAGGGCGCGGTATCGCCGCTGGCCCAGTGTGAGGACTTCGTCCGCTGCACCTGCCCGAAATGCGGCGGCCCGGCCCACCGGGAAACGGACACGATGGACACCTTCATCTGCTCCTCCTGGTACTACCTGCGCTACACCGACGCCCACAACGATCAGGCCCCCTTCGACAAAGACAAGGCCAACTACTGGGCCCCGGTGGACCAGTATATCGGCGGCATCGAGCACGCCATCCTGCACCTCCTGTATTCCCGCTTCTTCACCAAGGTCCTGCGGGACGCCGGCCTCGTGAACTTCGACGAACCCTTCACGAACCTCCTGACCCAGGGCATGGTCATCAAGGACGGCGGCAAGATGTCGAAGTCCAAGGGCAACGTCGTCTCCCCCGAGGAAATCATCGCCAAATACGGCGCCGACACCGCCCGGCTCTTCATCCTCTTCGCCGCCCCGCCGGAGCGCGACCTCGAATGGAGCGACCAGGGCGTCGAGGGCGCCTTCCGCTTCCTGGCCCGCGTCTGGCGCATCGTACTCCCCTTCGCCGAGATCGTGAAAGCGGCCGCCGACCATTACGACGTGAGCGCCCTGACGAAAGAGGAAAAGGAGTTGCGCCGTATCCTCCACGTCACCATCGCCAAGGTGACGGAGGACATCGAGCAGCGGTTCACCTTCAACACCGCCATCAGCGCCGTCATGGAGCTGGTGAACGCCTTCTATCCCTTCCAGGACAAGGAGGGCGTGAACCCCGGCCTGGTCCGCGAAGTCGTGCTGTCGCTGGTGAAGCTCCTCGCCCCCTTCGCCCCCCACATCACCGAAGAACTCTGGAGCCATGTCGGCGAGGGCAGCGTCCACGCCCAGCCCTGGCCCGGCTATGACGAGGCGGCCATGGCCCAGGACGAGGTCGAGATCGTGCTCCAGATCAACGGCAAGGTCCGCGACCGCATCACCGTCCCCGCCGGCCTCGACAAACAGGCAGCCGAGAAAGCGGCCCTGGGCCAGCCCCGGGTACAGCAGTACACCGACGGCAAGACCATCGTCAAAGTCATCGCCGTCCCCGACAAGCTCGTCAATATCGTGGTGAAATGATTCTTGAAACAGCGGGAGGGAGATTCTCATGATGTCCATGAACGCAGCGGCAATCAACAATCTTCCGGCATCGGTATTTGCGGATGTCCTTAAAAAAGACATTCTCGACGTAATTGATACGAACTATGTGATTATCCCCAGGGAAATATACGAAAACCTAACGGAAGATTATATGGACCGGGCGATGGAACGGGAAGCAGCGAATAGGCTGGCTTCTTCCGACGGCAAGACCTATACCGAGCAGGAAATGATGGCCATGCTGGGCATCACCGAGAAAGACATCGAAGCCGCAGGAGACGTGGAAATTGAGTAATTGGCGAATCCTGTACGGCAAAGGTGTAGCCGAAGACATAGCTGCTCTTGACGGCAGCATAAGGCCGCAAGTACTCAACGCCATACGAAAAGTAAGCCAGAACCCGCTGCCAAGACGAGAAGGCGGCTATGGCACGGAACTCGGCCACAGGAACGGCATTGATTTAACCGGTTGCCTGAAAATCAAACTGAAGAAACCCGGCATTCGCGTCATCTATACCCTTGAACGCTCGGCGCAGGATATGACAATCATCATCATCGGCTTGCGCGCCGATTTAGCGGTGTATAAGAACGCGTTCCAGCGTTTGGACCGCTAACAGGATATCCGGATGGCCCTGGGCCAGCCCCGGGGGCAGCAGTACACCGACGGCAAGACCATCGTCAAGGTCATCGCCGTCCCCGACAAGCTCGTCAACATCGTGGTGAAATGAGATGGAAAAAGCGGTTGCCGGACAGGAGTGGCAACCGCTTTTTTCATGGAAATCCCCCGGACAGGGGGAGCCAGTCTCATTTGCGATTCATCCGTAGTTGGTATATAATCAAAGCAGGAAAAAAACTTTCTGTCCAAAGCATAAGCGCATAGCAATCGTATAAATGCGCCATGGAGTTGACAATGCATGCAAACCTATGATGTAGAATTCTATCATGAAGAGGACGGAACGTGTCCTGTGCAAGTATTGCTGAACGCTGTGGATTGGAAAATGCGGGCAAAGATATTGAAGAACATGGAACTTCTTGAGCAATATGGCAGCCAGCTTCGAGAACCTTTTTCTAAGCCTTTGGATGACGGCATATTCGAACTGCGCTCACAGCAAGGCTCTGATATCACACGGGTATTATATTTCTCAAACTTCCCACAGAGAAAACAAGGTTAAACGCTTGTGAAACGAGAGTTATAGCGGAGCGACATACTTAACAGGAGACATTCTAAGCCCTCCCCTTTAGGGGAGGGGGGACCGCGGAGCGGTGGGTGAGGTTCACCGCATTTCGCTTAGGTAGAGCGTCATGCAGTGGAACCTCATCCGACTCGCTTCGCTCGCCACCTTCCCCAGTGGGGAAGGCTTCGCTTCTCGTACTTTATCGCTGAAAACAACAGATGGCAAGCTGTTTTCAAGTGCTTTTAGGTGTGAGAAGTTTGAGTTATATTTCTTTTGCATTGGGCATAAAATAATCGTCACGAATGGTTTCGTCAAAAAAACAAATAAAACGCCCCGGAAAGAAATCGCGTTGGCCCGGAAATATCGCCAATCGTATTTATCGCGAAAGGAGAATCATAATGAGTGATTTCAGGAACTATCTCAACGAACAGCTGAAGAATCCGGAATTCAAGGCGGAATGGGAGGCAATGACCCCGGAATACCAAGCCATTCGCGCGATTCTGGATGCCCGGCAAAAAGCAAATCTATCCCAGCAGCAACTCGCCGAACTGGCAGGAATGTCTCCGGAAGATATCAATCGCCTGGAAACGGGAAATGCGAGTCCTTCCCTGCGCACATTGCAGCGTATTGCCGCCGGACTGAATATGGCGTTGAAACTGGAGTTTGTCCCTTTGCAACAGACGGCGCCGTAATCTCATGGCTCAGAACGAGATGGGGATCATGCCCCAGATCGACGGCAAAATCCTCCAATCGAGTAGGAGGCGGTGATTAGCCGCCGTCCTCTCACACCACCGTGCGTACCGTTCGGTACACGGCGGTTTCAATAGTTGACGTGCACAGACTGATACGCCAAGGCTAAATCATAGAAGCCAGCGCGTACCAGTCTTTCTTTTGTCAAAGCCATCTTCACCGCTACCGTGTTGCTCGTCCACCAACAGCCCCTACGGCAATTCCCCGCTTGGCAAGCTGTTCCCTCGGGGACTCCCAACATTCGCAGGTTTCGTATTTTCGTCTTTGCCTTCTTCCAGTGCTTCCATATGCACATCCTTATGCGATGGTACAGCCATTGGTTTAGTTCTTCTATGGGGTTCTTCATGCTCGCAATGCCGAAGTAGTTCAGCCAGCCTCTCAGGTAAACTTTTATCTTTTCCAGAGATTCGCGCAGTTTCTGCACTCTTTTCCGGGACGCAAGCTCTTTTAGTTTGGCCTTCATCTTCCCCCACGTCTTCGGATGGACACGGACATATGTTCCGCTCCCATTCTTTCCAAACGCGAAGCCAAGATATTTAAAGTTCTTCCTCGCGAACACGCTGACCACTCCGCTTTTCTCCCGGTTGACTTTCAGTTTTAGTCTTCCTTCAAGATAGGCTGTGCTTGTGACCAGGAGCCGTTCCGCCGCTCTCTTGCTTTTGGCAAGGAGCACAATGTCGTCCGCGTACCTTATGCACGGGACTCCTCTTTTTGCAAACTCTTGGTCAAATTCATTGAGATAGACGTTGGCAAGCAACGGGGATAGATTCCCTCCCTGCGGCGAACCTTCCTCTGTCTCCATGACGACGCCGTTTTCCATGACTCCGCTTTTGAGGTATCTCTTGATGAGCTGCATGACCCGCTCGTCTTTGATGTTCCTCCTGAGTATGTTCAGGAGCAGTTCATGGTTCAGGGTGTCGAAGTATTTGGAGAGGTCTATGACTACTGCATAGGAGTAATCCTGCTCCGCGTACTCCTCCACTTTCCTGATAGCGTCTTTCGCACTTCTTTGCGGCCTGTACCCATAGCTTCCCTCGGCAAACAGCGGCTCATAGATTGGCATGAGTTGCTGTGCGATGGCCTGCTGTATGGTTCGGTCTATGACGGTGGGGATGCCAAGCTTGCGCATCCCGCCGTCCGGCTTCGGGATTTCCACGCGCCGAACCGGCTTCGGGGTATATTTTCCCCGCTTGATTCTTTCCACCAGTTCTTTGCTGTGGTT
>JAEEGL010063402.1_pt1 | contig 12933 bp, 14 predicted proteins | sample 9134231 | NCBI WGS metagenome assembly JAEEGL01 (sample SAMN16246548, study PRJNA631951) | gut metagenome | biome: gut microbiome; feature: rumen; material: fiber-attached | host: Bos | place: Iran: Karaj | collected 2018-10 | reverse complement strand
CGTCAGCACCTGATGCAACGAACAGGAGCATCGCGATGATTAAAGCAAACTTTTTCATACCTATAATGTTTTGATTATTAATTCTTATTCGATACAGCCCATATCAATGGCCTTGCGTACCATCTGAATGGTGCCGTTAGTCTCAAATTTGGCCTTGAGTTTCTTGCGGTACCACTTGATGGTATTCAGACTAAGGCACATTGCCTGTGCAATCTGCGGGCTGGTCTTTCCTTCTGCTATCATCTGCAGAATCTGGACCTCTTTTTCTTTTAGGGATACTTTTGTTTCCATAACAATACAAAAATCGTGAAACTAAAAACCAAAAACACTATACCAAAGGATAGAAAACGCCACCCTTTCGGGTAGTTTTAAGGCAGTTGTGCCTCTCTTTCTCCCAGTTTGGTAAATTTGCAGGTGATAAAAGCTTTTGGATTATGAAAAAGTTTGTCTTGACAAACCTGCTTGTCGTTTTGGGTTTGACGTGCTCCCTTGCCCAGTATTCAGACCACAGGGGGCGCAATACGGATTCCCTGGAAAGAGTGGTGGCCGGATGGAATGCAGAAAAGATAGAGGCAGCCTCCGCCGACCAGGTTAGCGGCTTGATCTCGGCATATAAAGACCTGATGTGGGGCTATCTTCAGACAAACAGGGAAAAGAGTATGGAGTATGCCAGGACAGCTCTCCGGTTAAGTTCAGAAAGAGGCTTCTGGTATGCCGCTCAGGATGCGTCAAGAGTTCTGGGAATGCACCATTACGCGGTAGAACAATGGGATTCCGCCACGTTCTTCTATAACAGGAGCCTTGAGATGGTCCGGAAGATGGAGGATAAGGTCACTACTCGATACAATGACAAGATATATGACCAGAAATCCATAGACGATGCAAAATCCGCTCTGTACGGCGCTTTGGGCAATATGTACAATGTTATGGATTCTATTCCCAGGGCAATGGAGTATTACAAGATGGCCGGGGAGATTTTTGACAGGTACGGATGGAAGGAAAGCAATGCCATTCTGTGGTACAATATGGGAGAAACCTGGCTGGAAGAGGGAGATATGTCTCAGGCTGAAGAATGCTACAACAAGTCTTTGGAATATGCCAGGGAAAGCGGAGACTCCCTTCAGATATCCTCTCCCCTGAAAGGTCTCGGGGCCCTGTATCTGGCGCAGGGGAAAACATCCAGGGCTCTCAAGTGCCTGGAAGAGGCGGACAAGTATTATTCTCTTCACGAAGACCAGGAGTTCCGTGCCCGCCTGGAGACTCTGGATGTGATGAGAAAGGTGCTTGTGCAACAGAAAAAGCAGCTCAGATGGCTTTTCTGGGGGGCCTTGTGCCTGGTTGTGCTTACGGTTGCCCTGATGCTTTATGTAAGGAGAAACGTGCTGTTAAAGCGTAAGAACACAGCGGCGGACGAAGTGATAGAAGAAGCCATCACCCAAATGGGAAACTCCTCAGGCAAAGAGAATCATGAGGTGGAGCTTACAGACAGAGAGCGGCAGATTCTCCAGTTCATAGCTCAGGGCAAGACAAGTCCCCAGATCGCGGAGAAAATGTATCTTTCTCTGCCTACGATAAAATGGTACAGAAAGAAACTCCTGGTAAAGTTTGAAGCTTCCAACACTGCGGACCTTGTTTTCAAGGCCAAGGAAAAAGGTCTTATCTGATTACTTCTTAATGAAGACAGAGTAGAGGCCTTTAAGGCCGCTTTTGTCCTTTGCCGAAAGGCCGGCGTAGTCTTTGTCCACTGCCTTGAGGCTGAATTCGTCGCATCCAAGCTCAATCAGAGCCTTCACGATATTCTTGGCCCTGTCTTCTGAAAGGGCGTCCTCTTTGCTGTTTGGGGTTGTGTTGACATAGACCACCTGGACTATTAACCTGGCCTGAGGGTCGCTCTTCATATACTCCGCGATTTTCTGGATCTCGCTGAAACTCTCGAATTTCAGTTCTGCCGAACCCGGCATAAACACAATCTTGGAAGTAGTGTATTTGCCGAACATGCTCAGCGATGAAGCCAGGCCTGCCGGCCTTTTAGCTCCACATTCAGAGCAGAATTTGCCTGTATTGCCCTTGTGCCCGCATTCAGGGTTTGTGCAGTCCCAGAGGGCTGATTCTCCGGCAAAAGACTTCTTTCCGGCTCCAGGATTCTCGTCTTCGTCTTCTTCATCATCGTCACCGTCTTTGGCCTTCTTGTCTTTCTTCTTTCCGTCAAGAATGCCGTCCAGGGCGTCAAAAGCTTTGTCGACGGCCTTGTCTACGGTACTTTCACTTCTGTCAGTGGTTTTGTCTTTGGCGTTCTTGCCAATCTTTTTCAGAAAACCCTGTCCAAAGGCACCTGAGCAGACGAACAGGATCATGACCAGAATGAGTGCAAATTTTTTCATGGCAGAATCGTTTTCAGGTTGATGTTTTTTTTTAGGCAGTCCAAATATATAAAAAATACCCGAAAGGGTAGTCCTTCCGGGTACATTTTCTTCGAATACGAAAGTTTACCATTCGTGTTCATCACCTGGATCGATTGGTTCGAGGTTTGTCTGGCAAACAATACCCTGGAACTCAAATTCCATAGCCTTTGCATAAGGCTTTTCGTATAATTCCTTCATTGTTTTGTGAATTTATTTGTTATTTATATAATTGTCTTAGGTACTATTCGGTGCGAAAGTACAAACATTCTTTTAAAAAAACAAATTATCGCGAAAAAGAAAAAGACAGGAAATCTTTATTCTCTGCCTTTTGTCTCTTCCAGTTGTCATGAGGATTTTCTCCCCAGTACGGCCTAGTATTCGTCCTCGTTGAAGAAGAAATCCTCTTTGCTCGGATAATCCGGCCATAAATCTTCAATGCTGTCGAACACTTCTTCTTCGTCCTCGATGTCGTTAAGGTTTTCAATAACCTCGTCCGGAGCGCCGGAACGGACAGCATAGTCCAGCAATTCACTTTTGGTAGCTGGCCAAGGTGCATCCTCAAGTTTGGATGCGAGCTCTAATGTCCAATACATCTTTCTATCAAATTAACTAGAGTCAACAGCCCTTGTGAGACTATCTCCTCTGAAATGGGCTGCAAATATAATAACATTTTCTATTCTGCAATCATTTTTTTTACGGCAGCCAGAATTCTTCCGCCGTGCTGGTGATTGCACAGAAAAATCGTGCCAAAGTGAACAGATAGTCACTCAGGCGGTTGATGTATGTTTTGCACTTGACCAGATTCTCTTCAAGTTCGGGGTCTGTAGAGTGAATGTTCACGCAGCGCCTCTCCACTCTGCGGCATACGGTTCTGGCTACGTGGCACAGCGCGGCCTGGCGCGGTCTTCCCGGAATGACAAAGGCCTTTTGAGGGGGCATCTGGCCTGTCATTTCGTCTATGCCTTTTTCAAGGAATTCGGTCTCAGACTCCTCCATTGGCTTGAGCTGCTTGCCGGTGCCTTCTTCCGGCATAGCCAGAAATGCCGAAACGCACATAAGCGTCTGCTGGATTCTGAGTATGTCTTTGCGGATTTTGGTGGCCATACCTGCAGTGTTGGCAGGGTTCTCGCTCTCGGCGACTATAAGCCCCAGATATGCAATAAGCTCGTCGGCGTCTCCGTAGGCCTCTACTCTAGGGTCGTTCTTGAATACTCTTTTTCCTCCGACCAGTGAGGTTGTGCCTTTGTCGCCTGTCTTGGTATAAATCTTCATTGTATGTAGTCTGGATTGTTTGTGTCTTGTTCTATTCCTGGACTTGTGAGAGTGTAGGGTGTGGGTTGACGGTGTCGCTCTCGATTTTTCCGTCGCGAAGCCTTACGATTCTTCTGGCAAACTTGGAAATGTCTTCCTCGTGGGTGACAATGATGATGGTGTTGCCCTGACGGTAGATCTTCTCGAAGATGTTCATGATCTCGACAGAAGTCTTGGTGTCGAGGTTGCCGGTAGGCTCGTCGGCCAGAATGATGGTGGGATTGTTGATTATGGCTCTGGCGATGGCCACTCTCTGTCTCTGTCCGCCGGACAGCTCGCTTGGCTTGTGGTCTTTTCTGTCGGAAAGCCCCACGGTATCCAATGCCTTGTCGGCCAGGCTGGTCCTTTCCTTGATAGGGGTGCCGCAGTAAATCAGCGGCAAGGCCACGTTCTCAAGAGCGCTGTATCGCGGAAGCAGGTTGAAGGACTGGAAAACAAAGCCGATCTGCCTGTTCCTAACCTCGGCCAGCTCACTGTCTTCCATCTGGCTTACATCCGTCCCTCCTAGCACATACCTTCCGGATGTCGGGGTGTCCAGGCATCCGAGAATGTTCATCATAGTGGACTTTCCGCTGCCGGAAGGCCCCATTATGGCTATGTAGTCGTTCTTGTTGATAGACAGTGACACTCCGTCCAGCGCATTGACTTTCTGCGACCCCAGAATGTATGTCTTGTGAAGGTCCTCAATTCTGATAACCTCTGTCTGTCTGCTTGTCTTTTCTTCCATATCTCCTTCTCTGTGTTTGCCAGACTTCCGGGCTTTTGGTTATTATAATTGCGCCAGGCCTTTGTGCTGGTTCTCGGCCAGCTGGCGGAAGAATTCCTTCATAGCTTCCTTGAGGGCATCCAGCGCCTTGGGGGTTTCCCACTTGGCGGGGTCTTCTTCTCCGACTTTGTTGGACACTGTCCTTATCTGGATGAACTTTACATATTCGTTCAGGCAGACATAGAAGAATCCGGCTCCTTCCATAGTTTCAATTTGAGGGGAATACTTTGAAACCATCTGAGAGCAAACTTTCTCTTCTCCGGAGATTGTCTGCACGGTCACGCCGACAGCTTTCTTGTAAGTGTTGGCTATATCGTTGAAATAAGAAGGCAGCGGAAGCATTTCCAGAGCTCCGTCTTTGAATGGGAACAGGTTGGAATCCAGTGTCTTGGAGTCAAACAGTGTCAGGAATCCGGATGCGGTCATGAATCCCAGGTCTCCAAAATGCTCCTTCTCCACAAGGGCGGTGCTGCCGACAGGGAACTTTTCAAGGTCATAGCTTCCGGCAATGCCGATGTTAACGGCAAGCGCGTATCCGGCTCCCTCGGCTTCGGCCTCAACGAGTTTCTTTGTCAGGCGGTAGCAGGTGGAGGTGGTTCCTATTCCGGTCAGCATAAAATCCACCTGGACTTTCCCTACAATCTTGCTTTCATAGAGCCTGAGCGCCTGGATTGCGCAATCCAGTTCTTCCTGTTCGGCCGAGCAAATCAAAATTCTCATATTCTTTGGTTTTCAGCGATTTTCTTTTAGTGCAGCGGCGAACCTATCAGCCGTAGGAACTCTTCCCTGGTCTTGCGGTTGTTCAGGAACGCTCCGGTAAATGCGGAAGTGGTGGTTACCGAGTTCTGTTTCTGGACCCCTCTGATCTGCATGCACATGTGGGCTGCCTCGATTACCACGGCCACTCCAAGCGGCTTGAGTGTCTTCTGTATGCAGTCTCTGATCTGCACAGTGAGCCTTTCCTGAACCTGGAGGCGGCGGGCGAAAGCGTCCACCACTCTAGGAATCTTGCTCAGTCCGGTGATGAACCCGTTTGGAATATAGGCAACGTGCGCCTTTCCGTAGAACGGCAGCATGTGGTGCTCGCACATTGAGTAGAGCTCAATGTCCTTTACCAGGACCATCTGCTGATATTCCTCCTTGAACATCGCGGACTTGAGGATTGCCACAGGGTCAATCTGGTACCCTTGAGTGAGGAACTGCATGCTCTTGGCGACTCTTTCGGGAGTCTTGAGCAGTCCTTCTCTGGAAGGGTCTTCAGAAAGCAGTTTCAATATCTGTTTGTAATGTTCGGCGAGTTTCTGGGTAGTCTCGGGCGTGAACAGTTCCTTCTTCTTGTATGTCATATAGCTCAGCGACTTTTTCTAACAGGGCACTAAGTTAATAAAAATAATAAAAGTATTACCTTTGTCAAGCATTGGGCCCGACAAGCCAGGGCTATGCACGTGTTATGGAAGAAGCAAAATACAAAGCGAAAATTCTGGTCGTGGACGACGAGGAAGACATCTGTGAAATCCTCCAGTACAATCTTGAGAAGGCCGGTTATCAGGTTAAATGTGTACTTGGGGCGGAGGAAGCCCTGTCGTTGTTTTCATCCGAGAGATTCGACCTTTTGCTTCTGGACATAATGCTTGGCGGGATCAGCGGACTGAAACTGGCAAAACTGCTCCGTGAAGACTACAAGAGCACAGTCCCGATAATCTTCGTGACTGCCCTGGACACGGAAGACGACATTCTGAAAGGTTTCTCCACCGGAGGAGACGACTACATTTCCAAACCTTTCTCGGTTAACGAGGTGGTTGCAAGGGTGGGGGCTGTCCTGGCCCGCTCGGGAAGGATTGTCAAGGCAGATGTTTCTGCATCTTCACCCACCTGGAAAAGAGCCGCGTCTCCTAATGCCAAGGCAGAGGAGCCGGCACCTTCCGCACCGGCTGAGGAGAAGACCAAGTTTGAATTCGGGATACTCTCCATAGACTCTGTGGAGAACCGGGTTCAGGTTGGCGGACAGGACGTTATGCTTACCAGAAAGGAAATGGAGATTCTGCTTCTTCTGGCCCGCTCGGCCGGGAAGCTGTTCTCGAGAGAGGACATCCTCCAGAAGGTCTGGAAAAACGACGGGTTTGTCCTCCAGAGGACGGTGGATGTCCATATCGCGAGACTCCGCAAGAAACTCGGGGCGGCCGGTGAACTTATCCAGAACCGCTCCGGCTTCGGCTACTGCATCCATTCTCAGGACTAATGAAAAAACTCAAGCTGACATACCGTTACAGGCTTGTTATCTATCTGCTGATACTGCTTGCGCTGCTGGCACTTTTCTTTGTGCTCCACGCTTCCAGGCAGAGCCGCGGCTACAGCATTTCTGCTCTTCAGGGAGAGCTCAAGGCTACCATAGCCGATGTGCTGGACAGTCTGGCCGAGGGCAAGGATCCCAAGACAATAGTCCTGCAGCCGGGCTTCGGCTTCACTCTGGCGGACACACTGGGCAATGTCCTGTATGATTCCCGGCAGAAGGACATATCGATACCGGACAACATATCAGGACTTTCGGAAATAGTCACCGCTTCCACAGGAGCAGACGGCAGCGCCCTCAGAAGCTCCATTGGAGAACCGGATGTGGAGTACCTTTATTATGCGAGGCGTTCCGGAAACCTTCTGGTCCGCTCCTACTCAAAGTTCAAGATGAGCCGCCCTTCCCAGATAGAGAAGGACAACACTTATTTTGTCTTCATCGCGATACTTCTTGGAGCCTTGATAGTCTCATTCATCTACATTCTGAGAAGACTGTACAAGCCTCTGAAAACATACAGCGAACTGGTAAGCGCCATCAGGGAAGACAGCAGCCGCCTTTCTGACATCCATTTTGGAAACGACGAGCTGGGAGATGTGGGCAAGGAGATAGCTGACACTTTCGACCAGCTGGAAAAGGCCAAGAAGTTCAAGCAGCAGATGAGCCACAACATAGCCCACGAGCTGAAAACTCCGATAACAGGAGTCAGGGCTTATCTGGAGACGATAATGAACTCGGAGGACATGTCCGTGGAGCAGATGCGAAAGTTTGTCTCCAAGGCCTATTCCCAGACGCTGAGGCTGTCTGAACTTGTGAATGAAGTGTCCACCCTGAACAAGCTGGACGAGTCGGCCGAGAACCTGTCTTCAGAAAAGATTTACAAGATAGAGCAGGTGAATGTCCGCGAATGCCTGGATGCTATCCTGGACGAGATAGGCTACAAGCTGGAGTCCCACGGCATCAGCTTCAACTCCAGAATTAGCAGCGGCCTGAAGCTCAGCGGATGCTACGACCTTATATACTCATTGTTCAAAAATCTGATAGACAACTCCATAGAACACGGCGGAGACGGTATTCAGATTGATCTGTCGGCAGGAATAGAACAGGTTTCAGGAGAGGGACGGTACAAGATAAACTTTACTTATACCGATACCGGAAAGGGTGTCCCGGCAGAGGCGATGGACAGGATCTTCGAAAGGTTCTACAGAGTGGAGGAGGGACGTACCCGCGCCACCGGCGGTTCAGGCCTCGGCCTTGCCATCGTGAAGAATGCCGTGGCCTTCCATAAGGGAACGATAACCGCCTCCCCGAAAGCAGGAGGCGGCATAGTGTTCAAGTTCAGTCTGTATTCTCTGGACGAGAAGTCCTAAAACCAGATATCAATTCTTCCGACCTCTTCTCCCTTGGCTCCGGCCTGGACAATCATCACTTTCTTTCCGGTCTTGCTTTCCACAAGCATAGGCTTCTTTATAAAGGTGTGGGAGTGTCCGCCGATAATAATGTCCACTCCTTCAGTGTTTTTCGCTATCATCTCGTCGGTAGGGTTCTGCTCTTTCCCTCCATTGTATCCGCAGTGTGAAAGCAGGATGACCAGATCGCATTTTTCCCTGTTGCGGAGTCTGCGGGCCAGGCGGTTGACAATCTTGTAAGGGTGCTCGTATTTCATGTTGCCAAGCCTGTTGGGGCTGACAAGCCCTGCCAGCCTTACGCTCAATCCTATTACGCCGATTCTCTTTCCGCCTCTTTCTATGATTGCATAGGGGGCTACAAGTCCGTCGAGCGGCGTTCCTTTCAAATCGTAGTTTGCGTTTACAACAGGGAAGCTGGCCATCTTGATTCTTCTGGCAAGTTCCTCCTGCCCGTTGTCAAACTCGTGGTTTCCGAAAGTGGCCACGTCCACCTTCAGGGCGTTCATCAGTTCGATTTCCACATCTCCCCTGAAAAGAGTGAAATACGGAGTCCCCTGAGAAAAGTCCCCCGCGTCCAGAAGGATAACGTTCTTGTTTTCGGCCCTTACCTGGTTGATGTATTTTTCCCTTCGGACAACTCCGCCCAGGCCTTTGTAGTTTCCGGAAGACAGAGGCTCAATCTGGCTATGGGTGTCGTTTGTGTGAAGTATCACAAGATCCTGTCCAGTCGCTGAAGAAAAAGCAAGGATCAAGGCAGCAAAAAGCGTTAAAGTCTTTTTCATGGTTATTTCTCCTTGTTTTCAACGATTACCCTGTTGTCTTTTGCTTTTTCTATCTTCTTTCCCTTGGCTGTCAGGTCCAGGATATACTCGATGAATATGTCCATCAGCTTCTTGTGGGTTTCAATCAGATAGCTGGCCCTTTTCAGCGGATAGAGGTTGTCTCCGCCGTTGTAGAGGAAGTCTATGGTGGCTATCACATAATTGCGGTTCTCGTCCAGCGGTTTTCCGCCAATCAGGCATTCCTTGACGGTATTGCCGTCTATGTGCAGCTTGACGTTGCTCATTGCCTGGGCTCTGGTCCTGGCGAAAAACTCCATCAGCTCTTTCACGTCTTTTCCGTTCATCTGCTCAATAACCAGGAAGTTGTCGAACGGGAAGATGGAGAGGATGTCGTACCGGGAGACATTGCCCTTTGGCATCTCGGTGCGAATTCCGCCGAAGTTCATCAGCGCAAAGTCTATCTTGATGCTCTTGTCTATATCGGTCCTGGATGTGGTGTCGATGTAGTTCTGTGCATATTCCAGAAAAGCGTCAGCCGCCCAGCTGGACATAGGCGCAACCGGATAGCCTCTGACAAGTCCCGTAGGGCAGTAACCGATAGGGTCTGAATATTTGTCCACTTCCGGCTTGTATCTGGCAACGATTTTCTGAGTCTTCAGATCGTCTCCCTTCTGGGGCTCGAAGCGGGAATTTATGGTTGTGGTTGTCCAGGTGATTTTGCTCACCGACGGGTTGTTCAGCTGGGCCGAGGTGAATTCGGACTTTTTCACCCTCTGCCCCGATGAAGTTGCCGGAGCCATCACAAAGGCGGCAACTAGTGAAACAAATAATATGAACGGGCTTTTCATGTCGATTTAGTCTCTGAACTTGAGCCATTTGAAGATTTCCTTCCAGCCGGCTTTCTTGCCGTAGGAGAGAATTCCTATGCGGTAGATTTTGGCACTCAGCCACCCCATGAACAGGAATGTTCCGATCAGCAGCGCCACTGAAAGAATGTACTGCCAGGCCGGAACTCCGTAGGCGAACCTTGCCACCATCACCATCGGTGAAGTGAAAGGAATTATGGACCCCCATACGGCGACAGTAGAGTTCGGGTTCTGGAAGGCGCTCATCATTATGAAAAGTCCTATGATGAGCGGGATTGTTATCGGCCACATAAGCTGCTGGGTGTCGGCCTGGTTGTCCACACAGGCGCCCACAGCGGCAAACATGCTGGCGTACAGCAGATATCCCAGAATAAAGTAAAGCAGGAATGTCCCGATTATTCCCAGAATGTTCATCTGCTTGAGAGTGTTGAGAATAGGGGCGATAGCGCTCAGCCCTTCGTTTACGGCGGACGAGTCTTGGGCGACTGCATCCTCAGCGTTCAGAGAGGCGATGTCTATTCCTGCAACATCCGCTCCCTGTACATTTATTCCGGCAGTCTGGGCCTGCACGCTCTGCTTGACCATAGACGAGCTGGAGGCTCCGGTGACCATGCTCACTCCCGTAACAATCAGGAATGTGAGAACTATCCAGGCCATAAACTGGGTGAGAGCCACAAGGGCGACGCCAACTATCTTGCCAATCATCAGCTGCATAGGCTTTACAGAAGAGACTATCACTTCAATGATCCTGTTGTTCTTCTCTTCAATTACTCCCTGCATGACCATTCCGCCGAACATGAAGATGAACATATAGATGATGAAGCTGGAGATGTAGCCGATTGCCATATATGCTCCCACAGAAGTCTCCTTGCCTTCCTTGTTGTTCTCTCCCACTTGCAGAGTCTTCACTTTTGAAGTGTTGCGGATGTTCTGCAGCACGTTCTCAAGGTCCGGAATGTCGTAAGAAGCCAGCTTGTTGGCTGAAAGTATCTCGTTCACCTGGCTCTGTATCTGTTCTTTGAGAGAGAGGCTCACCTGCTCGGGGCAGAAAATTGAAACCTCGGCGTTGTTCAGAGAATCCATAGGGGAAATCTGAAGCAGTGCATAGTATGTCTTGGACTTGGGCAGGTCTTTCTTTATCTGCTCGGCGATGGCGCTGTCAATTACGCTGTAGGTTATGTTCTCCTTGTTTTCCAGCTTCTGGGCAACTATTCCGCTCTGGTCGTCCACGGCTATGATGCGCACCTTGTTGTCGGACGAATACATCGTGATCAGCATCGGGATGACAAACATCAGGGCAAACAGCACCGGAACCAGAATCGTTCCTATGATGAAGCTCTTTTTCTTTACTCTTGTAGAGTACTCTCTCGCGATTATAATGCCTATTTTGCTCATTGTCTGTTTGTTTTAGGGTCCGACTTTCTGTAATCCTCTATGCTCTGCGATGTGGCGCCGCCGCTTTCTCCCACCAGCTTGATGAAAACTTCGTTCATCTTAGGCATCAGCGGCTGGTAGGATACAATTTCCGCCTGGTCTGCGATGCAGCTCAGGATATCCTTGCTGGAGGCTCCAGGAGCGACGTCCAGAATGCTTCTTATTCCGCCTTTGGACTCTTCTGAAGACACTATCGAGAACAGGCCTTCTTTTCCGCTCAGTTCCTTCTTTTCAGGGTCTGCCAGGGTGCAGACTTCCACTCTGTTGTGCCCGTGGTCCTTGCGGATCTGGTCGACATTGCCGGTAATCACCAGTCTGGCCTTGTTCACCAGGGCTATCTCGTCACAGAGCTCCTCCACAGATTCCATATTGTGGGTGGAAAGTATGATGGTGCATCCCTCGTTCTTGAGCTTTATGATCTCGTCTCTGATAAGGTTTACGTTGATAGGGTCGAAGCCGGAGAAAGGCTCGTCCAGAATCAGCAGTTCCGGCTTGTGTAGAACTGTGGTTATGAACTGGATTTTCTGGGCCATTCCCTTGCTCAGCTCTTCCACTTTCTTGTTCCACCACGGCTGGATGCCGAACTTCTGGAACCATTTCATAAGCTCTCTTGTGGCATCTGCCCTGGACAGGCCTTTAAGCCTTGCCAGATACACGGCCTGCTCTCCCACCTTCATCTTCTTGTAGAGGCCTCTTTCTTCGGGAAGGTAGCCTATGCGCTCTATATCGCTGAGCTTTAATTCCTTGCCGTTAAACAGCACCCGGCCTTCCGTAGGCAGGGTGATGCGGTTGATTATTCTGATCAGAGTGGTCTTGCCCGCTCCGTTAGGGCCCAGGAAACCGAAAATCTTGCCCTGGGGTATCTCCAGATTGATGTGGTCCAGGGCAACAAAACTGCCGAATTTCTTGACCACATTCTCACAACTGATAAAACCCATCTTCTATGTGCTTGTTAAGTTAAAACCGGGCAAAGTTACATAAAAACGCCGTCATTTAATGTAGGGGTGGAGCTTGAGAGTGTCCTCGGGGGACAGGATGTTGTTCTGGCAGAGATTTTTGAGTGTGCACTGTTCTTTGCCCTGAGACTTGATGAACAGCTCTATCCCCCTTGCATTGTATGCTCCGATATACGGATGCCTGGAGAGGAAATTTCTGTCTGCCTCGGCGATGGAGAATTTCTTTATTCCAGCCGGATGGACGAAGACCTGGTCTTTGATGCGGTCGAATTTTTCCTGGTCCATTCCCCTGATTTCCAGCAGCTGCTCTATGTTTGCATAGCTCCCGAGAGTTTTCCTGTAAGAAAGGATGGCCTTGCAGAAATACGCTCCGATGCCCCTGACTGAAATCAGCGCCGCGCTGTCCGCTTCGTTGAGGTCTATGTAGACTTTGCTTTTGCTCTCGAAATAGCTGCCGCTGTCTTTACTAGGGGCGTTTTCATTTTCTGATGGAGGCTCGGGGGAGACTTTTTCGCTGCTGCGGCTGTAAGAGTTTTGTGCCTTAGCCTGCGGAATGATGATATATGGCGCGAGTTCCCGGTACTTCTGCGGGCTGACGGTGTACATTTTAGAGAAGTCCTCCTTTTTCCTGAAACGGCCTCCCTTATCGCGATAATGGATTATCGCAAGAGCCTGTTTATAAGAGAATCCCAGCATCTGAAGGCTGTCTTGGGAAATTGT
>JAEEGL017038685.1_pt1 | contig 12934 bp, 8 predicted proteins | sample 9134231 | NCBI WGS metagenome assembly JAEEGL01 (sample SAMN16246548, study PRJNA631951) | gut metagenome | biome: gut microbiome; feature: rumen; material: fiber-attached | host: Bos | place: Iran: Karaj | collected 2018-10 | reverse complement strand
GCTATCATGCGTTCTTCTTGCAGGTAACATAGTTCAAAAACTTTAATCGTCCCGGTTTGGAGGCCCTCCTGCGGACCCTTATTCCCGGAGATCCTTATCGGAACCGCATAAGGGAAATGCAAACCCGGGACCAATGCCGGAAAAGTGGACAAATCGGCGCGGGAGCTGACAGAAAGTCCATTTTTGAGACAAAATGACCAAACTTTTCTGCGGAGACTGTCCATGGATTTGGCCTGATGGAATCGGGGCGGGACGACGGTGGCGCAGGCTCCATGACAGCTTTCAGCGGCTCGCGTTGGCGGGGCCAGTACGATGGAAGACTAACTTAGTCTGCGAGACGTGCGCTTCCCAAGGGTTGCATCTTCGTGACGGGTGGTTGATGCACAGGAAGAGTCTCCATCGTCCGGCAACCTTTTTTCGGAAGATATAATCCGGGTCGGCTCCCTGGATGTCCTCGGCCGGAAACTTGCCTTCCGCCTTGATGTGATCTCCGACTTTTACGCCCCAAATGATAATGAGTTGGGGATCATGCTTCCTGACAATCTCTTCGAAGGCGAGATCGTCTCTGTCGGAAAAGAAACTTGGCTTGATGTTTCTCAGCGGTGCGTAGAACTGCAGGAAATCATACAACACGATCCGCTCGAACAGATCCTCTTTTCCGTGGACGATGCCAGCAGCCTTCATCAGGTCCGTGAAGTTTAGATAGGAGGAGATACCTTTCCCTTCCGGGCTCAGAAGAAAGTTTTTGACATTGTTTACCACCACCTCGGAGAGGGGACCGTCCTCTTCGTATGGACATTTCTGGTCGAAAGCGCTGCTGTTTTTTATGGACGTGTCTGTGCAGACCCCGAAGAAAGGACATCGTTCATGATTGCCTTGTCCGTCATATTTGCAGAACAGACTTTCCCCCAGGACCAGGACTCGCCGTCCGCACAGCCCATTCTTGTATTTTTCGCCAACGTATTCCTTGAAGAATACGTGCGGGGTGGATGTGGAAAACAGAGGATTAAACAAATTCTCGGCAAATGATCCGATTCTTTCCAATGAGCTTGGAATGTGGACGAAGCAATGGATGGCATCGTCGGATTTGATGTACTGCCAAACGATGTGCTCGACAAGGGACAGGTTCGATGTCGCTTTCGAGACGGCCTTGATCAAGGACAGCGTGAGCGCATCGCGCCCTCCGGCCCTTTGGATGGCATCATTCAAGCCGCCTTCGTCCAATCCGGTCAGCTTGATGGTTTCTCCACTTTTCTCCAGGTTGATTCTTCGAATCGTTTCGAATGCTTCCTTGCCGAGTTCCTGGTAGTCGGCACCTTGATACGGAGTAGCCCCCATTTCGTGGCGGGAGGCCTTCACTTTACCGGTCTCGCTCATCTCGAGCAGAATGCGCTGCCCGACCGATGGCTGACCATCAAAATCCTTGATGACGTTCTCTTCCATCTCGACCTCAGATTGGAGAATGTGGAAGAGGGCTTCTTTTCCATTCAAGGACTGAAGGATGACGTGCTGTTCATCCTTGTTTTGAATTGTGCTAATTCGGTAGAAGCCTGGTATTATAATTTTATTAATCATATGGCAAATGTAGCAAGATGATTTGGTTCTACCAAGCTTTTTTTTGCTTTTTTGATAATTGTGTAAATAGTTGATAACTAATTATTTGTCATATTTTATCGTCTTTGCGCGTTCTCGCAGGGCTGCTGGCCTTATTCGGTGGAGCGGCAGGAAAAATGTGCCGTTTCAAGGCTTTCGGCAGCCACTCTCGAAAAGTCCTATTCTTCGTATCCTATCGTTCTCTGTTCACGACCCGGGATACATTCACATATTATTTATGATTTCGGTCGATTGGGCAAGTGGCCCAGAATCGGGGCGGGACGGCGGTGGCGCAGGCTCCATGACAGCTTTCAGCGGCTCGCGTTGGCGGGAAGGCGCTTGACGTCGAACTCCTCCTTTTACGGGACCGGCCCGCCGGTCCCGTAACGTCGTCAAACAAACTCCGTCATCCCGTTCCGGGACCGCACCTTCCCGCCGGCTCGTCCGGTGCTGAAAGCTGTAATTCCGCCTGCTCCACCGTCGTCCCGAGGGGGTGATTCCGGGTGGGGGAGAGTATGTTAAGATCATGGAACTACAAGGTTGATAATGAGAGCAAGTTTTGCTATATTTGTAAGTTAACACAGACACATTAAACGAACCCAAACCAATATCATCCCGTCTAGTCAATTAGACGAAATAATGCGAGGTATGGCAAACAATAGAATCGAATCCGTCGGCATCAATATCGCCGAGAAAGCGACGGTCATCTGGAACATCGCCGATATCCTGCGCGGACCTTACAAGCCGCACGAGTACGGAACGGTCATTCTTCCTTTCACGGTCATCAAGCGGCTCCACGACTGCCTGCTGCCCACGCATGACAAGGTCGTGGCCGAGTATGAGAAAATCAAGCATTTGGCAAAGGTCGATACGTTCCTGACCCGCGCCTCCGGCTACCAGTTCTACAACACCAGCAAGTTCACGTTCGCGACGCTCCTCTCCGATCCTGAGAACATCGAGACGAACTTCCGGGATTTCCTCGGTGGTTTCAGTGCCAATGTGCAGGATGTCCTTTCCAAGTTTGATATGGATGGAGTGATCAAGCGGCTGGTGGAAGCCAACTGTCTGTACCTGGTCATCCGGGAGTTCAACTCCGACAAGGGTTATCTTGGTCCGGACAAGGTGGCTGCGGTCGATTGCGGCTACATCTTCGAGGACCTCGTCCGCCGTTTCTCGGAGTCCTTCGGCGAGGAGGCGGGAGCGCACTTCACCAGCCGGGACATCATCTACTTGATGACCGACATCCTGCTGGCCTTTGCTGATCTTTCCGACCTCTCCCAGGTTTCCGTCTACGACATGACGATGGGCACATCCCAGATGCTTTCCTGCATGGAAGAGCGCATCAAGGACCTGAACGACGACTGCGACGTTATCTGCTTCGGTCAGGAGATCAACCCGTCCACCTACGCCATAGCCAAGGCCGATATGCTCATCCGTGGCGGCAACCCCGACAACATGCGGTTCGGCGACACCCTCTCCGACGACAAGTTCCCTTCCTTCCACTTCGACTACATCATATCGAATCCGCCCTTCGGCATCGACTGGAAGAAGGAGCAGAAGGCGGTCGAGGACGAGCACAAGATGGGCGAAACTGGTCGTTTCGCCCCGGGTTTGCCGAAGATATCCGACGGCCAGCAGCTCTTTGTCCTTAACGGCATCAGCAAGCTCACTGATTCCGGCCGCATGGCTATCATCCAGAACGGCTCCCCGTTGTTCTCTGGTGACGCAGACAAAGGTCCCTCCCGCATCCGTCAGTACATCCTGGAGAAGGACTGGCTCGACGCAATTATCCAGCTCCCGAACGACGCCTTCATGAACACCGGCATTGCCACCTATGTCTGGGTCATCGACAAGGACAAGCCAGAATACCGGAACGGCAAGGTCATTCTTATCGATGCCTCCCATTGCTTCGAGCCCCGGCGCAAGTCCATCGGCACCAAGCGAAACGATATCACCGACAAGTGCCGTGACCTCGTCGTCAAGGCCTACTGCGACTACCGTGACGGAACCTATACTGCCGAGGATAACGAGAACATCTACTGCGAGACCCGAATCTTCGACACCGTTGAGTTCGGCTACAACAAGATCACCGTCGAGAGCCCGCAGAGAGATGAGAACGGCAATGTCATCCGTGACAAGAAAGGCAAGCCGATTGCCGATGCCGACCTCCGCGACACGGAGAACGTCCCTCTAAAGGAGGACATTGATGCCTATTTCAAGCGCGAGGTCCTGCCGTACAACCCGGATGCATGGATTGACCGCAAGAAGACCAAAGTCGGCTACGAAATCCCGATGACGCGGTATTTCTACAAGTATCAGAAGCCTGAGCCCTCGGAGGCTATCCAGGAGCGCCTGCTGAAGATTGAGGAGTCGCTGACCGCATCCCTGAAGAACCTTTTCGGCAAGGAGGAGTAGTATGCGGGAGATGAAAGACAGCGGAGTCCCCTGGATTGGGGAGATTCCGAAAGGGTGGAGTACAGACAAGCTAAAGTATCACGTTCGACAAAGAACTGATAAAAGCGATACCAAAGAGGATTATATTGCGCTTGACAACATTGAAAGCTGGTCTGGTCGCTATTTGCCAACAGGATTTGTTCCTGAGGGAGATACTCTCCTTGTGCGCACAGGGGATATCCTATTTGGGAAACTACGCCCTTATTTGGCAAAGGTTTATATTGCAGTAGACAATGCTTGTTGTTCATCTGAGTTTGTGGTACTGAACTCATTGGATGTAAATCGTTCATATTTAAGATATCTCCTTGTTAACCATATGTTTATCGACGAAGTTAACATGTCAACATATGGGACAAAAATGCCAAGAGCGAATCCATCATTTATATTGAACTCAATAATTCCTATTCCTTCAGTTACTGAACAGTGCTTCATCGCCAATTTCTTGGATGCCAAATGCGCGGAGATAGATTCTATGCTGGAGCAGACCCGCGCATCCATCGATGAGTACAAGAAACTGAAGCAGTCCCTCATCACCGAGGCCGTTACCAAGGGCATTCGCGGGAATCGGCAGATGAAAGACTCCGGCGTGGAATGGATTGGAGATATTCCGATGGAGTGGAGTGTATGTCAAGTAAAGCATCAATTTGTATTGAAAACGGGGACTACTCCCGTAGGTTATGATGGTACTCCTTCAGACCGTCAATTAGATTGGTTTACCCCCTCGGATATTCTGACAGAAGGTTGCATTTTGGATGTGGCGGAAAGGAAACTTAATCAATCTGTAATTCTTGACAGTGGAATTCGGTTATTCCCAAAGGGGAGTATATTACTGGTAGGAATCGGAGCTACAGCTGGAAAAGTTGGCTATCTTCAGATTGAAGGATATAGTAATCAGCAGATTACTGCTCTTATCCCGAAAACTTGCTTTGGAAAGTATTACTATTATTACTTTGTCAAAGACAGGCAAAGATTATTGGATAATGCTTTTTTTACTACGTTGCCAATCATTAACAACTCGTATCTGTCTTCCGTTTTAATCGTTAATCCGCCAATCTCTGAGCAGCAGGAAATCGCCGCCTACTTGGACGAGAAGTGCGCCGCCATAGACAGCCTTATTGCCTCGAAGGAATCTCTCATCACCGAGCTGGAGGCCTACAAGAAGAGCCTCATCTATGAATTTGTTACCGGAAAGAAAGAAGTACCTGCAGTATGAAACGATATAATAGAGTAATGCTTGGCCGTGGAGGCCAGTTTACAGACACCTGCTTAAAAGAAGGATTCATTGGCGTGGATTTCGAAATCCCCGTGGATCTGACGGATCACCTTGCTCTGGGCTGGGATTCGTTCCGGGAAGAGATGGTTCCAGCCATTATGGAGTGCATTCCAGAGAAGACGATAATAGGCGCCGGCCTGTCGTGCGGTTCCATTTATACGGTCTGCAAAGGACTGGAGGTCGGCGATATTGTTCTCTGTCCTAATGGGAAGGGCCTTTACTGCATCGGCGAGATTGCTGGCGACTACTACTATGTCCCCGGCGGAATACTGCCGCATCGCCGTCCTGTGAAGTGGAAGGAGAAGGCAATCCGCCGCATCGATATGAGTGAAAAACTCCGCAACTCATCCGGATCTATTATGACCACCTGCGAACTGACCGACTACGCTGATGAGATTGAAGCGCTGATGGCCGGTATTGCTATCAAAGTGGCGCCACCAACGCCGCCCGCACCGGTCTTGAAGGTCGCCCTGGAGCCCAAGGATTCTGAGCAGAACTATACCGTTGACCACTTTTCGGTCACGAACCTTCTCAATATGGTTCAGACTGGTGAGATTGCCATTCCAGAGATACAGCGTCCTTTCGTGTGGGAGCCAGAGAAGGTCACTAAGCTCATAGACAGCCTTTATAACGGCTTCCCCGTCGGCTACATCGTGACATGGCAGAGCCCGAACATCAAACTGAAGGATGGTTCCCAGTCTTTCGGAAAGAAGATAATCATTGACGGACAGCAGCGCATTACCGCTCTCCGCGCAGCCGTGCTGGGCGAGACCGTCAAGACCAAGAACTATGAGGATATCCATATCAAGGTTGCCTTCAACCCTGTGACCGGCGCCTTTGCTACCCAGAACCCTGCTATTGAGAAGAACCCCATCTGGATCAAGGACATCTCCGAAATCCTCGGGGACACCAGGAAATCCATTTCAAGGAGAAAGGAATACTGCAAGCAGAACCCGCAGTTCGAGGAGGATGACGTTGAGCAGGTTTTCGCCTCATTGAAAGAACTTACCAAAAAGGATATCGGTGTGATTAAGCTTTCTGGCAACCTGGACATTGAGAAGGTGACAGAAATCTTCATCCGCATCAACAGCGAGGGTGTTCCGCTCAACCAGGCCGACTTCGTTATGTCCACAATCGCCGCTAATGAGACCTATGGTGGTAACATGCTCCGTAAGTGTATTGATCACTTCAGTGAACTTGCGGTACGGCCGGAGTTCTATCCTACGCTCATTGCGAACGACAAGGACTTCGCAGCATCGCCCTACAAGAACATGGTCGAGTGGCTAAAGAACGAGAACGACGACATCTACGACCCTTCCTATGTCGATATCCTCCGCGTGGCTTTCACCTTCAAGTTCGGCCGTGGTAAGATGAGCGACCTGGTCAGCATGCTCTCCGGCCGCAACTTCGAAACTCGTAATTATGAGGAGAGCATCAAAGCCAATACCTATAAGAACCTTACGGACGGCGTTATTCAGTACATCAACGAGACGAACTTCAAGCGCTTCGTCATGATCATCCGCTCGGCCGGTTTTTGTGCATCGAAACTCATTCGCTCGCAGAACACGCTGAATTTCGCCTATATTCTGTACCTGAAACTGCGAGAACTCAAGTACAAGCCGGAGGACATTGAGAAGTATGTCCGCCGCTGGTTCGTGCTTTCCATCTTGACGGGCCGGTATAGTGGTTCCCCGGAGAGTGCTTTCGACTTCGATGTCAAGCAAATTAATCCGGAGCAGGACTTTGGCCAGTTCCTCGCCAATGTTGAGGCCGCCGAACTCTCTGATGCCTTCTGGGATTTCGGCCTTGTGCAGCAGCTGAACACCTCGGTTGCCAGTTCGCCCATATTCAACGTCTTCTTGGCATCGCAGTGCTTCCAGAACCGCAAGGGCTTCCTGTCCACGGCAATTAGTGTGAAGGATATGATCGAGCAGAAGGGTGACGTTCATCACATTTTCCCGCGGCAGTACCTCAAGGAAAACGGTCTACCCCAATCGCAGTATAACCAGGTCGCCAACTATGTCTATACCCAGACAGAAATCAACATCAAGATTGGCAAGAAATCCCCTGCAGAGTACTTGGGGTATGTTCGTGACGTGCAGTGTGCCGGAGGCGTTACTATGTATGGCGGCATGACTTCCATCGATGATCTGAATTCGAATCTGACGGAGGATTGCTGCCTGCCGGTGAGTCTCGCGGATATGACCATTGTTGATTATCCGGCATTCTTGTTGGAGCGCCGTAAACTCGTTGCCGCTCGACTGAAAGAGTATTATTTCTCCCTATAGAGAATACCGAAATGAAAAGAACCGTTCCGACTATCATCCTCATTCTGATATCGGCCATCCTGTGTTTTGGACAAGGCTCTCAGAAGATCACTCCCATTAAGGACGTGATACAGCAGAGAGATTATCAAACCTTCTGCATTCGCGCCGAGTTTGCCGGGGTTTATGATTCCTCGAAGCTCATCTTCTTTGTCAACGAGGATGACTATATCATCCCGATTCGTCTCCAGAAAAGGGACCTCGGAGCCGAGAAGCGTTTCTTGGCTCTTGACCTCCAAGAAGGAGACGTCATTGTCGTGAAGGGAAAGCTCAACGAAATTGATATTGATGACGAAACATATAAAGGGCTGGTCAATGCCGTAATTGTTGACGAAGAGGATGTCTCTGAAAAGGACGTTGAAGATGAAGAGGAAGAGGTGCCATTTGCAGAATTGGAAAAAAAACCAAGTTTCAGGGGAGGCGATGCGAATGAGTTTTCAAAGTGGGTAAACAGCCAGCTGATATATCCGAAGACCGCCAAGAAGAATGGAGTGCAAGGTCGTGTCACGCTCCAATTCACCATTGAGACCAATGGGCGAGTCACCAACGTGGAAGTCATTCGTGGCGTGGACGAGTCTTTGGACAAGGAGGCGGTTCGCGTCGTATCAAATTCTCCTCGGTGGAAACCTGGATACCTTGATGGAAAGCCGGTCAGGGTGACTTACACGTTCCCGGTGATATTCCAGTTACGATAGATCAAGGATGCAGAAATAAGGTACGGGATCTACTATTGTACGCCAAAACTCTAACATACTGACGCTATGCACAAAGAATCCAAAGATTATTTCCTTGAGAGTCTGTATCTTTACAGCGACGAAGAAATAGTCGGTTTAATTATCAAGAATACCATCTCTTTAGAAGAAATAATCGAAACTGGGAGACTCAGCCAAGAAAGGATTGATAATATTCGTGCACTTTTGTTACGGATTGGAAAGAAAGGAGCTGACACTGATCTGAGTAGTTTTTTTGAAGAATTCTCGCTGAAAGAAGGCTTACCCGCAGATATGCCTCTGCCTCAGAAACGACTCTTCAGACCTCATCGTTCCGGATCTGAGAACCTCGAAAATGTTTTTTATTGTTTGGAATTTGATGATCGTTCAAGCAGATTGGTTTATTCCGCAGTTTATGCCCCTTCATCAGCAGAATGGAATAAGTGGTTCAAGGTTCCGGTGTTCCTTTATGACAAATCGGCGGCGAGACGTGTTAACCGGCGAGCATTGGAAATGGATGGAAAGACACGTCTCATGGAGGCGAAGCCTTTGTCGCTGAAGATCGAGATCGGTGCTCAGGTGGACGCAGAAATCAGTATATTTGATGAGGGCGTTCAGGTATCCAAAACAGTGCGGCCTCTCATCTGGAATGGAGACCTGACATCTGCCGTATTTCAGGTCAAGGCCATCGATCCAGGTTTGCGCAGCATAGCCGGAGATATCACTTTATCCAAAGACGGCATTCCGTTAGGAGAGTATTCGTTCAATACTGAGATCCTTGCCACCCCCGTTGAGAAGGAAGACCTTGAACTGGGAAGGGCTAAATCCTTCACAAAAGCTTTTATTTCCTATGCTCATAAAGATTCCGTTCTCGCCGTAAACGTGAAAAAAACGCTTTTGGGTTTGGGCTATGAGTGCTTTTTTGATCGTGATAGCCTTGCTTCGGGAGATCTTTTTGATGAGAAAATTATGAAGAGCATTGAAGAGTCCGATCTCTTCGTTTTGCTATGGTCAAAGAATTCAGCTCAAAGCGAATATGTAGAGAAAGAATATCTTCACGCTTTGCCATTGGCCTATCCTCCGAGACCAGAACCTGCCAAATTGGATTTCAGACCGTTTTTCATCGATCAACCGCACGCGGATCCTCCTGCCGCACTGAAGAAGATTAATTTCTCGGAATGGCCCAAGCTATAAAGTGCTTATGATTACTATCGACACCACAGAAAAACGCTTCGAGAGCGACATTGAGGCCTTCTTCCTTTCCCCGGGGGGCGGCTACACTAAGGGTACGGCTACCTACAGCCCCGACCTGGGCCTTTTCGACAGCGTCCTTACCGATTTCGTGAAGGAGACCCAGCCGAAAGCGTGGGCACGGTTCTGTCTCCAGAACAAGGTCAATCCCGAGCGCAAGTTCTGCCTGGAGTTTCAGAATGCCTGTGTCCGTGACGGCGTCATCAGCGTCATCCGGCACGGCTTCAAGCATCTGGGCATCGCCTTCAGGGTGTGCTTCTTCAAGCCAGAGTCATCGCTGAACCAGACTGCCGCTGCGCTGTACGCGAAGAACCGCGTCGAAGTCTATCGCCAGTGGCACTACTCCGTCAAGGACACGCACAAGTCGGTCGATATGGTCCTGTCGGTGAACGGCATCCCTGTGTTCGCCTTTGAACTGAAAAACCAGATGACGGGCCAGTCCGTTGAGAACGCTGAGCTCCAGTGGAAAACAGACCGTGATCCGCGTGAGGTTTGCTTCCAATTCAACCGTCGGGTACTTGGTTTCTTCTGCGTGGACCTGTACGAGGCGAGGATGGCCACCAAACTCGACGGGGACAAGACTTTCTTCCTGCCTTTCAATCAAGGTTCGAATGGCCCCGGTGTGGACGGCGGCAAAGGCAATCCGGAGAATTCCAGCGGCTATGTGACGCACTACATCTGGGATACGGTCTTCCGGAAGGATTCAATGATGGACATCCTCCAGAAGTTCATCCACCTGCAGAAGAAGGATGGCCGCGAGACGCTCATCTTCCCGAGATATCATCAGCTCGATTGTGTCCGGAAACTCATCGCCGTCACTTCTGCCGAGGGCCCGGGCCACAACTATCTGATTCAGCACAGCGCGGGCTCGGGCAAGTCCAACACCATCGCCTGGGTGGCGTACCGGCTGGCGTCTCTGCATAACGAGGATAATGCACCTGTGTTCTCCTCCGTCATCGTCCTCACCGATCGTACTGTGCTTGATCGACAGCTCCAAGACACCATCTCCGGCTTCGATCATACCCTCGGCGCCGTGGAGACCATCGGTGACAACAAGACATCCGCAGACCTCTTGGAAGCCGTGAATCGTGGAGTTAGGATCATCGTCTCCACCATCCAGAAGTTTCCGTATATCTACAAGAACGTGGATAAGGTGCCCGGCAGGAACTATGCGGTGATCGTTGACGAGGCGCATTCTTCCCAAACTGGCACTGCGGCGCTGAAGACCAAGGCGGCTCTTGCCGATACCACGCAGGCGAAGGCCGAATATGCTGAGAATGTAGATGAGTTCGACCCTTCCGGTGATAATGATGACCTGATGCTGCGGCTCATCGAAGAGATGGCCTCCCACGGCAGACATCCCAACCTCTCCTACTATGCCTTTACGGCCACCCCGAAGCCGCAGACGCTGATGCTCTTCGGCAGGGAGTGCGTAGATGGCCGTTATCGCGCTTTCCACGTTTATTCTATGCGGCAGGCTATCGAGGAGGGCTTCATTATGGACGTGCTCTTGAACTACACGACCTATAAGACCTGCTACAAGATCGCCAAGGCTGTGAAAGAGAACCCCGACCTGCCTTCTTCCCGTGCCTCGAAGGTCATCCGTAAGTACCAGGAGCTGCATCCGTACAACATCTCCCAGAAAGCCGAAATTATCGTGGAGACCTTCCGTGAAACCACTATGCACAAGATTGGCGGCAAGGGCAAGATGATGGTTGTTACGCCGTCCCGTCTTTCTGCCGTCCGGTATTACCATGAGATCAAGCGCTATCTCCTCAAGCACGAGTACGACGACATGGACATCCTCGTGGCTTTCTCCGGCGTGGTCAAGGACGGCGACGAAGAATTCACTGAACCGGGTATGAACGTCCGCCCCGACGGCTCCCATATCAGTGAGCTCCAGACCAAGGAGGAGTTCCACAAGAACTTCAACTGCCTGATCGTGGCGAACAAGTACCAGACCGGTTTCGACGAGCCGCTCCTGCATACGATGGTGGTGGATGCGAAACTGAAGGGCGTGAAGGCCGTGCAGACCCTATCCCGTCTGAACCGCATCTGTGATGGAAAGAACGATACCTACGTCCTCGATTTCGTAAACACGGAGGAGGACATCCAAGCCGCTTTCCAGCCGTTCTACCAGGAAACGATGCTCTTGGGCGATGTCAACGTGAATCTCATCTACGAGACACAGCGTATCCTTCGTGAGTTCGGCATCTACGACCAGCAGGATATTGACACATTCTTCGCGCGTCTGGCCGGCGAGGAAGTGCGGGATAAGGAGACACTCGGCAAGATGACAGGTATCTTGAAACCTGTAGTCGACCGTTATCTGGCCAAGAACGAGGACGACCGATACCAGTTCCGCCGTAACCTCCGTGCGTTTGTCCGTTGGTACGGGTTCATCAGCCAGATCGTCCGTATGTTCGACGCCGATATGCAGAAGGAGTATGAGTTCTGTAGCTGGCTGGTCGAACTGGTTCCCGGCGAGAAGGTGGAGATGTTTGATTTGGAAGGGAAGCTGCGCCTGGACTACTACAAATTGGTCAAGACGCACGAGGGGGACATAGCTCTGGAAAAGAAACCTGGCGAATATGAAACCTCCACAGGTAGAAGCGCCGCTGGCAAGGACGAGAAGTCTCCTCTGGACGTCATTATTGAACGAATAAACGCCAGATACGGAGGCACTTTCACAGACGGCGATCGAGTCCTCCTCAGCAACCTTCATTACCGGATGCTGGGCGACAAGAAGCTGATGAAGAAGATTCAACTGGCAAAGGACAAGCAGATCTTCCTATCCAGCATCTTCCCGAAGTTCTTTGATGAGGCCGCCGCCGAGAGCTATCAGGAGTCGCAGGAGACATTCTCCAAGCTGTTTGAGGATCAAGAGAAGTACGAGGCGATTATGACGGCGATAGGGGAGATGTTGTTCGCAGAGAGGAAGACCGCAGTATAGCATTCTCCAGCATCAATTTGTTTTACCAGCCACAGTATCTTCTTCATCATATGCCAACAGAAAGCATATTCTACCAGTTCTGCAAGTATGTAGACGAGACTGGAGAATCCGCATGAAACTGACCCCCTCATTCCGCACATAACTGACCCCCTCATTCCGCACATAACTGACCCCCGTTAAACTTTTCTTTCATCACATATCGAAAAGCAGGCTGTTGGGCTTAAAATCCCCAACAGCCTGCTTTCTATTTACGTTTTCTCTCTCACGATCAGGGGGTCACTTTCCATCGGAACAGGGGGTTACTTTCGTAAGAACGCAGAAGAGTCACTATCCTTCGGAATTTCCAATGACTCCGCGGGTCCCGTAAATTTTCCTC
>JAEEGL016176681.1_pt1 | contig 12934 bp, 7 predicted proteins | sample 9134231 | NCBI WGS metagenome assembly JAEEGL01 (sample SAMN16246548, study PRJNA631951) | gut metagenome | biome: gut microbiome; feature: rumen; material: fiber-attached | host: Bos | place: Iran: Karaj | collected 2018-10 | reverse complement strand
TCCTGCGGCGTACGGCCCGAATACACGCTGATGAGCAGCGAGATGATGCCCTTGGTGATGATGGCGTCGCTGTCGGCCGAAAAATACAGCTTTCCGTCCCTGAGTTCGTGGTCCAGCCACACGCGGGACTGGCAGCCTTTGATGAGGCGCTCTTCGGTCTTTTTCTCCTCCGGGAAGGCCTCCAGGGCCTTTCCCAATTCAATGAGATACTCGTATTTGTCCAGCCATTCGTCGTAGAGGGAAAAGTCCTCTATGATCTGCTGTTTCTTTTCTTCTAACGTCATACCAACATGTTTATGGCCTTGTCAAGGCTCTTGATAAAGTATTCGGCCTCCTGCAGCGTATTGTAGGGGGCGAAGGAGGCGCGCAGCAGCCCTGTGACGCCCAGCCGGTCCATGAGGGGCTCGGCACACATCTGACCGGAGCGCAGGGCGATGCCCATCTTGTCCAGGATGAGGGCCAGGTCTTCGTGGTGGGCTCCCTTTACGCCGAAGGAGAACAAGGGAATCTTGGCCGCACGTTCTGTTCCGTACAGCACTACCCTATCGTCTCCGGTAAGCTTTTCGTATACGTAATCCAGGATGGCTTCCTGCTCCTTCTGCACTTCGACATCGGCCCGCATGGCCTTCACCAGTTCCATGGCGGGCACCAGGGTGGGCACCGCGTTGAAGTTCTGGGTGCCGGCCTCGAACTTCTCCGGCAGCGGAGCATAGGTGGTTCCGCTGAAGCGGACGGTAGCGATCATCTCTCCGCCTCCCATGTACGGGGGCATGGCGTCCAGCCATTTTTTCTTTCCGTAGAGGACGCCGGTTCCGGTGGCGGCGTAGAGCTTGTGACCGGAGAAGGCATAGAAGTCGCAGTCCAGAGCCTGGACGTCCACGGGCTCGTGAACGACGCCCTGCGCACCGTCTACCAGGACGGGAACGCCCATTTTGTGGCTGATCCGCACCATTTCCTGTACCGGGTTAACGAGACCTAACACATTGGAAATGTGAGAGATAGCTACAATTCTAGTGCGCTGAGAAATGAGTTTTTCCAAAGATTCGACCGCCAGCACACCATTTTCGCGAATGTCAAGGACTTTGAGCACCGCCTTTTTCCGCTCGCAAAGGAGTTGCCAGGGAACGATGTTGCTGTGATGGTCGGCCGTGGTGACGATGATCTCATCCCCTTCATGGACGAAGGCTTCGCCGAAGGAGAAGGCCACCAGGTTGATGGCCGCCGTTGCGCCAGAGGTGAAGACAATCTCTTCGCGGGACGAAGCGTTGAGGAATTCCTTCACGGCATCGCGGGCCTGCTCGTAAGCGTCGGTAGCCAGGGCGGCCAGGTGATGGACGGCCCGGTGGTTATGGGCGTTCTCCTCAAGGGAGAGGCGCTGCCACAGGGATGCTACCGCCTGCGGACGCTGGGCCGTGGCGGCATTGTCCAGATACACCAGGGGCTTCCCGTACACAGTACGGGAAAGGGCGGGAAACTGACTGCGAATCTCTGTGAGGGACATAGCCATTGGATAAGTCTGCAAATTTACATAAATTTGCGATATGATTGACTATATTAAAGGACAAATCGTGGAGTTAAGCCCCACGGAACTCATTCTGGAGAATGCGGGAATCGGCTACAGCATTCTCATTTCCCTGCAAACCTACGAGGCCTTCCAGCTCAAGACACAGGCCGTCGCCTATATCCACCACTACATCCGGGAAGACGAAGAACTGTACTTCGGTTTCGCCACCAAGGACGAGCGCGAGCTCTTCCGCCTGCTCATCGGCGTGTCCGGAATCGGGGTGGCCAGTGCCCGCATGATGCTCTCTACCCTCACCTCGGAGGAGATCCGTCACGCCATCCTTTCCGAGGATGTGAACAAGATCAAGAGCGTAAAGGGAATCGGTCTCAAGAGCGCGCAGAGACTGGTTCTGGAGCTCAAGGACAAGATCGTCAAGGGCGAAGGAAGCGCAGAGACCGCCCTCTTCCAAACCCCTTCTTCGGCCCTGGCAGAAGAGGCTACCACAGCCCTGGTGATGCTGGGATTCTCCAAGGCCAATATCGCCAAGGTGATGCCTGCTATCCTTAAGGACAACCCTTCTGCGAAGGTAGAAGACATTATTAAAGCCGCCCTGAAGCGGCTTTAATCTCTAGCGTATTTGTTCCACGTAGAACAAAATCACCTTCCAAAGTACACTAACAGTACTGAAATATCGGCGGGAGAAACGCCGGAAATCCGTGAAGCCTGAGCGATTGTCTCGGGCTTATATCTTTTCAATTTCTGCCTGCACTCTATTGAGAGGCCGTTTAAGGAGTCAAAATCAAAGTCAGCAGGAATCTTGATATATTCCAGTCTGTTGTTCTTCTGCGCCTGGAGTTTCTCACGCTCAATATAGCCTGCGTACTTGATGGCAATTTCCACGGAAGTCACCACGTCGGAGGAATACATTGTTCCACGTGGAACAATTTTCAGTAATTCTGCCAGGGAAAGCTCAGGGCGGGAAACCAGTTCAGAAAGACGCTTGGATTCAGTCAAAGGAGTGGATCCAGCGGCTTCCAGTACAGGATTTACAACGTCCGCACGCATCTTGTAGGATTCACAGAAATCGGCCAGCCGGGCCACCTCCTCCTGCTTTTTCATGACCGCAGCATAGCGGTCCTCGGAGGCATAGCCAACCGCATGAGAAAGCTCCGTAAGGCGGAAATCGGCATTATCCTGACGCAGCAGGATACGGTATTCGGCACGGGAAGTAAACATACGGTAGGGCTCATCCACACCTTTATTGATAAGGTCGTCGATGAGAACACCCATGTAGGCCTGGTCACGGCGCAGCACGAAGGGCTCGTGTTCCACGAGGAACAAATGGGCGTTCATACCGGCAATGATACCCTGGGCAGCCGCTTCCTCATAACCGGTCGTACCATTCACCTGCCCCGCCAGGAACAGGTTCCCGACAACCTTGGAACGCAGCGAATGATGCAGATACTGGGGATCGAAGTAATCGTACTCCACCGCATAGGCAGGCTTGAAGAAAACGGCGTTTTCCAGGCCTTCGATGGCATGGACGGCCTCCAGCTGCACCTCCAGCGGAAGAGAGGAAGAGAAGCCCTGTAAATAGTATTCCGGGGAAGATTTACCCTCCGGTTCCAGGAAGAGCTGGTGGGAATCCTTACCGGCAAAAGTACGGAGTTTATCCTCGATGCTGGGACAGTAACGGGGACCCTTGCCATGGATCAATCCCGTAAACAGCGGAGAACGGTCGAAGCCGCTGCGAAGGATTTCGTGCACTCGCTCATTGGTATGGAGAAGATAGCAGTCCATCTGACGCCCCCCTGCCTGGACAGCAGAAGGGACATCCAGGAAAGAGAAGCGCTCGGGATGGGCATCCCCCTCCTGGCGGACCAGTTTGGAGAGGTCGATGGAACGGATGTCGATACGCGGAGGAGTTCCCGTCTTCATCCGCTCGGTGGGAATACCCATCGAAGCCAGCTGGTCGGAAATGCCGTAAGACGCTTTCTCGCCGATGCGGCCTCCTTCGAAAGAGTGCGTGCCGATGTACATCTTTCCGTTCAGGAAGGTTCCGGCAGTCAAAACAAAGGCCCGAGCATAGAAAATTGCCCCGGTAGTTGTACGGACGCCGGCAATTACGCCATTCTCAAAGAGAAGTTCCGTCGCAAAATCCGCGTAAATGCTTAGTTTAGAACAACTTAGAAGCGTTGAAAGCCAGGTGGCGGAAAACTTCTGTTTGTCGCACTGGGCACGCGGACTCCACATCGCCGGGCCCTTTGAACGGTTAAGCATGCGGAACTGGAGGGTAGCGGCATCGGTCACCAGACCGGAGTACCCACCCAGCGCGTCAATCTCCCGGACGATCTGTCCTTTTGCGATTCCACCCACGGCCGGGTTGCAGCTCATCTTGGCCAGCCCGTTCAGATCGGGCGTAAGCAGAAGGACGGAAGAGCCCATGCCAGCAGCAGCCATGGCGGCTTCACAGCCGGCGTGGCCACCGCCCATCACAATGACATCGAAACGATTGTTCATACGTTGGGCCGCTGGGAAAGATAGTAATTCTCCTTGGCACGCATCACGGCAATGTCCTCCTCGGTATGGTCGTCATAGCCGATCAGGTGAAGGACACCGTGCACGATGACACGGTTCAGCTCATCGGCGAACTCGGTGCCGTAGAAAGAGGCATTTTCACGTACGGAGTCCACGGAGATGAAAAGATCTCCGGAGAGCCTGTTCCCTTCGCAGTAGTCGAAGGTAATGATGTCCGTGTAATAGTCGTGCTGGAGATATTTCAGGTTGACGTCCAGGATATAGGGATCCGAGCAAAAAATAACGGAAATATCCCCCAGACGCTTGGATTCGCTCTCGGCTACGAACTTGAGCCAGCGCGAAGTGAGTCGCTTCTCCTTGAAGGGGAAGCGGATATCCTCGGTAAAATAGGAAACCATCTTATTCGAACTCGAAAATAGAAATGAAACCAGTAAGCTCCAGGACATCCTTCACCACCTCGTTCACGTTCTTCAGCACCACGCGGGAACCATGCTCTTTGGCCTGCTTGAGGATGTTAAGAAGGATGCGGAGGCCGCTGGATGCAATGTATTCCAGCTGGGTGCAGTCGATGATGATGTCTTTGCCCTGGGAGGCAAGCAGGGGCTGAAGAGCCTGCTCTGCAGCAGGAGCGGCAGCCGTATCCAGTTCTCCACACAGGGTGGCGACCCATTTGCCGTCCAATTCCTGAATAGAAGTCGTCATATAATTGATTTAGTTAAAGTTAATACATTCTTGTCTTCCTTCCTGCAATAGGAAACGGAGTCCATCAGTTTGCGGGTAAGGTGGATACCCAGCCCGCCGATGGGACGGTTCTGCGCATCCAGGGTAGTATCGGCCGAAAGGACGGCCGTAGGGTCGAAGGGAGCGCCGGCATCCACAATGGTGAAGCGAACCTCACGGTGGTTGCTATCGGCATAAACGGACACTTCCCCACGCTCGCCGGCGGGATAGGCGTAAGACATCGCGTTTACGGCCGATTCTTCGACCGCCAGACGGATTCCGGAGGCCAGTCTGTGGTCCACATCCAAACGCGCGAAAAAAGCCTTGATAAAGTCGTTTAAAAGCGAAACTTCCTCCTTGTCGTTGGAAAGGGTGATCTGCCCACGGATCATATCCCCGGGAGCATACTTGATCAGCAGCATGGTGAGGTCGTCGCTCTGGGGCGCATTACCGGCAAAACGGTGGGCGGCGTCGCTCAGGGATTCTACGACAGAACGGGGATCATAGCCGGGATGGCGGGCAAACGACTCCAGCACTTCCTGCACACGGGAACGGCCGAAATTCTCACGCGAGGCATTCTTGGCTTCGGTAAGGCCGTCCGTATAGAGGAAAAGGGAAGTCCCGGGAGCAAGGACACAGCCCTGGTCCGTATACTCGGTATCCGGGAAGACACCCAGGGGAAGATGCGGTTTGGCATCCAGCAAAGCGGCCGAAGAAGTGAGCACGAAAGGCTTGTCGTGACCGGCGTTGGAAAAGTGCAGCTTACCGGTATACAGGTCCAGGCAGCCAACAAAGAAAGTAACGAACATGCCGCTGTCATTCCCCTGGCAGAGCTGCTCGTTCAGGGCCTTGAGGATAACGGTCGGGCGCTCCGTCTTGTGGGAGACCATACGGAACAGGGAATGGATCACGGACATGAGCATGGCCGATGGTACCCCCTTCCCGCTCACATCACCGATGCAGAAGAAGAGCTTACCGTCACGCGTATAGAAATCGTACAGGTCTCCCCCGACTTCCATCGCGGGCTCCAGTTTGCCGTAAATACCTTCCTCAAAGGACTTCGGGAGCATCTCCCGCTGGATATTGCGGGCGATGGAAAGTTCTCCCTCCATACGCGCTTTCGCAGAGGCGGTCTCGCGCAGTTTGCGCTCGTTCCGGGCAAAACGATCAATCATGAAGAAGAGGATCACAAGACCCAGCAGCACCAGGATCAGCTGCTGCCGGCTCACGCGGTTCATGCGGCCGAAGAGATCGTTGGTCTGATAAACCAGCGCCACCTGCCAGAAAGGATCCCGGTTCATCTGGGAAAGACGGACGGAAATGGCATTGTCGGGCGTACGCAGCTTCCCTTCCCGCAACAGATTCACGATACTGATCACCTCTTCCTTCGAGGCACGGTTCTCGGGAGGACCGGCCACCAGGTTGAAATGCTGGGTAAGCAGCAGGATATAGGAAGAGTGGAAAGGCTGCCGGGCATTGAGCGTGTCTCCCAGCCAGGAAAGATCCATATCCAGGCCACAGACAGCGGCCAGGCGGTTCTTATCATCGTAAACCGGATAGGAAAAAGTAGTAAACGACAGCGAATCGGGCCCGTAAAGGTAAGGATCCGACCAGTCGGGCTTCCCGCTATCGGCTACAATCTGGAAGAAAGGATTCTGCGTATAATCGTGATTCGGGCCGGCAATCTGCTCTACATGGATGGATCCGTCCTTCTTGTAGGCATAAGGCTCGAAAAGGCGCCCCTTGGAAGGGTAGTAATCGGGAACAAAGGAAAGACAGCCGCCTGCCACATGGGGATTGTCGTCAATGAGGTAGACCATGGCGGAGAAAACCGAATCCGGGTTATGGAGACTGCGCTTCACTTCCCAGAGATTCTCCCGCATGGTAGCCTCCGTAAGTTCCAGCATATGGCCGATTTCGGCCGATATGGACCTCTGCACCACACGCGAGCGCACCTCCATCTCCTCCTCCATGATATCGCGGACGCTGCGGTACTGCACGATGGAAATAACCGCCACCATAATGGCAGCGATAACCACGATCCCGACGCGTGAAAGCCAGTTCTTTTGTACGCTTTTCACGCGGTAAAGTTACATATTTCATACGAAAATTCTAAATTTGTAGCTACCAAACACTAAAACGATGAAAAAAGCACCCTTCTTCAACCTGGTGGAAACCTTCCGCCAAAAGGCACAGGAGCGCCCGGACCACATAGCCATCGTCTATGAAAATACCCGGCTCACATACGGAGAAGTAGACCGGTTGTCGGACAACCTGGCCGCCTACATAGAGACACAGATTCCCGCCGGAAGTGTAGTGGGCATCATGCTGGGCCGCAACGAAAACATGATGGTAGCCCCGCTGGGCGCCCTCAAGGCCGGTTGCGCCTACCTCCCGCTGGACCCTTCCTACCCGCCCGAGCGGCTGGAATTCATGATGAAGGACGCCGGTGCGCGCATGCTCATCGCCGACGAAGACCTGCTGCCCATCCTGGGCGGCATCAAGCTGCCCGTGATGAAGACGGCCGATATCGGCAAGCTCCACCCCGGCAAGCCCCAGGGAGTCCTGGGTGAAGACGACCTCTTCATCCTGCTGTATACCAGCGGCACCACCGGCACGCCCAAGGGCTGCATGATTACCCACCGCAACGTGAGCGCCTTCGCCCATAAACACGTCGAAAAAGTAAACCTGGGTCCCAACTCCCACATCACCGCCTACGCCAGCTTCGGCTTCGACGCCTTCGTGGGAGACCTGTATTCGGCCATCGTCGCCGGCTCCACGCTGTATGTGATTCCGGAACGGCTGAGGCTGGATCTGCCCGCCCTGCATACCTATTTCGAGGAAAACGGCATCTCGCACTGCTTCATGACCACCCAGGTAGCCACGGCCTTCGCCATCAATTATCCGGACTGCAAGGGCCTGGAGGCCATGTGGACAGGCGGCGAGAAAATGGCTTCCTTCCCCCTGCCCCACTACCGCCTGTTCAACTGCTACGGCCCCACGGAATGCATTTGCTACGTGGTGAGCGAAGAGGTGATGGTACAGGAAGAGAACATCCCCATCGGCATTCCCCTGCCCTGGATCCACGCCTATGTGGTGAATCCCGAGGGAAAACAGGTGCCGCAGGGAGAGACCGGCGAGCTCTGGATTGCCGGCGACCAGGTAGGCAAAGGCTACCTGAACCGCCCCGACAAGACCGCCGAGGTCTTCCTGGACAACCCCTTCGAGAAAAACCCGGACTATGCCCGCGTATACCGCACCGGTGACATCGTCCGCTTCCGGGAAGACGGCAAGATCGAATTCGTAGGCCGAAAAGACGGCCAGGTGAAAATCCGCGGTTTCCGCATCGAACTCAAGGAAGTGGAAGCCGTCATCCGCGAATTCCCCGGCATCAAAGACGTCACCGTCCAGGCCTTTGACGAACCCGGCGTAGGCGCCGGCAAGTTCCTGGCCGCCTACGTGGTGAGCGAAAAAGAGGTGAAAGTCCCCGAACTGAACGAGTTTATCGCCGCCAGGAAGCCTCCGTACATGGTACCCGCCGTCACCATGCAGATAGACGCCATCCCCCTGAACGTAAACCAGAAGGTAGACGTGAAAGCCCTGCCCAAACCGGAGCCGCAGGAACGGAAGAAAGACGAGCATGTGGCCCCCTTCAACGTACTGGAAGAAGAGCTGGCCGCCCTTATCCAGGAGACGGTGGGCATCGGCGGTTTCGGTCTCACCGAGCCCCTGTACTACAGCGGCCTGTCTTCGCTGAGCGCCCTGCGCCTGGCCACCGAACTGTACAAGCGATACGGCCTGGAAGAAGACATGAACAGCTTCGCCAAGACCGCCAGCCTGCAAAGCATAGAAAACGACCTGCTCAAGCTCATGATGTCCAAGGACCAGGCCGATGAACCCGCGCAGGAAGCCGCGGAGGACGAACCCCGCGAACTCACCTTCCAGCAGACGGGCCTGTTCCTGGACTGCGTCAAGAACCCCGCCTCCACGGCCTACAACCTGCCCTGCATCCTCACCTTCCCCGAAGGGACCCAGGTACAGGCCCTGAAGGATGCCCTGTATGCCATCCTGGAGGCCCACTCCGTGGTGGCCGGCCACTTTGAGCAGAAAGACGGCAAGGTATTCCTGGTTCCCGGGAAGCCCAGCAAGGATATCCCCTGCACCCAGCTCAACGACGAAGCGGAATTCCAGGCCCTCAAGGATGCCTTCATGCAGCCCTACGACCTTTCCGAAGGTCCCCTGTACCGCCTGAACATCGTCCGCACGCCCGGCAAGCTGCGCCTGATGGCCGACTTCCACCACCTGGTGTTCGACGGCCGCTCCTACGACGTCTTCCTGGAGCAGCTTTCGGCCGCCCTGGAGGGCAAAAAACCCGAAAAGGAGACCTACACCTACTTCCAGTACGCCAAGGACCAGAAAGCCTACCAGGACAGCCCCGAATTCAAGGAAGCCGAGCAGTTCTTCGACGCCCAGATGGCCGGCAAGGAAGAAGAGACCGGCCTGCTCCCGGACAAAAAGCCCGAGGAGGGTGAAATCGGCCATGAACTGTGGCTGCGCAAGAAGATGGGGGCCGATGTGATGCAGCGCTGCCATGCACTGGGCATCTCCCCCGCCAGCTACTTCCTGGGCGCCGCCTTCGTCACCATCAGCGCCTTCTGCGGCCAGAAGAAAGTGTACATGTGCACCGTGGCCAACGGCCGCAGCGACATGCGCGCCTCCGACACCTGGGGCATGTTCGTGAACACCATGGCCCTCGCCGGCGAGGTGGGAGCCCAGCGCGCCGACGAATTCCTCAAGGAGACGGACCGCAACTTCGCCACTACCCTCACCTACCAGAACTATCCCTTCGCCCGGGTATCCAGCGCCTACGACTTCCGTCCTCCGGTGATGCTGGCCTACCAGGTGGGCCTGGTAGAGAAATACAGCATCAACGGAAAGCCCCTGGAAGACGAACTCATCACCCAGGATACCCCCAAGTTCCCTCTGAGCATCTTCATCGAAGGCACCGAGCAGGCCCCCGAACTGGCCCTCGCCTACGACGACAGCCTGTACAGCGAGCCGCTGGTACAGTGCTTTGCCGATGCCCTGGAAACCGTAGCCCGCGGCCTCCTGAAAGACTGCCTGCTCACGGAAATCCCCTTCGTGGACGGAGAACGCCTGCAGCAGCTGGACGGCTTCAACCACTATACGCAGAAGGTAGACCTGGGCCAGACCGTCGTAGACCTGTTCCGCAAACAGGCCAAGGCCACGCCCGACAACCCCGCCGTCCTCTTCGAAGGCAAGACCATCAGCTATAAGGAACTGGACCGCATCACGGATTCCCTGGCCGCCAGGATTGCAAGCTACGGCCTCAAGGAAGAGGAAGTGGTCTCCGTCCTGATCAACCGCAATGCCTGGATGACCAAGGCCTCCCTGGCGGCCATGAAGGCCGGCTGCGCCTACCAGCCGCTGGATCCTTCCTACCCGCCGGAGCGCCTGAACTTCATGATCAAGGACGCCAACGCCAGGCTCCTGATCGCCGACAAGGAACTCATCCCGCTGGTAGGCGACTACAAGGGTCCCGTCCTCACCACCGCAGAGCTGGAGAACCTGCCCGACGCCCCCTGCACGGCGAAGGGTCCCAAGCCCGAAAACCTGTACATCCTGCTCTATACCTCCGGCTCTACGGGTACGCCCAAGGGCTGTATGCTGGAGCAGCGTAATCTGGTCAATTTCTGCGCCTGGTACCAGGATTACTACAGCCTCAAGGCCGGCGACCGCGTGGCCGCTTTCGCCAGCTTCGGCTTCGACGCCAACATGATGGACCAGTACCCCGCCCTCACCTGCGGCGCCTGCGTCTGCATCATTCCTGAGGATGTACGGCACGACCTGGGCGCCCTGGACCGCTTCATCACCGAAAACGGCGTTACCCACAGCTTCATGACCACCCAGGTGGGCGTGATGTATGCCCGCAACTTCCCGGACAACAAGTCCCTGAAATACCTGTCCGTCGGCGGCGAGAAACTCGTTTCCATGCCGCCGCCTTCCTATGCCTTCTACAATGGCTACGGCCCCACGGAATGCACCATCTTCTCCACTGTCTTCCACGTGAAGGAGCGGGAGGAGAACATCCCCATCGGCCATCCCCTGTCCAACGTGCAGCTGTACGTGGTGGACAAGGAGATGCGGCGCCTGCCCGCCGGCGCGGTGGGCGAGCTGCTCATCGGCGGCACCGGCGTAGGCCGCGGCTACCTGAACAACCCCGAAAAGACCGCAGAGGCCTTCATAGAGAATCCCTTCCAGCCCGGTGTACGCCTGTACCGCTCCGGCGATATCGTGCGCTACCGCCCGGACGGCAACGTGGAATTCGTAGGCCGAAAAGACCGTCAGGTCAAGATCCGCGGCTTCCGCATCGAGCTCAAGGAAGTGGAGGCCGTCCTGCAGGAATTCCCGGGCGTGAAAGACGTCACGGTGCAGGCCTTCGACGCCCCTTCCGGCGGCAAATTCCTGGCTGCCTACGTGGTGGCCGATGGCAAATTTGACAGCAAGGCCGCGGCCGACTTCATCCGCGAGCGCAAGCCGCCGTACATGGTGCCCGCCGCCTGGATGCAGCTGGACGCCATTCCGCTGAATGTGAACCAGAAGGTAGACCGCAAGGCCCTGCCGCCGGCAACCCCGTCGGCCCTGGACGACTATGTGGCTCCCGTGGGAGAGACGGAGAAGGCCCTCTGCGCCATCTTCGCCGATATCCTGGGCGTGGAGCGCGTGGGTGCTACGGACTCCTTCTTCGACCTGGGCGGCACCTCCCTCATGGTGACCAACGTGATGGTAAATGCAGAGAAACAGGGCCTGCACTTCGCCTACTCCGACGTGTTCGCCCATCCTTCGGCACGGGATCTGGCCACCTTCCTCAAGGGCGACACGGCCCCTGTCCAGGAAGACAGCAACATCACGGAATACGACTACACGGAAATCGACAAACTCCTCGGGAACAATACCCTGGAGGCCTTTGCAGCCGGAAAACGCCAGCAGCTGGGGAAGAACATCCTCCTCACCGGCGCCACGGGCTTCCTGGGCATCCACGTACTCAAGGAGCTTATCGAGAAAACCGGCCCCGACACCACCATCTGGTGCCTGCTGCGCAGCAAGGGCAGCATTACGCCGGAGCGCCGCCTCAAGGAGATGCTGGTCTATTACTTCGAGAAAGACTACCGCAGCCTGCTGGGCACCCGTATCCGTTCCCTCGAAGGCGATATCACCAAACCGGAAAGCATGGAAGGCCTGTCCAAGATAGACATGGTGTTCAACTGCGCGGCCAATGTGAAGCACTTCTCCAAGGGTACCGACATCGAGGACATCAACTACGGCGGCGTGAAGAATCTGGTAGCCCTGTGCCAGAAGAACGGAGCCTACCTGGTGCACGTCTCCACCGAAAGCGTGGGCGGTCTAACCCCCGGCAAGGTGCCCGACGTCCTTACGGAGCAGATGCTCTTCTTCGGCCAGCTTACGGACAACCAGTACGTCCACTCCAAGTTCCTGGCCGAACGCCACATCCTGGAGCAGATGGCCGCCGGCAGGCTGCGCGCCAAGATCATGCGCGCCGGCAACCTGTCACCCCGCGCCGAGGACGGCGAGTTCCAGGTGAACATGAACGCCAATGCCGCCATGGGACGGCTCAAGGCGCTCAAGCTCATCGGCGCCTGCCCCTACGAGCTGCTGGAAGGCCAGATGGAGTTCACGCCCATCGACCAGGCGGCCCGTGCCATGGTGCTGCTGGCCACCACGCCGCTGGAGAACTGCGTATTCAACGTTTCCAACAACCACATGGTGCCCATGGACGATGTCTTCACCCGCCTGGACAAGATTGACGGAAAACCGCTGCAGTATGTAGAGAACGAAGACTTTGTCCGGCGCATGAAAGAGGCGCAGGCACAGCCCGGCATGGCTGCCGTCATGGCTCCGCTGGTGGCCTACCAGCAGTCGGCCTCCGAGACGGAAGGCGTGGAAACCCTCGCCTCCACCGTCTTCACCATGCAGGTGCTGCACAGGCTGGGCTTCCGCTGGAATCCCACTTCCAGCGAATACGTAGACCTCATCTTCGAAATGCTGCGTACGCTGCAGTACTTCGAATAGGATTACCAGAGGAAATTATTGAAGGGATAACGTCCCGCATGAATCTCCGCGACGATCTTG
>JAEEGL015848944.1_pt1 | contig 12934 bp, 9 predicted proteins | sample 9134231 | NCBI WGS metagenome assembly JAEEGL01 (sample SAMN16246548, study PRJNA631951) | gut metagenome | biome: gut microbiome; feature: rumen; material: fiber-attached | host: Bos | place: Iran: Karaj | collected 2018-10 | reverse complement strand
TCCAGGCCGCTTCACGCGGAGGGAAAGACGAAAGGCAAGGCGTTCCTCGGCGGAGCGCTGTCCGGCGCCGTCGAGCCGATAGGCGCGCTTTTAACGGTATTGTTCGCCGGGCTGTTCGTTCCCGCGATGCCTTATCTGCTCTCGTTCGCGGCGGGCGCGATGATCTACGTCGTCGTGGAGGAACTGATCCCCGAAATGTCGGCGGGCGAACATTCAAATATCGGAGTCGTTATGTTCGCGCTCGGATTCACGGTTATGATGGCGCTCGACGTGGCGCTAGGATAAATACGTAAACAGATTCGTGGCGTAAAGCTCTTTTTATGATGTTGGCAATATGAGCTAGCGGAATAATGACGTATCGTTTTACATGCTGTCAAACAGAAAAACCCTCGACCGAAGTCGAGGGTTTTTGATATGCGGCCGGTTTCCGGCTATTCTGTTTTTTCGCGGCGTTTTAACCGGATAGTGGTTTTTTCTATCGCTTTATCCAGCAGTACGAGCAATTGAGGAAGAACGGTCAGCACAAGTATAACGGAAATTATCGCGCCGCGCCCGACGGCGAGCCCTATATGACCGACGTATACGTCGCTTATACGGAACGCTATAAGCAGTCCCGCGGCGGCCATTATAGCGCCGGACGTGATGACCGTGGGGAAACTTTCGTTCACGGCAAGCGACATCGCACGCTTCTTTTCGTATTTTTCGCGAAGCGCCTTGTAGCGGCTGAAAAGCACTATCGCGTAGTCTATGGTCGCGCCCATCTGTATGGCGGAGACTATCATATCGGTAACGAACGAGGGACGCGAACCGAACAGGTAAGTAAATGAAAAGTTTATCCAGATGCTGCCTTGAATCACGAATACAAGTATCGCCGCGCCGGCAAAGCTGCGGAACGTGAACATCAGTATTATAAACACGAAAGCGATAGTGAGTATGCGTATCAGTACCGAATCGCTCTTATAGGAATTGCGCAGGTCGCGGGCGCTCGTAACGTCGCCGGCAATTATTATCTCCTCGGCGGGATACTCTTTTGCCGCGGCGGCGCGTATGCTTTCCACCAGCGCGGACGCTTCTGCGCTTTCCACCGCGTAGGAAGAGGACACTATCAGTCTGTCGTGGGCGGTACCGCAAAGCTGGTCGGTCGCGCGCTGAAGCTGCGGGCGGACTTCCGCAAGGACCGCGCGCTGCTCGGGCGAAAGATTCACAAGCCCTTCGTCGATTATTCCGAAAAGATAAGAAGCCATATCGACAAGCGGCACTTTGTAGTCCGGTGAAGCGAAGGACGAATAGTCGCTCTTGCTCGTCGCATACGAGGCGAAAAGCAGGGAAGAGTATTCCTCGGATATTCCGAGCATTCCGCCGAACTCGGCGCTGCCGTATTCTTCCGTTATCGGTTTTCCGGGAGCGTATTCTATGCTTGCTATGCCGAGCGCGCTTTTTACGCCTTCAAGCGACGAGACCGAATCGAGCACGTTTTTTTCTTTTTTATAATCGCCCTTCGGCACTATAACGGCTATCGAGGTGTTTGGCGAGAAAGTATCGTTTATCTTATGTAAAGCGGTGCGGCGCTCGGATGTGACTATCTCGCTTACGGACTGGTCGGAAAACGCGTATACCGCGTTCTGAGAGAAATAAACCGCGAACGGGAGCAGCAGCGCGAAGAGAATAACGAACGCGTATTTTGAGTTCATTAAGATCCCGCCCCATTTTTCGATATTCGGCAATAGCTTGCGGTGCGCGGTCTTTTTGAGTATCCGCGGGAACAGCGATATAAGTCCGGGCATAAGAAGGAACACCGTGAGCATACTGCAAACTATGCCTTTCGCAAGCACGGTGCCGAGGTCGTATCCGAGCCGGAACTGCATAAGCGTGAGCGCGGCGAGACCGGATATCGTGGTAAGAGACGAGGAAGAAATTTCGACCATCGATTTTGCAAGGGAACTTGTGAGCGCTTCGCGTTCGCCGCCGCCTTTAAGCAGCTCGTCCTGATATCTGTGCGCGAATATTATAGCGTAATCTATCGCAAGCGCAAGCTGGAGTATGACCGCAACGGTATTCGTTATCGTCGAGATCTCGCCCAGCCAGTAATTCGTCCCGAGGTTGAGCAGCGCGGCGAATACGAACACTATCCCGAAAATGATAACTTCGAAATAGCTTCTGGAAGTGAACAGCAGTACCGCCAGGATAACGATCACGGCGATGAGCATTACGACTATCATTTCGTCGGCAAGCTGTTTTCCGTAGTTATGCAGAAACGAAGAAGAAGTGTAATACTTGTATTTTCCGACGATCTGTTTGATCTCGTCCATCGTTTCGGAAACGGCGGCGTTTGTTTCAGCGCAGTCGAACGATACGTTTATAAGCGCGGAACCGCCGCGGTAATGCGCCGGAGTTTCGTCGAAATCCGCTTCCGCCACGTGTGCAAGCGAGGCGATGCCGTCCGCCGCGCTTTTTGCCTCATCCGCGGTGACGTCTTCGAGCATCACGCTTGCGGAGGCGTACGTTATGAATTCGTCGCTCATAACGGATATCCCGCGCCGCGTTTCCGATTCGGGCGGGAGGAAGGCGGTGAGCTCGTTGTTGACGCGGACTTTGCCCGCCGAAAGCGCGCAGTATACCGCCGCCGCGGCGAACAGCGCAAAAATGATAAATCTGTATTTTATTATGTAGGAAGCGAGAGCCGTCGTAAACCGTTCGAGGGCGCCGCCGTTTTTATTTTTTGCGTTCATAACTTTCCTCTGATATGCTGCTGATGAAAAGATTATAAAACATCGTAGGGATTTGGTCAATAGAAAATGCGCGTTTTTGTATTATTTTTGTCGACTTTTGAAGATAAGCGACCACAAAACGCTTAAAAAAGTCGCGGCGGTTATCCCCGCGGCGGCTCCCGTAAGACCTCCCGTGAGGATCCCGATGGCGCCGTCGCTGTCTATCGCTTCCTTAACGCCTTTCGCCAGCGTGTTCCCGAATCCGAAAAGCGGTACGTAAGCGCCGCTGCCCGCGAAATCGGCAAAAGCTCCGTAAATACCCGCGCCGCCGAGTATTACTCCCAAAACGACGTACCCGGTGAGTATGCGCGAATTCATAAGCTTTGTTTTATCTATGAGTATCTGCGCGGGAACGCAAAGCGCTCCGCCGATCAAAAACGCCCGCAGAAAACGCATATTCAATCCTCCCTCTCAAAGCATACCGCGTGTGCGACGGCGGGTATGGTCTTTTTCTGCAGGACGCTGTTCGGGTTGAGCAGCGCTCCGGTACCTACCGCGAGTATCCTTTTTATCTCGCCACGCCGCATCCTGCTTATAAAATACGCACCGAGCACCGAAGACATACATCCCGCTCCGGAACCTCCCGAATGCACGTCCTGCTTTTCGGCGTCGTATATGAGCATACCGCAGTCCACGAATCTGCTCCCCGCGGTGAATCCCTGCCTACGAAGCAGCTCCGCGGCTATTTCGTGTCCTTCCCGTCCGAGATCTCCCGTTATTATATAGTCGAACGAATCCATTTCGTCTTTCGAGGCGGCGCGGTAACGCAAAACGGTGTCCGCCGCCGCGCCCGCCATTGCCGCGCCCATATTGTTGGCGTCGGTTATCTCTTTGTCGATTATCCTGCCTATCAGCGCGTTTTTAACGCGAACGCCGCATCTGTTCGAAGTGAACAGATACGCCCCCGACCCCGTAACCGTGTTCTGCGCCGTGGGAGTGCGCGTACTGCCGTATGCAAGAGGGAAGCGGTACTGCCGTTCGGCGGAGCAAAAATGCGATGAAGCGAAGCCCACCGCGTTGTTCGCGCCTCCGGTTTCGATAAACAGCGCCGAGCATATAAAAGCTTCCGCTATCGTACTGCACGCGCCGTAAAGACCGAAATACGGTATCCCCGTGCAGGAAGCGGCAAAGCTTGTCGCGACGCACTGGTTCAGCAGGTCGCCGCCGCAGATAACGTCGATATCACCGTATGAATACCGCGCCTTGGAAAGCAGGAAGTTTATATTCCTGCGCGACATTTCGCTTTCCGCCTCGTCGAAGCTCCTGCAGCCGAAATATTCATCCTTTTCCCAGGAGTCGAAATAATCCGAAAGCGGTCCTTCGTATTCCTTTTTGCCTACGGTGGAGCATTCAGCTTTCAGAAAGGTCTTGCTGAATTCCAGAAGAGCGTCGCGCATAAACGGTTTTCAACCTCCGAAAAAATAATATATCACGCCGTATATCACCGACGCCGAGGTGCCGAACACTATCACGGGGCCGGCTATTCTGTAAAGATTTACCGCCGTCCCGTTGACCAGCCCCTCCGTGCGGCTTTCGGTCGCCGAAGCCGCCATCGCGTTGGCAAACCCCGTTATCGGCACAAGCGCCCCTCCGCCGCCGAACTTCGCGATCTTATCGTAAAAACCGATCCCCGTGAACACGCCCGATAAGAGAATAAGCGTTAAAAGCACGTAAAGCGGCGCGTCTTCCGCTGAAGCGCCCGCGCTTTCGTAGCCGAACGCCAGAAGCTCGCCCGCAAGGCATATCGTTCCTCCGGTTATAAACGCGTTGAAACAGTTTTTCACGATCGGGGAACGCTTCTCGCGCGATTTTACGTATTCGCCGTACTGTTTGTTGTCCATTTCTACCTCTTTGCGTTTTCTCGTTAGTATTCTTTCACGCGAAAGTTTTTTTATTCGCGTATAGTTAATCAAGAGTTAACAATACGAAACTACAATGGTATCCGTTGAATTTTGTTTTGTATTTTTCGCCGTATTTCGTTTTTTTGCGATTCATACTTGACAACGGGGCGAGAATAAGTATAATTCTATAAGGAATGGGATGTGAATTAATGAAAAACGTCGTTATAGAAGAAAAACTGGAAAGACCGGAAAGCATACGCGCCGTCCTGCGCGACGCTTCGATAAACAACGGCGACAAGATCGCCTATAAATATTTCGACAAGAACAACAATATACTCGAAATGTCGTACAAGCGCGTATACGCGCTTTTCAAAGCGTTCGGCGAAAGTATTCTTAACCTGGGGCTTTCCAAAACAAAGATAGCGCTGCTTGCGGAAAACCGCCCCGAATGGATAATCGCGTATTGCTCCTGCATCAGCAGCGGCAACGTTATCGTTCCTCTCGATAAAGAGCTTATGCCCGCGCAGGTCGAAAACTTTATAAATTATTCCGGCGCGGAAGCCGTTATCTGCTCGGATAAATATATTTCGGCCGTAATGTCGATGGATCTGCCCGGATTGAAATACATCATTTCGTTCGACGGCAGCCCCGAAGAAGGCGGGTCCGATAAACGCATACGTTATTTCTCCGAGCTCACCGCGCGCGCCGATACAGACGACAATCATTTCAGGACGATACGGTTCGACAAAAACAAAATGTCGGCGCTTATATTCACTTCCGGTACCACCGGAACGAGCAAGGGAGTTATGCTTTCGGAAGACAACCTGCTCGAAAACATCTACGCCGCTTCTAATATGATCTGCTTTTCGCCGGATACGGTGCTGTTGAGCGTGCTTCCCATGCACCATACTTACGAGACGTCCTGCGGGCAGTTAACTGCGCTTCGTCTGGGGCTCACCATTTGCATCAACAACAGCTTGAAGTATTTCATGAAGAACGTCGCTTTGTTCCAGCCGACCGCCATGGTGCTGGTCCCGCTGTTCGTCGTGACGATACGCAAGAAGATACAGGAAGAGATCAAAAAGCGCAAACTCGAAAAGCTCGTGAACGCCGGAGTCAAAACTTCGCGCCTGATAGGAAAGATCGGGCTGGATACCCGCAAGCTCCTGTTTTCCAAGATAAGGGCTCCGCTCGGCGGCAGATTAAAGGATATAATCGTCGGCGGCGCCGCGATAGACGCCGATACGATCAACTGGTTCGCGGATATAGGCATCCAGGTCTCGCAGGGGTACGGTATTACCGAATGCGCCCCGCTTGTCGCGGTAAATCCGCTTGTAACGCTCGATCCCGCCTGCGTCGGAATGCCGATACCCGGCAGCAAGGTAAAAATAATAGATACCGACGAAAGCGGCAACGAATACGAGCTTTCATGCGGCGAGATCGGCGAGATTTGCGTTAAAGGCCGCAACGTTATGATCGGCTATTATAACAGCGAGGAAGCGACTGTCGCTTCTTTCACCGAAGAGGGCTATTTCAAGACCGGCGATTTCGGCTACGTTAACGAAAAGGGATATATCTTCATCACCGGGCGCAAAAAGAACATTATCGTTCTGCAGAACGGCAAGAACGTTTACCCGGAGGAGATAGAGGAATATCTCGAAAAGATCGAGGAAATCAAAGAGTGCGTCGTCGTCGGAAGGACGAAAGAGGGCGGCGAAGTCGTGCTTACCGCGCTTATTTACCCCGATTTCGATAAATTCAAGGGCAAGTCCGAGGATGAGATAGTCGACTGCATACGCGCACGCGTCGCGGGGATAAACAAAAAGCTCCCGATATTCAAGCAGGTGCGCAATATCGAGCTCAAAAAGAGCGAGTTCGAAAAAACAACTACGCAAAAAATAATACGATATAAGTTATCTTAAGGAGTGGGGAAACTACATATGTATTCAAAACTTAAAGAGCTGCTCGTTGAAGAAATGGATATCAATGCCGATCTGATCAACCCTGACGCGGAATTGATGAACGACCTTGGATTCAACTCGCTTGAACTCGCGGATCTCGTGGTGCTATGCGAAGAAAGATTCAACGTCGTGTTCGACGAAACGGCGCTTCCCGGTCTTCTTACCGTGGGCGACGTCGCCGCTTATCTCGAAGAAAACGTATGACAACGGTACGGGTGCTTTGTTATCGGCAAAGCACCCGTTCGTTTTGAAATTGACGAAGGAGGTCCGGAATGCCGAATATTCTCGTGTGCGAGGACGACAAATCGCTTAACAACCTTATTTCCACCGTACTGAGGAACGACGGGCACAACGTTATCGCCGCGTTCGACGGCAGGGAAGCGCTTATGCAGTTCGACTGCGCGCATATAGATATGCTCGTGAGCGATATAATGATGCCGGAAATAGACGGATACGAGCTTTTGGAATCCCTGCGCTCGGTGAACAACAACCTGCCTGTGCTTTTCATCACGGCGAAAGGGACGTTCAGCGATAAAAGCAAAGGGTTCAATCTCGGCGCGGACGATTATATGGTAAAGCCGATCGACATAAAGGAGCTCGTGCTTCGCGTGAACGCGCTCCTGCGCCGAAGCAAAATATCCAACGAACGCAGGATAGTTATCGGTTCTACCGTGCTTGATTCCGACGCGTACACCGTTACCGAGGCGGACGGCGCGAGCGTGACTCTGCCGCAGAAGGAGTTTTTGCTGCTGTTCAAACTGCTTTCCTATCCGGACAGGGTGTTTACGAGATTCGAGATAATGGACGAGATATGGGGTTATGAATCGGAAAGCGACGAGAAAACGATCAACGTCCATATAAGCAAGCTTAGATCGCGTTATGAGAACAATCCCGATTTTTCGATAGAGACGGTGCGCGGCATCGGTTACAAGGCAGTGATAAAATGAAAGAGAATCATACCTCCAGAAAAGAAGCGATCGCAAAGCAGTTCGGCAACGTGAAGAATAAAACGCCGATGGTCGTTTATCTCACGCTGTTCATTCTCGCCGTCGTCGGCGGCACCTCCGGGATACTGCTGCTCGTTTATTACATCCTTTTCAGGTTCGGGATAATTTTCGAACTGAACTTTATGTGGGCGGCGGTGCTTATGCTGCTGTTCTGCGTCGTTATTTCTACAAGTCTTGTCGGCGGCCTGGGCAACCGGATACTGTTCGGCAGTTTAAGGCAGATAAAAGACGCTTCCAAAGCGGTCGCCGCCGGCGATTTTACCCAAAGACTGAAGCCGGCGAAAGAAAAAGAGACCGCCGAGATATGCGAATCGTTCAACGAAATGGTCGACAGACTAGGCAGGAACGAAATGATCTCGCGCAATTTTATTTCGAACGTTTCGCACCAGTTCCGCAACCCGCTTTCCTCGATAGTCGGCTATTCGCAGCTTCTGGAGGATCCGGATCTCGGCGAAGAACAGCGCAGGGAATACGTCGCGATCATTCGCGAAAAATCGCTTGCGCTTTCGCGTCTTGTAAACAACATACTTGAAATCTCAAAAATCGAGCGCGGCAGCGAGGATTGCGCGATGTCCGAATTCGCCGCCGACGAACGGCTGTATAAAGCGCTTATCACCTTTGACGAAAAGCTGAAAGAAAAGGACCTTAATCTGGACCTTAATATACGAAATACGACCTGCTACGGCAATCCCGACCTTATAGCGGAGGCGTGGAGCAATCTCATCGACAACGCGGTTAAGTACAGCGAGACCGGCGGGACGATCTCCATACGGCTTTTCAACAATGAAAAGGGCACGGTGTTTATTATCAGCGACAACGGCGCCGGAATGGACGATGAAACGCGCGAGCACGTGTTCGACAGGTTTTACCGCGGAAAGAACAGCTCGTCTTCCGACGGCAGCGGATTGGGGATGGCGATAGTAAAAAGCATCGCGGACCTTCATCGCGGCAGTATTTCCGTCGAGAGCAAGAAGGGGTGGGGAAGCCGATTCACCGTAGTGATACCCCCTTCCGATGAAGAAATAAGCGCAAATTAATAGTGACAAACGCAAAATAATGTGTTATAATGTAAGTACAAATTTCAAAAGGAGCGACATTCAATGAAAAAGATCGCTTTATTACTCGCCGTTCTCTTGCTGCTTCCGGCGTTTTTGATCTCCTGCAAAAACGGCCCCGCAGACGGCGGCGAATCCGGCGAACAATCAGCAGCGGAATCCGGACGGAACGTTTCCGGAGGAGAAACTTCTGATCCCGACGGGCCTTCGCCGACGTCTGTAAGAGAAGGCGCGTATCAGACGGTCATTTCGACCGGATGCGCATATAAAAAATCCGTGGAACCGCATGAGGGCACCTATCCCGATACCTACGGTACGGAGCTTACCGACGGAATACTTCTTGACGGGGAAAGCGACAACTACTTCGACGAATCGTTGAGCGGCTACGCGGTGAGCGCCCAGGAGCTCACGATAGAGATCGACCTCGGCAGCGTCTGCGATAAGATCTATATGTTCAAGCTCGGGTATCTCGCAACCACAAAGGCGGGGATAAACATTCCCTCCTACGTAAAGGCGCAGTATTCCGAAGACGGAGAGAACTGGAGCAAAGCCGTTACGCTTAAGAGAGCCAAGTTCGAGGAAGGCAAGCGTCAGGAAGCGAGCGTCGCTCTTAAAAGCTACGTCGCCGCGAGATACGTAAGGTTTTCCGTTCGCGGTTCGAGCTACTGGCTGTTCCTCGACGAAGCGATGGTCATCGCCGACGTGGAGGGCAGCGATATCAACAGCGCGTTCGCCGAACAGATAATTGAGGTATACTCCGAAATAGGCGCGCCGAGATCGCCGGTCAGCAAGACCGCTATCGACCGCACTCTTTTCCCCGTGCTCGTTTCACGCAACAAGAGTTATAAAATAGACGGCAAGCTGGACAAGAACTTCCCGGACGAGAAAAACGAGATGCTTACGGACGGACGTTATTCCGGCGTGTACGAAGGCGGCACCTGGGTAGGATTCGAAGGCAATCAGAACGTTAAGATAACGATAGATCTGGGCGAGACCGTAAACGACGTGGCGACCGTCGAAGTAAAATGCTACACAAACGCAGCCGTGGGTACTTTCCTTCCCGCCGCTGTCGGCGTCGTAGCGCTCGACAAGGATAAAAACGCGACCGTGCTCGGCAATATCTTCCCGTCGGCGACTAAAAGTATTGGCGCGTATTCGTTTGTGCTTCCGCTGAACGGCGCGGTGAGCGCGAGATATATAGAGTTGACGGTTTACGCCCGCGATACGAAGACGGCGCTTATTGAAGAATGCGCGGTCTACGCCTACCGCGAATATCAGGACTCGCTGCTTTATCCCGACGTGAAGCTTGACGAGACCGATACCGGCGCGTGGCCGGACGCTTCCGGAAACACGGAAAACCTTATTAAAGGTATTTATCCGCAGATAAGCGCGCTTTCCGATCCCGGAGTATACAGCGACCACAACAACACCCCGATCACCAACCCGGTGCTTACCGACGGCGAGTATTCGCCGAATACGGATATCCACAACGGCAGGTTCTTTAAATTCTGGAGCGGCACCGGCAGAAAGATCTATTTCGACCTCGGCCATGTAAGCGCGGTGCGTAGCTTTACCGTGAGCTTCGTGGATTTCCCGGATTGGGCGGTCCACGCACCGGGGACTGTAAACGTGTTGCTGTCCGAAGACGCGAAGAACTGGTATAACTGCGGAACGATAGACCTTTCCGGCGCCGGCAGCCAGGTGATCAAGCGCGAGCTCGATCTCGGCAGAAGCGTCTGCGCGAGGTACGTTGCGTTCGAATTCGGCGTTAACGGCTGGGCGGGCGCAGATGAATTCGAGGTATACGGCACAAAATCGCTCGGCGGCGCCGCCGCGCTCGCAAGCGCGGGATTCGAGCCCTACAACGTTTATTCGGGCGAGCGTATGGCGCCTTCCGCGGATATTCTCGACGGTCTGACCGATCTTGTATTGCTTTACAACACCCCGGAAAGAAAATATAAAGAAGAGCATCTTATCCCGTACCTCGCGTATGTCGACAAAGACGGGAATATTAAGGACGTTATGTTCGACAGCTTCCTCTTCCTGCCCGGTTCGCTTCCCACCGGAAACAAGACCTATGCGGACGTTACAAAGGGCGATATGAACTGGTATATGGTCGACGTGTTTGACGACCAGAAATCCAATATGAACGCTCTCGAGACCGCCGCGGGAAAAGTGAAAGAAGCGCTTAAGCTGCCCGAGGATTTCCAATATAAGGTAACGCTTACCGTTATGTATCCGAGCTGGGAGCGCACGAACTTCGGCGATATAGACGGCGACGGAGTTTCGGAAGACCTTACGGTCTACGAAAACCGCGTTAAGGTCATCGACTGGTTCATAGATGAATGCGAAAAGCGGTTTGCCGAAGCGAATTACAAAAACCTTAAGCTTGTCGGCTATTACTGGATGAACGAGGACATAACCTTTAAAGATCCCAACGCGAAAGAGTTGATGAACGCCGTAGCCGACAAGGCGCACAGCGTAGGGAAGTCCTTCTATTGGATCCCGTATTTCACCGCGCCGGGGTACGACGCGTGGGATCAGTACGGGTTCGATATCGCCTGCATGCAGCCGAACTACGTGTTCAAAGCGCACACCCCGATAACCAACCTCATAAGCTGCGCAAAGCTTACCGCGCTTTACAATATGGGCATCGAGATCGAGATCTGCGACGAAGCTCTGTTCAACGAGCTGTTCTTCGATAAATATATGGCGTATCTAAGCTACGGCACAGAATACGGGTATATGAAGGACGCCGTGCATATGTACTATCAGGGCGGTATGATCTATTACGATGCGGCGAATTCCGACACCTATATGGGACGTACCGTTTACGACAGCACGTATCATTTCATAAAGCAGGAACTTAAGACGGTCCCCGATAAGATCAAACTGGAAAAATACAAATCCGAAAAGAACGTTCCGTTCCACGGCGAATTCAATTTTGCGGATGACGGCGTGATGCGCAAGATGCGCGTGGAGATCGCCGCGGATCACGGTAGCGTGAGCGTGAACGACGACGGCTCGTTCGATTACTATCCCGAAAAGGATTATACCGGCGAAGTAAGATTCACTTTCTCGTACAGCGAATACCTTGACTGGTCCGAACCGATGGAAGTGGTTATATCGGTCAACTGAAACGCGTAAAAAGCAAAGAAATATATTCAATTTGATTGTTGAAAACCCAAAACGCTTATGTTATAATTACAACGTAATAAAAAAATAAGGAGATTTTAACATGTACTGCGCAAAGATCGAAAAAGTCATCGCACGCGAGATCATCGACTCCCGCGGAAATCCCACCGTAGAAGCGGACGTTATCCTTGACGACGGAACTATCGGCACCGGAGCTTCGCCCAGCGGCGCCTCCACCGGCGAATTCGAAGCGCTCGAGCTTCGCGACGGCGATAAATCCCGTTTCGGCGGAAAGGGCGTTTCCAAAGCCGTAAACAACGTTAACACCGTTATTAACGACGCGCTTGTCGGGATCAACGCATACGACATCTACGCCATAGACAAAGCCATGATCGACGCCGACGGCACCGAAGATAAATCCAATCTCGGCGCAAACGCCATCCTCGCCGTTTCCATCGCGGCGGCAAGAGCTGCTGCCAATTCGCTGGATATTCCGCTTTACCGTTTCCTCGGCGGCCAGCAAGGCAACGTTCTTCCCGTTCCGATGATGAACATACTCAACGGCGGCGCGCACGCCACCAACACCGTCGACACGCAGGAATTCATGATAATGCCCGCCGGCGCTCCCACCTTCCGCGAAGCGCTCCGCTGGTGCACCGAAGTGTTCCACGCGCTCCAGAAGCTTCTTAAATCCGAAGGTCTTGCCACTTCCGTCGGCGACGAAGGCGGCTTTGCTCCCAACCTTAAGGACGACGACGAGACTCTTTCCTATATCGTGAAAGCGATCGAGACCGCCGGCTACGTTCCCGGCAAGGATTTCATGCTCGCCATGGACGCCGCTTCCTCCGAATGGAAGGGAAGCAAGAAGGGCGAATACGTTCAGCCGAAGAGCGGCAGAAAATTCACCTCCAAAGAGCTTGTCGACCACTGGGCAGCGCTCGTTGAAAAATACCCGATCATCTCCATCGAAGACGGTCTGGACGAGGAGGACTGGGAAGGCTGGCAGGAAATGACCAGGGAACTGGGCGACAGGGTCCAGCTCGTGGGCGACGACCTGTTCGTCACCAACACCGAGCGCCTGGGCAAGGGCATCAAGCTGGGCGCGGCCAACTCCGTGCTGATCAAGCTGAACCAGATCGGTTCCGTTTCCGAGACCCTGGAAGCCAT
>JAEEGL013802930.1_pt1 | contig 12934 bp, 12 predicted proteins | sample 9134231 | NCBI WGS metagenome assembly JAEEGL01 (sample SAMN16246548, study PRJNA631951) | gut metagenome | biome: gut microbiome; feature: rumen; material: fiber-attached | host: Bos | place: Iran: Karaj | collected 2018-10 | reverse complement strand
GTCCTTCACCGAATTCAGCTACCAGCTGATGCAGGGCTACGATTTCTACTGGCTGTGGAAAAACAAGGGCTGCGTGCTGCAGCTGGGCGGCAGCGACCAGTGGGGCAACATCACCACCGGCACGGAACTCATCCGCCGTATGGACGGCGGCGAAGCCTTCGCCCTCACCTGCCCGCTCATCAAGAAAGCCGACGGATCCAAATTCGGCAAGACCGAGAAAGGCAATATCTGGCTCGATCCGGAACGCACTTCCCCCTACCAGTTCTACCAGTTCTGGCTCAATGTCAGCGACGAAGACGCGGAGCGCTTCATCAAGATCTTCACCATGCTGGACCGCGGGACCATCGAAAGCGCCATCGCAGCACACCGGGAGGCTCCCGAGCGCCGCGAGCTCCAGCAGCTCCTCGCCCGCGAAGTGACCATCATGGTCCACGGAGAGCCGGAATACGACAATGCGGTCCGCGCTTCGAAGATGCTCTTCGGCAAATCTACGTCTGAGGACCTGCGCCGCCTGGACGAGAAGACCTTCCTGGCCGTTTTCGACGGTGTCCCGACCTTCGAGATCTGCCGCGAACTGCTGCCCGCCGGCATCCTCGATGCCCTGGCCGTCTATACGCAGATCTTCCCCTCCAAGGGCGAGGCCCGCAATTTGATCCAGCAGAACGGTTTCAGCCTCAACAAGGACAAGCTCACCGACATCGCTTACCAGCTCTCAGAGAAGGACATCATCGACGGCAAGTACATCCTGGCCCAAAAGGGAAAGAAAGACTATTTCATCATCAAGATCAATGGATAAGCCCGCTTCTACGAGACAACTGAAAGTCGCGCGGGAACTGCAGCGCGACCTTGCCGAGATCATCCGGAGCAAGGGGATGGCAGCCTTCGGCGGGTGCATGGTCACCGTCAGCGAAATCCGGATCAGTCCCGACCTGAGCATCGCGAAAGTTTTCGTGAGCATCTTCCCTTCGGACAAGGCGCCCGTCGTGATGCAGCTTCTCGAAGAGGAGAAGCGGACCCTGCGCGGGGAACTCGGCCGCAAGGTGGCCTCACAGCTGCGCATCGTGCCGGAGTTGGACTTCTACCTGGATACGACGCTGGACTACGCCGAACACATCGAAGAACTGCTCAGGAAATAATTGAAGCCGGATCTTTATATCGCGCGCCGGTACCTGGTGGCGAGAAAGTCGCTGGGGGTCATCCACGTGATATCTACCATCAGCGCTGTCGGAATGGCCATCGGCTCCGCAGCGCTGATCCTCATCCTCTCCGTTTACAACGGTTTCGACCGGATCATCCGGGAGAACATCTCGGACCTCTCCCCCGATGTCCTGGTCACACCCGCCCAAGGCAAGTATTTCGTCCCGGAAGGGACGGCTTTCGAGGCCCTGCTGGAGGATTCCCGTATCCTTCAGATTTCCAGCGTGCTGGAAGAAGAAGTGCTGCTCTCCTACGGGGGACGGCAGGAACTGGCCAGGGCCAAGGGGGTGGACAGCGTCTACGAAGAAGAATCGCGCCTGGCGGAGCATACGGTCGAAGGGACCTTCTCCCTGCACGACGGAGACCTCCCGCAGGCGGCCGTCGGCGCCTCCCTGGCCTATAAGATGGGCATCCGCCCCCGTTTCACGGATCCCCTGGTCCTGCATTATCCCCGGCGGGGCGCCCGCATCCCCCTGGCAGGTCCGGTCTCCGCACTGGGAAGCGTCAAATGCGCTCCCGCCTGCCTGTTCAGCATCAACGCGGACATCGACGAGCAGCTGGTCATCGTGCCGCTGGAGCAGATGCGTACGCTGCTCGGACTGGAGGACGAGGTCAGCGGCCTCGAACTTCGGGTGGACGGTCCGGTCAACAAGCGCCTGCTCCGCTCCCTGGAGGAATTGCTTGGCCCCGGCTTCCGGGTGCAGGACCGCTTCCAGCAGAATCCCACCCTCTACAAAATGATGCGATACGAGAAACTGGCCATCTTCCTCATCCTCCTGTTCGTCGTCATCATCATCGCCACCAATATCCTGGGTTCCCTGTCCATGCTGACCATCCACAAACAGGAAGACATGCAGACCCTGCGGGCGCTCGGCGCCAATGAGAAGACCATCCGGCGCATATTCATCTGGGAAGGCAGCCTGATCTCGCTCTGCGGACTTATGGCCGGGCTGGTGGCCGGGATCGCCCTGGTCTGGGTCCAGCAGCGTTTCGGCATCGTGAAAATGCCCGGAGGATTCTTCCTCCAGGCATATCCTGTGGTCCTTCAGGCCTGGGACGTGATCTGGGTCACGGCCGGCGTTGCCGCCATCGGCCTGGCCGTCTCCCTGCTTGCTGCACCCGGCGGCAAGGCGAAAAGCACAGATTCTTCACTGCGTTCAGAATGACAGGAACGCTTCCTTTAGGATCAGCATCCTTCCAGGGCCTGCCGTAAATCCTCGATGATATCGCGCGTGTCTTCCAGGCCGATGCTGAGCCGCATCAGGTCCGGATCGACACCGGCTTCCCGCAACTGCTCGTCGCTCAACTGGCGGTGGGTGTGGGATGCGGGGTGCAAGATGCAGGTGTAGCAGTCCGCGACATGGGTCTCGATCGTCACCAGGCGGAGATGGTCCATGAAACGATTGGCTGCTGCGCGGTCCCCCTTCAAGGCAAACGCCATCACGCCGCAGGAACCGTCAGGCAGGTATTTCTCCGCTAGGGCGTGGTCGGGATCGTCCGGCAGGTCCGGGAAGCATATCCATTTCACGGCCGGATGGCCGTGCAGGAACTCCGCCACCTGGCGGGCGGAGCGGCAGATGTGTTCCATCCGGACCGCCAGCGTCTGGATGCCCAAGTTGAGATAGAAAGCATGCTGCGGGGACTGGATGGCCCCCAGGTCGCGCATCAACTGGCTGGTGGCCTTGGTGATGTAGGCCAACTTGCCGAATTTCCTGGTATAGGTGAGTCCGTGATAGGACGGATCCGGCGTGCAGAGACCGGGGTATTTGTCCGCCTGGGCCTCCCAATCGAAATTGCCGCTGTCCACGATCACCCCGCCCACCGTCGTGCCGTGGCCGTCCAGGTACTTGGTCGTAGAGTGCGTCACGATGTCGGCGCCGAACTCGAACGGACGGCAGTGTACCGGGGTCGGGAAGGTATTGTCCACGATGAGCGGCACGCCATGGGCATGCGCGATACGCGCCAGGCGCTCGATGTCAAGCACCCGGACACCGGGATTGGTCAGCGACTCGCCGAAGACGAGCTTGGTGTTGGGCCGGAAAGCCGCCTCGATCTCAGCATCGGAAGCATTCTGGTCAATGAAACTCACCTGGATGCCCATCTTGGGGAAGGTCGTCCCGAAGAGGTTGTAGGTGCCGCCGTAGATAGCGGAGGTGGTGATCATGTGGTCTCCCGCCTCGCAGATATTGAAACAGGCAAAGAAATTGGCGGCCTGACCGGACGAAGTCAGCATCGCCGCCACGCCGCCTTCCAGGGCGGCGATCCGCGCTGCGACCCGGTCATTCGTCGGGTTCTGCAGACGGGTATAGAAATAGCCGGACTCCTCGAGGTCGAAGAGTTTGCCCATCTCGTCGCTGGTGGTGTATTTGAAAGTCGTACTCTGGATGATCGGCATCTGCCGGGGTTCGCCGTTTGCCGGCTCATAACCGGCCTGGACGCAGAGCGTCCCGGGATGAAGGGTCTGTTTCATGTGCGTTAATCTAACCGTAGGGACAAATATAACTTATTTTTCTTACTTTTGTGCGCTATGGAAGAAGAGAAGAAACTGTATCCGTTCAAGTTCTGCGCGCTGCAGGACGACTACCCCTGGGGTTCCGAAGAATTCAAGCTGGCGGATCTCGGTTACCGGGATTCCCTGGTCCGTGAAGGCTGGCTGGCCGGCAACAGCATCGCCGAGCTGATGGACACCTACCTGGACCGCATCGTCGGAGACGACGTCTATGCCTGGTACGGCCGGCAGTTTCCGGTCTGCGTCCGGCACCTGCGCGTCAGCGGACGGATGCCGCTCCGGGTCCATCCGGACGACGAGACGGCGGCGCAGCGCTATGATTTCCTGGGCAAGGAGAAGCTCTGGTACGTGCTGCGTGCCGGCAAGGGAGCCCGGCTGATCGCCGGCTTCCGCCAGGACACGGATGCATCCGCCTTCTATGCGAAATGCCTGGACGGCAGCGTGGAAGACCTCCTCAACATCATCGCGCCGCACGCAGGCCAATGCCTGCGGATCCCGTCCGGCACACCGCATGCTGCCGCCGGTGATGTGGAGATCCTCGAGATTGCCGAGTCTTCCCCGATGGATTTCTGCCTGTGCTCCTGGGGCGAAGAAGTCCATCCGGATGAATTCGACCCCGCACTCACCCTTGTGGACGCCCTGGATTTCATCCGCTACAAACGCTTCGAGGCAGAAACTCCCGCCGGCGAACGGATCGCCGACCTGCCGCAGTTCCGCGTGGACCGGCTGCGCCTGCCCGCCCCAGTCGTCATCGCACACGAGAGTGCCGCACCGTTCCTGCTCTATTCCTGCCTGCAGGGTGCCGTCTCCGTGCAGATTCCCCTGACGGGCGGCGGCCACGCCGACTTCCCCCTGCGCAGCGGCGAGACGATGCTCGTCCCTTCGGAATGTACGGAATTCCACCTCGTCCCGCTCGAGCGGGACACGCAGCTGCTGGAGACGACCGTCCTGCGTACGGAAACGGACCCCTACATCAATCCTGATGCGGAGCCCGTTCTGCCGGAAGACCTCTGACGGTCTCTATTTCATCTCTCTGAGCACCAGCTTGATCGCTGCAGTCGCCCCATCAAGTTTGGCATCGAGCGACAGGATGCACCTGCCGTCCTCGAACGTGTAGCTGGCCTTGCCGGTCTCGAAGGAGTAGCCCATATCATCTTCATTCCAGAGATACGTCAGGCTGTTTCCGGAGATAACGCAGGAACCCAGGTCGATGTCGCCGTCGGCATAGACCAGGAGCAGCGAACCGGCAGCTGTCACGGAGACCGTATGGAGCGTGTGTGAGGCCGGGATATCATCCTCGATCACGTAGCCGTTCTTTCTGAAGAAGTCCGCAATGTCTTTGAAATTGCAGCCCGTGAATTCCACGCTGACAGTCGAACCGCTCGTGATGGACACACGGGTCTTGCTTACCATCCACGAACGGTAGATGTCACCGGTGGTCGTGGCCTTGGTCAATTTGGCTTTGACCGTCTCGGTCGTGCCGCCGATCGTGTAAGTCAGATCCACCTCTCCGGAGGCGGTGTTGGAAAATTGGAGGGTGCCTAAACTGCCCAGGGAATATACGTCACCGGAAACGGTATAAGTACCGGTGTAATACTTGAGAAGTTCCCCGACCGGACCGCCTTTGGTGCCGCCGGGCATGGCTGCGACATACAGTCCGCTCTCGGTCATTTCGACATACTGGAGGGTGCCGTTCTGGGGAACCAGCTGGCCGGCATACTGGACGAAACGGGGATTCTCGAGGGTGTTCTCCGAGGAAATGGGTTTGCCACAGGAAAGCAGAAGGGCCGCAAACGTCATGGCGAGGAGTATTCTTTTCATAACCAAGTCTTTAGAAAAGTCTGACATAAAGATGGAGATTCAGCGTAGGCCAGAAACTCAAATATCTGGAGACATCGTCCAGGGCGGAAGTCAGCTCCCGCACGTCCTTCTCCGGGAACCGGACATCCGCAACCCGCCCGGTGATGCTCTCGCCGGAAGCCCAGAGGCTGGACTTGCCCTGGTACTGCGCCCCGAGATCGAAAGCGAACGTGACACGCTTGTCTGCCCGGACAGCCCGTCCGTAACCGATCCCGACATAGGGTTTGACCCCGAAGGAGTCCGAACCCAGTCCCGGAGCCCGCAACTCTGCCTTCATCTGGCCGTTCGTTGCCCTGACCAGATAGCCGTCGACCTCCAGGCCGACCGTGTTGTAGTCCGCCGGCATCCCGTCCATCGTTCCGCGGACATAGCGGGCATACCCGGCATAGGCACCGACCGTGAAATGGAAACCGCCCCGGCCGGGGTAGATATTGAACAACAAGCGGGCATCGCTCATCCCGAGATTGATTCTCAGCGGACGCTTGGTCATCGGACTGGAGACGCTGGCCGGACTCTCCGGGATGGAAACGTCCTTGAGCGTGTAGCCGATCAGGCCGAGGGCTGTCCCGTAGCCGACCCGGAGCTGGACGTGACTGCCCAGCGGAGCGGCCAGCTCAAAACTGAGCCCGTCCGTGCCGCCTCCGACACCGAGTGCCAGGTGGTTGAAAACCTGCGCTCCGGCATTCACCGTCAGCGCAAGCGCTGCAAACAAGGAGAGAAGAAGATACTTTTTCATAGTTGCAAGATAAGCATTTTCTCGCTCTTTTTGGGCCTTTATCCGGAGAAAATGCTGCATTAGCAGGATTATTTGCTTATTTTTGTGCCATTATGAAAGGTGTTTACATTTTCCTGGCAGACGGGTTCGAAGATGTCGAAGCCCTCGCCACCAACGACGTCCTCCGCCGGGGCGGCGTCTCTACGGAACTGGTCGCCCTGACCGACGACCCCGTCATCGAATCCTCCCACGGTGTCCTGATGAACGCAGATACGTTCCTGCCCGACCTGGATACCGACCATGCAGGTACAACGGACCAGGATGTGATGATCTTCCCGGGCGGGATGCCCGGATCCCGGAACCTCGCCGCCTGCACGCCGCTTATCAAGCTGATGAAAGAGCACTATGCCGCAGGAGGTTCGCTGGCCGCCATCTGCGCGGCTCCAGGCCTGGTCCTCAGCCAGTTGGACGACTGGCAGGGAAAGGAATTCACCTGCTTCGAAGGTTTCCAGGACGCGCTTCTGGCCAAGGGTGGCATCTATAAGCCGCAAGCAGCCGTCCGCGCCGGACGCATCATCACCGGCCGCTCCGCCGGCCATGCTGTCAGCTTCGGCCTGGAGATCCTGCGCGGACTCCAGGGCGACGAGGTTGCCGCCCAGGTCCGTCACGCCCTCTATCTCGACTAGGCGTATTCAGATCTGGCGGGCAGCAGTTTACCCCCGGCAGGCATTTTGCGAAAGTTTATTTCTGCCTGTCGGGGGTAAACCTGTTGACGCCGATGTTACTCTACTGTAACGGACTTGGCAAGATTCCGCGGCTGATCGACGTTACGGCCTTTGGCGATCGCGATGTGGTACGCCAGCAGCTGCAGCGGGATGATGGAGAGGATGGGCTCGAAGCACTCCTCCGTATCCGGAATCTCGAAATACCAGTCGGACAGCGCCTTGACATCCTGGTCGCCTTCGGTGATCACGCTGATGATACGGCCCTTGCGGGCCTTGACTTCCTGGATATTGCTCAGGATCTTCTCGTAATTGCCCCGGCGCGGAGCGATCACGACCACCGGCATCTCCTCATCGATCAGGGCGATCGGGCCATGCTTCATCTCGGCGGCAGGATATCCCTCCGCATGGATGTATGAGATCTCCTTCAGCTTGAGCGCTCCCTCCAGGGCGACCGGATAATTGTATCCGCGGCCCAGATAGAGGAAATTATGGGCATAGGTAAACACCTTGGCCATATCGGCGATCTGTGCGTCATGCTCGAGGATCTTGGCGATCTTGTCCGGGATGGCCTGCAGTTCCTGCACCAGTTCAGCACGACGCTGATCTTCGACGGTCCCCAGCTCCTCGGCAAGGCTCATGGCGATCAGGAACAGGGTCGTGACCTGGGCCGTGAAGGCCTTGGTCGAAGCGACACCGATTTCCGGGCCGATATGCGTATAACAGCCCGTATCCGTAGCACGGGCGATGGAAGAGCCTACCACGTTGCAGATACCGAAGAGGAAGGCTCCCGACTCGCGGGCCAGGTTGACGGCGGCCAACGTGTCAGCCGTCTCGCCGGACTGGGAAATGGCGATGACGACATCCGTCGGGAAAATGACCGGACGGCGGTAGCGGAACTCGGAAGCATACTCCACCTCGACCGGCTTGCGAGTCAGCTCTTCGATCATGTATTTGCCGATCAGGCCGGCATGCCAGGAAGTACCGCAGGCGCAGATGACAATCCGCTTCGCATTCAGCAGACGCTCGCGGTTGTCGATCACGCCGGAGAGTTTGACCGTGCCGAGCTCCGGGTGCAGGCGTCCGTTCATCGAAGCACGGAGCGTACGCGGCTGCTCGAAAATCTCCTTGAGCATGAAATGCGGAAAACCGCCCTTCTCGATCTCGCTGAGGCTCATCTCCAGTTCCCGGACCTCCGGCGTCTGCTCGACACTGCTCAGATCCGTGATCCGGAGATCCTGGCCGCGCTGGATGAAAGCGATCTGCTCTTCGCCCAGGTAAACCACCCGGTTGGTATATTCGATGATCGGGGACGCGTCGGAGCCGACGAAATACTCATTCTCCCCCACACCGATGATCAGCGGGCTGCCCTTCCGGGCGGCAATGAGCTTGTCCGGTTCGTCACGGTTCATGATCACGATGGCATAGGCGCCGACTACATGGCGCAGGGCCATCGGGACGGCCTCTTCCCAGCTCACCTTGCAGGAGTCCATCATATACTGGATCATCTGGATCACAACCTCCGTATCGGTCTGGCTCTGGAAATGATAACCTTTGCGGGTCAGCTCCGTCTTGAGCGCCTGGTAGTTCTCGATGATACCGTTGTGGATCAGGGCCAGATGGTGGTTCTCGGAATAATGCGGATGCGAATTGATGTCGCTCGGCTCGCCGTGCGTCGCCCAACGGGTATGGGCAATGCCGGTGGTGCCGCTGACATCCTTGTCGGCTGCCAGCCGCTCCAGGTCCTTGACTTTGCCCTTGGTTTTATAGATGACAAGGTCCCTGTTCTCTCCGATCAGCGCGACACCGGCGCTGTCATATCCCCGGTACTCCAGCCGGGTCAGTCCCTTGATCAGAATCGGATAGGCCTGGCGCCCCCCGACATAACCGACGATTCCACACATATTGGATCACTTTTGAAAAAACGGTCAAATATAACCGTTTTTATTCAAAATCCATCGCTTCCCGCAGATCATCAAGCTGCCGGCGGTCCCGTTTGGTCGGCCGGCCGGCTCCGTGGTCACGCTGCAGGACAACCGTTTCCCGGGGCGCATGGAGTTTGGCCCGTTCGGACTCCGGGGTCAGGTCCTCCGCGAAATCGGGCACCAGCGGCGCTCCCATGCGGTTTTCCGTGACTTTCAAGACCTTGTAGGTAAAGAGTGCGGAACCCTTGCGGATCTCCAGCACGTCTCCGGCCTTGACGGCCTTGGAGGGCTTGGCATTGACGCCGCCCAGTTTCACTTTATTGCCGTTGCAGGCCTCCGTGGCATCGCTCCGGGTCTTGAATACCCGGATGGCCCACAGGTATTTGTCAATCCTGACGCTGTCCATAGGCTAACGACGGCTGGCAATGGAGATATAGTAAAAGAGTGTCGCCAGCGATCCAAGGGCACCGATGATATAGGTATAGGCCGCCCACTTGAGTGCATCGGCCACCATCGGTTTGGTAGAGGCATCCACGAGCCCGGCACCGTCCAGCCACGCGACGGCGCGCTGGCTGGCATTGATCTCCACAGGCAGGGTGACGAGGCTGAAGAAAGTGGTAAGCGCAAACAGGCCGATTGCAATCCAGAGCAGGCTCGGGAAGATATTGAAGAAAAGCACACCTGCCAGGAGCACCCACTGGACCGTATTGTTGGCAAAGGTCACCACCGGGACCATCGCGCTGCGAAGGCGCAGCGGAGCATACCCCTGTGCATGCTGGATGGCGTGGCCCGTCTCGTGGGCCGCCACGGCGCAGGCCGCAATGGAGGCCTTGTCGTAGACACCCTCGCTGAGATTGATCGTCTTCTCCTGCGGATTGTAATGGTCAGTCAGTTTGCCTTTGACAGACTCGACTGTCACGTCCGTGATGCCGTTCTGCGCGAGCATCAGGCGGGCGATGTCGGCTCCCGTCAGCCCCCGCGGAGAAGGTTCGTGGGAATACTTCTCAAACCTTCTGGTAAGAACCCGCTGGACGATGAACGAGGCCAGCATCACGAAAATCATGAGGATCCAAATACTCATCTCTTTCTGTTTTAAAGGTTTACGACATCTGTAAAGCTATTTTCCACATCAGGGATGTCCCGCACTTCCGGCGGGACATCCCTGAAAGGAAAAAAACTTGCCTACTTCTCGAAGAAGCGCTTATAAAGCCCCAGGAATCCGGCCCCGTGCCGGGCTTCGTCCTTGGCCATTTCGTGGACCGTGTCGTGGATGGCGTCATAACCCAGCGCCTTGGCACGCTTCGCGATGGCGAGCTTGCCCTCGCAGGCGCCGCACTCGGCTTCTGCACGTTTCTTGAGGTTGGTCTTGGTGTCCCAGACCACCTCACCCAGCAGTTCGGCGAACTTAGCGGCATGTTCGGCTTCCTCGAATGCATAACGGCGGAAGGCATCCGCCACTTCCGGGTAACCTTCGCGCTCCGCCTGGCGGCTCATCGCAAGGTACATGCCCACTTCGGTGCACTCGCCGGTAAAGTGGTCGTGCAGGCCCTGCATGACTTCGGCATCCTCGACGACACCGTCTCCGAGATGGTGCTCACATGCCCACTGGAGGCCTTCTTCCTTGATCTCGACAAACCTTTCGCCCTTGGCGTGGCACTGCGGGCACTCGGCAGGAGGATTCTCACCCTCATAGACATAGCCACAAACAAGACATCTGAATTTCTTTTTCATACGGATATTAGTATTGTGTCTCCGAAAGATACGATTCTTTTTCCGAATACGCAAGCAGCAGAATGATGTCAAAAGGCTAATCGTAGGAACCGGCCGGGTGTTTGGGATCGTGGACGCACACGTCCCAGATCTTGCAGCAGAGGTCCTCCCCTTCCGGCCCCGAGACATAGAGCGTGACGACATAATGGGTGCCGTCGTTGGCATATTCGTGGACCGGATTCTGCTCCGTCGAGGTGGTGCCGTCGCCGAAGTCCCATTTCCAGGATGTCACCTTGCCATAGCTCTTGTCCGTGAACACGACGCGGCGCGTGTCAGGCACCACATAATGGTCCCAGGCGGCTTCGACCGGGCGGCGGAAACGCGCCTCGAGCGGCATCAGGGTAAACAGCCGCTCCATCGATGCATTGCCGAACATGCGGTGGTGCTTGGAGAGATTCCAGAAGCCGTTGTTGCCGCGCCCTCCGTCATAGTCGATCACCGCCCAGCAGAGACCGATCTTCTTACCCTCGTACAGACGGCTCTCTGCGGAATAAGCAGGGCCGTCGGGACTGGCATAGTCGAACGGGGTGATGTAGAATTCGAACTTGAGCGTACCCGCTTCGCCGTGCTTGAAATCATAGCTGTAGGCATAATTGGCATACGGAAGCTCCTTGAGCCACTGCTGGATGCCCCAAACCATCGTCCAGGCCTTGCCAGGGGTCGGCGGAGTCATGATGTGGTAGTTCTGCGCATGCACGTTCTGCAGGGCGAAAAAGGCTTCGGTGCGGCTGAGCACCTCGCTGTTGAGGCGGAATTCGTCCGTGTGGGGACCTCCCGACAGGTCGGCGTCCACGACGATCTCGAAGGTATCGTTGCGCAGCTGGAGCTGGTCGAAATCCCAGTAATCATCATAGGCTTCGTAGTAGAAATAGAGACGGTTAAGGCCCTCGACCCAGCCCACCTTGACCTTGATGTCAAGGGTGGACTTGTCGATGCCCTTGTGCTTGCCGCTGTCGTCCCACATCTCTTCCATCGGCACGATATAACTTGCCGGGACGATGTCCCAGTCGGAGAATTCCCCGTCAATCCTCGGAATCTGGTTTTTCGGGAACTGGAACACCTGGAAACCCGGTTCCGTGACCTGCACGGTCAGGTCCAACGGCTGCTGCGGGTACTGCGCGAAGCACAACCCCGGCAGAGCCAGCAGCAACATGGTTATCAATTTATTATGCATACTCTTGAATTCTGCTTGGTATAGCTTGTACAGCCAGCCGTCAGCCCCTCCCGAACCTCCGCTGCTGAGCAGCGGCCCCTCCCACTGACTTCGTCAGCGGGCCCCTCCCTCTTACGAGCCGAGGGTGGCTACGGGTTCGGGAGGGGCTGACAGCTGGCTGCATAAATCATCTTTGTCAATACTTGTAAAGCTGGACTTTGATGAATTCCGGGGACGGACGGCCGAAGTCAAGGCCCTGGCCGGAATAACCCTCCTCGATGGCAGGGAGGATGTCGTAGCGGAGCTGGATCTCATCGCCGTTGAGCCAGCGGCCGGGCACCCAGTTGCCTTCGGCATCGAAATCACCGTGAACGACCTTGGCAAGTCCCACGGTCTGGCTGCCCTCCTTGGGCTGGAACACAACCCGGATATTGGAGCCGAGGAAGGTGAAGTTATCGGCATCATCCTGGATCACAATGGCATATCCATGTGCATCAGGAGCATAAGTACCACCGGTACGCTGCGGAGCGCCACCGTTGCGGCGGCCACTGGAGACCAGTTCGAACTGGATCTTGTAGTCTCCCATCACGACCTCGTCCTTGACACGGGTGGGATTGAGCGCCTTGACCCAGGTGCCGTGGATGCGGCCCTCAGCCTGCGCGGCGAGGATCTCCTTGGAGAAGCAGCCGGCTTTCTTGTAGAACTGGGCGAACGTCTGGTTCTGCGGAGTCGTGGCACCGCTTTCGAGACCGAACGGGCTGTAACCGATGGCGCCCATCTCGCCGATGGCGAAAGCGGCGTTGGCCGCACCGCCCTGGCCGGCGTGGGATTCGGGGATGAAGACGGGATTGCCGCTGCGGGAATACATCCGGAGGATCGTGGGGAAGTCAGCCAGATAGATGTCCGGGCTGAGGATGTCGATGGCCGGAGCGCCGGCACGCCAGATATCATGATTCTGGGCCTGCGGACCGCCGGAAGGATAGTTGCCGGGGCGCTTGTCCTCAGGCTGGACGATCCAGGCGTTGACGAAGGTCGGCAGGTCGTACTCGGCCTTGCCGGCGGCGGAGACCTTGTTCATGTAGG
>JAEEGL013617930.1_pt1 | contig 12934 bp, 9 predicted proteins | sample 9134231 | NCBI WGS metagenome assembly JAEEGL01 (sample SAMN16246548, study PRJNA631951) | gut metagenome | biome: gut microbiome; feature: rumen; material: fiber-attached | host: Bos | place: Iran: Karaj | collected 2018-10 | reverse complement strand
GTTTCTATGTCTCCCGAAGAGACGCTGGCCTGGATTCGGGCCTCTCAGAAGTTGGGCAAGCCGGATACGACTTATAATCAGAATCGCTACAACCGTATTCGCGATCTTTTCCTCTATGGTTTCAGTGATGAGGCCTTCGCTCTCTACGACGAGGTGCGTCGCAAGAATTACAAGCGTCTGGATTTCTTGTACGAATATGGAACTCTCTTCTACGAGATGGGGGAGGTGGCTGCCGGTTACAGGCTTGCCAGGCAGTTCCAGAACAATATTGACCGTCGTCGCCTGATGGCTCCGCCTATAGGCGTGCTGCACTACCTGTATCCCATTCCTTTCAAGGATCAGGTGAAGTTCCATTCCGGTAATCGCATCGACCCGTTCTTTGTGTACAGCGTCATGCGCCAGGAATCCATATTCAATTTTGAAATTGCCTCTCCGGTAGGCGCCCGCGGGCTCTTGCAGATTATGCCTGCCACGGGCAAGATGGTGGCCGCCAAGGAAGGGATTCCCGATTTCGATCCCTTGTTCCTTTACAACCCTTACATGAATATCCGCCTGGGCGTCCGCTATCTGGTGGACCTGAAGGCCGAATACAGTGACGACTACATGTATGTGCTGGGCAACTATAACGCAGGCCCAAAGCCCACCAAGCGCTGGCAGGCTGCAGGTCAGGGCAAGCACTGGGATATTCGCGCCGAAGAAATCAGCTACTGGGAAACCCGCGACTACGTAAAGCGTGTCATGGGTAACTATTGGATTTATCAGGAAATATACGAGGGACTGTAACAGTAAATCGGATTGCTTCCTTTTTTGCGCTGTATTGTGTATTACGCTACCTTCGTATTGTCTTATGTAAAATGATGCGGCCCGCATAGAGAGAAATACGGGAAATACGAAAAAAAAGCCGTATTTTTCTATTATTTGCCGTATGCGATCCTCCCGTTTCCTTGAGATTATGCGCCTAAGTATCCTTTGGCTGCTATTTGTTTTGTCTTTTTACGCTTGCTCTGGGGAAAACGAGACTGCCAGCGGGATTACAGAAGACCAGGGCCTTGCCAACAGGGAGATTACGGTTGCGGGAGTATCGCAGAAGGGGCCTTTCCTAAGCGGCTCAACAGTACAGCTGTACGAACTGGATTCCAGCCTGACTCAAACGGGAAATAACTTCGTAGGAAAAATCCTAAGTGATAGGGGGGATTTCAATTTCAACAAGATAAGGCTGGAATCCGATTACGTTTATCTTGCGGCATCAGGCTATTTTAGGAACGAATTTACGGGGAAGGCTTCTGTGGGTATGATTACGCTGAATGCCTTGTCGGACTTGTCTGACCGCGACCATGTAAACATCAATCTGCTCACGCACCTGGAATCTGACAGAGCTTTCAAGCTAGCTTCTGAGGGACTTTCTATAACTAAAGCCAAAACAAAAGCCAAGAAAGAGATCCTCAAGGCCTTTTATATTGATCGTGAATCCCATGACTTCGAGGATATGGACATATTCGAAACCGATGACAACGGTGCAATCCTTTTGGCTATGTCACTTTTGCTTTTGCGGGATTTATCCGAAGGAGAATTGCTTGCCGAAATCGCTGAGATATCCGATGACATTTCCTTGGATGGCGTATGGGACGATTCTTCGCAAAAGGCAGTTCTGGCTGACTTTGCGTTCGGTATGGACGCAGCATCCATAAGGTCTAACATAGAAACCTGGAACTTTGGAGATGTTTCAAATTTTGAAAAATACGTAAAGCGCTTCTGGTGGTTTGCTTACGGACTTGGAATTTGCGACGCAGAAAACGAAGGAAGTATTGTCAAGGTAAACAATACTTTCAGCGGAAATTATGGCAGGTCGTTCCAGTGCACACAAGAAAACTGGGTTGAATACTGGCTTTGGGATGCCGCTAATGGTAACAGAATCCTTATGGATGGTTTTGATGCCTTGTCAAGAGAAGTTGGACGGGTGCAAGCATGGACAGACAAAACTGACGGGGCGTCTTCCGTCTTTTATATGGGGCCGGATGCAATGGATTCTACAAGCGCTGTTCAAATAATTACAGATTTTTCAAGTCGCGAAGCCGTGTTTATCAAGGATAGTACCATTAAAGCCTGCGGGGGTGTTTGCGGAACGGTGGTCTTTGGTGAATCTCTGAGCAAAGGCAATGGCTTCAGATACGATTCGAAACCTTGGGTGGCCATAAGGCTTAATTCCATTGTCAATGTCAATCAGGGGGAGACTGTTGTTCATTGGGGTGGGTTGTGTGTCGAGTACGAATCTAGCCATGAATTGAATGTGTTTACGTATTCCCGTAAACCGTTTGAAAATGATGATGACAATCGCTTGCTTGCGGTAGCTCCGGCCTCGAAAAAGAAGGCCGTTGTCAATTTATCTTGGGACCAGTTTAATCGAATGTCTTGGGTAAAGAATGATATTCCGACCCAAAATTTCTTGAAAAATGTCCCCTTTGTAATCATCATGGTCTTTGGGCAACCCTTCGAGACGGCGACCTTCAACTTAACGAAAGTGGGTTCCTTGGGAACCTGCGAGCAGAAATGATGAAATCCATCATTGAATACATTGACTACCGGAAATTCCTGAAGGATTATTACCAGGAGAGAAAAACCCTGGAAGGCTTTTCGTGGAGGGATTTCGCCCTACTTGCGGGATTCTCTTCTCCTGTATATATGAAGCAGGTTTGCGAAGGCAAGTATAATCTGAGCGTCCGTGCCGTAAACCGGATCGCCAAGGCGATGGAATTCAATTCCGTTGAGCAGGCTTATTTTAATCTGATAACCAAGCTTGCAACTGTCAAAAAAGAAGAATCGCGACAGCGGATTTTTGAAGAGATTCGAAATATTTTGAGGGAATATGGGGCCGCCTCGTTAAATGCAAGTTCCATAAAATATTTTGATTCCTGGAAATATTCTGTGGTTCGCGAAGTTGCCTCGAGTCTGGAAAATCCGACGCCATTAAAAATAGCTCGCCTAATCAATCCTTCGATAAGCGCAGATGAAGTTGAAGACGCTTTGGATTTTTTATTGTCAAACGGTTTGTTGGTAAAGAACAATCATGGCAATTATGCGCAAACCAAAAAGGTTCTTTCTATGATTGAGGGGTTTGCGCAACCTTTTGTATCCAAGCAGGTTCAACAGGACATGAACAGTTTTGCCATGGACGCCATGAATAACCTGCCCTTTGAAGAACGGTGTATTACGGGTCTTACGATGGGAATTACCCGCAAGAATTATTTACGACTTTTGACAGAAATCAATAATTTCAAGCGAAGGATTTCTTCTATCATTCTTGACGAGAAGGACTGTGCTGAATACGTATATCGCATGAATCTGCACCTTTTCCCGCTGACAAAAAAATTGAAATAATTATTTGGCACAAAATTTTTTTGCCGCATAACTGCTTGCACGTATCGTTGTTTTACAGGGTGTTGTATTGTATTCTGTAAAAAAACAATGATATTTTTCTTTTTGTTTGTTTTTCCTGTTTTTGGGGTGCTTTTGGATTTATATTTCCCAAAAACAGGAGTATATCATGAAAAAATCCTTTTTTAAGATTTCAGCATTCGTGGCGGTTTCCTTGATTTCGTCTATCGCCCTCACCGCCTGCGAAGACGGGGCCGATGGTGCACAGGGCGTTGCGGGAGCGCAAGGCGAGCAGGGCGAACCCGGCACAAGCTGCACGGCAAAGAAGTTGAAGGATGGTTCCGGCTATGAACTTAAATGTGACGGTGAAACCGTCGGCACAATTTTGAACGGCGAAGAAGGCAAGCAGGGCGAACCTGGTGAAAAAGGTGATCCCGGTGCTAATGGCACAAACTGCACTGTAGCCGACACTATGGATGCTGTAAAGGGCCGCGCCGGTTACAAGTTGCTTTGTGGTAGCACGCTTAAGGGCGTGGTGTGGAACGGTGAAAAGGGCCAAAAGGGCGATCCTGCCGACCTGACTCTGGAATACTACAACAAGCTTTTGTTGGGGCAAAAGGGTGAGGGTTTCAGTTGGGATGCAAAGGACGGAAAATATAATACGTCCGTTGCAGGTGAAAACATCATCTGGTGGGTTTGGACCGATGTTGAATATGGTGGCACCAGTGGTTTTGACTTGGCGGTTCCCTTTGGAGTTCCGGATTTGACGGGCTCACAAGGTTGGAGTGATGCTTTGGTAGAACAGCAAGGTGGTGTTGGTGGAAAATTTATTATCAATGGAATTTTCACTAGGAACGATGGGGGTGGAATAAGCGGAGGTGTCGTATTGACGTCGTTAGAGCTATCGAATGAAAATAAGACCTTCCCCGTAAGTAAAATGCTTGGCCTCTGTATTGAATACATCAACGACTATAACAATCTGTCTGTAGAGATAAATTATTGGGGTGAAGAATTGAACGACTATGGACGTCCCTTTTTCAAGCTTCCTGTCACCACAAAGAAAAAGGTGCTGAATCTGCCCTGGGCAATATTCGACAAGACCAACCATTGGGCAAACGTACAAATTGACGTTGCTGACGCCATAAAGGTCATGAAAGGAGTGACCATTCACGCTGTAAATGAAACAGATGAAAACATTACAGGAGAATTTCTTATCACTAAGCTAGGCGCTTACGGCACCTGCGAATAGGCGAAATGCGTGTAAATTTCGCAACGGGCAAGCCGTTCAGGATTGTGTCTACGTGAAGGAATGCTGTCCATGACTTTGGAGCAAATTTGAAAAAGTTGCTATATTGCCCATTGTCATGCTCTTTCTCCTTCTCACCATCGGCCCCGCCTTCCTCTTTGCCTGCGGGAACATCCTGGAAAAGTCCGGGGTTTCCACCGTCGGTAAGCGCACCGGCGGAACATCGCGGCCCTGGGAATTTTTCAAGGGTGTCATTACCAACAAGTTCTGGTGGCTGGGCATCTGCTGTTCCGGCCTTGCTACGCTGGGCTACTACATCGCCATGGCGCAGTACGACCTGAGCCAGGTCCAGCCCATGATGGTGTTGAATCCGGTACTTACTGCCCTGATGGGTTTTTGCATCTTGAAGGAGGCCTTGACCAAGCGTATCGTAGTGGCTATCTGTTTTGTGGTGGCAGGTCTTCTGTATTCTGTGGAAAACCTGGGCGAGTCTACGGCTATGCAGAACATCGGTATGCTTTGGGCGTATGCAGGTGGGCTCTGCCTAGTAACGCTCTTTGCTCACTTGTTCGTGAAGGATCGGGAGATGGTGGATTCTTTGATTATGGGCGTAGGTTTTGGGCTTTCAGCGGCCTTCTACAAGAGCCTTGCCATGGATTTTGACTTGGATCATATCGAGGTCTCGTCGGTGGCCAGCCTGTTGCTGGATTTCAGGACCCTGGGCTACATTGCCACCTACGGCATAGCGTTCCTTTATTCCCAGGTATCTTTCTCCCGTGGCCGAGCCCTGTTCATTATACCCTTCAGTGCGGCGGTAGGGGCCGCTGTCCCCACGTTGGCAGGTGCTCTGGTGTTTTCCGAGGCGTTCTCCCTGGGCAAAGTCATTTCGGTGACCTTGGTGCTTATTGGTGCCTGCTTGTTCATTGTCCGCAGACCCCGCCGTAAGGCTCGGTAGAGTTGCTGTTTTTGAGCAAATCTGCTGACTATTAACTAGTAACTAGTAACTACTTCCAAATTAATAATATATATTCCGTTATTATGGTGCGGAATATCTTTTTCTTTTTGGCGTTTTTGATAACGCTATTGTTTGTGGCGTGCTCTTCGAGCAGTTCGTCGGATGAAACATATGAATGTTTAGAATGTGAGGAAACCCCAGATTCCGATGTTTCTGATGAGGTCAAGGATTCTACGACCAAGGCGAAAATGATAATTCGTTTTACCGAAGTGGATCCTCTCAACATTACTTATAAAGACCATGAAGGGGGCGATGCTGGCTGGGTTGAGCTGATGAACCAGTCTAAGGATGTGGTGAACTTGTCGGGGATGTCTTTGACGGATTCAAAGCAAGCTCCTTCCAAGTGGACTTTCGGTAATGTTTCTTTAAAGCCCGGTGAGCTGCTAGTAGTGTTTTTTTCAGGAAAAAACCTCTTGGATTATGAGCCTCCCCATGATTCTATCAATTTGATTGGTAAAGGTTGCTGGACATGGACGGACTCCCAGAACACGCCTGTCGCTGGGCAGAGTACGGTGTCGCTCCCCCAGGGCCAATGGCCTTGTTACGATGAAGGCGGCGTCCGTAAGTTTGGCGGTATCATGCAGTATGGCGAAAACGAGGAATTGGGTTGGCATTCTATTTCCTTCTTTGTGGGTACGGGAGATAAGGGAAATGCTACAGATCCTAAGGACCTGAGTAAAACTAATGAAATTTTGCTTACCGGTTATATTGAAAAAGACCGACAGCTTCAGTTGCGTCTTGCTCAGCCCGATGTCGATGACTGGAAGGGGTGGGGTAAGGTTCTCACGGGCACGGGGGATTCTTCTACTACGTACAGGATCGCTCTCCCCACGGGAACGACCATGCCGGATCTTGCTCATATCTATGGTACGCGCTTTAGTCCCGAAGAGCAAGAATTGCGTTCGCTCACGTTCAAGGTGCATTCGTATATTGCTAGAAATCGGGGGCATGAACCTCACACCAATTTCAAACTAAACAAGTCTGGAGGCAAGCTATTTTTGATAAAAGAAAATGGAGTTATTGCGGACTCTGTTACATATCCAGAATTACCGATAGGGAAAAGTTGGAGCCATGGAGATCAAGGTTGGGGCTATGCGGAGCCATCACCAAATAGTTATAAGAGTAAAACGATCGTCAAGAATCGTCAACCCGATATTGAGAAACAGGTGACTTTCCCTGCTTCCGGCTTTTATAGTTCTTCCTTTACAATCAATTTTGAAAAACAGCCAAATGTTCGTTGTGAAACAGGTGGCAATTTACCCAATGCCCAAACTTCTTATCGTAGCAGCATTCAAGTCAATAAAACAATGGTGCTTCGTTGTGCCAATTTTGCCCAAGGTAGCGAGCCTGGTAATGTGGTGACCCGGACTTATGTTTTTGAAACGCGTCCACAGACGCCTGTGGTGTTTTTGACTGCCAATCCGAAATCCTTGTTTGATCCAGATACGGGAATCTACATGGAGGGAAATAATGCTCAATCCCAGAGTCCGCATTTTGGAGCGAATTATTGGGAAAATCGGGAAATCCCCGTTTTTGTTGAATTGCTGGAAAAGGGCAAAAATGAACCTGCCTTTGCCAAGAATGCAGGATTCCAGATTTTTGGGAACTACAGCAGGGCCAATGCCAAGAAGTCCGTGGCGATCGTATTCAAGGAAAAGTACGGCGACAAGCGCCTAGAGTACCCTTTATTCCCAGATTTCCCTAATCTAAAAAAATTTAAGGTCTTTTTGTTGCGCAATAATGGTGGCAATTTTGGCGCCGACTACATTCGAGACAGGCTTTGCAGTTCTGTGACGGAAGGGCTTGATATAGATTATCAGAGAGGACGCGGCGTTGTAGTGTACTATAACGGAGAATACTATGGTATACACAGTATTCGGGAACGCTCTACGGAGTATTATTTTGAAACCCATTATGGCTTGGATCCAGACCAAGTAGATTTGCTAAAGGCTGATAATTCTGCTTCGGCGGGATCGCCTGCGGAATATGTGGCTTTGATGGATTGGTTGCAGACGAATCATTTGGATAGTGACAAAAATTATGCGTATGTAGAATCTCAGATAGACGTAGACAATTTCATCAATTACATGCAGACCGAAATGTTCATGAATAACCGGGATTGGCCCTCTAACAACCTGAAAAAATGGCGAGGGACAAATCCTAAAACCAAGTGGAAATGGTTTATTTATGATATGGACTTTGGATTTGGCAACGAATTTAGTGAATTTACGAACAATATATTTGAATTTGCCACGGCAGAAGATGGTCCTGATTGGCCAAATGGCCCTGCATCGACACTTTTGCTCCGGAGATTACTCGAAAATAAAGGTTTCAAGGCAGCATTTGTCAACCGAATGCCCGTTTTATTGGCGACTTATTTTGAAAAATCTAGATTGCTGGCCCGCATTAGCGCCATGATGTCTGAAATAGAATCCGAAATTTCCAGGGATCAGGAGCGTTGGAATTTAAGCACCTCCTATATGAGCGAGCAGTTGGAAAAGATGAAGAATTTTGCCGGGTCTCGCCAGTCTGTTATTTTATCTGAAATCGCGGAGTATTTTGGTCTGGGAGATGTGACTAAAGTGACCCTTTCTACAGAGGGGTCAGGAAAAATTTTGGTTCACAATTTGCCGATAGATCGCAGTTCGGTTACCGTGTCGTTCTTTAAGGGGTCTCCTGTGACATTGACGGCTAAATCTAACGGAGGGACCTTCTCGGGCTGGAGCGATGGAAACAAGGACGAAACCAGGGTTATTGACCCTGAAAAAGTGTCATCGTTGAAGGCTGTTTTTAAGTAAATATAAGGTTTTTTCTACATTGTAGTTACTATGAGCTTCAATACGAAAATTCTCTGTATTGGCGCGGGTTACGTCGGTGGCCCCACCATGACCGTTATTGCCGACAAGTGCCCCGATGTGAAGGTGACCGTGGTTGATATCAACCAGGCCCGAATAGACGCTTGGAATAGCGACAACCTTCCGATTTTTGAACCCGGCCTTGACGATGTGGTAAAACGCGCCCGTGGTCGCAACCTTTTCTTTAGCACGGATATACCGGCCGCCATTAAGGAAGCGGACATCATCTTTGTCTCCGTGAATACACCCACGAAGACTTTTGGTCATGGCGCCGGCAAGGCTTCTGACTTGCAGTACTGGGAAAAGACGGCCCGTAACATTCTGGAAGTGGCAAACGAGGGCAAGATCATCGTGGAAAAGTCCACGCTCCCGGTACGTACTGCCGCCGCCATGGAACGCATTTTGAACAGCAACGACAAAGGCTTGCATTTCGAGGTGCTCTCTAACCCTGAGTTCCTGGCTGAAGGTACCGCCATCAAGGACCTTTTTGAACCGGACCGCGTGCTTATTGGATCTCACCAGACGGAGTCGGGCTTGGCCGCCTGTCAGAAGCTGGTGGATGTTTATGCACATTGGGTTCCCCGTGACCGCATCTTGACGACGAACCTCTGGAGTTCCGAACTGACCAAGCTTACCGCTAACGCCTTCTTGGCGCAGCGTATCAGCTCTATCAACTCTATCAGCGCCCTTTGCGAAAAGACCGGCGCCGATGTGGATGAGGTGGCTTACGTGATGGGCAAGGATACTCGCATTGGCCCGAAGTTCCTCAAGGCCTCTATCGGCTTTGGGGGAAGCTGCTTTAAGAAGGACATTCTGAACCTGGTGTACCTGTGCGGCTACTACGGACTGCCCGAGGTGGCGGCCTACTGGGAAAGCGTAGTGAAGATTAACGAATGGCAGACCCACCGCGTGGTGGACCGCATGCTGGAAACCATGTTCAACACTATCGCCAGCAAGAAGATTGCGGTGTTCGGCTTTGCTTTCAAGGCCAATACGGGCGATACCCGCGAAAGCCCTGCGAATTTAGTGGTCCGGGATCTGCTCAACGAGCATGCCCAGCCGGTGGTGACTGACCCGAAGGCCATTCCCGATGCCAAGCGTGACCTGAAGGACGTGCTGGACCAGGTGCAGTTCGAAGAGGACCCCTACAAGGCCGCCGAAGGCGCCCATGCCGTGGTGGTCTGCACCGAATGGAAGTGCTTTGCCGAGCTGGACTGGAAACGTATCTACAAGGGCATGGCTAAGCCGGCCTTTGTGTTTGACGGACGTAACATCTTGGATGCCGAGGCTCTCCGTAAGATCGGTTTCGAGGTGTCCTGTATCGGAAAGGGAAAGGCGGAGTAGGAATGTTCGACTATCTAGTGGTTGGCGCAGGCCTCTTTGGCTCAGTTTTTGCTTATGAGGCTCATAAACGGGGCAAGACCGTTCTTGTGATTGATAAACGCAATCATGTTGCTGGCAACGTTTATACAGAAAATGTCAACGGTGTGAACGTTCACAAGTATGGAGCCCACATTTTCCACACCAGTAACAAGGAAGTATGGGATTATATCCAGCAGTTTGCGGAATTCAACCGCTATACCAATAGTCCGGTGGCCCGCTATAAAGATGAACTGTATAACTTGCCCTTCAACATGAATACCTTTAGTCAAATGTGGGGTGTCAAAACTCCGGCAGAGGCCTTGGCAAAGCTTAATGAGCAGAAAGCGGATGCTGTTGCTACCTTGAACGGTCGTGAACCTGCGAATTTGGAAGAGCAGGCGCTGTCGTTGGTCGGTCGCGATATTTACGAAAAGCTCATCAAGGGCTATACGGAAAAACAGTGGGGCCGCAAGTGTACTGAACTCCCGGCATTCATTATCAAACGTTTGCCCGTACGTCTAGTTTACGACAACAATTACTTTAACGATAAGTACCAGGGAATCCCTGTGGGTGGCTACACCCAGATAGTGGAGAAAATGCTGGAGGGAGTCGAGGTTCGTCTTGGAGTAGATTTCTTCAAGGAGCGTGATGTTCTAGTCGCCAGCGCTCGTAAAATCGTTTTCACTGGTATGATTGACGAGTATTACGACTACAAGTTCGGTGAACTGGACTACCGCAGTCTTCGCTTTGAAACCGAAGACTTGCCGCAGGAAAATTACCAGGGCAATGCGGTGGTGAACTACACTGAGGCAAACGTTCCTTATACCCGTATTATCGAACATAAGCATTTTGAGTTTGGCTGTCAGGGTGGCCCTGCCACTGATCATACGGTGGTGACTCGTGAATATCCTGCTACCTGGAAGCATGGGGATGAACCCTATTACCCCATGAACGACGACAGGAATAACGCTCTCTATGCCAAGTACAAAGCTTTGGCTGATGCTGAACCAAATGTGATTTTTGGTGGCCGCCTAGGAATGTACAAGTATTTTGATATGCACCATGTGATTGCGGAGGCTCTTGCCTGCGTAGGGAAGGAATTTGGGTAATTGATGTTTGATTCTTTTGTGATATTCGGTGGTAGTGGGTTTATCGGGACCCACATGCAGCACTTGCTTCGGGAACGGTATCCTAAAGCCAAGGTTTATGTGGCTGATTTATTGGCTGATGGAACCGAATATTCACAGAGTGTCGATGTCCGTAAGTCAATAGAAATGTCGGGATCTTTTGGCCCTAATACCCTTGTTTTTAATTTTGCCGCCATTCATCGTACCCCTGGCCACCCCGATTATGCCTATTTTGAAACAAATATCCGCGGGGCAGAAAACGTTTGTAACTTTGCAAGGAAGCATGGTATAGAGAATATTGTCTTTACGAGCAGTATTGCTCCTTATGGTGCCGCCGAAGAGCTGAAGACAGAGGAAACGCTCCCGACTCCCAATACGCCTTATGGAATTTCCAAGTTGGTTGCTGAAAAGATCCATCGTGAGTGGGCTGCTGAAAGTGGAAATCATAGGCTTTCTATCGTTCGTCCGGGAATCGTATTCGGTAAGGGTGAGAATGGCAATATGACCCGCTTGTATAAGGGTTTGAAAGGCCACAAGTTTGCCTATGCTGGCCGCAAGGATACCATCAAGGCTTGCATCTATGTGAAGGACTTGGTACGTGTCATGCTTGCTATGGCCGAAAATGAAAGCGCAAATCGGGTACAGCTTTACAACTGCTGCTATTCTCCTTCTTTTACCATAGAACAGATTGCAAGTACTATGCTTAAGGCAACAGGTATGAACCGACATATCCCGTACATTCCTCAAAAGCCTATGATGGCTGCTGCGACGGTATGCGGAATGTTAGGGGGCTTGGGTCTTGGTATTTGCCCTGCCCGAGTAAAGAAATTGATGGTGTCCACCAACATTGATGGTGCAAAATTAGCGAAAGATTATCCGCTAGGGTATTCTTTGGAAGAAGCTTTTAGGGACTGGTTTAAGGATTGTGGAGAGATAGAGCTGGTATGAGCTTGAATGCTAAGATAATTGTTGCAACCCACAAGGCATATCAGATGCCAACGGATTCCATGTATGTTCCTGTTCAGGTTGGTGCCGAGGGCAAGGCTTCCCTGGGTTACGCCATGGACAATGCGGGCGACAATATTAGTGCGAAGAACAAGAACTATTGTGAACTTACGGGGCTCTATTGGGCTTGGAAAAACATAGATGCCGAATATATTGGACTAGCGCATTACCGTAGGCATTTTTCTATCAAGCCGAGTAGGGATAAGTGGTCTTCTATTTTGACGACCGCCGAATTGGAAACATTGGTTCAAGGCTTTGACGTGATTTTGCCGAAGCCTAGGAATTATTTCATAGAGTCAAATTATTCACAATATGCCCATGCTCACCATGCTATAGACTTGGATACAACAAGACAGATCCTGTCGGAAAAATATCCCAAGTATTTGGATGCTTACGATGCTTACATGAAAAGAACGATTGGACATCGTTTTAACATGTTTATTATGAAAAAGGACAAGTTCAACGGTTATTGTGAATGGCTGTTTGATATCCTTTTTGAACTGGAAAAACGGCTGGATATTTCTCAATATAACCAGAATGATTCTCGTGTATTTGGCTTTGTAAGCGAAAGACTTATAGATGTTTGGCTTGAAACGAATTCTGTAAAGTACAAGGAAATACCCTGTATGTTTATGGAAAAGCAGAATTGGTTGGTGAAGGGCTTTAATTTCTTGAAGCGGAAATTTGGGGGTTCTTTATGCAAGCAATAATTTTGGCGGCCGGAATGGGTAAGCGTCTTGGTGAATACACCAGGAATAATACGAAGTGCATGGTTCCTGTGAACGGGACCCCTTTGATTGACAGAACGCTTAATCAGCTGAGCAAACTGGGCTTGAACCGTGTTGTAATCGTTGTCGGCTATGAAGGCCAAAAACTGATGGACTATCTTGGCACGGAACGTAACGGATTGCGGATAGAATATGTAAACAATCCGATTTATGACAAGACGAAC
>JAEEGL013538309.1_pt1 | contig 12934 bp, 12 predicted proteins | sample 9134231 | NCBI WGS metagenome assembly JAEEGL01 (sample SAMN16246548, study PRJNA631951) | gut metagenome | biome: gut microbiome; feature: rumen; material: fiber-attached | host: Bos | place: Iran: Karaj | collected 2018-10 | reverse complement strand
AGCCAGCATCGGCTTTTCGCCCATCCCGTAGCACAGCCAGTCCGCGCCGCTGTCCACCAGGATGGAGGGCATCAGCCGATCGTCCCAGTAATCGTAGTGCGTCAGTCGGCGGAGCGAGGCCTCAACGCCGCCGATCACCACCGGCACATCGGGCCACAACTGCTTGAGAATCCTGGTATAGGTGATCACCGCCCGGTCGGGACGTGCGCCCGCCTTGCCTTCCGGCGTATAGGCATCGTCGTGGCGCAGACGGCGCGCGGCGGTATAGTGGTTCACCATGGAATCCATCGCGCCCGCGCTGACGCCGAAGTAGAGCCGCGGAGCGCCCAGCTTGCGAAAATCGCGCAAATCGTCGCGCCAGTTCGGCTGAGGCACAACGGCTACCCGATAGCCATGCTTCTGCAGCCAGCGCGCGATGCAGGCCGTGCCGAAGCTCGGATGGTCCACGAAGGCATCGCCCGTCAGCAGGATGACATCGATTGCGTCCCAGCCCAGACGCTCGACCTCCTTGACGGAGGTCGGAAACATATAAGTGGGAGATGATTCGGGCGTCTGCATTTCGCCGATAAAGGTACGAATTTCCCCGATTTACGGTTGCGATTCCCGTAAACGGAAACGTTTTTTCAGATTCCTGAAGCCGCTGACCAACCGGAACAAATCTTTGCAGCTATTCGTCCCACCCCCTTGACAAGGGCGCAGGCTGCTCTTATCTTTGCAAAAAACGAAGATTGAGGAGGACAGATGATGAGTAATTCCTGTATCGAATGCGGCGCACCGCTCACCGGGCGCAGCGACAAGAAATTCTGCAGCGACTACTGTCGCGCAACCTATCACAACAGTCAATACCGCCGTGTGGCCAGCGAACAGGCGCCCGTAGCGCGAATCCTGCGCAGGAACTTCGATATCCTGGGCAAGCTGTATGCAACCGGCCGGCATCGCGCCGACCGCGAGAGCCTCCGCAAGCTGGACTTCAACACGGAGTACTTCACCGCCGCCCGCAAGGGGCTCTTCGGCCGCCGCATCTACTCCTGCTACACCTATTCCTACCGCTTCACCCTCTCCGGCTCCCTCCGCCTGGTGTAACGCTGCGTCAATAACGACTATCTCCACAAAAAAAAGAGAGCCCGAATGGACTCTCTTTTTTTTGTGGAGATAGTCGGAGTCGAACCGACGACCCTCTGCTTGCAAAGCAGATGCTCTAGCCAACTGAGCTATACCCCCGTGACAATTGCGGATGCAAATGTAGGTATAATTTTCAAACCTGCAAATTTTTTTACAACCTTTTCAGTTCCTTGGAAAATTGCAGCTTGACCTTGTTCAACAGGGAGAGCCGCTGCACCAAGTCCCGAAGCGTGGCATCGTCGCCATCCCGCTGTGCGGCATTGATCTGGGCGGAGAGATCGCTGCAATGCTGCTCGGTGATTCTCAACTTATAGAGGATCATCGATTTGGGAACCATGTCGCCGAGCCGCTGCTCCTCCGGCTCCAGCGTATCGCGGTAGACCTTGACCGTCAGTTCCTGGTCGTCGAAGGCCAGGTTCAGCGATTCACGCAGCAGGGTCTGGTTCTCCAGGTTGGCAAAATGGCGGGCAATGGCCTCCTGCCGCTCGCGAATCTCCATCTCCTGAGGCAGCGTGGCCGCAAAAGCGTAATATTCGTCGAACAGTTCGCGATAGAGCCGGTTGGCGAAAATGATGTCATCATCGCGCAGTGCCTCGCGGATATAGGACTCCACATCGATGCGCTCGGCCGGCGCCGCACCATAAAGCATATCTTTCTCGAAATGAAGCGGATAGGATCCGAACCGAAGCAGGTAGTCGGTCAGTTCCTTCTCCTGCACGGCGAGCAGAGGATTGGTGATGACGTAAGGGTTGGTCTCCACAGGTTCGGGCTGCACATAAGACTCGCTGACGGGCTCCAGCCCGAAGTCCTCTGCCGCACTGGTTTCCTGCGAGACGGCAGGCGGCAGCTGCGCCTCCAGGGAGCGTTCCCGGAGCTGCGTCTGGCGCTTCTTCTCATCGCGGATGGCGGTGATCTTGGCCAGGATGTCGGCATCGCTCTGGCGGAACCGCTCGGCCACCATCTCTACGTATTCCTTGCGGAGGATGGCATCCGGCACCACGGCGATGCTACCGATGATATCGTTGATCAGCTTGCTGCGCGAAAGCGGGTCGGCCGCCATGTCGGTTTCAGCCAAATCGCTCTTGAACGAGATGAAATCGCGCTCATTTTCAGCTAGATATTCAAGTATTTCGGTGGTGGAACGCGCCTGTGCGAAGGTGTCCGGATCATCTTCGGGCGGCAGCACCACGATGCGCACGTTCAACCCCTCCTCGAGCACCAGGTCGGTGCCGCGCACAGCGGCCTTGATGCCGGCCGCATCTCCGTCGTAGATGATGGTGATGTTGGAGGTGAAGCGCTTGATGAGGCGGATCTGCCCGATGGTCAGCGACGTACCGGAGGAGGCCACCACATTCTGGATGCCCTGCTGGTGCATCGAGATCACGTCGGCATAGCCCTCCACCAGAATGCATTTGTCCGCCTTGATGATGGCGTTCTTGGCCTGGAAGATACCGTAGAGCGATTCACTCTTGTTGTAGATCTCCGTTCCGGCCGTATTGACATACTTCGCCACGCTCTTGTCGCTCTTGAGCGTGCGGCCGCCAAAGGCGATGACACGGCCGCTGATGGAGTAGATCGGGAACATCACGCGGTCGTAGAACTTGTCCACGACGCTGCCGTCTTCCCGACGGATGCAGAGGCCCGCATCTACCAGATATTCTTCTTTATAGCCCTTGGCCGTCGCATCCTTGACGAGCGTGTGCGGACGGGTAGGCGTGTAGCCGAGACCGAACTTGCGGATGGTCTCGTCCGTAAACTTGCGTTCGTGGAAATAGGAAAGACCGATGGCGCGCCCCTGTTCGTCGTTCCACAGGACGTCCTGGAAATACTTCTGGGCGAACTCCGACACCACCAACAGGCTCTCGTGTTTGAGGCGGCTGGCAATCTCCTCCGGCGTCTCCTCCTTCTCCACCACCTCGATATGGTACTTCTTGGCCAGGTACTTGAGCGCCTCGGCGTAGGTCAGGTGCTCGTGCTTCATCACGAAGGAGACGGCGTTGCCGGACTCCCCGCAGGCGAAACACTTGAAGATACCTTTACTGGGGGACACCGCCAGTGAGGGCCGCTTGTCCTGATGGAAGGGGCAGATGCCCCACCAGTTGGCGCCACGACGCTTGAGGGCGATGAAATCGCCGACGACCTCTTCAATCCTGGTGGCGGCGAGGATTTTGTCTTTGGTAGTGCGGTCAATCATGGCGCTACCTCCCAAGCAGTTGAAGTTCCTCCTTGGTGTAGAGGATGTGGTCCATCACGCCGCTGAAGAACTCGCTGAATCCGGCAAAACCGTCCGGGAATACCAGGAGAATGGCGCCGACGGCAATCACTGCGATGGCCAGCAGCCAGAGCAGCAGCCGGATGGCCCAATGGAGCCTGCGGCGAGGCGCTTTGCGTTTGACCGGCTTCACGTCGGCCGCTTTGATGCTTACCGGCTCCAAGCCAAATCCATCCGGGAAAATATCGAGCCCTTCGTCAGAGACAAAAAAGTAATCGGATTGCGAGGTGGAACGCATGGCCCCCAGGCCCGGGAGCGTGCAGGTACGGTTGCCTTCCAGCTCGGAATGGATGCGGCTCAGGCACCACTTCAGCTCCACGTCCGCCTGTTCCGGCGAAACACTCATCTCACTGCAGATGAAACGATTGAGCATCGTGCCCTCTTCCGGAGTGACGTCACATTTGCGGAAGGTCAGTTCACGATAGGGTGGATTGATGGTGGTCCGATGGTCCGAAAAACTGGCCGGCATCAGCTGTGCGCTGAACACGCCAAGCCCCGGCACCCCGACCTCATCATGGTCAAGGATCAGTTCCCGGATACACTTAGAGAATACGCCGACTTCCATTGCAAAACACAAAGTTACACAATAAAATAAATAATCGGCCACTTCGTGGGATTTTTACCCTCAATCCGGGATAGTTTGGCGCAGCGCTCGCCTCTCGGGAACAAATACCGCCCTTTTTGTTCCCGCCCCGTCATTCGCAACCTGTTTCCGGCACAAAAACCGCCAGTTTTGTTCCCGACTGTGCGCCGAGTCTAACCGTTGGGAACACCGCCTAGTCGCAACCTAATAATAATCAGTAGTTTGGTAAACGCCAATGTGCCCAGTCCGCCTCGCCACCAGCACCTTCCGCATGGCAATGATCCTGACCGCCCTCCGCATCATGGACGATGGTAACACCGCCAGCCCCCGCGTCTGCAGCGATGCCGATTATGAAGTGGCTATGTCCATCAGCGAAGTCCTCCAGCAGCACATACTCCGCGTCATCAACGAACTTCCTGCTACACCCACCAAGATGGTCGTCGGCAAAGCCAAAGAGCCCCTACTTCTTCAAACCTTCTGGGACAATCTCCCCGACGAGTTTGAGGCCAAGGACTTCAAGGCCATTGCCCAATCCATCGGCCTCACCATCCCCACTGCCGAGCGCTATGTCCGCGTATGGACAGGGACGAGACTGGAGAAGTTGGCAAGGGGTCGGTATCGGAGAATAGATTGTTAGGAAAAACTGTCCGGCGCATAATATTATTGAACGCTCCCACTTCGGGAGCGTTCAGAGTGTATTATAGCTTTAAGAAATTTGATACGGCTTGTTTGTTTTTTGCACTCTTTCTGGCGGTATTTAGTATGTCCTCAGGGATAGCGATATTGCCTTCAATGATTTGTCCATTATTCGTGATTGACATTGAAACGGGAACTGTTTCCTTTTTCTTTTTAAAATCTATAGTTATCCTGTAGGTGCCATATCCTCCTGATTCTTCTTCTATTATTTCAACCACACTGTACTCAATCACCGGTGAAATTGCTTCCGCCAATTCTGCGATGGTGATATTAAGCGGATTCTTAGGTACAAGATCATAATAACCATAACCCATCTTAACAGTCATGCGATTAAACTGTTCTGCGACCTTATTCGCAGATTTCCTTTCAATCCCGGATAATCCCGCAGTAAATGCCTGCCCTACTGCGATTCTTCTTTCTTCTTTCGCTTTTTCTTTCGCTAATCGTTTCTCCTCGGCCTTCTGTTCCCTTGCTATTCTCTCTTCTTCAGCCTTCTTTTCTTTCGCTAATCGTTCCTCCTCGGCCTTCTGTTCGAGCGCATTGAAATCCTCTAAAGATGAAGTTGAAAAATAATGGGCAGTCAAAGGCTTTTCTCCAGGAATGATATAAAACAGCCCATCAGCTGTCATTTCTTTTCCATCTAACACTTTTTTTATGGCCTCTCTAACAACCTTGAAATCATTGACCTTCCCATATCCGGCCTGTATGTTTGCCGCCTTCTGACTAAAATCATAGCCTGCATTGGTGACATAGAACAATTGTGATAATGAGATAGGATTCTGACGGCAATAGTGGTCAATGGCCTCATCAATAGCCTTCAATTGAGATTCGGTAAAACGCCTGTCATATATCAATTTTACTTGGGGTGTCCCATAATTTTCATAATAGTTGGTTACATAGCATTTGGCTAGTTCGTCATATTTCACAGGGAGTGGGGCTTCTCCATTATATTGATAATTAGATAAAACCTTCTCAAACTCACGAGCTGGTAGAGGAAGAAGATTATATAGGTAAGAATATTTTACCCACAGTCCTTCTTTAAATGACCGAGCGGGCATTTTATCCCAATCTACAATAAACTTCAGGAAGTATAAATCACTTGAATAATCACCTAATGCAATAGAATCCTGTACCGGGAAATACCCTTCCTCCTCAAGTGCCTCTTTAGTAATGGTTCCCGATGCATATTTCTTAGCCATTTCTATTTGCTTTGGAGTTGATTCAGATTGTTTTGACGACAATCGAACACGTACTCCGTTTACAAATTCCCAAACCTCAGTGTCACCATATTTTTTAATATCCCAAACACCGACCATTTTGCCGGCATCGTTGAATGATCCCTTGATGGTTAGTATCCTATCATTAATAATCTCGTCAACATAGTATGCGCCAACGAGTATTCCTTGCTTGTATGTAACTGTTGATGATCCGAAATTGGTAGCCTTTGCTGTAAAAGTACCATTGGGGACACCGTTAATAAAATTCCCGCTGAATGAATACGCATAGTCTTCCACTTCCTGACCACGGAACAGTTGTTTGACACCATGGTAGTTCGCCTTCACCGACATTGCACCATTTAAATTACCATTCTTTGCTGATGCATTAAGAACATAGCTGCCGGTAATAGTGACATTACCATATGTCTCATTTTGTTTGCCCGAGATGGATATCGGCCCATTCATCACTCTTTCTCCTTCATCAGACACCGTATATGAATATTTCATTGGAGCTCCATAATCTGTCCATGGACCAGTGATCAAATAATTCTCTGAAATTTGAGTTTGAGCAGTCAACGAAAGTGACGGCAATAATAGGAGAATACTCCCAAAACAAACAAAGAACAGTTTTTTCATAATTTGATATTTAAATTTAATGTGAATTGTTATCTCATTCATCCGCTCAGGTCGTTAAACCGGCAAAAAAGCGGGCGAGACTCGTCCGGTAGAGGTCGTAGGAAAAACCGAAGCAGGAACAAGTCACGCCCGCCGGGTGCCGGGAACGGCACCTAATGCGGGCGTTCACGACTCGCTTCTGATCCTGCCTGTCTAAGAATATCCTACGTTCCTACGCGGTCAGAGCAAATTGCAAACGCTAATTTGTCAATGCGACAAAGTTAGCGATTATTCCATACAATTCAACAACCTCGACCATTTTTCGCCCGGGACAAAGATACCGCGCCCCCGACAGAGCGCAAGTAGTCTTTTAATGTCAATTAAAGCGAATACTGCATCGTGTTACCATCGCAGTATTCAGCCGGCAGAAAGGCCGGAACTGTTACTGAATGATTCAGATTAAGCGAAAAGGGTTACGGCAAAGCCTATTAAAGAGACCCCTCCTGTCAGTTTACAGGAAGTTCATCCATCCGAGCGGCAAGTTCGAGAGAGATATCGGAAAAAACTTTATTATAGCGATCTATGATATAGTCCCGCAGGTTGGGACGAACGATTTCCGGGGTTCGGGCGGGGATATCAAAATTGACTTCCTTCATCTTCTCTATCAGAGCCATATAGGCGGACTGGGCTTCGTTCTTCGTTCTTGCACGTTTAAGGGCTTTGCGAAACGCCGGTATTTCCCGGGCATACCAGGCATCTACCTCGGCTTTTGCGGCGGCAAGGGCTTCCGCACGCTCGGTTTCTATCCGTTTCAAGGAGTCCAGTTCTGCCCGGGCGCTGGAGAGAGCCTCGATATTCCCGGCATTCTCGCGGATCACCGAATCCATTTCTCTCCGGGAATCGATGTATGACCAGATTAATATGCCAATAGTAATCAAGGTTATCGCCGACAAGACGACGCGAAGCGGACGCCAGTAATTCCTCCACGCCTTTTCCAGTGCCTCGACGCTGCCATAACGCTGCTGCGGAGATGTCCGCTGGCACTTGCTGGATATTCGTCCGTAGCGGTGCGGAAAGAGTTGGCGCATCAGTGCGCCGAGGGTCCAAATGTCGCTCCGGGCATCTGTCTGCAAGCCGGAGCACAGTTCGGGCGAGGCAAAGCCCGGCGTACCGCCCACCCCCTTTTCTGATATATGCATATCGTTGTCGGCGAAGCCTAAATCAATCAGTTTAACGGCATTGTCCGCTCTGGTAATCAAGATATTGGCTGGCGACAAGTCATTGTGCAACACACCCTTTTTATGAAGATATGCCACAACCGAGAGCAACTGGGCGAACGTCCGTTTCCGCGCTTCCAGACTCCGCTTTTCATTCAGATAATCCGCCAGTGTCCGTCCATCGACCCATTCTTGAACGAGACAAGGGCCGACTGGCGATGATGCCTCCCACGTAAAGGTGTAAACAAGGCCCGGATGCGACAGGCCTACCGCTATCTCCCACTCACGCCGCAGCAGTGCCAAATCCCTCCCACCTTCAGAAGCGGGAGCCTTCAATACGAATCGTTTCCCTGCCTTTTCCGCCAGAAACACACGGGCCCGCCGGCCTTCTTTCAGTACGGATAAAATGGTATAGTTCCCTGTCTCATAGGGGAATACTTCACGAAGAGTTTCACTGGTAATCTCTGACATAAAAAGACATTGATAGGCAAATTTATTGTTTTTATCTTTGTCACGCAATGTCAGTTCCATCCTATTTGCCGGAAATTGTTGCGCTCAAACGCAGTGTTGAGGAAACCTTCGGGGCTTCACTCTTGACGCATAATGCCTTTATCGCGCTGACGGATGCTATTGACAAGAAACTCCGCGAACACGTCTCCGAAAGCACACTTGAACGTATTTGGGGCTATTCCACCCGCGCCGCAGAAGCGATTTCTGTCCGGTCACTGGATGTGCTTTCGCGATACGTGGGATTTGCCACCTGGCGGTCATTTCAAGAGGCTCAGAAAGGAGCGCGCGAATCGGAAGAGTTTCCTCGGGAAGGCCTTTCGTCAGCGGAAATCCTCGTGGGGCAGCGCTTGCGGCTGGGATGGCTCCCGGACAGGTTGATTACTGTTCGTCGGAAACAGGACGGCCGCTTTATTATTGAGGAATCGCTTCACTCAAGCCTGCGCCCAGGCGATAGTTTCGAGTGTGCCTGGTTCCAGAAAGGCCGCCCGCTCTACCTTGACCGTTTCCGCCGCTTCGGCTCCGACGAAGAGACCCGCTATGTGGCTGGTGAACGCAGCGGCCTCACCACCCTCGAACTGATCATCACCCTGATGCGCTAGCGCTTCTTTCTCCGATGCTCTTTTCTGACTTTGACCGTTAGGTTTTTAGTCGGCTTATTATTTCTTTGCAAATAACAATAATTGTTATACCTTTGCTGTGGGTTAGGAAATCCTAATCAATATGGTGCTATCCCGAAAGGGTTTGCGCCCCCCTCAGGGAGATTTCATTTGAAATCGCCCTGTTGTATTTTATACACGGGTGAAAGCATGCATTGCCTGGAGTATAATGCGTCTTTATCACCAATAATCAACCGGATTTCAGACACTGAAGGAGTTCTGAGTATCCTTTTAGCAAAAGCCCGCGCAATCAATTTGAGCGGCATTTCAGGAAGAATCTTGATAACTAAGCTCTCGGCCTGTTTTGCGCCTTTTCGAACTGCTTGATCAATTGCGTTGAAGGTTCTTACCGATATCACTTTGTACTCCTGCTTGTAACCCAGAGTATGATTGAACGAGTCGGCATTCGTCATTCCGGCCACCTCGTCTACCTTGGGTATCAAGTCAATTTCATAGCCGTATTTGTTGGCAAGATAAAGCGCAATCTCCCTATTCTCTTTCTTTTCATTCCGGCTCTGACTGGTATGCTGGCGCACATATCCATCATGTGCGGTTATACATTTGTAGCCGCAAACTTTTGTTAACAGATACTGGCACGCTGTGCAAAAGGCATTCATTTTACTTCGTCGTTAACAGCAAAGATAATCGCCCCGAAGACGCTTGTCAATGGGGTGGGACGAATAGTCGGAGTTATTGACGAAAGGAGCCAGAACGGCTCAAATAGTCATAAAAACAGAGTCGTTTTTGAAAAAAGTCAGCGCTCGATCCATTTGCGGCCGAGGCGGTCAATGGTGCTGGCCGGGAGCAGGCGGACGAGGAAGGGAACCAACCGGTTCAGCGGGCCGGGACGAAGCAGGCGGCGGCCGCGGAACATCGCGCGCAACCCCTTGCGGGCCAGCCACTCCGGGGTTCGGATGATGCCGATTCGGCGCAGGTTGCGGCGCAGGCGGGGCGTCAGCGGATAGAGTCCCGTATCCACCGCGGCCGGGCAGACGGTAGTCAGCGTCACGCCGAAGGGTCTCAACTCGTGTCCCAAGCCCTTTCCGAAGCTCACCAGGAAGGCCTTGGAGGCGGAATAAACGGCAATGCCCGGCGCCGGAATCCAGGCCGTCATCGACCCCATGTTCAAGATGCGCCCACTCCCCCGCTCCTTCATCCGCGCGCCAAAGAGGATGCACAAATCAGCCACCGTCGTCATGTGGAGCGCCATCATCTTGTCGGCCTTGCCAAGGCTCTCGGAACCAAGGTATTCCATAAAGAACATGCCTGCATTGTTGATAAGGATGTCGGGGTTGACGCCCTCGCGGTCGCACCAATCCGCCACGTTTCGTGCAGCACCGGGGATGGCCAGATCGGCCTCCAGGCAATCCACCCGCACCGCATAATCCGCGCTTAGCGCGCGCGAAGCCTCAACAAGCGCCTGCGGACGGTTGCTCACCAGGGCCAGGTTGTATCCCAGCGCCGCGAGCCCTCGGGCGTATTCCAGCCCGATGCCCGAATCCCCACCGGTAATCAGTGCGGTGCCTGGGGTATTAATCGTCCGATTCACCGACAATGATTAGCAGATGATCATTGGGCCTGAGTTCCATGCTGCCGTGTGGAACCAGGAAGCGCCCGTCGCGCCGCACCATGGTCACCCGGATCCCATGCGGCAGATGCAGGTCGCGGAGGGTCGCACCGTTCATCAGGTCCTCTTCCGTGACGGTGTGGTCGCGCAGCATACCCATCTCTTCGGGCAGATCCAGGCCGAAGGTCTCCACCTGCTTGTCGTCTTCGTAGCTGACGCGCAGCAACTTGGCCGCAGGAATCATGGTTCCGCCCTGCACAAAGAGCGAAGCGAGCGTAATGATAAAGACCAGATTGAAGAGCAGCGTTCCGTCTTTCATGCCCGCGACCATCGGCATTAAGGCGCAGAGAATCGGACCCGCACCCTTCACGCCCACCCATGAAACAAAGGCCTTGGCACGCAGGGAAAGTTTCTTGAAGGGAAGCAAGGTCAGCATGACGCTGGCCGGGCGCGCGATAAACATCATAAAGGCGGCGATCAGCAATCCGGGCAGGAGAATCGGAAGAATCTGCGAGGGGCGCGCCATCAAACCCAGCAAAAGGAACATCACCAGTTGCATCAGCCATGCAGCACCATCAAAGAAATTGGTAACCTCTTTTCGGTCCTGAATCTTGGCTTTGCTTCCTATGATAATAGCAGTCACATAGATAGCCATCAGTCCGTTTCCGTAGAAAAGCGTCGCCAAACCACTGGAAAGGAAGCCGAAACTCAGAATCAAGATGGAGGTAAGCGAACTGCTGGAAAAACGGACGCGGCTCAGAACGCCCTGGGCAACATATCCCACCGCAATACCGATGGTCAGGCCCACGAGCACCTGGATCATGAACAACAGAATGCCGGTCACGATGGTGGGCATGTCGCTGTATCCAAAGTGGAAACCTCTCGTCATGATGTCGATGGTAATGATGGTGACGCCGAAAGCGATCGGGTCATTACTACCGGATTCCAGCTCCAGCATCGGGGCCAGATTCTCTCTGAGTTTCAAGCGCTTTTCGCGGAAAACGGAGAAGACTGAGCCGGAGTCGGTTGAACTGATGATGGCGGCCAGCAGGAAGCAGCCGGCGACTGACAGCCCCAGCGTTTTCCCGAGCGCCAACCATACAAATCCGCCCACCAAGAGGACCATCAGCAGGACGCCTACCGTAGAGAGCAGCAAACCTTGCTTCATGACAGGCTTTGTCTCCTTGAGGGAGGTCTCGAGACCGGCCTCAAAAATGATGATGGTCAGTGCCAGATGGCCGATATGCTCCGCCTTGGCGTGATGGGTGAAATCGAATCCCAACACATCCGGTCCCGCCAGCAAGCCCAACACCAGGAACAGCAGCAAAAACGGCGCGCCGAGCCGGCTGCCCGCCTTTACCACCATGATGGCAGCAAAGAGCAGCACCGCCACGACGAGCAGGATGTTATTGGACAACAGGAGCGATACGGCGGATAGTGAAATCATGTATACAAAGGTAATACATTTTTAGGGTAGTTTTTCGCATTTACGTTTTTCGTAAAGGAATTTTATGTTTTTCATAAAAATGGCATTATCTTTGTCCTTCGAAAGCCCGGAATAAAAAGTCAACGATATGAAACACTCCACACAAAAGCGTATCCGCAATCTCTCCATCGCCATTCTCATCATTGGCGGCATGTCACTTATCTACACTTATGTGCAGATGGCCTCTCAGTTATGGCTGAAAACCTTCATCACCCCCATGGTTTGGAATCCGGACATCAAGGGTTGGCAGATCTTTATCCTCGCGATGCGATTCGTGGGTCTTACGCTTCTATTTATCCTGTGCTGCATCTTCCTGGCGCGCACGAACCGCTCTTTGAAGAATGGGGAACTCTTCCCCAAGTCCAACATCGCCCTCCTCCGATGGACGGCACTGGTCGCCGCGCTTCTCGCCTTTGTCCACACCAATTATGACGCTGTGGTGAAAGGAGAATCGGTACTGTCGGTGGATTCCGGCACGATCCTCATTCCGCTGATTGTCCTGCTATTCGCCGGACTCTACAAAATGGCTTACCTGGCCGCTAAAGACAGCAACCTTGCGATATGATTACCGTCAACCTGGATAAAATGCTCTGGGAGCGCCACATGAAACTCTCTGAGCTCTCGGAAAAAATCGGTATCTCCATGACCAACCTCTCCCTGCTCAAAACCGGGAAAGGCCGCGCCATCCGCTTCACCACCCTCAACAAGATCTGCAAGGTCCTCGACTGCACCCCCGGCGACATCCTCGACTACCAACCCGACCCCGAAGGCACTCTGCCGGAGGACGATATCTATGAAGAGTGAGGGGTACAAAAAAAGGCGCCTCGTCTGAGGAGCCTTCTCTTGTGCCCGGAACAGGACTCGAACCTGCACAGCCTTGCGGCCACTAGTACCTGAACCTAGCGCGTCTACCGCTTTCGCCATCCGGGCTTCAAGGGACTGCAAAGGTATAAAAAATTCTTAATTATTTTTGCTATCCCACAAAAAAGTTCT
>JAEEGL013336124.1_pt1 | contig 12934 bp, 18 predicted proteins | sample 9134231 | NCBI WGS metagenome assembly JAEEGL01 (sample SAMN16246548, study PRJNA631951) | gut metagenome | biome: gut microbiome; feature: rumen; material: fiber-attached | host: Bos | place: Iran: Karaj | collected 2018-10 | reverse complement strand
GAAGATGATGATTATTTTGGATCTAATATTACAAAAACACAATATCCAAAATCCAATGTCGATTGCGGCTATGGTAGTTGCGAGTGTGTATCAGGAGATTGTTCTGGAGCAACGGGAGATAATATGCCATCAGATCCAGATAAAGACCCTTATGATGCCATCCAAAAAATTTTGATGAATAATATTTTGACAAAAATGCTGAAGCGTGGGGAAAGTGAACAACCTCCATTTTTTACCGATACCAGCACTGGTCCCAATGGTGCAATAAAGATCTATAAGAATCCCTACTATGTGAATAAAGACCCGTTAAAAATGATATTTTTCTATGACAATAACGGATCAGGAAGACCGATGATTTATAGGAATCCCTTTGTTCCTGGAGCAAGTTACGGTTATGACTCCACAACTTATGAAAAATGGCAGCAAAGCGGGTTTATTCAGCCGGAGGTTGACCCATCATGGTAAGTATTTGCATAATAATATTTTGGCTTGTATTTTTATTCGTGGTATTCATTGTTGAATTCATTGTTAATACAAGAATTGAAAAACATGTTAAAGAACTTGAGGCAAGAAAAGGTTGGATTAAAAAAATTGATTGTGAACTTATTGCCGGTGATGATAAAGTTGTAGCAAGGTTAGTTATTGCGCGCAATTTTGGTGATTTGTGCACCATTTTTTTATTTGCAGACAGTCTTGTTCTTGCAATGGATTACACTACAAAAAATGCTCCGGAAATAATGTTGGAAGATATTCATTTTGTTAAAATGGAAAAACTTCTGGGAAAAAATCTTCTACTTGTTAATTATACTGATAAACTTAATGATATAAAGGGATATAAACAAACTCAAATTTATGTTAAAGGCAAAACAGAAGATCTGCTTTATATTAAGAATTTTATTGAAGAAAGGATGAACAAGCCTAAAATAATTGATTTAACGGACGGAGACCCAATGGAGCCATAATGATTTACAAAAATCCATATTATGTGAACAAGGATCCTTTAAAAACTATTCTTTTCGACGGAGACAATGGTTCTGGTAAGCCTATGCTTTATAGAAACCCGTTTGTTCCCGGTGCTGAATATGGCTATGACTCGACAACATACGAAAAATTTCAGCACTCTGGATTCCCGCAAACGAATGTAGACCCGTATTTTGAATAGGAGGCCAACATGGTTGCAGAAATAATTCGTTTTATAGGATTATTGCTCCTTTTTATTTGGATGTTGTTCATCGTAAGTAAAGATGAAGAAAAAAAAGAAAAAATCAGAAAATCTTTTTTAAAGAACAAGCCGCTTGCTGAGTTCGATTGTGATCTAATTGATGGAATAGACAAAGTTCAAGCAACATTGCTAGCGACAAATAGTTTTTACAGAACCCATGCTTGTGTTATGTTATATGAAAAATCTATTGTAATTGCTACAGGATCAGAAGTATTTCAGCCGGAAATAATGATCAATGATATTAAGGCAGTTTCAATGAAACGACTGGCGTTCGAGGATCATCTTTATATCAGACACACCGTTACGGCAGATATAAAAGCTAAATATAAAGAAACTTGTCCGGAAATCTATCTCAAAGGAAAAAAAGAAGATCTGCTTTACATCAAGAAATTCCTTGAAGAAAGAATGCACAGACCGCAAATAATTGATTTGACTGGCGGAGACCAAACGGAGCAATAATGATTTATAAAAATCCGTACTATGTAAACAAGGACCCTCTAAAAAATATTTTGATTCTCGGATATGATGGTTCGAAGCCGATTTTTGTCAGAAATCCTTTAGCTCTCCCCGCATCTAGAACATGGCATAATACTTATGAAAAATGGCAGCAATCAGGATTTGTTCAACCGGAGGTGGATCCATGGAAATAAAATCAGAAAATAATTTTTGCAAGGCTTTATTTTTAGGTTTTATCTGGTTTTTCAGAAAAAGGATGTATTTGGAAGGAGCGATTCTTTTCATAATATCTTTTTGCACAACAATTCTGATTTTTTCGGTTTCACTCCCAGCTTTTGCTGATTTGAATCCTGAAGTTTTTGTATGGATTCCACTGTTTTTCCTGCCTAACTTTGTTTTTGCATTTTTTGCCGACACAAGACTTGAAAAGAAATCAAAACAACTTGCGGAAAACCCTTCAAAAAAGCGTTCAGAAGTATTGAATGTTATAATCACAACATTTGCTGTAATCTTGTATTTCGTAATGATACCAGCGTACTTTCCTTTTTATGACAATGTTTATGATCACTGTATGGCTCTGGAGCCTACAGGTAAATACGGTACTTTTTGTGAATGCGGATCTGTTCAGGAGATTATTTTTTCACCGGATCACAGGTTGGAATATATTGAATATTCCGAAGATACAGATTGCCACACACGAATGAATTGGGAAAGGGAAAACAATTTTATAACTACCTCCAATTCTATCAACTATGGAGATCAAGTTCTTGAGATTATTACTGATTTCCCGGTAAATAAAAAAATTTCAGTTACTATTGGTTTTGATGAAAAAGTTATAGAACAAAATGAGGCTTGTATTGCAAAAGACGCGGTTCTGCTGACAAAAGGTGCTTTTTCTGCCGGCAAACCCGAGACCTATTTCTTTAAAGAATATGATCTCGATTACTTCAGGAGTTTGAAATGTAAAAAAGACAAAAACCTTTTTGTCAAAAGGATGATATATTCAGCAAAGTTCTTTGAAGATGATGATTTTGTTCTGGATACGCTGAAAAACATAGATTTAAAAACTCTTGACCTTAATTCTGTTGATAATGATGGTTTGACAGCTCTTTATGCAGCCGTTGACTGCGGTTTCGATAAAACTTTGGAACTGCTTTTGAAAAACGGGGCAGATCCGAATCTGAAAAATAAGAACGGTTGTGATCCTTTTGTGCTTGCCAAACAAAGGGAACTCAAAAATATTGAGTCAATATTGAGAAAATACGGGGCAAAGGAGTGATGTTTGTAAGAAATCAGTTTACCTATGAGAAGTGGCAGAATAAAGGATTTATCCAGACTAATGTAGATCCGTATTTTAATTAAGGAGACTGATGATGAAATATTTGATTCTAATAATTTTATTCATGCCGCTTTTTCTCCACGCGGGAACCACGAACGAAGCTGATTTTATGATGACAAAAGCCGAGTTTGAGGAGTGCTACAAAAACAAAGGGAAAACGGAACAACGTTTTTTAATCAGGCAAAACGGAAAAGTCGGTTTTATTGACGGTTGCGGTAGAGTTGTCATTGAACCAATTTATGACTCAGCATTTGAATTCAGCGAAGGCGCGGCACGAGTAGAAAAGGACGGAAAAGTTTTGTTTATCGACAAGTCGGGGAAAACGCTCAATATTTCATCCGCAAATTATACAGGTTTCAAAACCGCAGATTTCTATTTTGAAAAGAGCAGTTATAGGATCCCGCCTAAAGAACCTTGTAAATATTCAAATCATTTGTTGTGTCTCAACCGCGGAGAAAAGGTCTATTTTTTCCGTGATTATTCCGGGCAGGAATTCGCGTTTTCGGTGATAGAAAATCTTTTTCCATCGGCACCTAAAACAGAAAATTCCACGGTTTGGGATCAAATAGCCTCTTGGAAAGAAATGCAAGCTAAGGAAGAGGCAAAAAAACAGCACAAACCCATTATCGAGAGATGCGATGACGGGATCACCATAGAAACAATATATCTTTCCGAGAACAAAAGAGATACGAAGATATACGACAAAAACAACAAAATTATACGGCGTGGTGATATAACGGCATGGTGTCCGAAAGAAAATCTTCTGAAGTACCGTGAAAACAGAATGGAATATATCTATGATACCAGAAAAAATCAAGTGGTTTTTGAAATCTATGCTTCGGCTATCGGGCGGAAATATCACACAGTACTTGAGATTTTTGACAATAAATTATTGGTTAGAAAGTACGGCAGTGCCGCAGATTGGGGTTTCCAGTTGTTCAGTGCGGATAACGGGAAGGTTTTTCTGAAACTCAAATCCAGTACGACAGGCATTACTTTGTTAAAAACAGCCACCGGAAATATCAGAATATTGTGGTGGCAAGGCAAAATTTATTATCTAAATGAGGATTATAAGGCTTTCTGGAGCAGAGAAATCGAAAAAGACAAAAAAGATTATCGATCTTGGCAAACAAGGGATTTGGTGAATTAACAAGGGATCGCTATGGAAAAAACAATAATAGTTTCAATTGCAGTTTTTTCCGGAATTATCTGTGGAATTTGGTTGATAGCCGCTCTTTTTTATTATTCTGAAATTGCTTCAGAAGCAGGATGTCTTGAACAAAAGAATGCATCATCCTGCCTGTCCGCAGCTCTGACAAAAATGATTGAAGGCGATTATGCCGATTCCTACAAATATGTTGGCGCGGGATGTGTTTTGGAGGATGCAGAACTGTGCAATACAAGCGGAGTGGCTTTAAGTACAGGATTGAACGGATATTTTGATTCTCTTTTTGCTTATGCGCTGTTTGACCATGCATGTGATTTGGGTGATCAAAAATCATGCTCTGACAGAAAACTTCTGACTATCGAAAAAGATGATATTCAAAATCTCATAGAAAATTGTAAAAACAACAATAATCCGGTTTTTTGCCGGAAAGCAGGAGAACACTTTTTTTATTCAAAAGAAGATCCCGAAAGAAAAAAGGCTTTAGAGTTTTTGAAACCGGCATGCAGTCAATTAAAAGATTTTTCATGCGCCATGCTTTCGATAATGTTTTCAGAAGATGGGGATCAAATCAATGCCAAACAAGTTTATGATCAGTTTACCACAAAAGAAACTCCGTTTTCAAACCGCGAAACATTTCTTGAAATGAAAGCAGCTTTCATGCTCGAGAACGAGGAAAAAACAGAAAAGCTTATAATCAAAAAAACAAATGAAAAACCTCAGCTTGTAATAATGATTTTAAAGGATCCGGTCTTAAAAAAGACTGCCGAAAACAAACACTTGCATGAGCATTATCTGTCTTTGCTGAGAGCATTGAAACAAAAAAACGAAAGTTATCTGATCAGTGCAGGAGGCGTACAATGAAAAAATCGTCATTTATTCCGGTTTTGCGGCGTGTTGCATTGTTCGCTCTGATATTTGTCGTGTCGTTTGCTCTCTCTGCAATAATTTTTATCGTGAAATCCGACTCTTTTTGCTCTTTAGGAATAAAGGCGGCATGTGAAACATATTTGATATCTTCTAAATGGAAAGAAACAGATTTCTGCGGTCTTGAAAATGGAAACATGAATTTTTTAGGCTTTCTTTTTGCGAAAAATTATGAACAGCAGAAAAATTGTCTGGAACATTCGTGCAGATATGAAAATCCGGCGGCATGTTACTATTTTGCTATGGATCAGAGAAGAAGCGGAATGGATGCAAAAGATATTTTTGTTTTTTCCTGCGAAAAAGGCAGAGTTGTCGCAGCATGTTACGAAGCAGGAGAAGAATTCTTGAAAACAGGAAATAGAACCCATGCATCAGAATATTTTTTAAAGGCGTGTGAACGCGGCCATCTTCGCTCCTGCCTTATGGCTGCATCGAATTCAGATTCAGATGAAATTTTCAAGAAATCCGCCGATGTAATAAAAGAGAAAATGGTGGGTTATGACAACAGTTTCACATTGAAGTTCGGCAATAAAAACGGAGAAACGGTAAAAAAAGAAATTTCTCCAGAGCAGGGATTAAAAATTCTGGATAACGAATTTGCGCTTCTATGGCCGGAAGCGGCAGTATTGTTCTCGCATATCGGAAGTTCCCAAAAAACTCTTCACTATCTCGAAAGAACCGTAAAATACGACAAATATGATATTTACCGCATTTTATCCGACAGCCGTTGGAACTGTAAGAATGAAGTCTGTTCTTCAATTGTGCAGGAAACCTTGAGTAACATTGAGTCGGAAATCAGTTTTTATGAAAAAGAACTTACAAAAATAGTACCTGTAACGGAGTAAAAATGATTCGACATAATCCTTACTACAAAAATATCGACCCGCTAAAAAGATTGATGAAAGGTCAAGACCCGAACAGTCGAACCCTGATATTCAATCCGTTTTTTACCGCCAGAATCAACAGAATATAAAAATACTTACGAGAAAATCACTCAAGGCGGTGGAATCATAATGCCGAATGTCGATCCGTATTTGTGGTAAGGAGGAGAAAAATGAATGCATTGAATCGTTTCGGTTGGTTTATATGCCCGATATGTATATTTTGCATTATGGAAGCAGTTGGTAACAATTATATAGACGAATATCAACTTGTACATTTCAAGATTACAATGAATTGTTTCGAAACAGCTCCAATTTTTGTTTTTTGTATAATGATATTTGATCTCACATTTTCTGAATTGCGATTTACTCGCTTTTATTCTTTTTATCCAGAGTCTTTTTTTGACAGAAACTGGTATGTTATTATTCAATCAGCATTGATGCTCTATCTTTTTAAAGAAAACTGGCAAGCTGTTGTTTTTGTTTCTATTTTGGTGCTGATTGTGAATGAACTTTTCAGAAGATGGCGCACTAAAAAACAGATGATAGTGATAGAAAATCTGAAAAAGCTGTCATTCTATCCTGATTTTGATGCGACAAAGTTCAAATTCAAGCATTATCAGAAAAACTTTTTTTTAAGAAGCTGGCCAATGTTTATTATCCCGTGGGTGCTGATTGTCGTGACAAACTCAGTGATAAGAGGTTTTCTGATGCTTGGGGTAACTCTAATATTTTTTGTATTTGAAGCTGTCGGTAAAATCATGGCAATAAAAGAGATTGATGAAGTTGTGAAAACAGAAGATATGATATGAATTGCAACAAGCAGAGTTTCTTTGAAATGATGAGTGAAAAAGGACCTGTCATCAAATATGATGATGACGGCAGAAAAGTCTTTATTTTATTAAATCCTTATTACAGAGGCAAAGACCCGTTGAAAGAAATAATATGGGAAAAGCAAAATGCAGACGGAACAAATGGTTTTGTAAGAAATCCGTTCGCGCCGGGGGCAGAATACGGATATGACTCTACGACTTATGAAAGATGGCTGCAAAAAGGTTTCGTTCAGCCGGAGGTTGACCCATGGGAATAATAAATTTTCGCCGTAAAGATGTTTGGGCATATATTTTTTCTGAACTCGGTTGGCTTTTCTTTTGTTTTTTCCAATTCCTTTCAAGTAAGGAGGGAAGTTTAAAATCTGCAAACGGAAATATTATGATGGCACTAAAATATTCAGATATTTCTTCTTATGGTTTTTGGTTTATGTTGCTGATATTACTTTCCTTTCTTGTTTTTAGTTTTTTCAAAGGGACAAGCGAAGAAAAAAAGAATATCAGATATTTGCTCTGTTTCCGAATAGTGATGTATTTAATGTGCTTCCTTTTTCCGATTTATTACAACGGAGATTGAGATGAGAAAAAAAATATTTTGGATTTTGACAATAGTTCTTGAAGTCTCAATGATTTTAGCAAGTATATTCAGACATTTATTCAACAATAATTATGCCTTAGACATTTATTCAATAGTTGTATTTATTCTGTTGGAGGCATACATAATGGCAGGATTTTTCTTGAAGGAGATGTTTCCGCATCGAAAAAAGATGCTTCTTGTAATGTTTGTAAATGCTGTGATTATATCAGACATTTGGTTCAATTTTACTTTTTCCAATGGTTCATTGATGTTTATAGGATATTTGTTGTTGTCTTTTCTTGTGATTTATTTCGTTTTGGCTCTTTTGTTGAGGTGATATGATCTGTGAAAAGAAAAGTTTCTTTGAAATGATGAGTGAAGAAGGACCGATCATCAAACATGACGATAATGGCAGAAAAATATTTATTTTCAATCCTTATTACAAAGGTAAAGATCCTATAAAAGAAATACTTTGGAATACACGCAATGCAGACGGCACAAAAGGATTTGTCAGAAATCCTTTCGCTCCGGGTGCAGAATATGGTTACGACTCAAACACCTATGATAAATGGCAACAATTGGGGTTTACACAACCAAATGTAGATCCTTATTGGTATTAGGAGGTGTCTATGTTGAAACTTATTAAATATTCTCTCCGAAACATTTTTGTTACATCCTCTTTTTTTGTGCTTTTTATAGCGATATTTTCGATTTTATCTCTTTTCGGCCTGTTTGATGAAAGTTCACTTTACAATTATTTAAATATCTCTACCGGTGCTGCTATTTTCTTTGCTGGATTCATCATAGCTCGTAAAAAAAGTTGCATAGAACAAGTGCTAAAAAAATATTCATGGCTTGGATCATGTATTTTAGCAGGGATTGCGCTACCTTATTTCGGCACATTTTTTGTTTCGCACTCATTTCCGCAATACGAAGACTTGGCTTACTTTGTCCTTTGGACTGTTTGCGGTCTTTTCGGACTTGTTGTGCAGGAGAAGCTGCTTTTGAAGTATAAGTATGTTGCATACATTGCGCTTTTTCTCTTTTTTGCTTTGCTTTTTCTGCCGTTTTTATCGCTGGATCTGGAAACATACTCCGGAAACCGTCTGATAGAAGCCGTAAAGGCCGACGATTTCGGTAAAGTTAAGAAGGTTGTCACATCCGAAAACGTCAATTTTACTGATGAAACCGGTGCGACACCGATAATGTGGGCTGCATACAGCGGGAATGTCGAGATTCTTGATTTTCTGGTGGAAAACGGAGCTGATGTCAGACAAGAAGGATATGTAACAGTTGAGAAAGATTCAAATTTTATAGTTTTTGTATCTCCGCTTGACGCTGCGGCGGCTAAAGGACATCTTAAAGCTGTCAAATATTTAATTGAAGAAGCAGGGTTCGAACCGGATGAAAACCCCGGTTGCTTCAATATGCTTTTTGTGTATGAAAAAGATGTGACGGATTTTGACAAAGTTCTGGAGGTAATAGAAAAAACCGATCATAAGTATCTTAAAACTCTGAGAGAATTGGATCCAATCACAAATATGAAATATTCAAAATCGGAGAAAGAGGCCTATTTTCTGTATGCACTTTTTCAGATTACTGCAGATTTCGATTTGGTGAATGAAAAATATGACAAATTCACGTTTCGGAGAATTGCAAACAACCGTAAAAAAATTGATGAAATGTTCAAAGGAGGTATCCGTAAGGCGGAAAGCTATGAATTTTTTATCGGTGAAAACGGAGAAACACCGCTTATAACGGCGGCAAGTAAAGGGAACACTGATATTGTATCTTACCTGATTTCAAAGGGCGCCGATGTCAATTACAAAGACTGCAACGGGCAGACGCCTTTGAGTGTCGTGAGAGAAGAAAAACGACAGGATTTGATTGAAATGCTGTTGAAAAACGGAGCAAAAGAGTGATCAAATCCGAAACCTTTGATTCAGTCACGGTGTCTAGCGCGATTTCGTGGAATTCTTCAACCAAAGTTATGACTGAAACGACAACGCTTCCGACTGAATATAATGGTCAAGCATTTCTGGACAGAAATGCTTGACCATTATATTCAATTCTCGCTCAGCGAATCAACATCAAAGGTGACAGTTATTCCGGATCTGGCAGGCAGCTCGGAAAGAAGACGTTTGAGAGCCTTTCCGAATTTCGAATTTTTCGGCAGAGTTATTGAAATGTTGACCCGGAAGCGGTTCTGAAGTTTTGCCAGAGGCGGTTCGGACGGAGGAAAGACAAAAAATCCTTTTGCTGCGCATTTTTCAACAAAATCAAGTATATACTGATAATATTCATCCGCAGCCCGGGTCACCTTTTCGGAGTTCGCACCAGATACCTTGACAATAATAGAACGCGTGAAGGGCGGAAGTCCGAGACTTTCGCGCCAGCCGAGCTCCTCCTCCATAAAGCCGGTGTAATCATAATTTTCGATGTACTTCCAGATGTAGTGTTCCGGATAGAGCGTTTCGGCAAAGACAAGACCGCCGGCATCAAACCTGCCTGCACGCCCTGCGACCTGAGTTATCAGCTGGAAACAGCGCTCCGCCGCACGCTGCTCGCTGAAGCCGAGAAGATAATCGGCGAACTTTATCACGACACAGCGCAGGTTTTTGAAGTTGTGACCCTTCGAAATAAGCATCGTTCCGACAATGATCTGGCACTCGTTTCCGGCAATCGACTTGACCGCCGCATCGAGTGAAGCGACGTTTCCGAGCGTGTCGCGGTCAAACGAAAGGATCTTTGAATCCGGGAAATACTCACCGATCGCCTCGTATAACTTTTCAATGCCGATCCCCTCCAGAACAGGGACTTCTCCGCACTCCGGGCACCTCTTTTCCTTGAGGGTGTAACCGCAGTGGTGGCACTGGAGCCGGTCCTTTTTTTTGTGATAAATCAATGCCGTATCACAGTTCGGGCACTTCAGGATCTTGCTGCAGACCTCGCACCTGGCAAGTGTCGCAAAGCCGCGCCGGTTCAGGAAGAAAAGCGTCTGACCGCCCTCCGCCTGAATGTTTTTTACAAGTTCGACGAGTTTCGACGGGATATAGAGGTCGCCACGGTACGGAAATTTCTCGATCGGCGGGAGCTCACGCATGTTTGCACGTTCTGTAAGCGTCTCCAGGTAATACTTCCCGCAATTTGCATTGTACCATGAGTCGCTTGACGGAGTAGCGCTTCCCATAATGACGGGGATTTTGAGCCCTCCCGCCTTGACAACAGCAGCATCTCTTGCGTGGTAATAGGGCTGCTCCATATTTTTGAGGCTTGAATCGTGCTCTTCATCGATGACGATGAGACCGAGGTTGAAAAAGGGGTACAAAACCGCTGATCTTGTAGCTACGATCACCTTTGCGTCGCCGTTTATCGCGCAGACCAGCGAAGAGAATCGCTTTTTCCCGCTGATCGAACTGTGAAGGACGACTCCGTCCACACCGATCCTCGAAATCAGATGCTCGAGCGCGTTCGAGGTAAGACCTATTTCAGGGACAATATACAAAATCTGCTTCCCGCGCCTGACGATCTCGCGGCAAAGCTCAGCAAAGACCTCGCTCTTTCCGCTACCGGTAACGCCGTAGAGCAGAACAGGCTTGAAATCGCCGTTATCCCAACGTGATCTGACAGATTCCACGACTCTCCGCTGAGCCGGATTCAGCTCCACTTTTTCCGGATTTTCGACCCTTCGCAGAAGTTCGAGGTGCTTTTCGGATGAAAAATCGCCGGCAAGCCTGTTTTTTGAGCTGACAAGAACGCCGAAGATCTGCTTCAAAAGTTTCGGAAACGGGTAGATGTAGTATTCCGAAAGCCACTCCAGAAAAGAGGTTTCGGCTCTGTTGCTGAAGACAGGCGTTGACCAGATTTTTGTCAGGACCGGCTTCAGCCCGACACCCTCAAGCTCATCAGGAACCGTCTCGGATATATCTTTCACGATCCCCCAGACACGAAGCTTTCTAAGCTCGATCTCGACACAGTCGCCGACAGAAATTTCGAGTCCTTCGGGAATAAAATAGCTTAGTTCGCCGAGCCTCGGACGTGGTAAAACCACCGAAGCGACCCTCTGTGAGATCTTATCCAAAATTACCTGAATTCTTTACGGAGAAAGAGCCACAGAGCAACTTGCTGGCCGTTTTTGAGATGTTCTATCCTGCCGGGGAAAACAAGCGGATTGACGCTCCTGTGGTAATCGGAAAATATGTATGTTTCGTCACCGATCTGAAGTTTTACCGGACGCATCGTGCGTTTCGAAAGCTCAAGGAAACTGCCGCCCTCAAAGCGTTTCGCCTTGCCGATGACCAGTGACACATTGCCGCTTTCATCGTTGGCCGACCAGGTCGAAAGTCCGCTTTTTATATCGGATCCCTCCAGGATTTTCAGGATCTCGGCCGCCTTTTTTTGAGCGAAGTCCGGCGTTTCGGCGTTTTTTTCTCCGGAGAAAAAGAAAAGCTTCAGGAAAACAGGCATTTCGTCAAAGGAGAGCTGCTGTTTTTCATCGCCGATAGTCTTTATAAACTCCCCTTTTTTCTTATCGAACTCAAGAAGGAGCCTTTCGCCTGTTTCGGTTGTCCCTTCAACAGAAATGTGGTTCTCCGGAAGGTAGAGAGAATTTATCATTGAGGCAACAGCCTCTGATGATGTCGGCAGGACCGAAAATAACAGTGCTAGTAAAAAAATCAATGTATCCTCTCAGATTTATTAATGATTTCTCATCGAGTCACGTCTTTCGCGCTCCTCCTCCTCACGCTTGCAGTCGATGCAGAGCGAGGCTACCGGACGAAGTTTGAGACGCTCGAAGCTGATGTCGCAGCCACAGTTCTCGCAGATACCGTACTCGTTGTTGTCAATCTTCTTCAATGTCTCGTGGATCTTGTTGATAAGCTTGCGATCTCTGTCGCGGAGGCGGAGCTGACGGTTGCGCTGCTCAAAAAAGATCGCCTGATCAGCCTCGTCGCCGTGGAAGGTCTCTTCGTCTTTGGTGCGCTCCATTTCGCTGAGCTTTTCACGGTTGCGCTCCTCGATCTCTTCGAGCTCTTTGGTCAGCAAATCCTTGATTTCCTTCAATTGTTCTTTTGTCAACATGGAGACCTCCTATCTGATTTCCTCAAGGTAAATATGCTCCTTCAAGATATCATCGTGAATTGAACCAGGCTCGATAACTCCGATATGCTTAGATGATTCGAAAAGCGCATCATCGGCAGATCCGAGACCGGTCAAGACAAGTTCAAAATCGTAGTTTCCGATATCATAAAGGTAAAAATCTGCATATTTGTCGTCGCAGGGCTGCTTTGATTCGATCGTCTGTTCCCCGGAAACGAGCTTTGCAACAACGTTTTTGACGCCGGCAGCTTCGCAGGATTCGATCGATTTGCTGTCGAATTCCCACGAAATCTGCATGTCAGATACAGTAACTTCTTTGAATTTATTGATGTCGATCACCTTGTTCTGACCGCGCCCGGATATAAACTCGGGAATGTTATAGATGATGCGGCTGTGATCCGATTTTTCACGGAAACCCTCGATTGTAACAAAATACT
>JAEEGL013295834.1_pt1 | contig 12934 bp, 10 predicted proteins | sample 9134231 | NCBI WGS metagenome assembly JAEEGL01 (sample SAMN16246548, study PRJNA631951) | gut metagenome | biome: gut microbiome; feature: rumen; material: fiber-attached | host: Bos | place: Iran: Karaj | collected 2018-10 | reverse complement strand
CTGAAGAGGCACGAATTTTAGTAAAAGCAAGTTCTGAAAGAGAAATGCCTGGTCTGGTAGTTCTTTCTGTACCAGAAATTACAAGCGACATAAAAGTGGAATCTTTGGGAGAAATAAAAGTTGGATAGTTTTGGTCAAAAAAGAGATACACTTGTAGAGCGTGCTCCTGATTATGAATCTTGCCTCCAGAAAATCCGTGCCAAATGGGGAGCTGAATTTGAAGTAGTTTTCCGGCGCACTGTGACTTGGGGCGGATTTTTGGGCTTTTTTGAAAAGCAGGGCGTTGAATTGGAGTATGTCTTGAAAAAGGAAAGTCCTTATAAGTCGAATTATATTCCGCAGAATCAGATGCAGCAGCCTCTTGCTTTTGATGAAATAAAAAAGAAGGTTCTTGCCACAGCACCTATACAACGCACCGAAGAGAGCGCTGAGATTAAGAAAATGGCTGCCGAAATAAAGGCTCTCCGTGAAATTATAGAAAAAGGTGCTTTTGCCTCTCAGATACACAATTCTCAAAAAGCCGAGCATAAGAATATTACAAAAATCAGGGAAGTCTTAGAGAAGAACGAGTTTACACCTTCTTATATTGCAAAAATAACAGAAAGAATCCGTAAAGAGTTTTCGCTTGATAAATTAGACGATTATCCGGCATTGCAGGAATCTGTTGTAAACTGGATCGGTGAATCGCTTAATATTGACAGAGAAGATGTCTCGTTTAATCCGTCTGATATGAACTCGAATAGAGTTTACCCCCGTATAGTGATTCTAGTTGGTCCTACAGGCGTCGGAAAAACCACTACACTTGCAAAATTCGTTGCTAATGCAATTCCTAAAGATGAAGGTTTTTCAACAGACCGGTTTCATATTATTTCAATGGACAGCTACCGCATTAAAGCTGCAGAGCAGCTTAAGACATATGCCGATTATATGGAAATTCCGTTCTCACAGGCAGAGAGCCTTGAAGATTTGGAAAAGCTTGTTGCAATGTACAGAGATACAACGGATTTGTTCTTTGTAGATACACTTGGAATCAGTCCGAATGATTATGCAATTCTTGGCAACTTAAGAAAAAAGCTTGATTTGCATGGAATTGAAACTGATGTTTATCTTACGCTTTCTGCGACAACCCGGGTAAGTGATATGCGCGAAATTATCAAGCAGTTTTCAATGTTTGATTACCGTTCTATTATTATTTCTAAGTTTGATGAAACTCAGAAAGTGGGCAGCATTATAAGCGTATTGTCAGAAAAAGATAAGGCAGTCTCTTATCTGACTACCGGACAGACTGTTCCTAAAGACATAAAGAAAGCTACAGTTCTGTCTTTCTTACAGCGGATTGACGGTTTTGAAATAAATGGTCCTAGAATTGAAAAACGGTTTGATGCAATTCTGGACGTAATTGATTAAATAGACATGTCCGGAAATATAAGTTTTCCGAACATGAACTTTAGTAAATCGTAATTTTGTAAGGCTTTAGCCTGAAAAATTGCTGACGTGTTCGAAAACTAACCAAGTTTGCGGACACGTAGGATATAAGGAAAAACTATGGAAGATCAAGCAGCACAGCTTAGAGAAATGATGCAGTCTAGAAGGTCTAATACAAAAAAGACCAGAATCATTACTGTTACCAGCGGTAAGGGCGGTGTAGGAAAGACTAATATCGCTGTTAATCTGGCAATTGCTTATGCACAGACTGGTAAAAAGGTAATCTTGATTGATGCAGACTTGGGGCTTGCAAATGTCAACATTATCTTGAATATGGTTCCAAAATTCAGTCTGTATCATGTTGCTACAAAACAGAAGAAGATGACTGATATTATAGAATCAACCGAATTCGGCATAAAGATTATTGCCGGCGCAAATGGTTTTTCTCGTATAGCAAATCTTTCTGACGAAGACCGTGTTTCATTTATCAAGGAATTTGACACATTGTCTTCGGCTGACATTATCATTATTGATACAAGCGCCGGAATTTCAAGCAATGTATTGGGCTTTGTTGAAGCTGCCGACGAAGTGCTCATTGTTACTACGCCGGAACCAACTGCTATTACCGATGCTTATGGCATGATAAAGGTAATTGCTACAGAAACAGACTGCATTAAGCTCAACTTGAAGCTTATCGTAAACCGTGTTCATTCATCTGCTGAAGGCAAGCGCATTGCTGACCGTATGACGAACATTGTCGGCCAGTTCTTGAACTGCAAGGTTGAGTATATGGGCTTTATTTATGATGATCCTGTTGTGCCTCAGTCTGTTATCAGACAGAAGCCGTTTATAGTTGCAGAACCGAATTCTAAGCCTGCAATGTGTGTCCGTCATCTTGTAAGCAGAATCGAGAAAATCGATATTAAGCAGAACGGCGGTTTGTCTGGTTTTGTTGATAAGCTTATGGGCCGCAGCTGGTCGACTTGAGAAGAATATGCCTGATAAGTTTTTACCATATAAATCAGACTTGACCAATTGGTTTTTTTACCTTAATCTTTATGTATGGGGGGTTTTATGACTACAACTAAAAAAGTTGTAATAGTTGCTGTTTGTGGTTTTGTTTTATCCTTCCTTATTGGTTTAATTTCTTCAGTTTCATTTGGCATTGTTCTGCTTAGAGCTGTTTTCTGTGCTCTAATTTTTGCCGGATTATATTATGCGCTGTCTGTTGTATTTCAGCGTTTCTTAATTAGCAATTCTGGTGCTTTGGAACATGTTTCTGGAGGAGATTCAATAATTCCACAAAAGGGTCAGCTCATCGATATAAAAGTAGACGATGAGATTTTACCGGAAGAAGAAAATGCACCTTTGTTCAAGATTCCAAAAGAATTGATACCAGAGAGCAATAATAATGCTGTTGAAGTATTAGAGCCTGTTGAAAATGCTCAGGAAGTGAATGATGTGAAAACAGGTGAAAAACTGTTTACAACTCCTCAGCCTCAAGTAAAAAATGAGAATACCGGTGATTCTGAATTAGGTTCACTGCCTGATATGGAATCGATGCTTTCAGATATGCAAAGCTCGCCGACAAGCGAGGTGATTACTACGTCAGATTTTGCAAATTCAGATAATATGATTGCGTCTGGCGAATTACGCGGTGCAGACAAGGAACTTATGGCAAAAGCCATTCATACTGTTTTGACACGCGATAACAATTAAGGGTGTATTAAATGGCTGCTTCGATTTTTGAGCAAAAGACAGAAGAAGAATTATGGATAGAATTTAAAAAAACTCATTCTCCGGCTTTGCGAGATGCATTTATCCGTCAATATATGCCGCTGGTAAAATATGTTGCCGGAAAAGTGTCTGTCGGTATGCCTGGCAGTGTTGAGTTTGACGACTTGGTCGGCTTCGGTCAGTTCGGTTTGCTTGATGCAATAAATAAATTTGATCCTGAAAAGAACGTAAAATTCAAGACTTATGCTGTTACAAGAATCCGCGGTGCCATTTTTGATGAATTAAGATCTATTGACTGGGTTCCGCGTTCTGTGCGCCAGAAGTCAAGAGAAATTGAAGATGCAATCAGCCGCCTGGAATCAAAGCTGGGAAGAACCGCTTCTGATGCAGAAATTGCAGGCTCTATGGGTATTAGTGAAGAAGACTATAACCAGACAGTCTTGAAGGTTTCAGGCACAAGCATTTTGTCTTTGAATGATATCTGGTATTCAGGCGACGATTCAGATCATGTTTCAATCGGTGACTGCATTGAATCTCCTTCAAGCCTGAACCCTGACGTTATCGTTGAGAGAGAAGAAGTCAGACGTGTTATAATTGAAGCGATAAATGATTTGCCTGAAAAAGAGAAAATGGTTCTTGTTCTTTATTATTATGAAGATTTGACATTTAAAGAAATCGGGCAAGTTTTAAATGTCAGTGAATCACGTATTTCACAGCTTCATACAAAAGCAAACTTAAGACTTCGTGCTAAATTGACTAATATACGCAAAGGAATCTTGTGAGCCGGTTTCAAAACTCCAGTGACTTTTGAAACTCTCTCTTAGTAAAAATCAATTTCTGCCGATAAATAGCTGAAGCTTTAATTATTTTAAATATTGTGTCGGTTCCAGCCGGTTTTATAGGAGAAACTTATGATAACACTTGAAGATATACGTAATGAACTCCAAAAAAAGCTGCAGTTAGATCAGCTTCTTCGTTCTGTCGAAGTTCATGCTGACACATTAGATGAGGCTTTGGCCGATGCTGCTGTTCAATTACAGACACGCGTTCAGTTTCTTGAATATGAAGTTATCGAACGCGGTTCAGACGGTTTTATGGGAATTGCCAAAAAGCCGTGGGTAATTACTGCTTATGAAACCGCAGAAGCTGCTATTGCAAGAGAAAAGAAAAAGAAAAAGGGCGATGCTTCTGCTTCAGAAGAAGATTCAGAGATCGAAGTTATTCAGGACAAAGACGCAGAATTCTTTGTACATTATTTCGATGGTCTTATTATGCTCAAAATTGTGCCGCCAATTGGCAACGGTTCAAATGTTGATGCAAAAACAGTTATTTCATCAATTAATACAGGCGAATCATATCAGTTTAAAGAAGCAGACATAAAGCGCATCGTTGAGAAGGGCGACACAGAAGGCCAGTACGAGCAGATTGGTACATTCATCCAGAACCCTGTAAATGACGCTATTATTTCTGTTGAAGTTACAATGGATGAAATGACCTGTTCTATTATTGCAACAGCTCCAATGGCAGACGGCGGCGAACTTCAGGCTTCTTATATCGAAAGACAGCTTGAAAAACAGAATATTTCAGTCGGTATCAGCGAAGAAAAAATCAATGCATTTGTTGATAAGCCTGTTTATGGTGTTCCTTATGTAGTTGCAGAAGGTATTAAACCTGTAGACGGTCACGATGCTTATATCAAGTACAACTTTGAAACAGACAGATCTAAGATCAGAATTAAAGAATCTGCTTCTGGTCAGGTTAACTTTAAAGAGCTTAATCTTATTCAGAATGTTGTTGAAGGTCAGCCGCTTGCACAGAAAATGCTTGCAGAGCGCGGTAAATCCGGTAAGACATTGTACGGAAGATATCTTGAAGCTAAAAACGGTAAAGATATTCCGATTCCTCTTGGCAAAAACGTACGTCTTGATACAGACGGAAGAACAGTTGTTGCAACATGTAACGGTCAGGTTCTTCTTTCAGGCAGCAAGATTAACGTTGAGCCGGTTATGGAAGTTGAATCTGTCAATATCAAGACCGGTAACATCACATTCCTCGGAACTGTTATTGTCAAAGGCAATGTTGACGACGGCTTCAATGTCAAGGCTTCGGGCAATATCGAAGTTTACGGTACAGTCGGTAACTCTCATATTGAAGCAGACGGCGATATTATCGTTTCTCTTGGTATTATGGGCCGCGACGAAGGTACTATTAAATGCGGACGCTCTCTTTGGGCTAAATTTATTCAGAATACAACAGTTGATGTTGAAGAAAACGTAATTGTTGCGGACGGTATTATCAATTCTAATGTAACTTGTAATAAGCGTATTATTCTTCAGGGAAAACGTGCCGCAATTATCGGCGGTCATCTGTTTGCTACAGAAGAGATTAACGCCAAGTCTATCGGTTCTAACGGCGGCGGTAGCGAGACTATTCTTGAAGTCGGCTATGACCCGAGAAGAAAGCAGCGTCTTGATGATCTGCAGGCAAGGCAGGCTGTTGTTGTGCATGAGCTTGAAGAGATTAACCTTAATATGGCTACTCTTGAAAACCAGAAGAAAATGCGTAAGTCTCTGCCACAGGACAAAGAAGAGGCTCTCGGTCTGCTTTACAGGCAGAAGGGAGAACTTATGGACGAAACCGATGCTATCGCAGCCGAGATTCAGGAAATTCAGGATTATCTCCGCGAGCTCAAGATTATAGGAAAAATTTCTGCATCGGGTACAGTTTATCCGGGCGTAAAAATGTATATCCGTGACGTAAAAGAAGACATCCGTACTGAAATTAAGAGCGTTACATTCTATCTAGAAAATGGATTTGTCCGCCAGGGCAAATATGAACCGGTCAGCGATGATGTAAAACGGACTCCAGATGGGTATTCAGCCAATTGATTTGCAGACAATGTTTGCACAGTTAGACAAGATTTCCAATTCGCAGGTTCAGCAGACACAGGCTGCGCAGATTCAGGCTGCTTTAAAGCAGGAAGATATTGCAAGAAAACAGACTGCCGCCAAAGCCGCTGTAGAAGAGCCGTCTAAGCTTAATGACGGCTTGGGGTCTATCAAAGACCAGAACAGGCACAACGGCGGTCAGCAGGGCAAGAAAAAAGATCAGGAAAACGCTGAAACTAAAGAAGAGACCAGTTATATTTACAAAGATCCTGCTTTAGGACAGCATATTGATGTTTCGGGATAATTTATGGAAGGCGCATATTTTTCGCTTACGATATTGATTATCAATATCATATTGTGGCTTTATTTTTATTATAAATTTAAAAAGACATATTCACCTGAAAAAGTGCTTAAAAGCATCCGCAAAGAGGTGGATAAGCTGTTTAAAGAAATCATGAGAGTCGCCGATGAGGACGTTTCAATTATTGAAGGCCGCATCAAAGGTTTAAAGGCTTTAATTGCAGAAGCTGATGACCGGATTATGCGCGCTGAAAATGAGGTCGCAAAACGAAACAGGGAGAAGCAGGTTCTATCTGATTTAGACGCTGCAAATAAGCAGGAACTAAAGCCAAAGACTACAAGTCAGAAAAAGCTTTCTCAATACGAGCAGACTGCATTCGCTGTTCCGCCTGAAAAGAAGCGGAAAACATCTAAAGTTGAAGAACCGGCTTCAGTTTACGGCGAAGAAGAAGAACAGCTTGAATTTGACTCTGCTGCTGAATCTGCCCTTGAAGAATACAAGGATAGTGTTGCAGTTGATGTTCCAGAAGAATTAATTACAAAAGCTGTTGAATCGACAAAGAAGCCGGAAAAAGAAAAGACTATTGAAATAGTTCTGTCAAAAGATCCGATTACACCGCCTAAGAAATCTACAAAAGAGCAGATTCTCGAATTGCATAAACTTGATTTTTCTCCGGACAAAATTTCTGAAATGCTTAATATTCCAGAAAACGAAGTTCAGCTGGCAATAAATCTTGCCGGAGTGGTTAAGTAAAGATTAACTGACACTTCTAGATAAATAAATTCTCTCCGGGTATTGACACTTTTTAAAACTATCTATATATTATTGTACATCAATGCCGTTGTAGCTCAGTTGGTAGAGCAATGGACTGAAAATCCATGTGTCGACAGTTCGATTCTGTCCGACGGCAATAAGTTCCAATAAATAAATTGGCTTAAATATTCAGATTAAGCCGTTGTAGCTCAGTTGGTAGAGCAATGGACTGAAAATCCATGTGTCGACAGTTCGATTCTGTCCGACGGCATCTAAAGCGGATTCAAAAAAGAATCCGCTTTTTTTCTTTTAAACCGCATGTGATGATTAGTCTTAACATGGATTTCTTTGTGCACTCTCAAAGACTGTCTCTTTTCTGGGTTGATGTAAGCAGAAAAAAAGGTTATAATGTTAAATACGTGTACATTAAGTAAATATTAGGGTTTGTTGTGTTTTTAAAGTATCTTGATATATTTGGATTTAAATCTTTTGCAGATAAAACTCATTTTGAGTTTGCAGACGGTATAACTGCCTTATTAGGTCCAAACGGATGTGGTAAATCAAATGTTGTTGACGCTATAAAATGGGTTTTGGGTGAGCAGTCTGCCAAAAGTATGCGCGCAGAAAAGCGCGAAGATATCATCTTTAACGGAACAGAAAAACGCCCCGCATTGAACGTTGCAGAAGTCTCGCTGACTATTTCAAATGAAAAGAATCTGCTTCCACTTGATGTAAGCGAAATAACCATAAAAAGACGTCTTTACCGTTCTGGTGAAGGTGAATATTTTATCAATAACGTGCCTGCACGCCTAAAAGAAGTGCAGGAGCTGTTCTGGGATACAGGTGTCGGCAAGGCTGCGTACTCTGTAATGGAGCAGGGCAAAATTGACCAGGTTCTGTCTTCTAAGCCGGAAGACCGCCGGTATCTTTTTGAAGAAGCTGCCGGAATTACCAGATTCAAGGTAAAGAGAGCCGAGGCAGAACACAAACTTGAGCGTACCGAAGAAAACATGCGCCAGATTGAAGGCATTTTGGGTGAAGTAAAACGCTCTTACGAGACTTTAAAAGTTCAGGCTGAAAAAACGACAAAGTACCGTCAGCTGAAAGATGAAATTTTTTCTTATGAACTTGATATTCAGCTTATAAATTTAAAAAATGTTACGCAGGACAGCGACCGCTATAAACAAGAGCTTGAAACATTAACAACAAAAAGAAATGCCATCCGCACTCAAATAGAAGACATAAACGCCCTGCTTGAAGAGCACATGGACGAAGTCAATGAAATGCAGAATTCGATTAACGACCTTAATAGAGAAGCATTGGCTTTGCAGATTGAAAAAAACGAAAAAGAAAAGCTTGTAAAAGTTCTTGTAGAAAGGCAGAACGAGTCAAAACACAATTTAAGCGTGCTTGAAAGCAGAAAATCTTCAATGGAAAGCCAGATTGACTCTTTGCAGGAAGATGTTGACGAACAGGAAGCGGTTGTACACGACAGGACAAAACGTCTTGAAGAAAGCCGGCAGAACATTGTTTCATTTGAAGAGAATATTACAAATGCAGAAGCGCGCATCACTGAAAACGATAATACTGCCGCTAGATATGAGAATGAGATTACAGAATTTGACACAGAACGGCTTAAGCTTGAGCAGGAACTTGAATCTGTTACAGAAGACATTGTTACCGAACTTGACTTAAAGCTTAAAGACGCCGGTTATTCGTCTTCGGCACACGAAGAGGCGAAAAACAAGGTAAACAACCTTGTAAGCCAGCTTAAGGTTCTGGCACAGGGCAGAAAGAACATTTTCAGCGATTTTGCTTCAATTAAAGACCATGCTGCGGATGATATCAAAAAATTTGCAGACAATGCGGTTGCTGCTTTTGAAGAAACTGAAAAGCTGACAGAAAAGCTTTCAGAAGCTGTTGATGCATGGGCAAAGACTTCGCCTGAATTTATCGACGAGTTTTTGTCGCCGGAAGGTATTATTACCAAAAAGCGGCATGTGGATCAAAAGATTTCAGAAAACAAAAACAAGGTTCAGCAAAAAAGAGAAGCAATCACTTCGCTTCATTCTGAGAATTCTGACCTTGTCAAAAAAGTCGCCGAATACAGAAAAACGCTTGAAAATCTGCGCATAAATCAGGCTGAAATGAATGCGCAGGTTCAGGCTGCAGAAGACCAGCTTAAGCTTATTAGACGCGAGCTTACTGCAAAGCAGTCTGAACTTCATAATATTGAAAACGATCTGTTCAATGAACAGAAACGGCTTGAGGATATAACCGAACAGGTCTGCGACATTGAAAACGAGATGGCCTCAATTGAACATAAAGGTCAGAGCCTTGTAAAGCAGATTGATGCGCTCGAAAACGACAGAAAGAACAGAAGTTCAGACGTTTCAAGCCGGCAGATGGAACTTAAGAAAAAGACTGAAGAACTTTCAAAAGTTCAGGCTCAGTTTGAGAAAATTTCGCTTGAAGTTGCAACCGCCGATACAAAGATTCAGAATATAAAAGAAAATTTCCGCGAAAATCATGCACGTGACTTAATGGAATTTGAGGAGCGCATGTATACTATACTTGCTCCGGCGGCAGATTTACGCGAGAAACTCAGCAGCGCAAAACAGCATTTAAAAGAGCTTGGCAGCGTCAACTTTATGGCAGTTGAAGAATTCGCCGACGCAAAAGAACGCTATGATTTTTTGAATAATCAGCTTGCAGATTTGCAAAAAGCGCGCGATGATTTAAATAGAATTACAGAGGAAATAAGGGCAGAAGCTACAGAACTGTTTCTGGCCACATATAACACTATCAAAAAGAATTTCCACAATATGTTCCGCCGTCTCTTTGGTGGCGGACGTGCGGAACTCCGCCTGATAGATCCTCAGAATGTGCTTGAGTCGGGCATCGATATTCTGGCACAGCCGCCTGGAAAGAAGCTTGAGAACATTGCGCTCCGTTCCGGCGGTGAAAAGACAATGACAGCTGTAGCACTGCTGTTTGCAACGTACATGGTGCGCCCAAGCCCGTTCTGTCTGCTTGACGAGATTGATGCCGCGCTTGACGAGCACAATGTTATCCGTTTTGTGCAGACATTGCGTGAATTTGCAAATGTCAGCCAGTACATTGTTATTACACATAACAAAAAGACAGTTACCGGTGCAGGCACTTTGCTCGGTATAACAATGGAAGAATCCGGCGTTACAAAGGCTGTTGCTATTAAGCTTGAGAACGAAGCCGGTACGGTGAATATTATTCAGGATGCGGAAGCTGAACCTTTTATAGAAGAAGATGTTCCGCCTGAAGAAAATGTATATATTCCGCCGCACCCGCCGAAAAGAAAAAAAGAGGAAGTATAAATTATGAAGAGTATACTGACTGTTTTTGATGATGTTAAGAATTTCTTCTCCGATTTGTCGTTTGCTATCGGACATGGAAATCTTAAAGAATTTTCTCAAAACCACAAGCCGCAGATGCTGATGCTTTGTGGATCTGTCTGCGGTTTTGTTGTTGTCATGCTGTTACTTTCAGTTATACTTTCGGTTTCATCGAAGCCAAAAACTAATAAGCTTGAAAATATAATTCCGCCACTTGAAGAACCGCTTATAATGCCGAAAGAACCTGGAATAAGCGATTCTTTTCAGTATTACAGAGAGCAGAAGGATGCATGGACTAAAGAAGATGTTGACAGATGGTTTGTTGCACCCGATGACTCGATGATTGTAGAAATTGAAGATGCTAACAATACAATAATCTCTGATATTTTAGGAGTTGCTCCATGAAAAAAGTATTGATTTTAACTGCTGTTATAGCGTTGTTAATCGTTTCATGTAAGACAAGCAAAATTTCTTTGCCGCAGGGAACATCAGAAACAGCTCAAATAACTTCGGATGAGCCTGTAAACACAAAGACCGAGACACAGCCTGCCGAAAAGAGCGATGACTGGTTGAAGACTGACTCGGATTTTGCCGTTCCTGATCCGCAGGAGCCTGAAGAAATTGCGGCTTATGAAGAAGTTCATGGAGAAACGCCTGAAACAAAGGCTGCAAGAGAGCAGAGAGAACTTATTGAAAAGCAGGAAGCTGAGCGCAGAGAAGCTGAACTCTTAGCTGCTAAAAAAGCCGCTGAAGAGCAGGCTGCAAAGGCCGCAGAGGCTAAAAAAGCCCAGGAAGAAAAAGAAAAGGCTGACAAAATTGCGGCTCAAAAACTAGAAGAAGAACGCAAGAAGGCAGTTGCTGAAGCAGAAAGAAAGGCAAAAGCAGAGCAGAGAGAAGCCGAGCGCCAGGCAGCAAGACAGGCTGAAGAAGAGCGCAAGGCAAAAGCTGCCGCTGCACGCAAAGCAGAAGCTGAACGCAGAGAAGCTGAGCGCGCCGCTGCAAAAAAAGCTGAGGACGAACGCAGGGCTAAAGAAAAGGCTGAAGCCGAAGCAAAGCGTGCCAAAGAAAGAGAAGAAAAAGCCGCAAAGCTTGCCCGTGAAGAAGCCGAGCGCAAGGCTAAAGAAGAAGCTGAACAGAAGCGCCGGGAAGAGGCAAAAAAAGCCGAAGAAGAGCGTATTCTTGCAGAAGCAGCTGCTAGACGCGAGGCACTTGAGCGCCAGGCTGCAATTGATGCGGCAAAAGTGACACCTGCTATTGAAGATACTCCTTATACGATAGAAACTTTGGATAAAACGCCGTCGCGCTCTGTTAGAGTGCTTGTAAACCAGTATCTTGATGTTGCATATCCGGGTGCAGGCTGGGTTTATCTTGGCGAAGTTGATGAGTCGCAGAATTTGATAAGCTTTGCCAACCGCGAACTTGATAATGCAGATACATGCTTTACTTTGAGGGCAATTCAGTCTGGAACAGCCGTTCTTCACTTTTATAAGCAGGACGTGCTTACAGGCACTTATATAGACGATTTTCTTGAAGTTGTTGTATTGCCGCAGCAGTACAAGGGGAATGAGCACCAGACAGCACCGCTTTATAGCGAGATTGTTCCGCCTAACCAGAGAAAATACACTGCAAGACGCAACACCAATTCGCAGAGTGATTTTGCAAAAAGTATGCAGACAGATTCTTCTGGAAAAGAAGAAATTGTGGAACAGCCTGATTTGTCTTACGAAGAACTGCCGCAGATTGAATCAGAGCAGACTGCCGCTGCACAGAAGACACAGGCTGAAAAGGCTGAAAAGACTGTAAACAGAACTATTCAGATTGACGAATCTTCACCTTCTGCTAAAGTTCAGGAGAAAAAAGAAACTGCTGCAGCTAATATTCCGTCTTTGCCTGCCGACATAAACGATTATTCGGCAGAACAGCTTTTGGAAGCGGCAAAAAAGGCATACGAGTCAAAGAAATACGAAGAATCTCTTTCTATGCTGAATCTGTTCTTTGAAAAGGCTACTTCTCAATTAGACGAGGGCTGGTTCTTAAAAGGTCAGCTCTACGAGTCGCCGAATGCACCTTTTAGAAATATACGCACTTCAAGAGAGTCTTATCAGGCGCTTGTTGACAGATACCCTTCAAGCACATTGTGGAAAAAGGCGAACAACAGAATTTTGTATATCGACAGATATTATTTCAAAATCCGTTAGTTTTTGTGTCTGTTGAGCGTAGCCGAAAACAATATCATCCTGAACGCTACATATCGACCATAAGCATGCTATGGTCGAATGTTTCGTTTTTTTGTCATTCCGAACTCGTTTCGGAATCTGCTATGACTGAATCCAGTTTTTGCGGAAGCGAAAACTGGCAGGGTTTGCCGAATAAACTCGTTTTTCAAACAAGCTTGATGCAAGCCCGGGATGCTGAACCAAGTTCAGCATGACAATACTTTTTAGACATCCCCATGACAT
>JAEEGL015948109.1_pt1 | contig 12935 bp, 10 predicted proteins | sample 9134231 | NCBI WGS metagenome assembly JAEEGL01 (sample SAMN16246548, study PRJNA631951) | gut metagenome | biome: gut microbiome; feature: rumen; material: fiber-attached | host: Bos | place: Iran: Karaj | collected 2018-10 | reverse complement strand
CCCGTACGGGTCATTATAAGGAGCTTTAGCTCAGGTGGTTAGAGCAACCGGCTCAGAACCAGTCGGTCCAGGGTTCGAGTCCCCGAAGCTCCACTAAAAATCCGCCGACAGGCGGGTTTTTTAATGTAAGAGAGGGGACTCGAACGGCGAGGCCTCCGTGCGAAGCGCGGAGAGGAAGCGCCAGTGGCGCGTCCGAGCCGAAGCCCGGCCTGAAAGGCGGCTGAGCCGCCGGCGGGAGTCCCCGAAGCTCCACTAAAAAAACCGCCGACAGGCGGGTTTTTTAATGTAAGAGAGAGGACTCGAACGTTGAGGCCTCTGAGAAGCTCCACTTATTAATCCGTCTTTTGACGGTTTTTTTGATATAGTAAAGAAATAAATAAACTGTTATAATTAATAACTGCATGGACGGGAAGCAGAAGAAAAAGCCTTTATTATTAAGGATAATACTTGGGATACTTGTTTTTTTCGGTATCCTTTTTATTTTATTGATGATTCTTCCGGATGATGAAGATTCAGATTCGAAAGACAGCGAAAATGATACGGTATTGTCTGATGACACGGAGCATAATGATCATGGCGGTGATGATGACGGACATTCTTCCGGTGGAGAGGACGCAAAGCATGATATAGAGCCTGTGTCTGTTGGAACAGATGCTAAAAGTGCCACCATAATGATATATATGAACGGCTCTGACCTTGAAACCAAGGCAGGGGAAGCCACCATAGATATTTCAGAAATGCTGGAATCCGGAATTGGCGATAAAGTCAATGTCATAATTCAGACAATGGGGACAAAAAAGTGGCAGGATTACGGTATTTCTTCAAAGACAGCCCAAATTTATAAGGTTAAGGATAAAAAACTTATACTTCTTGAGGATGATCTGGGACAATTGGACTGTACGGCTCCGGAAACCCTGTCACGGTTTATTAGTTACGGAAAGACCAACTATCCTGCGGACAGGTATATTTTTCTATTCTGGGATCATGGCGGCGGCCCGGTTTATGGCTTCGGTTATGACGAGTGGCAGGATGAAGAGGCTTCCCTTACCCTTGATGAAATGCAGAAAGCTTTTTCGGAAAATGCAGATATCCATTTTGACATTATCGGCATGGACTGCTGTATTATGGCCAATATGGAGACCTGTTATGTTCTCTCACCCTTCTGTAAGTATGCAGTGCTGTCAGAGGATTTTGAATCCGGTCTCGGGTGGTACTATAAGAACTGGATGCAGCATTTTGAGGATAACCCCGGAATGTCCACCCCTCTTCTCGGAAAAAAGATCATAGACGGGGTAATAAACGCTAATGAAGACAGCGAAGAAGGCGATTCCACCACTATGATACTGGTGAATGAAAGAGCTGTGGCGGATCTTAAAAATAAGTGGACGGATTATGCCTATGCGAATTCCGATAAGCTTCTTAACGTGAATTACAGCAGACTTCATAAGGCAAAGGGAAAAGGGATCATAACTGACCTTATAGGTTCATGGATGGATGATTTCAGCAATGTTACCATGGCGGATTTCTATGTCAGTGATATGCTTTCCATTGTTGAAAGCCTGGGAGCAGAAGGGGAAAAGACAGATGATTTACGTACGGCTCTCAAGGCCTGTGCTGCTTATTTCGGGCATACTTCGGATTCAAATGAACTGACGGGAATGGCGGTTTCCCTGCCCTATGGGGATCCCGAATACTATGAGCAGTTAACCAAAGTCTATACAAAGTGCGGTTTTGATGCTGATTATATAAAATGGCTTGGCAAATTTGTTGATGCGGAAGGGGTTGGCAATTATCACGATTTCAGCGGATTCGAGGAATCCTGGGGCGGATGGGCTTCATATGAAAACGGGAATTACTGTACGACCGGGGGATGCTCCGTACAGGGTAGTGTGCAGGGGTATGAGCAGGGGAATGCGCAGTGCGGCGTTCAGTATGATGGTCAGTGCAGCGGCGAAGATGACTGGACATATGATTATGATGAAAATGTCTGGTATCTATATGAAAATGATGTGCTGTACCTCTATGATGATGAAACCGACCTTATGTGCTATTATGATGAGGCAGGAGACGAGTACTATTATTACGATGAAGGCTATGACGGATGGTACCCGATGGAATAAATTCATATAGAGGAATGAAGAATGTGGGATAAAATAAAGCTCGTAATTGTTACGGTTCTGGCAACTCTCGGGGTACTTTTCGTAATCCTTATGCTGCTGCCGGATGATGAAAGCGAAGCGCAGGGGACGGATAATCCGGGGATTGAAGAGACTGCTTCTTCTGTTGCTGCAGAAGGCTCGGAGTCCCATACAGATGGATCAGAGATCGGGGAAGAGAATACGGAGACAGAAGAAACCCGGGAAACTGAGGAAGAGAACCGGGAGGATCCCAATAAACCTGAAGAAAATGCAGAAGAGGATGACCACGCAGCTGAAGTGGAAAACGGAGGGAACAGGGTAGAAGTAAATATCCCTGATTCAGCTCTTTCGGATTGGACTGTAAGTTTTAAGACAGCTGCCCTTGACGGAGAGACGGTGACGGATGATATTTTCTCCGATTATGATATTACTGTAGTACACGTTTGGGCGACATATTGTGATTCCTGTATAGATGAAATGGGGGATTATGCCGCCTTTTATAAGGAACTTCCCGACAATCTGAATTTTATCGGCATAGTAAATGATGTGTATGATGGTCTGGATAATAATGTTCAGATCGCAGGCCAGATATTATGTGATTCAAAGGCGGAATTTATGAACCTCCGTATCAGCGACAGTATTTATGAGACAACCAGTTCTGTTTATGTTCTCCCTTCAACATTTTTTGTGGACAGGAACGGACATGTCATAGGCGGACTGCTTGAAGGGGCAGGCCCGGATGACGTTAAGAAAGAACTTGGAAGATATTTGAAGTAAAGGCTTTCATCAGATGAAGATTAAAATAAGATATGCTCTCCTTGTGTTTTCCATAGTTCTGATTGCTGCAGGAGTCCTGAACGGCGGTATTTTTGATGTCTGGAGCAGGGCGGCTGTCATATGCAGGGAGTGTATAGGACTGGGATGAAGATCAGAAGAAAACTTACGCAGCTTATCACGGCAGTGCTGTATAATTGTCATTTCACAGGCTTTATTAACGGAAGCATCTATAAGGGGAAGACAAAGGGCATATGTACTCCGGGGCTTAACTGCTACTCATGTCCGGGAGCAGCAGCTGCCTGTCCACTGGGGAGTCTGCAGGGTGCAATTACAAAATCCCGCTATAATTTTCCATTCTATATTCTGGGAGTGCTTCTTTTATCCGGGATAGTTTTAGGACGGACAATATGCGGCTTTTTCTGTCCCTTCGGGTTGTTTCAGGAGCTGATATACAAGCTTCCCACCCCAAAGATAAAAAAGAGTGCGCTTACCGGAAAGCTTTCATATGTTAAGTATGTGATACTTATTGTTTTTGCTGTCTTTATTCCTTTTTTTACCATGGATCCCGGATTCTGTAAGTTTATATGTCCGGCTGGTACTCTTGAAGCGGGGATCCCGTTGTTTTTCCTGAACGAAAATATAAGAAAATCTGTCGGAGTACTTTTTTCCTGGAAGGTAATCCTGGCTTTGATCTGTATCCTGCTCTGTGTTTTCTTATTCAGAGCGTTCTGCCGGTTTTTATGTCCTTTGGGAGCGATCTATTCCCTTTTTAATCCAGCGGCTTTTTTCGGGATAAAAACCGATAAAGAGAAATGCACAAATTGTGGCGCCTGCGTAAGTTACTGCAAAGTGGACATCCGTCACCCCGGGGATAAAGAATGCATACAATGCATGGAATGCAGTAAAATCTGTCCTGAAGGTGCTATAGGAAATGAAATATGTTATAATACACGTGGTATTGTCGTTTCTGGAACACAGACTGATCGAAAGGATAATATAAGTTGAGTGAAATCGGGTTATTCAGGCAGAAGAGTCTGGACAAAATATCATCTCCGGAACAGCTTAATGACTACATTGCGGTAACAAATCCCGGGGTGTGGCTGCTGCTTGTAAGCATAGTGCTGGCACTGTGCGGTGCGATCATATGGGGGAATTTCGGAAAACTTGAGACCAGGATTAAAGTCCCTGCCATAGTGGGCGACAATGGTACGATCCTCTATGTGGAGGCAGCTGACGTCGGAAAGATCAAAGGCGGACTGGAAGTGGAGATCGGAGAGGTTGAGGGAGAAGTTATTACTCTTGGCCTGGAGGGACACAAAGCCTACGAAGTACTTGGGGATATTGCCCTTTCGGAATCCGGATATTCCGCCGGGGACGTGCTTTATAATGTGGAAGCGGAGATAGATGTGCCAAACGGGATATATATGGCAGAGATCATAACAGACAGCGTAAGCCCTATTTCATTCCTTTTGGATAATAATACAAAAACTGACTGATCAATTAATATGCCGGAAAACATAAAGCAGAAAAAAATAAAATCCCCGGTAGCGCAGGGAGTTGCCAAAACACCGGTTGTGATGCAGATGGAGGCGCTGGAATGCGGAGCCGCCTGTCTTGATATGGTGCTTGCTTATTATGAAAAATGGATACCCTTAGAGCAGGTCAGATATGACTGCGGGGTTTCCAGGGATGGTTCCAATGCCAAGAATATTCTTTTAGCTGCGAGAAGTTACGGGCTTGATGCCTTCGGATATAAAATAGATGATGTATCGGTTCTTAAGGATGAGGGGAGTTTTCCGGCCATTATCCATTGGGAATTCAATCACTTTGTGGTGTTAAAGGGATTCAAGGGCAATAAGGCCTATATCAATGATCCTGCAAAAGGCTCTGTTGTAATTCCCATCGATGAACTGGACGAATCATTTACCGGTATTGTCCTTATGTTCGAACCAACGGAATCCTTCGAAAAGTCCGGGAAGAAAAAGAGCATGGTGGACTTTGCCATAAAGCGTCTTGAGGGTACCGGCAAAGCCGTCCTTTTTGTGATCCTTACCAGCATAATCACATATCTGTTTAATCTGATCGGACCTGTATTTTCAAGGATATTTCTGGACAGGCTTCTCACCAAGGTCAACCCTGAATGGAATACCGGCTTTATCCTGTTTTTCTCATTGTTCTGTGTGGTACAGGTCATAGTGTTATGGGTTCAGACCATCTATTCCCTGAAGATAAACGGGAAGATGGCGATCGTTGGAAACGCGTCCTATATGTGGAGAATTCTGCATCTCCCCATGGATTTCTTTTCCCAGAGGATGGCGGGAGATATCCAGCTCAGAAAAAATGAAAATGCCTCGATAGCTTCAACACTTGTGGATACTTTTACACCTCTTGTGCTGGAGACAGCGATGATGTTTTTCTATCTTTTCATTATGATCCGTTACAGCGTCATTCTTACGATGCTGGGGTTACTGAGTATTGTCATAGACGTTATTATGGCAAGGATCATTTCGGCCAAAAGAGTAAATATTACCAGGGTGCAGATGAGGGATTCCGGAAAACTGGCAAGTCTTACAGTAGCCGGCATCGGGATGATGGAATCCATCAAGGCCAGCGGAGCAGAGAATGGTTTTTTTGCAAGGTGGGCAGGTTTCCAGGCCAGTGTAAATACCCAGATGAATAAGTATATGGGTCTTAACACATATCTGGGAATGATCCCTCAGATCGTGACATCCCTTATAAATGCTCTGATACTGATCATCGGTATAGGCCTCACCATGAAGGGGGAATTTACCCTGGGTATGGTCATGGCCTTTGACGGTTTTCTGGCATCCTTTATGGGTCCGGCGGAAAGCCTTATCAGTGCGGGGCAGACGCTTCAGGAAATGAGGAGCCAGATGGAGAGGGTAGATGATGTAATGAACTACCCCGAGGACAAAAATGTTCTGGAGCGGAAAACGGAAAAGGAAGATTACAGCAAACTTCAGGGAAATATAGAATTAAAGCACATTACCTTCGGATATTCCAGACTGTCCAATCCTGTTATAAAGGATTTCAATATGAGCATACCCAGGGGAAGCAGAGTTGCCTTTGTGGGGAGCTCCGGCTGCGGAAAGTCCACTCTGTCGAAGCTGATTGCCGGGCTGCATGATCCCTGGGAGGGAGATATCACCTTTGACGGAAAGCATATCAGGGAAATTGACAGAAATGTGTTTACCGGATCCCTTGCGGTTGTGGATCAGGATATCATCCTTTTTGAAGACAGCATTAAGAATAATATCAAGATGTGGGATGATTCCATAGAAGATTTCGAGATGATAATGGCGGCCAGAGACGCCCAGATCCATGACGATATCATGCAGAGAAACGAGGGTTACGACCATAAACTCACAGAGGGCGGACGGAATTTCTCAGGAGGACAGAGACAGAGGCTTGAGATAGCGAGAGTTCTTGCCCAGGATCCCACCATTATCATACTGGATGAAGCTACCAGTGCTCTTGATGCCAAGACAGAATATGATGTGGTGAAAGCGATCAAGGACCGGGGAATAACCTGTATAGTAATAGCCCACAGGCTTTCCACCATAAGGGACAGCGATGAGATAGTTGTCCTTGACCACGGGGAAGTAGTGGAGCGGGGTACGCATGATCAGCTGATGGCGCTGAACGGAGCGTACACGGAACTGGTAACTTCGGAATAGCAAAGTATGGATAAAACCGCCGGAATCCTGATTCCGGCGGAGAGGAGGAGCGGTGGAGCGATAGTGAGGGTCGAATAAGTGAGACCCGAACAAAAGCGTAACCCGCGACGACGATGGGTTGGTTTTCAGAACAGATTGAATTAAGAAAACTTGAAGATGATGAAGTCATGGCGCGGGCGATGGCCAGCATGGCGGGTGTTGTTATGGGAAGCAGGGCAGGTGCCATGCTCAACGACTCGCTGGAGCAGGCCCGGAGTGCCATGGATCTTATCCTGAAATACTATGGCATCCGTCTGAAGGAATTTCCGGCAGAGATAGATGACCTTGACCGGGAACTTGATAAACTGCTGCATCCCTTCGGTATCATGAAGAGAATAGTAAACTTAACTCCCGGTTGGTATAATGACGCTTTCGGACCTATGCTGGGATTTCTGGAGGACGGGTCGCCTGTGGCTCTTATGCCCGGGAAAACAACCGGATATGTATTCCGTGATGCAAAAACCGGCAGGGAGACCATAGTAAATAAGGAAAATTCAAAAAATCTCTTAAAGGAAGCAATCTGTTTTTACAGACCCTTCCCATTAAAAGAACTTAATGCCATAGATATTCTGAAATTTATCCTTGGCTGTTTCTCTTTCAATGATGTGGTATATATTGCGATCGTCACCGGGATTGCCACTTTCATAGGTATGCTGAGCCCCAGGATCACCTATTGGCTGTATTCAGATGAACTGGTTAAATCCGATAATTTCGATAGCCTTATCGCTGGCGGAATATTCTTTGCTGCGGTGACCGTCAGTACGATCATCATACAATCTTTGAAAAGCCTCATTCTTGCAAGAATAAACAGGAAAACCCTTATTTCGCTGGAAGCGGCATCAATGATGAGGATATTGTCTCTCCCGTCAGGTTTTTTCAAGGAACTGGCATCCGGCGATATAACACAGAGGATGAATTATATCACAAGCCTTGGAAATACTATGACCAATATGCTGGTTTCGACGGGACTGACTTCCCTTTTTTCCCTGGCGTATATATTCCAGATATTCCGCTTTGCACCAATACTTGTTGTTCCGTCAGTTGTCATTATTATTATCAATGTAGGTTTTTCTGTGCTGTCATCCATTCTGGATATTAAGATAAGCCGTGAGAGAATGGAAGCTGCCACTGCGGAGAGCAGTATGACATATTCCCTTATCAGCGGTATTCAGAAGATAAAACTGGCAGGGGCTGAGAAAAGAGCCTTTGGAAAGTGGTCAAAGGTTTATTCTGATATGGCTAAATACACATATGATCCGCCGACTATCATAAAACTGAATGCTGTTATCAGTTCGGCCATCGGATTCGCAGGCCTTATAGCGATATACTCCTTGTCACTTACGGCAGGGTTGTCTGTTGCGGAATACTCGGCTTTTAATGCAGCTTATGGTATGCTTTCCGGTGCGTTGACCGGACTTTTCGGAATGGCACTTGATGTGGCGGGTATCAAGCCATATCTTTCCATGGTAGAGCCGATATTTAAGACTGTACCGGAGATAAGCGGAAATAAAACTCTGGTATCAGGACTGAAAGGAAATATCGAGCTGTCACATGTCTTTTTCCGCTACAGTGAGGATATGCCCTTTATCTTAAATGATATGTCGCTGAAAATAAGAGCAGGACAGTATATAGCCGTTGCCGGAAAGACAGGATGCGGTAAGTCTACGCTGTTACGAACGCTTATCGGATTTGAAAAGCCTGAAAAAGGATCCGTTTATTATGACGGAAGAGATATAAAAAGCGTGGATCTGCAGTCACTCCGCGGCAATATGGGTATCGTCCTGCAGAACGGCAATCTTATGAACGGAAGTATTTATGATAATATCTGTATTTCCGAGCCTTCCCTCACAATGGCTGAGGCCTGGGAAGCTGCGGAAATGGCGGGGCTCGCTGATGACATCCGTGAAATGCCAATGGGCATGCAGACCATGATAAGCGAAGGAAGCGGCGGAATATCCGGAGGACAGAAGCAGCGGCTTTTGATAGCAAGGGCTGTGGCTGCAAAGCCTAAAATACTTATGTTTGACGAAGCCACCAGTGCACTGGATAATAAGAGCCAGATGGAGATCACAAAAGCCCTTGAAGGACTGAAGTGTACAAGGATAGTCATAGCACACAGGCTCTCTACAATTAAAAATGCAGACAGGATAATAGTCCTTGAAGGCGGAAAGATAGTGGAGGATGGCAATTATGATGAACTTATAGCAAATAATGGATTCTTTGCAGAGCTTGTGGACAGGCAGAGGCTGGACAAGTAGTAATTGATAATTAATAATTGATAATTATGGAGTTTTTAGATTTTTTGCTGCCAGGTCTGGATTTGCTTCGTATATATTGTCAGAACGGTTTTAACTGCTCATGATAAGGGCAGACAGGAACAATAAAATCCAAATTAACCTAAGGAGGTAAAAAGAATGTCAGAAGAGATGAAGAAGGTTGGAGTTGACGAACTTGAAGAGGTTGCCGGCGGAAAGCATAAGCATCATCATAAGTCTGAGGTGAGTTCCATTGCGGAGTGCCCTCCCGGAACCATTGAAATTAAGAATGAGGTGCTTCAGAATTACCACGATCCCAAGAAGAAGTGTCCTGAATGCGGTTCGCATGATCTTGAGACAGTGGAGTACTATATTGTAGATACCAAAATACTGGCAAGAGGACAGAAGTGTCCCAATGGTCATCGCTGGCTTACAGCCTGACAGTTGGACTGACCTGACGATCTGTACAAATTCCCTGTACCAAAATTGGTACAGGGATTTTTTTGGGTAAAACTAACAAAATCACCGGCGTCAAACTGTTGAAAATGATAATTTTGCCGTAGGTCGTTGACTTGTACGGTCATTTGGTACATAATTTCTTTATTAAGTTGACCATACATTTTTAAAAGATGTATGCAAAATGGTCACAGATCATTCAAGAGGGATTATGTCCGTTCAGGATCCTAAGTACCAGCTCGTTATAGACTGGATAAAAGAAAATATCGAGTCCGGTGCTTTGAAGTATGGTGACAGGATCAAATCCGAAAAGGAACTGTCGGAGCAGTTCGGTTTAAGCCGGCAGACAGTGAGGAGAGCTACCTCTGAACTTGAAAAGGACAAGATCTTAACCCGGGTGCAGGGCAGCGGAACCTATATAGGTGACAGGATACAGGGTGTCAGGAGAGAGAGGCACATGAATGTAGCTGTTATGAGTACCTATATAGACAGTTATATTTTCCCGCCTACATTAAAAGGGATAGAGACCGTGCTTTCGGGACAGGGATATACGACCCAGCTGTTTTTTACGGATGACCGGATTTCCCAGGAAGCAGACATACTGGAGAGCCTCTTATCCAAAAATGATATTGACGGGCTAATTGCGGAACCCAGCAAGAGCGCCCTGCCAAACTCAAATATGAAGTATTACAGGGAGATCTCGAGAAGGGGAATCCCGATCCTTTTTTTCAATGCTTCCTATCATTCACTGCATATGCCCTGTGTCAGAATGGATGATGACGCGGCTGCAAAGAGTGCCACTGAGCTTCTTATAAAAAATGGTCACAGGAAGATCGCAGGTCTTTTCAAATGTGATGACGGACAGGGTCACCACAGATATAACGGATATAATAAAGCTTTGCTGGAAGCACATATAAGACCTGATGCGGGCAGAGTGATCTGGATAGACACGGGAGTGCTTTCAAATCTGAACCTTATCAGGGATTATATACTGGAAAGGCTTAAAGGATGTACAGCGGTGGTCTGCTACAATGACGAGGCTGCTTTTCAGATCATCAATATGTGCACGGCGGAAAAGATAAGGGTTCCGGAGGATCTGTCAGTGGTGGGTTTTGATGATTCGGATCTCTCCAGGATGTGCCAGATTCCCTTTACTTCCTTTATACATCCCAAGGAAGAACTTGGAAGGAAGGCGGCTGAGAACCTTATTAAAATGATAGAGGATCCGGGGTTTGATGCGAGTTATATGTTCGGATCAGAACCGGTATTAAGGAATTCCATAAAAAAGCTTGCTTAAAGAAAGGAGTATCTTTTGTAATGAGTAAAGAACTTATTGAAAGCGGACAGACAGCCCTCGGTATTGAATTCGGTTCAACCAATATCAAAGCAGTGCTTACGGATTTCAAGGGTAACGTTCTTGCAAAGGGTTCCCACAGGTGGGAGAACAGTTTAAAGGACGGTATCTGGACCTATGGCATGGATGAGGTTACCGAAGGCATTCAGGACTGTTATAAGAAGCTGGTATCGGATATAAAGGAAAAATACGGTGTTTCAAAGGTTACCAAGTACGGGGCTCTCGGAATAAGTGCCATGATGCACGGTATCATCGCCCTTGATAAGGACGGGAAACTCCTTTCTCCTTTCCAGACCTGGAGAAATTCCAATACCCAGGCCGCAGCCGATAAGTTAACGGATCTCTTTAACTTCAACATCCCTTTAAGATGGACCATTTCCCATCTCTATCAGTTCGTGCTGGATAACGAGCCTTTCGTAAAGGACATCGATTTCTGCACTACCCTTGATTCCTATGCAACATGGATGATAACGGGAGAAAAGAACGCCGGAGTGGGAGATGCTTCGGGAATATTCCCCATCGATTCCTCAACCAATGATTATGACCAGAAGATGGTTGATGCTTTCGACGATCTTATCAAGGATAAGGGCTATCCCTGGAAAGTTAAGGATATACTGCCCAAGGTTCTTGTGGCCGGAGAAAAGGCCGGTACTTTAACGGCAGAAGGCGCTAAGTGGATAGATCCTTCAGGAGATCTGGAGGCAGGTATACCTGTTGCTCCCTCCGAAGGAGACGCGGGAACCGGAATGGTGGCCACCAATGCGGTAGGGCCGAGAACCGGAAACGTGTCTGCGGGAACATCCACATTCGCTATGCTGGTTATGGAAAAGCCTTTATCAAAGGTTTACAGGGAAATCGATATGGTCACCACGCCTACCGGGCTTCCGGTGGCTATGAGCCATGCAAACAACGGCACCACCCATATCAATGCATGGGTAAGTATCTTTAAGGAATTTGCCGAGAAGGCAGGAACACCCCTTGAGGAAAAGAAGATCTTTGAGACGCTTTTCGGTGAGTCATTAAAGGGTGATAAGGACTGCGGAGGAGTAATGTCCTACGGATATTATTCCGGAGAAGGCGTAACACACTTAAATGAAGGACGTCCTGTACTTGCCTATATGCCTGACAGCAAATTTGATCTGGCAAACCTTATGAGGTCTCATATCTATACTTCATTTGCTGCTGTTAAGATCGGTATGGACATTCTCATTAAGGAAGAGCAGGCCGCTATTGACAGGATCACCGGGCATGGTGGACTCTTCACCCAGAAAGGCGTTGCGCAGAGTTATCTTGCTGCAGCATTAAACGCTCCTGTAACCTGCATGGACACCGCAAGCGAAGGCGGACCCTGGGGTATGGCAATACTTGCAGCATTCCTTATCAAGGGTAACGGCATGAAGCTGGAGGAATTCCTGGATAAGGAGATCTTCGCAAATCTCACAGGATCCACCATAGATCCCGATAAGGCAGACGTGGAGGGCTATGAGAAGTTCATTGAGAACTACAAGAAGGCAATAGAGGTAGAGAAGGCCGCAATCTCTTCTATGGACTTCACATGAGGTGTTTGCCGTAATTAAGGCAATTTACCATTTGTTTAATATTTGTTTAAGATTTGTTCATAACTATTGCAAAATAGAAAATGAGCGGCTATTATTAAAGAAGCATTCGCATTTTATGCGTTTTGCGATACATTAAACCGGTCCTACGGGATCAATATTTCTAAGGGAGGAAATAAAATGAAGCGTAAGATTTTAAGCGTACTTTTAACCGCAGCTTTCGTTGCAGCTACAATCGCTGGCTGTGGCGGAGCAGCACAGCCCGCAGCTGACGCTGCACAGCCCGCAGCAGATGCTGCAGCACAGACTGCAGATGCAGCAGCCGAGAAGGTTGAGGAAGCAGCTGATACCGCAGCAGATGCAGCAGCAGATACAGCAGCTAATGCTGAAGAGGCAGCTGAGGAAGTTAAGGAAGCAGCAGACGGCTCAGGCGACGTTATCAACGTTGGTTTCGCACAGGTTGGACACGAGTCTGACTGGAGAACAGCTTCTACAAAGTCAGCTCAGGACGTTTTCTCAGAGGCTAACGGCTACAACTTAAGCTTCGTTGACTGCGACAATGACTCAGCAGCACAGCTTGAGGCAGTTCGTGGATTCATCGAGCAGGGCGTTGACTACATCATCATCGACCCCATCGTTTCCACCGGCTGGGATACCGTTCT
>JAEEGL015038302.1_pt1 | contig 12935 bp, 10 predicted proteins | sample 9134231 | NCBI WGS metagenome assembly JAEEGL01 (sample SAMN16246548, study PRJNA631951) | gut metagenome | biome: gut microbiome; feature: rumen; material: fiber-attached | host: Bos | place: Iran: Karaj | collected 2018-10 | reverse complement strand
GATATTTTTATATATGATATTATAATCAAAACTGTTATTATGTAGTTAATGTGTTGACAAATCTTTAACAGATTTAAAGTGTCAAATAGTCTATAGCAACAATAAATATTACATTAGGCAATAATTTGAAATATTTCGGAACAAAAATACTACTATCTTTCGAAAAAACGCGCAAATTATCTCAAAAAAACTATAAAAAAATGTTAATTGCCTTAATGTCCCATTTTTTACACTTCAAGAGAACGTTGCTGAAAGGATTACAATCTCCCCCTTAGTCATTCTTTCAGACGTTCTATAGAACTGCAAACAGACAGTTTTGCTGACAGAGATATCCTTGTGGATGTCGTTCAACAAAACTGTCTGCATATTGCGATGGAATACTTTGCATGCCACTGCTGTCACATCAACAACAGAGCATAAAATTCAGCCAATTGTTCAAGCAGCGTTTAAACGAGTTGGGGCAGGAAGGAACTCACAATGAGCACAATGATACCCACGATGAGCACGGTGATGGTCTTGTTGGAGCAACCTTTCCACTCTTTGAGGATGATGCCCCACACATTGGAGAACACCACATTGAGCGCCATGAGGATGCAGAAGGCCAGCGTGGTGAGCACCTCTGAGGAGGTAAGGAAGCCCTTGCCTAAGGAGAGTCCGAAGAACTGGCTGTACCACAAGGCACCGGCGAGCGCGCAGAACAGGAGGTTGTTGCCCCAGACATTGCCCTTCTTATAGTCGCCCCAAGTATGGTTCTTGCTGTTCTGGTAGAAGCAATAGACCGCATTGGTGACGAAGCCGCCCAGGGTGACGAGCAGCGTGGCAGGAAGCGTCTTGTAGATATCAGGTGTCTCGGCGAAGTGTATTTCCTTGCCGAACTCAAGTCCCACATTGAAGCATCCGCTCATAAAACCTGCGAGCAGGGCGATGGCGATGCCTTTGGGAAAGTTGAAGTCCTTGACGGCAGCCTTCTTCTCTTCCTCGGAGAGCGAGGCAGCCTTCATGGAACCCGCCACACCGATGATGGCAATACCGAGCAGCGTGACCACCACCCCCAGGATGACGGCAAAGGTGAGCGACTGCAACGCATTGAGCTCAGGGAAGAAAATATTGAGCAGCACAGGCCCCATGATAGTGCCCAGTCCGGCGCAGGTACCCAGCGCGATGCTCTGTCCGAGAGCCACCCCGAGATAGCGCATGCTGAGGCCGAAGGTAAGACCTCCGACTCCCCAGAGCACGCCGAAGAACACGGTCATCCAGATATTGAAGGAGGGGCTTTGGGCGAGGAGGCCGCAAAGGCTCTGCCCAGCGGGCACGGCAAGCATGGCACCGAGCAGCGGGAAGAGAATCCACGCAAAGACACCCTGCACAATCCAGTAGCTCTCCCAGCTCCAATTCTTGATTTTGTTGATGGGCACGTAGCAGCTCGACTGGCAGAAGGCACCTACGGCAATAATCAGAAGTCCGATAACGATTTCCATTTAACCAAAGTTTAAAATGATGAAACGGGCGGACACGAAGGCCCGCCCGCATGGTTCGTACTTAGCGTTATCTCTTGCTGGTTACGTCCTTCTCATACTGCTGGATGCAGGCGATGTACTCCTCGCCCACGGGCACGTTGTTCTTGAGGTTGAAGTAGTCGAACACGGCACCGAAGGGCAGCGACTTGGCCTCTTCCATGAGGGCGAGACGCTCGAAATACTGTCCGTTGTCCTCATACTCACGCAGTTTCTGCTTCGGCTCGAGCAGTGCCTGCAGAATGCACTTCTGTGTGGCGCGTGAACCGACGATGTAGGCACCGATACGGTTGATGGAGGCATCGAAGTAGTCGAGACCCACATGAGCGCGGTCGAGAGCGTCGCTGCGTACCAGCTCCTTGAAGAGGTCGAGGGTCTGGTCGTTCATGATGGTGACATGGTCGGAGTCCCAACGCACCGGGCGGCTCACGTGAAGCATCAGCTCAGGCACATACATGAGCAGTGTAGACACGAAGTCGCTCACATTCTCTGTGGGCTCATAGTGACCGGTATCGAGGGTATACATCTGTTTGCGGGTAGCGCAGTAGGCGGTGTAGAAGTCGTGTGAGCCCACGGTGTAGCTCTCCAGACCGATACCGAAGAGTTTGGCCTCGAAGCAGTTTTTCACGCCGTCGAGTTTCTCCTCCATGATCTCATCGAGCGATGCGGCGAGAATCTCACGGTATTTCTTGCGCTGTACGGGCATGTCCTTGCTTCCGTCGTGCACCCAGATATTCATGATACAGGGGTCGTTCTGTGCCTTACCCATAGCATCGGCGATGCGGCGGCAACGCTTTGTGTGCTCAATCCAGAAATCGCGGATGGCCTTGTCGGGATTGGAGAGGGTGAGGTCACCACTCTTGGGGTGTGAGAAGCTGGTGGAGTTGAAGTCGAGCTTCATGTTGTTCTCCTTTGCCCAGTCAATCCAGCTCTGGAAATGGCAAACCTCCACTTCATCGCGGTCAACGAACTTTCCACCGAAGTCACCGTAAATCTCATGCAGGTTAAGACGGTGGTTACCGGCGAGCAGTGTCTTCACAAACTCGATGTCCTTGCGCACCTCGTCGATATTGCGTGCACGTCCGGGATAGTTGCCAGTGGTCTGGATACCGCCGCTGAGAGCCTCGTTGCGCTCAAAGCCCACCACGTCGTCGGTCTGCCAGCAGTGGAGAGAAATCTGCTGTTTCTGCAGTTGGTCAAGTACTTTGTCGGTATCAACACCGACGGCTGCGTAGCGCTCTTTTGCTACGGCATACGCTTTTTCAATCAGTTCTGCTTTCATTTTTTTTGAATGGATGTTATTTTTTTGGATGATTATTGTGATTTTTTTTGATAATAAGGGGTTTTAAGGGCTTTAAGGGCTTTAAGGACTTTAAGGACTTTAAGGACTTTAAGGACCTTAGGGACCTTAAGGAGCCTTGGGCCTTTATTTATGCCTTTTTTGATGTCACTTCAAGGTAACGCTCATAGGCTTTCTGCCATACCTCGCTGTCCTTGGGCTGGAACTCCTTGAGCTGAAGGCTGTTGGCGATGATGCGGCGCATCTCCCACACATCTCCTACAGCACCCGAAGCCTTGGCCTGAAGCATCACGTTGCCGATGGCTGTGCCCTCTTGCGGTCCAGCGAGCACCTTCACTCCACAGGAGTTTGCTGTAAACTGGTCGAGATACTCATTGAGCGAGCCGCCGCCGATGATATGGAGCACATCGAGGGGGAATCCCGCCATCTCTCGCAGCCATCCGAACACCTGGCGGTAGCGCAGTGCGAGCGAGTCGAAGATGCAGCGGCAAATCTCGGCGTACCCCTCAGGCACATGCTGGCCAGTGGCGCGGCAGTAGTCCTGTATGGCATCGACCATGGACGAGGGGTTGGCAAAGCAAGCGTCATCCGGGTCGATAAGACTCTGGAAGGGAGTCACCTTCATGGCCTCGGCCTGCAGTTCGGTGTGCGACTTGGGAGCATCTGTCCACTCCTTGCGGCAACGCTCATAGAGCCACATGCCGCAGATGTTTTTCAGGAATCGTGTGGTGCCCTCTATGCCACCCTCATTGGTGAAGTTGCGCTCGTAGCTCACCTCATCGATGATGGCCTTGGGAGTCTCTATACCCATAAGGCTCCAAGTTCCGCTGCTCAGATAGGCAAAACGGGCGTTGGCAGCGGGCACGGCAGCCACTGCGCTTCCCGTGTCATGTCCAGCCACTGCCACCACGGGCACGGCCCCCAGTCCGGTGGCGCGCTGCACCTCAGGTGTGAGAGAACCGATTACGGTGCCCGGCTGCACCACAGGTCCAAACTGGCTCCTGCTTACGCCCACACTCTCAAGGAGTCGGGGGTCGAGATCGCCAGTACGCGGGTCGAGCATCTGCGAAGTGGAGGCGATGGTGTATTCGCACACCACCTCTCCTGTGAGCATATAACTCAGCGCATCGGGCACGAAGAGGATGTGTCTGGCAAGCGGCAGAGCCGAGTCGTTGTTGCAGCGCATGGCATAGAGCTGAAACAGCGAGTTGAAGTTCATGAACTGGATTCCGGTTATATCGTAAACAGTCTTTTTGTCCACACACTTATCGAAATACTCCTCCATACGTCCGAAAGTATGCGGGTCGCGGTAGGCAATGGGATTGCGCAGCGGTGCACCGTCTTCGGCCACGAGCACGAAGTCGACACCCCAAGTATCGATACCGATGGAGGTGAGCTTGATACCCTTCTGAGCTGCGAGACGAAGGCCCTTGAGCACCTCATTGTAGAGTGCGAAGATATCCCAGTAGAAATGTCCGCAAGTCTCAATCAGATTATTGTCAAAGCGAGTGAGTTCCTCGAGTGAGAATTTACCATTCTCGAGTGTGCCGATGATGGTGCGTCCACTTGTTGCGCCCAGGTCTACGGCAAAATAGGTTTGCTTTTCTGTCATATAAGGATTGATCTGTTAATAGTTTCTTAGGTTAAGTAACGATGGGCCACTCAGGTCACCACTTCGAATGCAAAGATAGCGGATAACCATCAGCGGAGACCCAACAATTTGATTTAATATCTAAAATATTTGGGGACAAAAAAAATCGGATGTCGTCCCGACAACCGATTTTCAAAAACAAACTACTTAAAAACTAATCTACTAAAACAAATCAAAAAAATATGCTTCGCGGAATCACTCCGGTCATTTCAATTATTACCTATGAAGACATGACATTCGGAGGAGTCAATACCCTCCCGTCATATTTCGGTGCAAAGATACGGCAAAAAAACGAAATGAAAACCATTTATGTAATAAAAAATTAAAAAAAAGCAAAAAAAAATCGGAGAACCGCCATTTTTTTGCGGTTCCCCGATTTTTGTCATGTTTACTTGTCAATTTTTACATCATTCCTCCCATACCCGGAGCTCCGCCCATCGGCATGGCCGGTTTCTCCTCAGGATGGTCAACGATGAGGCACTCGGTGGTGAGGAACATACCTGCGATGGAGGCGGCGTTTTCAAGAGCCACGCGCACCACCTTGGCAGGATCAATCACACCAGCCTTGCGCAGGTCCTCATAGAGGTCGGTATGAGCGTTGTAGCCATAGTCGCCCTCACCCTCGCGCACTTTCTGCACCACCACGGCACCCTCGCCACCGGCGTTGAACACGATCTGGCGTAGCGGTTCCTCGATGGCACGTTTCACGATGGCCACACCAGTCTTCTCGTCGGCATTGTCACCTTCCACACTGGCGAGAGCCTCCTGAGCGCGGATGTAGGTAGTACCGCCACCTGCAACGACACCCTCTTCGATAGCTGCACGGGTGGCACGCAGTGCATCGTCGACGCGGTCTTTCTTCTCTTTCATCTCGACCTCGCTGTTGGCACCCACATAGAGCACGGCCACACCTCCGGCGAGCTTGGCCAGACGCTCCTGCAATTTCTCCTTGTCGTAAGAGCTGGTGGTGTTGGCAATCTCATTCTTGATGGCAGCCACGCGGTTGGCGATGTCTTCCTTGCGTCCTGCGCCGCCCACGATGGTGGTGTTGTCTTTCGACACGGTAATCTTCTCGCAGGTGCCGAGCATCTCCATGGTAGCCTGTTCCAGTTTGAGACCCTTCTCCTCGCTCACCACGGTACCGCCGGTCAGGATAGCGATATCCTCGAGCATTGCTTTGCGGCGGTCGCCGAAACCAGGAGCCTTGACGGCGCAAATCTTCAGACCTGAACGCAGACGGTTCACCACGAGGGTGGTAAGAGCCTCGGAGTCAACATCCTCAGCAATGACGAGCAACGGGCGTCCGCTCTCAGCAGCGGGCTGCAGGATGGGCAGGAACTCCTTGATATTGCTGATTTTCTTGTCGTAGATGAGGATGAGCGGATTCTCCATGACACACTCCAGCTTGTCGGCATCGGTCACGAAATAACCGCTCAGATAGCCGCGGTCGAACTGCATACCCTCGACTACATCGATATAAGTGTCGCGGCTCTTGCTTTCCTCGATGGAGATAACACCGTCTTTCGACACCTTGCGCATGGCATCGGCGAGCAGTTTGCCGATTTCCTTGTCATTATTGGCACTCACGGTGGCCACCTGCTCAATCTTGTCGTAGTTGTCGTCCACTTTCTCAGCCACGCTTGCGATATGCTCCACAACCTTCTTCACAGCCTTGTCGATACCGCGTTTCAGGTCCATGGGGTTGGCACCTGCTGTGACATTCTTCAGACCCTCGGTGATAATAGCCTGAGCCAGGATGGTAGCGGTAGTGGTACCGTCGCCGGCATCATCGCCAGTCTTCGAAGCCACGCTTTTCACGAGCTGTGCGCCGGTGTTCTCAAAACGGTCTTCAAGTTCTATTTCCTTAGCCACGGTTACACCGTCCTTAGTGATTTGGGGTGCGCCGAATTTCTTCTCAATCACCACGTTACGTCCCTTCGGTCCGAGAGTCACCTTCACTGCATTTGTCAACTGGTCTACGCCCTGCTTGAGCAGGTCGCGGGCCTCGATATTGAATTTAATGTCTTTTGCCATGATAGTATCGTTGATTTTTCTGTTTTACATTACTTATTTATTAATAATTGCGAGCACGTCGTTTTGGCGCATCATGAGATATTTCTCACCCTCAAACTCCAATTCCGTTCCGGCATATTTGCCATAGAGCACGGTATCGCCCTCTTTGAGAATCATTTCCTCATCCTTGGTGCCTTTGCCGGCAGCCACGATGGTGCCCTGAAGGGGTTTCTCCTTTGCGGTGTCAGGAATGATGATACCACCGATTTTCTCTTCTGCGGGTGCGGGAAGCACGAGCACCCTGTCGCCTAATGGTTGAATTTTCATAATAGTATGTTTTTTATTTGGTTGTTGTTTCAAATATACACCCCTATGCATAGCGAAAACCGTGCCAAACTGCCTTTTTACGGCAAATTTGGCACGGCGAGTATTGTCATGTCTTGTTGTGGTTTGACATTCTGTCAGCACCGTCAGCCTATTATTTCAGGTAGTTGGCCAACGGGCTTTTTATCTTTTTGAGCCCTTTCTTCATGCTTTTGGCATTGGTTTTGGCACCGAGCAGCGAGGTGTGGGTGTGGTCATGGTTGTAGTAAGCCATGGCCTTCTCCTTGCTGCCGCACTTGCGGTCGAGGAAGTCGGCGGTGATGTTGTGCATGTCGACAAACTCCACCCCTGTCTGCTCCACCACCTCACGGTACCAGGTGCCATAGGTGTCGTTGCGGCGCTCGATATGACCGCCGGGCCACTCGTTGCGCGGGGTAAGCGACACGAGGATGGGTGTGGCGCCCTTCTCCCTTACATCATCTATGAACTTGCGGAGGTACCATCCAAAGGAGTAGACCATCTCATACCGTCCCGAGTCGGCCATTTTGTACACATGGCAGGTGTCGGCGGTGCCGGGAATCACGCCGCGCATCTTGGGCTTATCGATTGGGCCTATGTCATTGTGGCCGAACTGTATGAGCACGTAGTCGCCCGGCCGGAGCGAGTTGTAGACCTGTTCCCAGCGTCCCTCATTAAGATAGGTACGTGTGCTGCGACCCGCCTTGGCACAGTTGACGATATTGATTTTCTTCTCGTTGAAGACCGTATTGGCCACTGCACCCCATCCCCACATGCCGTCGGGTTCCTTGTCCTCATTCTTCACGGTGCTGTCGCCGGTGATGAAGACAGTGGGCAGGGCAGAGTTGTAGTTGACGGGGAACATCACCACAGGCAGCGCCACATTCTTCATCATGGCCTGCAGTGGAGCCAGTTGCGGATCATTGCTGGCTGCCAGTCCCTCAGCTGCAGAGCGCGCATTCATCTCCGCTCCGAATCGGCTGGTGTGGATATGGTCGCCGTAGAAATGGTATTTCTCCTTCCATTTGGAATAGCCGTCGAGTTTGGCGCCTGATATCTCGTTCAGGTCGATGTAAGGCACGTTTTCGGCTTTTGCCACCTCGCTGAGCCATTGGGAGTGAGGCTTGCGCACGATACGTCCGTCGTCGCCGTAGGCATCGCGCGGGGTGAGCGACATGAGGATGGGATGACCTCCGGCCTTTCGCACATCATTAATATACATACGCATGTAGCCGCCATAGGTATAGACCGTCTCCTCCACGCCGGTCTCCTTGATGGTGACACGCAGCGTGTCGTTGCCCGTGCCGGGTATGCTGGCACGTGCCCGTCCCTCGTCATAAGGTCCGTTGTCGTTGTGTCCGATGGAGATGATCACCCAGTCGCCGGGGCGGATGGCCTGACGGATGGGCTCCCACAGCTTGGTGTAGAAGGTGCGGCTGCTCATGCCGCCAAGAGCCTGGTTCTCAACGGTGATGCGGTTCTCATCGAAATACTGATGGGCATAGTATCCCCATCCCCACTGTCCGTTGTTGCCATTGCCGAGCGTACCGTTGCGCATGGTGGAGTTGCCGATGAGGAAGAGCACGGGATGGTCGGCCACGCGGCTGGAACCTGGCACGGGACGTGCTGTCTGTGCCTTTGCGAGAGAGTCGAATGTCAGGTCACGCACTTTGTTGACGTCCTCCAACGGGCCCTGCACCTGTGCCTGGAGAGCCAAGAGCGACATCAAAAGATAGAATAAGGAACAAAATCTTTTCATATACTATTTGTCAAGTAGATTATCAACCATTTGGCAGTTTCATGGTACAAATTTAGCAGATTTTTCCCAATTCCGCTTTCTTTTTCTGTTATTATTCCCAAAAAATCGAGATAATTGTCACATATTATGACTAACTTTGCTGCCAATATGGTGCAACTTTCATATTTTCTCAATAACATAGGAAATGGCCACCTTGATTCATTGACATTAAACTCCACGTAAAAACATCAAAACACAATATCATGAAGAAAATCAATCTGGCCCTTGCGGCCCTTTTATTCACAACGACAATGAACGCACAAAACGCGCCCCAACTGCGGGCAGACAACATCGACGAGGTGCTCGCCGCCATGACACTTGAGGAAAAAGCCAAGTTGCTGGTGGGCGGTGCCAACAACTTCTTCAGCGACGGCGCCGTTGTAGGCGGCGAAGCGAGCCTCGTGGCCGGTGCGGCAGGCACCACGGCCGCCATTCCACGTCTCGGTATTCCTGCCACAGTGCTGACCGACGGTCCTGCCGGCGTGCGCATCAACCCCACCCGTGAGGGCACTGACAAGACTTTCTACGCCACAGGGTTCCCCATCGGCACCTGCCTGGCCGCCACCTGGAACACCGACCTGGTGCGCAAGGTAGGCGAAGCCATCGGCAATGAGACAAAGGAATACCGTTGCGACGTAATCTTAGGTCCCGGCATGAATCTTCACCGCAACCCGCTGTGCGGCCGCAACTTCGAATACTACAGCGAGGACCCGCTGCTCACCGGCAAGATAGCCGCCGCCTATATCAACGGCGTGCAGAGCCAGGGCGCCGGTGTGAGCGCCAAGCACTTCGCCGTGAACTCGCAGGAGACAGCACGTACCCATGTCGACGAGCGTGTGTCGGCACGCGCCGCCCGAGAACTGTACCTGCGCGGTTTCGAGATTGCCGTGAGAGAGAGCAATCCCTGGACCTTCATGGCCTCATACAACCGTATCAACGGCATCTTCTCAATGGGCAACCTGGACCTGCTGACCAAGATACTGCGTGAGGACTGGGGCTATAAAGGCATTGTGATGACCGACTGGATAGGCATCCGCGAGGGCCTGCGCACCATCGACGAGGTGATAGCCGGCAACGACCTGATGGAGCCAGGACAGCCCAAACAGGCTGAAGAAATCGTGGCAGGTGTGAAAAGCGGCTCACTCTCCATCGAATATGTGGACAGGAACGTGCGCCGCATGTTAGAATATATCGTGAAGACCCCCAGCTTCAACCACTACCCCGCCACCAACGCACCCGACCTGAAAGCCCATGCCCAGATAACGAGAGAGAGCGCCACCGAGGGCATTGTGCTGTTGAAGAACAACGGCACCCTGCCATGGAACACCGACGGCCAGAAGATCAAGACCGTGTCGCTCTTCGGCGAGAACTCATACGAGTTCTTCTCCGGCGGCACCGGATCGGGTTGTGTGCACACTCCCTATGTGGTGGACATGGTAGAGGGGCTGAAGAACATCGGTATCAGCAGCTCTGACGTGCTCACCGACATATACCGCAAATACATCGACTATGCCAAGGTGAAATTCCAGGCAGAGCGCCATCCCGCCAAATGGTATCAGATGGAAATGTTCGGCCAGCAGAAATATCCCGAGATAGCCATCAGTCCCATCTGCATAGCCAATGAGGTGAAGAAGGCCGACGCCGCCATCGTGACCATAGGCCGCCAGGCCGGCGAGGGTGTGGACCGCGACATCGAGGGCGAGTTCAACCTGACCGCCGATGAGCGCCAGATGATATTCGACGTGTGCAACGCCTTCCATGCCGAGGGCAAACCCGTGATAGTGGTCATCAACTCAGGTTCCGTGATAGAGACCTCCTCATGGAGCGGTTATCCCGACGCCATCCTGTGTGCCTGGCAGCCAGGTGAGGAAGGCGGCAACTCTGTAGCCGACATCCTTACAGGCAAGGTGAACCCCTCAGGCAAGCTCACCATGACATGGCCCGTGGCGGCAGCCGACCATCCCTCGACCAAGAATTACCCGGGCAGCATAGACCTTTACACCTACAATGAACTGAAGACCAACGGCCGCGAGGTGCCCAACTACGACTACACCAACCACGACGAGGGCATCTATGTGGGCTACCGCTATTTCGACACCTACGGCCGCGAGGTGGCCTACCCGTTTGGATTCGGTCTGAGCTACACCACCTTTGCGTACAGCAAACCCCAGGTGACCCAGAAGGGTGAGCAGATAGAGGTGAAAGTGACCATCAAAAACACAGGCAAGGTGGCAGGCAAAGAAGTGGCACAGGTATATGTGACGGCTCCGAAGGGCAGTCTTGACAAGCCTGCCAAGGAACTGAAAGCATTCGGCAAGACCCGTGAGCTGAAACCAGGTGAAAGTGAGACGCTCACAATGACACTGCAGCGCAGAGACCTGGCCTCGTTTGACGAGGGTCAGAGCGCCTGGGTGGTTGACGCCGGCAACTATCTCTTCCAGATAGGCGCCAATGTGAGCGACATACGCGCCACAGCCAACCTCAACGTGAAAGGCATGGTGGAGAAGACCACCACCGCTTTCGCACAGAAGTAACAAACTGCGAAACGAGCGGAAATACCGACATACCAACATTATAGCAGAATCGGCTGACGTTTTTTGTCAGCCGATTCTGCTTTTTTCTCACATGCCGAATACCACCCATCAGCTCAGACGGCATACAAGGACATCACATGGACTCTGCCAACTCCATCAACATTTCTGCAGAGACCATTTCGACAGTCACGTCGCCGACGGGTTGCCACGACGCCACCGTGAGGAGGCAATTGCCATTAGCCGCCATATCAGTGAAATAACACACATCGGGACGGATGGCATGGTGCAGGTCGCTGCGTATGCCCTCGCCCGTGAGTTTGAGTGTGGCCTCCTTCATGGTCCACAGGCGGATGAAAGTCTTCGCCTTATTATCTGAGGCATCAATGAGCGCCATCTCCTCGTCGGAACAGACATATCTTGCCAAATCGTCACGGTATCGACGCACGCTCTCCACATCCACTCCCACCGGTCGGTCATCGACAGCACACACCACAGCCTCCTTGCAATGGCTCAGATTGAAACAGACATTCGGATACCCGAGCAGGAAAGGCTTACCATTCGGCTCATAGCCCAATTGCGGCTTGCTGCTGATACCATATCCATGACGCAATGCGTGGCACAAAAGCAAGAATGCCCCCACGCACCGCAGTCTGCTGCCCACAGGCTTGTAGGCAAGCGCCTGTTCGCGACGCTGCCTTGTGACCAACTGCAACGACCGTTCAAGGGGAAGATGGTCGATGTCAAAGCAAATAAAAATGCGCATACATCAGAAACGTGAAAAAACGCCGGCAAAAATAGTAATTTTTCAAGATTTTTTTTATTTTTGCATCAATAAATCATATCAGATTCATCATGTTAGTAAAAATAGCCAATTGCAAAGACACATTTGAGGGTGAGGTGGTGAAAGGTCTACTTGCAGACAACGGCATAGATTGTTATCTGCAAAACGAGACCATGTCGCAAATCTATGGCGGTATTCAAGCCATGGAGGTAGACGTGCTGGTGGCGGAAGAAGACGCGGAAAAAGCCAAGGAATTGCTTGCCTCCCGTCCTAAAGAAGAGCCAGTTGAGCCCTCTACACCTGTGAAGGAACCCAAAAGCATAAAACGGCAATTGCTTGAGGCGTTAGTATTTACAGTGTTCATGATAATAATCTATCTTTTTTGCGGATTTTTGAAAGGCGATTTTGATTCGTTTTCCAAATATGTCCTATATTCAGGGTGCATCTTCCTCGGTTATTTTCTTATTTCCTTGTTGTTCAATAAACGCTAAGGCTCTTGTTTTGAATGCTTGTCTTGAACACTGAGGTTCGGAGGGGATGTTGAACACAGAGGCACAGAGACACAGAGATTTTCCTAACAGAAATTATCGTAATTATCGTAATTTTTTTCTTTTGACGCCTGTAAGGCGTTAAATTACCGGAAATCCATTCGGCTCTAGACTTGTTCAAGAACATTAGACTCTGTGGCTCAAAAATATGAACACAGAGGCACAGAGACACAGAGGATTATATCGCTAAGGCGATGTGAGGCGACGCAGTTTTTTTTCTTTAACATGTATTACTATAAATCATTCGCGAATTATCATTAAAATATCTGTGCCTTGCATTTTTCATCATAATTTTTCATCTTTTATCTTTTATCTTTTCTCTTTTATATGTCACCCCACTCCCATCCTCCCCCCTACGAGGGGGGAGGGGCTGCGGCACACCGTCAGAAACGTCCGGACTGTTGTATCTTTCGAACTATACGCTGTGGCTTTTGTGGGCTAAATCACAAGACGG
>JAEEGL013902262.1_pt1 | contig 12935 bp, 11 predicted proteins | sample 9134231 | NCBI WGS metagenome assembly JAEEGL01 (sample SAMN16246548, study PRJNA631951) | gut metagenome | biome: gut microbiome; feature: rumen; material: fiber-attached | host: Bos | place: Iran: Karaj | collected 2018-10 | reverse complement strand
TGACTTACGGACCGGTCAGCTCGATTACGCTGGAAGACGGCGGCGAGTCACTCGGGCTTCAGTAAGGAGGCATACAATGGCAGGAATTAAAATAATAAAGCTAACGGAAGTGCCCGAAAAGTCGGTTGACGGAAAGGGCGGAATACAGCGCGGAACGTTTTACGTAGGCGGACAGCCGTATGAAAACGCAACGCTCGTAAACGGAATAGTTTACGATCAAAACGGGATCTACGTAGGTCCGCAGGACGCATAAAAGTAATTGTATCTTCCCGTTCGGGAAAACAAATTACAGATTGCTTTGCATTCTGCAGTCAATTCACGATAATTTCCGGTTCTGCCGGAAAAGAAAAAAATCCAGGAGAAAAAGTCATGAGAAGAATAATATCGCTCTCAATATGCGCGGCGCTGGTGTGTGCCGTGCTAGGGATTTTCGCCCTGACCGCCGGAGCGGTCAAGACCCAGACTCAGGTGACGTCGTGGAACTATGCCGAAGAGTTCGACGCATTGCCTTCAAGCGGTTTCAAATACATGAAGGGTAACGGCAACAACTGCGAAGCCGGCGATATAGGGATCAGCGTTTCCGACGGCGCTTTTGTGTTTGAAAACAGCGAAAAAGTCGAGTATATTGTCGAAATCAGAGACGGAGCCATTGCGAAATGCGACGAATATATTTTTGAGATCAGGTTCAAAGCCGATGCCGAGTCCGGTTCGAACCCGGTTATAACTTTCCAGAACTATATGGGGAACGGTTTCCGGATCCAGTCGCAGGTCACTTCAACTCTTTGGAGATTCAGGACTGCAGACAACGTATGGCATGACACCTCGATATCTCTGCTCGACGGGAACTGGCACGTCATTCGTTATGAAGTGTCTATCTCGGACGGAACCGGGCACTGCGACCTGTACGCTGACGGAACATGCGCTGCGGAAGACATAACGATGCACGGAAACAACGGCAGCGCGCTGATCAAGGTCATAAACAACGCAAACAATGACAACGGCAAGAATGTTAAGCTTGTGATAGATTATATCAAAGCAACGCCCAAACCGGAGCAGACGGATGAACCCGTTACATCCGATACAACTTCCCAGGCGCCCGAAACTGACCCTCCGGCGACAGAGCCTAAGGAAACCGCGGCTCCCGAAACAACGCAGAAGCCTATAAAGGATTCAGAAAGATACCAGAGAAAAGTCAGTGACTGGGACTATGTCGAGGAGTTCACTTCCGACAAATCGGCTCTCGAGTCCGGAGGATGGGAATTCGGCTCAGCCGGAACCGCGTCCGAGGGCTCAGTCAGCGTTAATAACGGAAATCTCGTAATTACAAACAGCGGGACAGGCGAATACAATCTCAGAAATCTCAGCCCGAGTCTGCCGAAAAAAGGCGCTTCCGGCGCATATATCCTTGAGATCAGATTCAAGACGAACGGCGCGGACGCCAATGACGTTTTCGGTCCCATTTCCTATCTTGGAAAAGGCACGAGAGTCTTTACTCAGTTCTCTGGAAAGACGTCAAGGGTCAGACAGCCCGATCAGGACGGCGCAAAGTTCCTCACGCTCGAAAACGATCCGCTTGCCGACGGAAAATACCACGTGGTTCGCTTTGAACACGAATACGACTCGTCCGACACTACCAGAAAAGGCTCGTTTGTCAGAATCTATATAGACGGGGAATATTACGGTACGACGGATATCCAGACAAACGGCGCCGCTAATACCTATATTGATTTTGTTACGAACAACCGCGTTGCGGATGACGTCCTTACAATTTCGATCGACTATATCAAAGTCAAAGCCGTATCGAGTCTGAGCGTTCTTTCACCGGACACCGGCGACGGACTTATCGTACCGGTCACCGCAGCCGTCGCATGCTGCATCTTGACCGTATGTGTAGTAAAGGCATCAAAAGGAAAAAAGGAACGGAGCGGAAATAACAAATGAAAAAGATACTATCTGTTTTCGCCGCGCTGGCGATCATATTAACATTCGCATCGTGCTCTGGCGGAATAACGCCCGGTACGGACACGACCGCGGGCGGAACTAAAGCGGACGACGGAACAACGAACGCCGGGGCTTCAACCGATCCTGCAGACGACGAAACTACCGCAAAGCAGGAAGAGATAATGGATCTCCTCGAGTTTTCGGTGACCGAAGGCGATTTTGGAGATATGTTCCGCGTCGGAACGAACTGGGAAGGCGATATACAGACGGTCGCTAATCAGTCGATGACCGTAAGCACGTCCTCCGATACGGAAAAAACGGTGGTCTGGCACGGACCGGCGGCCGGAAGATCGTTCGAATACGAGGCAAAAGTCAGAGTTGAGAGCTTTTCTGGCTCTTACGTCAGAAACACATTTGAAACCGAGACGCACGCAATCGATCTTGTCATCGAAGAGGACAAAATCACTGTAAACGGAAACGAGATATCGGTAAATACCGATGACGATTATCATCTTTATCGTTTTTCGGTTACAGATTGCCATGCCATATTCTGTATCGATGCGGTGAAAAAAGCCGAATTTGACCTTACCGAAAAAGAGTCGGACGGCCTGATTTCTTTCAGCACAAAGTCAGACGGAGCGACGCCTGTCGAGTTTACCGTGAAATACGTAAAGGTTAAAACGACCGATAGCGAATGGATCAGACCGTCAGACCGTATTAAAGATATAACCGAATGGGACTATGTCGAAGACTTCACTTCAGCCACACTTGATAGTCTTGAGGCAGAAGGTTGGGTTTACAATTCCACGTCCGGCGCGACTCAATCGCAGAGCGGAAGCTATGAGATTGTGGACGGGGTGTTCAAAATAATCAATTCGGGTTATGGAGAATACAATACAAGAGCTCTGTCTTCTGAAAAAATGCCCAAGAAAACCTCAAAGGGAAGCTACACGCTTGAAATCAGAGCTAAAGTTGAGGGAAGCGATCAGGACGCATTCCAGCTTGTTTCATATCTTTCAACCGGATGCCGACTGTTCGTTCAGAACAAGCCCGCAGGGACAATGGTACGCACAAACGACGGGTTTGTCGGGATCCAGGCTCCGAATATTCGAGACGGCGAGTGGCATACACTGCGATTCGATGTAACGTTTGATGAAACGTCAAACTCTGTTCGTCTTATTTATGACGGAAATCTGTGCGGGTCTGTCGAAGATCTGCACGACAATGCAGCGAAGAGCACTTATGTCGACTTTATAAACTGGAGTTCCGACACGGGTATTGACACAGTTATTTCGATCGATTATATAAAGATCGCCGCTGATTACAAATAAAACGCCTAGCAATGTCCTGCCGCCGCAAGACGGCGGGACTTTTGATTAAAATGAAAACAAGACGATTACTATGCTTTTTTATATCGTTCGTCGTTCTGCTTGCATCATGCGGCGGAACTGAACAACCGCCGAATACGTCTGACCTGACGGAAACCGTTCCGGTGTCCGGCGAACCGACGGAAACTGTAAAGGAGCCCGATCCAATGGATGATGAAGAACTCGAAACAACCGATGAAAAAAACGGGTATTTCTATGACTCGTTCACATCGGAGGACGGAGGACTGAAGTGGAAACCCGATAATAATTCTTCGGTAACCTATCCGGGCGGAACGCTTAAGATATCCACCGAATACTATGACGGAGATTCGTCCGTTGAACGAAAATCCTTCCTGGCTCTCGGAGACAACTTCAAAGCAGAGTTCAGAATGAAGGTGACGGACGAAGGCAAACGGGTCGGTTTTGTTTGCGGTATGGGAGACAGACGGATATTTGCCTTCATTTATCCAGACGCGATGCTGATACAGACCGCCTCGGGTCCGCTGGACGAAATAGTTCTTCCCATTTATAACGACTGGCATACCTACAGCTTTATAGCAGACGAAGGCGTTGTACACTTTTATTTCGACGGGGAATACGTTGTCACTTTTGATCCGCAGAAGACCGGAAGCGCGAAAATGAACTTTTTCGCATCATGTGTGACGTCGCATCCAACCGTGTACCTTATCGACTACGTTTCATATACTCCGTTTTCCGCAGGGCCGGTAATGCTTCTCGATATCGATGACGGAGCGGTTTATGACGGAAACGAGCTGACTCTCACCGCAAAAGCATCAGCTGACACTGCGGCGTCCGGAGGAGAGGTATCATATTACGCAAACGGCGTGAAGATCGGAAGCTCTTCGAAAAAAGGCACCGCCTATTCGTTTGACTGGGAAAACGTTTCGCCCGGGACATATTCGCTGCGCGCCGAATGTGGCGGGGTAATGTCTCCGCCGGTGCTTGTGACGTTCGGCAGCGCGGAGAGTTCCACGCCCGGCGTCGTCAGAGCCGCCGAATATGAAGTTAGTTCCGCCTCGGAACTGTTCACTTCGTATGAGCTGGATTTTTTGCGCGACGGAGATGCGGCGGAACTGACCGCCTGCGACGGTTTCTACGGCCTTGACATTTCATGGAACGGAAACGTAATGACGATCGCGGCACGTGACGGAAGCGTAACGGCGGAGGCCGGGAAAGGAAGGTACAATATTCTTTCTGACAGCGGCTTCTGTACAGTTTACTATGAAAACAATTTTCTGACAGACTTCTTCATGCCTGCCTGCAAAGTCAGTTCGCTTCCCGGGGCATCGGGGATATCCGATCTCACGGTCGAAGCATACGGAAAAACATATCTGTCTCTAAAGTCTGAAACCGGGAAAAGCGGACGTGAACTCGGCGATTTCGGCGATTGCTACGCTCTGCTGTTTTCTGCAGACAGCGGAGCCGATTCTTCAATATCGCTGTTTGACGGAAAATACCGTACCGACATAGAAATCAGAGACGGATCGGTTTTCGCCTGGGACAACCCGAAACTCACGGCCGGCAGACGCGATCTCGGTAACGCGCCAGCGGGGGTCCATATCTGGAGGCTGACGGTAGAGGGCGGAATCGGCAGGATTTGGTGTGACAACAACTGGTTTGCCTCTTTGCGCCTGCAGCCGTCATCGGCCGGAAGATATATCGTCTCAACCGGGACAAACGAAGTTAGACTGACTTCTCTTGATGAAAGATATTACGCTGATATTTCGTTCACCGACCGGGACGCATCCGAGTATTTCGACGTTTGCGGCGACGGATGGCTTATTGATGACGGCAAGTTTTCCGCTTCCGGAGCAGTTGTCGCGACAAACAATCTGTTTGCCCTTGATTTTAGTTATGAGGCGAAAACGGATTTCAGCGATAAAAACAGCGGGTATTTCTATCTGCTTGCCGCATATACAAACGAGTACAGCGGACTATGCGCCGGATATGATTTTTCGGGATCCGAATTCAAAATAATATCCCTTACATCAAAAGGTAAAACGGTTCTAGCATCGGGAAAAGGCTCGGTCAGTGAAAAAACGGTTCTGAAAATAGTTCGCAGCGGCAAACAGGTGACCCTGTTCGCCGACGGAGATGAAAAGATTTCTGCGAAGTATTCCGACATAACACCCGCGCGCGCTGGCTTTATGACGGACGGGGGCGCTGCTGTTTCGAGAGTTTCATACCGCGGAGACGGGTTCTTACAGAAAAGCGTCAGTTCTCAGTCTGTAGGCGGCAATGTATCACCTCAGATAATAGAAATTGGCGATAAGCTTTATATGACTTCCGGTCAGAAAAACACCTGGGAGTCGGATGACGGCGGCATAACATGGAAAACCGCCTCCGGACTTGACTTCAGTGGTTTCAGCAACAATATGATCGCGACTGAAGACGGGAAGATCGTTTCTATCTGTCAGACCGGATCTAACCGCATTTTAAAGGATGTTGCAAAGGTTTCGAGAGACGGCGGAATGACCTGGACATCATATGATCTGCAGGCACTTGCAAGCTACCGTATTACGATGAACTGTAAACTTGTAAAGTCAGAAAGCGGACGGCTTTTCTTCATATCCGGCGCATCCGGACACGCGGTTGAGCATTCATCGATCGGCGAGGTCTATTATTCCGACAACGGCACAATCTGGAAAAAATCACAGACGGATCTGAGTTACAGGTCGACTCACATGAATCTTCAGGAGAACGTGATAGTCGATCTCGGCAACGGCGTGCTGCGTATGTTCGCTAGATCGGACAGGGGATTCCTCTATTTCAGCGATTCGCATGACAACGGTATCACATGGGAGACTGAATTCCACCCGTCGGTGTTTGCGTCGGTAGAGTCCGCGTTCAATATAGTCAGAGATTATGAAACAGGGCTTCTCTGGATGGCATGGGAATATTCATGTGAAAACGATCACGGAACGGTACAGTATCCGAGGACGCGCGTCGCGCTTGCCGTGAGCCGCAACGGGGGAACAGACTGGGAGTATGTTTCAGACATAGATGAAACATATTTCTCAGCATGCAATCATTACAACATAGGTATTGCCGTGACACATGAAAGCGTATTCGTCACGGTGGTGAAGGTAACACCGACTCAGTCAGGAAACGAACTCAGGAACTTTGTGACAAGGATCGATAAAACGACGGCATCCGAAAGGACTCTGCTCAGATTCCCAGGTCTTGACAGATACAACGCTCCGGAAAATCAGTCCAAATGGTTCGAAAACCTGCTCGGCAGGGCAATCGTAGTTGCAGACGGCCTTGCGGTTATCGGAGGTTATGAGTACACCGACATCGAATATTGCGGCTTCGACACGTATATCCCGCTTTCGCGCATTGCTGACGTAGCAGGAATGACGTTCAGCGGGAGCAAGGACACGTTTACGCTTTCTCTCGGAAACGCAAAATATACGTTTAATGTCGGTTCTGACATCTGCGGGGTTAAAAACGGAGGCGGAATAAAGATGAGCTCGCCAGTGTTAAAATCCGGCGGCGAGCCGTGTATAACGCTACGTGACACAATAAATCTGCTGAACTGGCAGACGGCCGGAGATGAATGGTATTCAGCGGCGTATTATTCTCCGTATCCGATTAATTTCGGATTTGCAGTACGAAACACACATATACAGGCGGTTAAATGACAATGAAAGAAACAAAGGATTTCAAAGGGGTATTTACGGCGCTTCTCACGCCGTTTGACAAAAACGGGAAAGTGAATGCGTCTGTGCTCAGAGACACAATCAATTACAACATTGAAAAAGGAGTAAGGGGGTTCTATGTTAACGGTTCCACGGCTGAAGTGTTCCTTCTGACCCGTGAAGAGCGCGATTTGGTCTACAAGATTTGCGCAGAAACAGCCGGCGGCCGCGCCGCGCTTTTCGCTCACGTCGGCGCCGTTTCAACAGACGAATGCGTCAGAAACGCCCGTATTGCCGAATCTCTCGGATATGACGCTGTTTCGGCCGTCGCGCCGTTTTACTACAAGTTCGATTTCGATCAGATCAAACGTCATTATTTTACGATTGCTGACTCAACGGTTCTGCCGATGCTTGTTTACAACTTCCCGAACTTTTCCGGAGTCAATCTTACGGTGGAACAGGTTTCAGAGTTTCTTTCCGACGAGCGGTTCATAGGGGTCAAGCACACATCAAACGATTATTTTGCACTTGCACAGTATAAATCTGCATTCCCAGGCAAGTATATTTATAACGGATTTGACGAGATGTTCCTCGCCGGGATCGCAATGGGGGCGGACGGCGGAGTCGGCAGCACTTACAACTTCATGGCCGAAAAGTTCATTGAAATAATGAAACTCTGTTCGGAAGAACGTCTAGCTGAAGCAAGGCAGGTGCAGTTCGAGATCTGCCGTATTATATCCGTTCTAAGGCGATACGGCATTATGGAAGCCGAAAAGGTCGTAATGGAACAGCTTGGATTCCCGTTCGGAAATGCGAGAAAACCGTTTTCTGAATTAAGTGATGATCAGAAATCAGAAATCAGGCGTGAGATCACAGACAGGCTGTAATTCTCTTTAACGAGACGGGATCGGCAGGTATTATCGAACCGGATATCTGGCGGCGAACCCTGGCAATACAAATATAGCTCTGACAGTTTCTGTCAGGGCTTTTTAAGTTCTTCGAGCATTTATGCGCGGCGGATTTCAAATTTTCCACTATTGCTTTTCGTGTAAGTTCATGATATAATTTTATCAGAAAAACATGTTCTGGAGGCGCGATTATGAAGCTTCTTGGGGTCGAAAAGACAGAACAGGGCAGAACCTGGCTGTATTCCGAATGGTGTCTGACATACCGGGTCGGATGGGATCACATTTGCCGCGCGGCTTCGTTGATATACGAATATACTTCGGATCCGGAGATCATAGTAGGGGATGCATACGGAGAAACCGAGGTGACAGTGAAAGAATCGCGGGAGATCACCGGTCTCGAAGAGTCCGGCTGGCTTTCCATACGCGGGTCGTCCGAAATCATCAGAGTTCCGGTTCTTATTACGTTTTACAATCAGACGGACCACGTTAGGGTATATGTTCTTTCCGCAAACGATGAGTTTGCCGAGGCGGATTATAAGAACTTCAATTTGTCAATGTGTCAGTTTATGGATTCCGTCGAACTTGCGATGTACAGATGATTTCCGCAACTTATGCCGGGCAAAAGATGCCTGAAATAAAGAAGTTTGAAAAAGATGATGTCAAAAGGGTCGTCGAGTTTGAAAAAGAGCTGAGAAGACAGGAGCCGGACACGTATTTCTGGGAGCCGGATGATGCATATGAAAAACAGCTTGAAAAGAGCTTTGAAGACCCAAGATTCAACACGGCTCTTTCGTTTATAGCGCTGAAGGACGGAGCCGTTATAGGGCGTATCGACGCATCGCTCATAACAAGCCGGAGCGACGCCTCGTGTTTCGGAGCCTATCTCGACTGGATCTGCGTGCTTAAAAGCGAAAGACATCGCAAAATCGGCCAGGCTCTGCTGAAGGCGCTGAGAGACGAATGCAAAGAGCGCGGCGCCGAACTGCTTATTGCGCTTACCGCGGGCAACGAGGAGGCGCAGGGCTTTTACAAAAGTGTGGAGGGTGCTTCCATACACGATATGGGAATCTGGATTAATATCTGACATACACACCCCAAAAATGGCGGAATCCCGCGAGGAAGCAGACGCAATGAAATGCTTTGACCCGATCTTCAACTCAGATTCCGAGATGCTGATACTCGGCACTTTCCCGTCGGTAAAATCGCGCGAGGCCGGATTCTATTATTCGCATCCTCGCAACGCGTTCTGGCGGATAATAAGCGAACTGTACAGCCGAGGCGAAGAGCTTGACGGCACCGAAAGCAAAAAGGCCGTTTTGCTTGAAAACCGCGTTGCACTCTGGGATGTCTGCGAGACTTGCGACGTTAAAAACTCAGCGGATTCGACCATACGCCGGGTGGTTTTCAACGATATTGCCGGATTCGTCCGCGGAACGCGGATCAGGGCTTTGTTCTTTAACGGGGCAAAGGCGGAGCAGCTTTTTGAAAGATATCTGCGTGAAACAGAAACCGATATCGGCCTGCCGTGCGTGCGGCTGCCGTCGACCAGTCCGGCAAACGCCATGCCGTTTGAAAAGAAACGGCGTGAGTGGGAAAAAGCACTGAAGAGCGCAGAATGTTGAAAAAATGATTTCATACGTATTTATCGCCATATATTTTATAGCGGCGGCACTCAATCTCGTCGCTTCAAAGACGTCGAACAGAAAGCTGTTTTGCGCAACTAAGCCGGCGCTTATGCTCGCACTCTGTCTTTACTGCGTGTTCGAAAGCCTGCCAGAGACGGATTTCATTATGATCTGCGCTCTTGCCGCCTGCTGGGCAGGAGACGTTTTGCTGATTCCCGAGGGCGAACTATTGTTTTTCGCCGGCGGCACGGTATTTTTTGCCGGGCACGTGCTGTTTATTATATGTTTCGCCCGATGCGTTGATTTCGACGGTCTTCCGCTCGGAATTCTTGTCCTGGCGGCGGTCCTTTATTTCGCGGCGTCGGGCTTCGTAATGTCCCGCGCGCGGAAATCGGCTCCGAAGATCATGCTGATACCTATGCTTCTTTATCTGCTCTGCAATTCCGCGACAAATCTTTTTGCACTCGCGTATCTTGCGAAGAGCCCGGGGATCTGTCTGGCCATCGCTTTTACCGGAGCCGTTCTGTTTTTCCTGTCCGACTGCGCGCTTTTTCTCATGCGCTACGACAGCGGCCGCGCGGCTTTTTACAAAACGGACTTTTTCGTGATGCTTACGTATATTGCCGGTGTTTTTATGATCACGCTCGGGCTCCTGCCACCGGGATAATCGGGTTGCGGTCTTAACCGTGAGGCGCATTTAAGGCGCAACGTTTTCTTCCGCAGTGATGAAAACGGAAATCCGGTCTGGAAGGACACTTACGTTTACGCCGTTTACGAAGACGAATACGGAAAAATCGAAAAATTATTCTTGAGAAACAAAAAGCGTTTCCGGGGAGACAGAATGAGTTTGCTTGATGATTATTACGCCGGCTATGACGAGGACGCCCGTCTGACGTCGCAGCGCGGTCGGGTCGAGTACCTCACAACGATTAAATATATAAAAGAGAGCCTTGACGGGATATCCCGGCCGGAGATACTCGAGATAGGAGCGGGAACGGGCAGATACAGCGTGACTCTCGCGAAACAGGGTCTCGACGTGACGGCGGTCGAGCTTGTCGATCACAACCTTGAGCTGCTCCGTTCAAAGCTTGACGGCTCGGAACCGATAAAAGTGATAAAAGGCAACGCGCTCGACCTGTCGTTTCTGCCTGACGGAAGATTCGATCTGACGATGCTGCTCGGGCCGATGTATCACCTTTATACGCGCGAGGACAAAATCCGCGCGCTGTCCGAGGCGGTGAGAGTGACTAAACCGGGCGGCCGGATCCTCGTCGCATACTGCATGAACGAGCCGACCGTGATACAGTACGTTTTCGGTCAGAATCATCTGCGCGAGGTCACGGAACGGGGGCTTCTGACCTCCGACTGGCACTGTGTGAGCGATCCCGACGAGGTTTTCGATCTGGTAAGGACGGAGGACATAGCGTCGTTCGACGCTGAAGTGCCCGTGCGCCGGCTTAAACTTATCGCCTCCGACGGGGCGACCAAATACAACAGAGAGCTGGTGGATTCAATGGACGGCGAGACCTTCGAGAGATGGTTGGACTATCATTTCGCGACATGCGAGCGGCAGGACCTTATCGGGGCTTCACACCATACTCTTGACATCCTTCAGAAAAACTGGACAGCGGATCAAGCCGATTCTGCCGGGCAGAGGTGAACGGCTTGCACTTAGGATTGTCTTATGTGGGTCTGATCTTTCTGATCATGCTGTTTGTACCGAATATAATATGGACAAAAAACCTGCCAAAAGATTACGAAAAATACTCAAAAAACGAGAATAAAATCCTGCTGATCCTCGAGCGGATCGGCGAGGTGTCCGTTTCCTGCCTTATACTCATCTTCAGCGATTTCAACGTGCAGGGAGCAGATATCCGGCTTCTGTGGCTCGCGGCGGCACTCGTCTGCATGGTTTTGTACGAGATTTTCTGGATAAGATATTTCAGAAGCGAAAAAACCATGAAGGATTTTTACAGCAGTATCGTGGGCGTACCGGTCGCCGGCGCGACGCTTCCCGTCGTAGCGGTTCTTTTCATAGCCGTTTACGGGAAGAATCCGTTTCTTTTTATCGCCGGAATAATCCTCGGGATCGGGCATATCGGAATACATCTCGCTCATAAGAAAGAAAGCGAATCCGCGTAGAAAAGGTCAAATGAAATCAATAGTTAAAAAAACAGAAATCACGGCGGCTCTGTGTATCCTGATAACCGGAATTATTTCACTCATAATTATATTTTGCGTTTTTGTCAGATCTGATCCGTATTACAAATCGTCAAAACTGATTAAGGCGATTGAAAAGCATGATTATGAACAACTGGAAGCACTGTTGATTGATGGAACAAACCCAAACGTACCGGAGTTCAGATCAATTTTTATCACCCGTTTGTGTGAAACTTCACCGGTTACTCCACTTGGATTTGCAACTAAACAAGATGATTTAAAAGCTGTTAAACTGTTGCTGCAATATGGTGCCGTCCCCGAGCCTTCCGAAGAATCAAAATCATGGCCTTTAGGAGATGCCATTTCAACGAACGGCAATAATTCTTTTGAAATCGTGAAATTACTGATCGAGAACGGGGCTGATCCATATGAAACCGCAGGATACGAGAACGCTTTTTACAAAGTCGCTCGTACATGCTGTGTCGATGCAAGCGCGGATGATTACCATCGTTTGACAGATATAATGGATTATCTGCTCAATTATTCCGGCGATGATCCGCAGACCGTATTTAAAAAAAGCGACGAAGCGATCTCGCTAACGACTTATGCGATTTACTATGGCAGAAACCCGGAACTCATTCGGTATCTGCTGGAGAATGGTGATTCGGTCGATATTGACTCAGTTTATAAAGGGTATAAAGACGGCATATCATTTTATGACTGGTGCCATCTTGACGAAAACAAATATATTTTGGATATTCTTAAAGCACATAGTGTTTTTTAACCGAATAACGCAAAGGATAACATAAAATGGCAAACCTAATCGTTGTATGCGGCCCGCAGGCGGTGGGCAAAATGACGGTTGCGGAGAGTCTGCGCGACAAACTCCGCTATAACATGATGATGAATCACGACAGCATTGAAATATCCGACAGGATATTCGGCTTTGACACGCCCGCTCAGAGGGAATTCAACGCCGTTTTTCGGGAAAAAGCGTTCGAGACGGCCGTCAAACACAACGTTGACCTGATTTTTACATACGTCTGCGCGTTCGACATGCAGGAGGAGCGCGATTATCTTACGGAGCTCTGCCGGCTATTCACCGAAAACGGCGGGGAATTCTATTTCGTCGAGCTCAGCGCGTCGCTCGACGCAAGGATCAAAAGAAACGAAACGCCGCACCGGATGGAAAGAAAAGTGTCGAAGCGGGATCTTGCCTGGAGCAGGGCGAATCTCCTCAAGGACGCGGCCGAACACCGGCTGAACTCCGCC
>JAEEGL010877876.1_pt1 | contig 12935 bp, 10 predicted proteins | sample 9134231 | NCBI WGS metagenome assembly JAEEGL01 (sample SAMN16246548, study PRJNA631951) | gut metagenome | biome: gut microbiome; feature: rumen; material: fiber-attached | host: Bos | place: Iran: Karaj | collected 2018-10 | reverse complement strand
AGCTGAATTAGAAAAAGAATTAGAAGAATTAAAGATAAAGAAAGAAAATCCTCCTATATTTAAGGGATTATACGGTGTAGAATTAACTCTTGTTGATGATACAGTTAATATTGTAGTAAGAACAAGTGAATTACCTTTAAAAGGTACTACATTTGTAGTATTCGATACAGAAACTACTGGATTTAATGCAGCTGGTGGAGATCAAATGATTGAAATTGGTGCTGTTAAGATTAAAGACGGAGAAATTATTGATAGATTTGATGAATTAATTGATCCAGGACGTCATATACCAGATAGAATCACTGAACTTACTTGTATTACAGATGAAATGGTTAAAGGAAAAGATAACGAAGAAACTGTTACTAAGAAATTCTTAGAATGGGCATCCGATTTACCTATGGTTGCGCATAATGCTAAATTCGATATATCATTTATCGAAATGTCTATGAAAAAATATAACCTTGGAGAGTTTACTAATACTGTAATAGATACTCTAGAATTATCTAGAACATTAGACCAAGGTTTTGCTAGACATGGTTTATCCGCACTTGTTAAAAGATATAATGTTCCTTGGGAAGAAGATGCACACCATAGAGCAGATTACGATGCTGAAGGTACCGCACTTGTTTTCCATAAAATGGTAGAAAAATTAACTTCTCAAAACTTTAAAACTATAAAAGATTTAGATAAATTAATATCTAAAGAAGATATACATAAATTTGGTAGAACATTCCATTTTAATGCGATTGCTGTAAATAAAACAGGTTTAAAAAACTTATTTAAAATAATAAGTTTAGCTAATACAGTATATTTATATAAAACTCCTAGAATACTTAGAAGTAAATTAAATGAGTTAAGAGAAGGATTACTTATTGGTAGTGGTTGTTATGAATCAGAAGTATTTATAGAAGCACGTAGTAAAGAAGGTCAAGAACTTACTAATATAATTAATTTCTATGATTATGTAGAGGTTCAACCACCAGAAGTATATGGTCATTTAATACAAACTAGTGATTTTAAAGATGAAATTGAAATACAAAATCATATTAGAAAAGTAATAGATTCTACTATAGAAGCAGGTAAAATAATAGTCGCAACTGGAGATGTACATCATTTTACTCGTGAAGATAAAATATATAGAGAAATTATAATTAATCAAAAAGTACCAGGTGGAGGAAGACATCCACTTGCTAAAAGTGAGATTACTAAAATACCTTCAATGCACTTCCGTACAACAAGGGAAATGCTTGATGACTTTAGTTTCTTAGGCGATGATCTATCATATAAAATAGTAGTTGAAAATACCAATAAAATACTTGATATGGTAGAAGAAATAGAAGTAATTATAGATACAGGTGGTATACCATTCTCACCAAGAGTTAAAAGCGATGATGGTAAGTCTTATCTTGATTGCCCTAAAGTAGTTACAGAACTTGTATACGATAAAGCAAGCGATTGGTATGGAAGTCCACTTCCTCATAATATAGAAGAACGTATTGCTTTAGAGTTATATGGAGATATCGTATATAGATGCTGTAAGTATTATTCTAAAGACGATGAAGAAGTATATAATATGATTCATGAAATGACTTCTAAAGGATTTGATAATGTTAAAAAAGAATTATCTAAATACTTAAAAGAGACATGGAGTGAAGAAGATGGAGAATATTCTGATGAAGCTAGAGATAAAAAACTTAAAAAAGAATTAGGTGGTATTATCGGTGGTGGATTTGATCCAATATACTTAATTGCTCAAAGACTTGTTAAACACTCTAATGATGATGGATATTTAGTTGGTTCCCGTGGATCTGTTGGATCAAGTTTCGTTGCAACTATGATGGGAATAACAGAGGTTAATCCTCTTCCAGCACATTATCGTTGTCTTAAATGTAAAACTAGTATATTTAAAGATTCTGATGGTAATGATTTAGGTGCTACATACTCAAGTGGATTTGATTTACCTGATATGAAGTGTCCAAATTGTGGAGAGGCTATGTATAAAGATGGTCAAGATATGCCATTTGCAACTTTCCTTGGATTTAATGCGGATAAGGTACCTGATATAGACCTTAACTTCTCGGATTTAAATCAAGCTAGCGCACATGAATATACTAAAGTATTATTTGGTGTAGATAATGTATATCGTGCTGGTACTATTGGTACAGTTGCTGATAAAACTGCATATGGATTTGTTAAAGGGTATTGTGAAGATCATAATATAGTAATGCGTTCTGCTGAAATAGAAAGACTTGCCTTAGGTTGTACAGGAGTTAAAAGAACTACTGGACAGCATCCAGGAGGTATAGTAGTTGTACCTGATTACATGGATGTATCAGATTTTACTCCTTTCCAATTTCCAGCAGATGATCCAACGAGTGCATGGCGTACAACACACTTTGATTACCACGCAATAGATCAAGACTTACTTAAACTAGATATACTAGGTCACTCAGATCCAACACAACTTAGAATGATACAAGATACAACAGGTACTGATATACTTAAAGTACCTATGGATGATAAAGATACAATGAGTATATTTACAAGTACAAAAGCACTTGGTGTAACAAACGAACAAATTATGTGTCCAACAGGAACACTTGGTATACCAGAATTTGGTACTCCATTTACTGTTGGAATGGTTGAAGAAACTAAACCCAAAACATTTGCTGAACTTGTTAAAATATCAGGTTTATCACACGGTACTGATGTATGGCTAGGTAATGCACAAGAATTAATTAAAAATAAAATAGTTCCATTTAAAGAGGTTATAGGATGTCGTGATGATATTATGGTTTATCTTATGTATCACGGTGTAGAACCTATAAAGGCATTTAAAATAATGGAATTTGTACGTAAAGGAAAAGCTTCTAAAGATGCGGAAACTTGGGCTAAACATAAAGAAACAATGGAGAAAGCCGGAATTGAAAAATGGTTTATTGATTCATGTTTCAAAATTAAATACATGTTCCCTAAGGCGCACGCTGCTGCTTACGTTATAAGCGCATTTAGAATAGCTTGGTATAAAGTTCATATGCCTGTACATTTTTATGCATCATGGCTTACTAGTAAAGCAACTGATGTAGATGTAGAAGTAATGATAAAAGGATATGACGCAATAAAAAATAAGATAATAGAAATTCAAAATAAAGGATATGAAGCTACAAATAAAGAGATGGGACAACTTGAAAGTTTAAAAGTATGTTTAGAGGCAACTGCTCGTGGTATTAAATTTTTACCAGTAGATTTAAATGAATCAGAAGCAACTATCTGGAAGGTTAAAGATGATACAAGTATTTATCCACCATTTTCTAGTATAGATGGTCTTGGTGATACAGTTGCTAAAAATATTGTAGAAGAAAGAAATAAGAGTAAATTCTTAAGTATTGAAGAAGTACAATATAGAGCTAAAATATCTGGAACTCTTATGGATAAAATGAAATCTATGGGAATATTTGAAGGAATGAATGAATCTAATCAATTAAGTTTATTTGATATGGATTTATAAAAAGAACACTATTTAGTGTTCTTTTTTTCTATTATTTTATCAACTATACCATATTTTAAAGATTCATTTGCTGTCATATAATTATCTCTATCAGTATCACGTTCTATCTCACTTAGTTTTTTACCTGTATTAAGTGATAATATCTTATTTAATTTTTCTTTGGTTTTTAAAATATGTTCAGCTGCTATTTTTATTTCTGTTGCTTGACCGGAAGCACCTCCTAAAGGTTGGTGTATCATTACTTCACAATTAGGAAGTATATATCTTTTGCCTTTAGTACCACTTGATAAAAGAAATGCAGCCATAGATGCACACATTCCCATACCTATAGTAGATACATTACTTTTAATTAAATTCATAGTATCGTATATAGCAAACCCATCAGTTACATTTCCACCCGGTGAATTTATATATAAACAAATATCTTCATTATTTATAGAGTCAAGGTATAATAGCTGTGCAACAACACTATTAGATAATGTAGAATCTATTTCTCCATTAATAATTATAATTCTATCTTTTAATAATCTAGAGTATATATCATAAACTCTCTCACTATTACTTACTTTGTCTATTACTGTAGGTATAATCATAAATTCATCTCCTATGTATATAATATATGTAAACGAGAGTTTTTATACAGTAAATAAGTCGACAAAACTCTTGTTTTTTGATAAAATATATAAAGAGGATAAGAGGGATATTATGAATAAACAGATAAGAGTTACATTTAGAGGTAATGAATCAATGGATTTTGAAGAAGGAGTTACTTTTAAAGAAATATCTAATTATTTTAAACACAATTTTACTTATGACATTTTGGTTGCGCAAGTAGATAATGATATTGTAGATTTAAGTGATACATTAAAGAAAAAATGTAATATTAATTTCTTTGATAGATCATCTTCTATAGGTAATAATATTTATATGAATAGTGCCATATTTATTCTTGTACTTGCTGTTAAGAATATCCTTGGTGATGATGTAGATATTATTACAGAACATTCAGTAGATAGAGGAGTATATTGTACTATAAATAGTAAGATAACTCAAAATAAATTAAATGATATCTATGAAGAAATGAGAAATATTGTAAAAGCAGATTATCTATATACTAAGTTAAGTGTATCTAGATTAGACGCAATTAAATATTTTAAAAAGCTTGGTAAAACAGATAAAGTTAATGTGTTAAAGTATATATCTAATACTTATATTAACTTATATAGAATTAATGATATATATGATTATTTCTATAGTAAGATGGCATACAGTACAAGTCAAATAAATGATTTTAAATTAACATTTATAAATGATCATGGATTTGCACTTACTATACCAGATACACAGAATCCAGAATGTACATTAGATTATGTACATCATGCGAAGGTGTTTGATAAGTTTGAGGAATATTCTAATTGGGGTAGGATACTTGGTATAAATAATGCGGCAGATTTAAATAGAGTCGTATCTGAGGCTAAAGTAAGAGAACTTGTTAACTTAGCAGAAGCTCATTATGATGGGCAACTAGCTAAAATAGCAGATACTATATATAATGATAGAAAAGATATAAAGGTTGTATTAATAGCAGGACCTTCATCATCAGGTAAAACTACTACTAGTAAGAAACTTGATATATATTTAAGAAGTAAAGGCTTTAATACACATCCAATCTCACTTGATGATTATTATATAGATTTAGATAAACGTCCTTTAGATGAGGAAGGAAAACCAGATCTAGAGTCAATTAGAGCGCTTGATACAGATTTATTTAATAAGAATTTATCACAACTTCTAGAAGGTAAAAAAGTATCACTTCCAACTTATAACTTTATGACTCGTAAAAGAGAATATAATAATAATTATTTACAACTTGGTGAGAATGATTTAATTATAGTTGAAGGTTTACATGCGTTAAACGATGAACTTACTATGTCTATAGATAGAAAACAAAAATATAGAATATATATTGGTCCTTTAACACAAATTAATATTGATAACCATTCACATATACATACGAGTGATGTTAGAAAATTAAGAAGAATAGTTAGGGATAGTAAAACTAGAGGATATGGTGCAAGAGATACTTTAAGAAATTGGAAAGATGTCGCTAAAGGAGAAAGACAAAACATTTATATATTCCAAGATGATGTAGATGTTGTTGTAAATAGCGCACTTATCTATGAAATAGGGGTACTTAAGACATATGTAGAACCATTACTTTTTAATGTTAATGAAGATGATCCAGAATACCCAGAGGCATTAAGACTTATAAATTTCTTGAGAAATTTCTTACCAATACCTAGTGATGATGTTCCAAGAGATTCAGTACTTAGAGAATTTATAGGGGATAGTTGTTTTAAAGACTAGAAAAGAGGAAAATATGATTAAAGTAGCAATAAACGGATTTGGAAGAATAGGAAGATTAGTATTTAGAATAATGGATGGGGATCCTAATTTTGATGTAGTTGCAATCAATGATTTAACAGATGCAGAACAACTCGCATATTTACTTAAATATGATACAAACCATGGAAATTACAAAGTAGATGAAATCGGCTTTGAAGGAGATTCTATCATAGTAAGTGGTAAAAAAATAAAAGTATACGCTGAAATGGATCCAGCTAATTTACCATGGAAAGAATTAGGCGTAGATGAAGTATTCGAATGTACTGGTCATTTTACTAAAAAAGAAGATGCAATGAAACATATTGAAGCAGGAGCTAAGAAAGTAATAATAAGTGCTCCAGCAAAAGGCGATTTAAAAACTATAGTATATAATGTTAATCAAGATACATTAGATGGTAGTGAAGAGATTATAAGTGCTGCATCTTGTACAACAAACTGTTTAGCGCCTGTACTTAGTGTAATCGAAAAAAATATTGGTATTAAAAAGGGATATATGACTACAGTACATGCTTATACTAATGATCAAGCAACTCTTGATATAGCTCATAAAAAAGGTATATTAGCACGTCGTGGTAGAGCATGTGCAGCAAATATCGTTCCTGCATCTACTGGTGCTGCTAGTGCAATAGGCAAAGTTATACCTACACTTGAAGGTAAACTTGATGGTAGTGCTCTTCGTGTACCTGTTACTACTGGTTCAGTAGTCGATTTAACACTTGAACTTAATAGAAATGTAACTAAAGAAGAAATAAATAAACTATTTGAATATAATTCAAATGAAACATTAAAAATTACTATGGATCCAATAGTATCAAGTGATATAAAAGGCTCTCATTTAGGAGCACTTGTTGATGGACAACTTACAAATGTACTTGATGTAGATGGTAATCAATTAGTTAAAATAGTAGCTTGGTATGATAATGAAATGGGATATAGTGCTCAAATGGTTAGAACAGCTAAGTTCTTAGGATATAAATAAAAATAACACATCTGTGTTATTTTTTTTATTTTTACAAAAAATAAAAGTATTTTAGATATTTTTTAAGTATATTAATCGTAATGATTATTGTAATAAAAAAATGACACTTAAGTCATTAACTTAAATGTCTGCTTAAATGTCTAGGTAGACATTCATTTAACTGAATGCTCCTATATTATTATATGAAGTTTCCTTCACTACATACATAATACACCATTTTTTATAATTTTACAACAATTTGTTGCCATAAACATTTGTTTGTGCTATACTTATACTAGGTGATGATATGTACGAATATATTAAGGGTAAAATAATAAATCAAGAAAGTAATTATATAGTACTTGATAATAACGGAATAGGGTATTTAGTATATGTATCTAATCCATATTCATTTATAGTAGATAAAGAATATATTGTATATATATATCAATATGTTAGAGAAGAAGAGAATACTTTATATGGCTTTAAAACTAAAGAAGAAAAAGATTTATTTTTAAAGCTTATAGATGTTAAAGGACTAGGACCTAAGATGGCACTACCTATACTCGCAACAGGATCTATAAGTGGAATAATAGATGCAATTGAAAGAGAAAATATACTTTATTTGAAGAAATTCCCTAAAATAGGAGATAAAGTAGCTCGTCAAATGGTATTAGACTTAAAAGGAAAATTAGGCGCATCAAGTACAAATACTAGTACAGCTGATTATGAAGAATTAATAGAAGTATTAAAAGGGTTAGGCTATAAACAAGGAGATATTAGTAAAGTTTTACCACAGATTAAATCAGATTTAAATATAGAAGATCAGGTAAAAGAAGCATTAAAATCATTATTAAAATAGGAGGTTCTAATGGCTAAATTAAATTTTAAATATGCAACAATGGGTTCAGGGAAATCAATAGATTTACTTAGAACAGCATATAATTATGAAGAAAATGGATATAAAATAATTGTGATGAAACCTAGTATTGATACTAAAGGTGGAGATCATATTGTTACTCGTATTGGTCTAGAACGTAAGGCTGATTATCTTATAAAGGCTGACTGCAATGTAAGAAAACTACTAAAAGGAAAACTTAAGGATGTTAGAGTAATATTTGTAGATGAAGCACAGTTTTTAAAGCCTGAACAAGTAAATCAATTGTTTGAAATCGCGCATCTAAATGATGTTGATGTTATATGCTATGGACTTAGAAATAATTTTCACATGGATGCATTTGAAGGAAGTATGAGATTACTTGAAATAGCCGATGAACTTCAAGAATTGAAAACGATATGTCATTGTGGAAATACTGCTAGATATGTAGGTAGAAAACTTAATGGTAAGTTTGAAACTGAAGGGGATGTAGTTGTAATAGATGGTACAGCCAATTACGAATACATACCACTTTGTGGTGATTGCTACTTAAAAGAAGTAAGAGGCATGGAGCGTGAATAGATGAATACAGAACTAGATAGAAATAAAAAAACAGATGAAGAATCTTATGAAATTAGTATAAGACCTAGTACTCTTAGTGAATATGTTGGACAAACTGAAGTAAAAGAGAATCTAGAAATATTTATTAAAGCAGCAAAACTTAGAGAAGAACCGCTAGATCACGTATTACTTTATGGTCCTCCAGGACTTGGTAAAACTACACTTGCATATATAATTGCAAATGAACTTGGTAGTAATATAAAAACAGCTAGCGGACCATCAATTGAAAAGAGTGGAGATCTAGCTGCTGTACTTTCAACACTTGAACCAGGAGATGTATTATTTATTGATGAAATACATAGAATACCTAGATTTGTTGAAGAAATATTATATTCTGCTATGGAAGATTTTACTCTTGATATAGTTGTTGGTACTGATAATTCAAGTAGAAATATTAAAATAGATTTACCTCCATTTACACTTGTTGGAGCAACTACACGTGCTGGAGATTTAACAAGCCCTTTAAGGGATAGATTTGGTATAATTAATAAACTTAATTATTATACAGAAGAAGAACTTAAAAATATTGCTCTTAGAACTAGTAAAGTTCTTGGATGTGATATTGATATAGATGCTGCATATGAACTTGCACGCCGTAGTCGTGGTACACCAAGAATTTGTAATAGATTATTTAAACGTGTTAGAGATTTTGCTCTTGTAATGGGTAATGGTAACATAGATTTAAAAATAACAAAGTTAGCACTAGATAAACTTAGAGTAGATGAGCTTGGACTTGATGAAACTGATTATCACTTACTTAAATCTATAATAGAGAAATTTAATGGTGGTCCTGTAGGTATTGAAGCTATCGCATCATCAATAGGTGAAGAACAAACTACAATAGAAGATGTTTATGAACCTTATTTACTTCAAATAGGCCTTTTAAAAAGAACTACAAGAGGAAGAATGGTTACTGAAAAAGCTTATAAGCACTTAGGTATACCATATAAAGAAAAGAAATGAAAAGATTAATAATATTTTTATTAATTTTTTTACTTATAGGTTGTACTAAAGAACAACCTATAAAAGAAGAAAAGCCGTTAGAAGAAGTAAAAGAAGAAGTAAAATTGACTATTGAAGATTATAAAGAAAATAATGTAGATGAATTAGGATTAGTTCCTATCATGATGTATCACGGTATTCATGATAAAAAGAATAGTGATACACCTTATACAGGTGGCAATGTAGATAAAGATGGATATCAAAGAACAAGTGAAGCATTTAGAAACGATTTAGAATTTTATTATAATAATGGATATCGTATGATTAGACTTACTGATTATGTAGATGGAAAAATAACTACAGAACTAGGTAAAAGTCCTATAATACTTACATTTGATGACGGACTTCTAAATAATATTAAAGTAACTGGATTAGATGATAAAGGTGATATTATAATTGATCCTAATTCTGCAGTAGGAATCCTTGAAGAATATAAGAAAAAATATCCAGATTTTAATGTAACCGCAACTTTCTTTGTTAATGCAGGTTTATTTAATCAACCAGAATATAATGAAAAGATACTTAAATGGTTAGTAAGTAATGGATATGATATAGGTAACCATACTATATCTCATGTAAATTTCAGTAATGCTACTATAGAAAAATCAGAAGAAGAAGTAGGGAAACTATATAGTATATTGGATGGTATTATACCAGGTAAATATGTTAATATAGTTGCGCTTCCTTTTGGATCTCCATATAACTTAAATCACTATAATATGCCACATATATTTACAAGTACTTATAATGGTAAAACATATGAAACAAAGGCCGCTTTAAGAGTTGGATGGGAGAGTGAAGATTCACCTTTTACGGATGGTTTTAATCCAAAGTTTTTAAAACGTATTAGAGCGTATGACAATGAAGGAGTAGAATTTGATATTAAAATGAATTTTGATATATTATCTACTCGCAAATATGTATCAGATGGAAATCCAAATACTATTGTAATACCTCAAAGTAGGGAATCATTATTAAATAAATCTACAGAAAAAGAAATAATTATTTATTAATTATTTCTTTTGTGCTATACTATTTATATAGTAGGTGATTGTATGAATAAAGCATATGAAGCCCTAAAGTTATCTAAAGAAGAAATAGACTTATTATCCGATGAAGAAAAAGTAGATGCAATAATAGATGCATATTACAACATTATGTTTGATTTACATTCAACAACAATGGATAAAGATAGAGCAGAAACAGCATTTAGAATATTACTTAATCCTTCTGAAAGAGATTATTATGTAGTAAAAGATGATGTTAAAGAGGGTAGTCATGGTATTAGACGTTAGTTTTTATAATAATATATTTGATAAAGAATTATATTGGACTGAATTAGCTAATAAAAATCTATTAAACATATATTATATAACTGGAGTAGATGGATTAAAAGATTTTTATTTAGAAAAATTAGAAGTTTTAAAAAGTATAAATAACAAACCTAAATTAAATATGTTTATTAGTATGATAAATGATATAGTAGATGAAATTGATAATTTAACTAATGATAATAATGAAGGAAAAGATATTGATGTTAATAAGTTAGTAGATTTATTTATAATTAATCAAATAACAAATAAAAAAAGCAATTAAATTGCTTTTTATTTTTCAGATTTATTTAAAGTTCTTTTTTCTCTTGCACTCATTCTTACTTTAGTACCATCTGCTAAAGTAACTAATTGTAAGTTAAGATTTTGAGTATGTTTAGTTGCTCTACAAGAATGTGATCTTCTATTACCTGATAATGGTTTTCTACTTGTTGCTTTAACTGCCATATTATCCCTCCTATAAAGTTTTTCTCCCTATGCCAATTAAGTTTACCATATTTGAAAAAATAAGTCAATTATTATTTGAAATAATATTTATTTATAGTAAAATATATGTAGGAGGGATATTATGTATACACCACTTTATATTAAAACGGATAACAGTTTACAACAGTCTTTAATTAAAATTCCTGATTTAATAGAATTTGCTAAAAATAATAATATAAAGTCTTTATCTATTACTGATAATAATATGTATGGTGTAATGGATTTTTATAAAGCGTGTATAAATAATAATATTAAACCTATAATAGGCCTTGAAGTAACATATAAAGACTCTAAAGTAGTACTTTATGCGATAAATTACGATGGATATAAAAACCTTATAAAATTATCAACTATATCTACAGAGAGTGATATAGATTATGAAATATTAAGTAAATACTCTAATGATTTAGTATGTATAGTAAGTGATTTATCTATCTATGAAGAAATAAAAGGATTTTATAAATATGTATATATAGGATTTAAAAATAAATTAGAATGTGATTCTATTGAATATGATAATAAAATATATATAAATGAAACATTATATTTAACTAAAGAAGATAGTGAATATATTAAATATGTAGATGCGATAAGAGAAGGAGTTACAATAGATTTAACTAGTAAAAATCATTTAGATAATTATATACGTTTAACTGATGAATATAGTTTAAATAATAATTCTTTTATAACAGATTTATGTAATGTAGAAATACCTTTTAAACAAAAATTAATGCCTACATTTACTAATCCTGATAATACAGATAGTTATACATATTTAAAGAAAATGTGTGTTGAAGGACTTAAAAAACATTTTGGAAATAGTGTATCAATAATTTATAAAGATAGATTAAAATATGAATTAGATATTATAAATAAAATGGGATTCTGTGATTATTTCTTAATTGTTTCAGACTATGTAAAATACTCTAAAGAACACAATATCATAGTAGGAACAGGAAGAGGTAGTGCGGTAGGATCTTTAGTTTCATACTGCCTTGGTATTACAGATGCTGATCCTATTAAATATAATCTTCTTTTTGAAAGATTCTTAAATCCAGAAAGAGTATCTATGCCAGATATTGATATAGATTTTGAACACGAAAAAAGAGATGAAGTAATTAATTATTGTATAGAAAAATATGGTAAAAAGAAAGTTGTACCTATTATTACATTCGGTACATTAGGTGCGAAAGGCGCAGTAAGAGATGTAGGATCTAGTATGGGTATAGATCCTAAATTAATAGATAGTTTATGTAAGTTAATAGATTCTAAGAAAGATTTAAAAGATAATTATAACGATTCTAAAGCTATTAAAGAATTACTTGATAGAAAAGAAGATTTAAAGAAGTGTTATAAAATAAGTAGTAAATTTGAAGGACTTAAAAGGCATACTTCAATACATGCGGCAGGTGTTGTTATGTCTAGTATTGATCTAGATGAAGTAATACCTCTTGATTATAGTCATGGATTCTATGTAAGTGGATATGATATGACATATCTAGAAGAAATAGGACTATTAAAAATGGACTTCCTTGCTATTAAGTATTTAACAACAATACATAATATAATAGATAGTATAAATAAAGAATATAAACTACATATAGAATTTGATAAGATACCACTTAATGATAAAAAATCTTTAGATGTATTTACACGTGCAGATACAATAGGTATATTCCAATTTGAATCTGATGGTATGATTAATTTCTTAAAGAAACTTAAAGTAAGTTCTATGGATGATTTATT
>JAEEGL015779173.1_pt1 | contig 12936 bp, 8 predicted proteins | sample 9134231 | NCBI WGS metagenome assembly JAEEGL01 (sample SAMN16246548, study PRJNA631951) | gut metagenome | biome: gut microbiome; feature: rumen; material: fiber-attached | host: Bos | place: Iran: Karaj | collected 2018-10 | reverse complement strand
TTTCTAATGGAATAAAAAAAATAGATGTTGAAGAAATTAAAATAAATGATATTTTAATTGTTAAAAAAGGAGAAAAAATCCCTGTTGATGGAATAATATTATCTAGTACATATCTTGATACATCAAATTTAACAGGTGAATCCGTTCCTTTAAAGGTAAATAGTGGTGATGATGTTTTATCTGGAATGATTAATATAGGAGATGTAGTTGAAATAAAAGCTACTAAATTATATACTGACTCGGCTATATCTAAAATATTAGAATTATTAATGGATGCAACTAATAAAAAAGCTAAAACAGAAACTATGGTTTCAAAAATTAGTAAAATATATACACCATTAGTTTTAGTACTTGCTATTTTAGTTTTAGTTATTCTACCACTTTTTAATATATCATTTAATGATGCATTATATCGTTCATTAACCTTCTTAGTTATATCATGCCCATGTGCTATTGCTATATCTATTCCTTTGGCTTATTTTAATGGTATAGGTATATCAAGTCATAATGGAATATTAGTTAAAGGAAGTAATTATTTAGATAATTTGAGTAATGCTAAAAAAATTGTTTTTGACAAAACTGGAACACTTACTAAGGCAAGTTTGGAAGTAAAAGATATTGAAATATTTGATAATAATTATAAAAAAGATGAAATAATTGAGATTTTAAGAATGGGAGAAGTATTTTCTAATCATCCAATTGCTAAAGCCATAATGAATTTAAATAATAAAAAAATTAATAAAAAAAATATTAACAATTATTGTGAAAAAGAAGGATTAGGAATAAGTTTTAATTATCATAATGATTTTATTCAAATAGGTAATACAAGTTTATGTAATTGTAATATTGATACAAAAATTCATTTACATATTAATAATAGTCATATTGCATCTATAATTATTGCTGATGGTATTAAGGATAATGCTAAGGAAGTTATAAATAAGTTAAAAAATAATAGTATTAAAACATATATGTTTACTGGTGATAAAGAAAGTATTGCTAATGAGGTTAATAAAGAATTATTAATTGATGAAGTAAAAGCTAATATGCTTCCACAGGATAAATATCATGCCTTAGAAGAAATAATGGATAATGATATTACTATTTTTGTCGGAGATGGTGTAAATGATGCACCTGTGTTAAAAAGAAGTGATATAGGAATTAGTATGGGAAATATTGGTAGTGATTCAGCTGTAATGGCTAGTGATATTGTTATTATAAATGATGATATAGGAAAAATACCTTTAGCTATTAATATTTCTAAATATACGAAAAACATTATTAAGCAAAATCTTATCTTTGCTATTTCAGTAAAAATAATTATTTTAATTTTAAGTGTTTTGGGTCTTACTAATATGTGGATGGCAGTCTTTGCCGATACTGGATTAACCGTTTTAACTATTTTAAATACCTTAAGAATTTTGAAAAAGTATAACTAATTAGTTATATTTTTTTTAATGACAATTAAAGAAATATTTGTTAAAATAATATCGAAATAAAGGAGATAAATATGGATAAAGATAAGTTACCAAAACATGTGGGAATAATTATGGATGGCAATGGGAGATGGGCTAAAAAAAGGGGATTAATTCGTAGCCTAGGTCATAAGAAGGGGGCTGAAAATTTAGAAAAATTATTGGATTATATCTTTAATATAGGAATTAAATATGTTTCTATTTATGCTTTTTCTACTGAAAATTTTAAAAGAGATAGTGATGAAGTTAATTATTTAATGGATTTGTTTGTAAAAATGTTTACATCTAAAAAAAAGATTTTTATAAAAAATAATCTTAAAGTTTTATTTTCAGGACGAAGAGATAATTTACGAGATGATGTTAGAGAAGCTCTAGTTAATTTAGAAGAATCAACTAAAGATTTTAGTAATGGTACATTAAATATATGTTTAAATTATGGAGGAAGATGTGAGATAGTAGATATGGTAAAAAAAGTATCTAAGATGGTAGTTGAAAATAAAATTAATATTAATGATATAGATGAAGAATTAATAAGTAAGAATATGTATCAAGATTTACCAGATGTTGATTTTGTTATTAGAACAAGTGGAGAACTTAGAATTAGTAATTTTATGTTATGGCAGTCTAGTTATGCTGAATATTATTTTCCTACGACATTATTTCCTGATTTTGATAGTAAAGAATTTGATAAAGCTCTTTTAGAATTTCAAAATAGAAATAGAAGATTTGGTGGTGTAAATGAAAATAAATAAACCAAAAATTAAATATACTGAAGAAAGAATAATTAGTGATTGTTTAAAGGAAAAAGATTTTAATAATTCTTTAATAAATCCAAGTAGTGAAGAAATTGTAATTAATAATTTAACTATTGATAGTGCTATTTTTAATAAAAATATATTTAAAGAAATATATAATGTATCTTTAATTGATGTTATTTTTAATGATTGTGATTTATCAAATATCAATTTTAATGATGAATTTTTATCAAGAGTAATTTTTAATAATTGTAAATTATCTGGTACATCATTTATTAATAGTAATTTAACTGATATTGAGTTTAATAATTGCCTTCTAAAATTTTTAAATTTTAATTCTAGTAAAATGGAAAGAGTATTATTTAATGATTGTGATTTATCAGAAACAATTATTGATAATTCTTCAGTAAAAGAATTATATTTAAATAAATGTAAATTATATAAAACAGAGTTTAGAAATACCAATCTTTTTAAAACTGATTTTACTACTTGTGATACTTATGGAATAATATTTGATAGAAAATCGGTTAAAGGAATAGTTGTTAATAGTTTAGAGTGCCGTGATATTGCATTAATGCTTGATGTAATAATAAAGGATTAAAATGAATAAAGAATTATTAAGAAAAGAAATGCTTATAAAAAGAAAAAAGATAACTCAAAAACTTGAAAAATCTTTTGAAATTACTAATAAAATTATTAATTTAGAAAAATTTAAAAAAGCTAAAGTAATTGCTATATATAAAAATTTAAAAGATGAAGTTAATACTAATTATTTAATTAATTATTCTCTCAATGTAAATAAAATAGTTTTATTACCAAGAGTAGTTGGTAATGATATTATTTTTTTTAAATATCAAATAAATGATAAATTAGAAGAAAGTATTTTTCATATTTTAGAACCTATTTATAATATAGATAATATTTATAAAGATAAGATCGATTTGATAATTGTACCTGGAATATGTTTTGATAAATATAATAATCGTTTAGGTTATGGTAGGGGATATTATGATAAGTTTTTAAAAAATAAAAGCATTTATAAAATTGGTATATCCTATAGTGATTTATTAATTGATATTATTCCAACTGATAAGTGGGATATTAAAATGAATTTAATTATAACAGAAAAAACTTCACAGAAGTGAAGTTTTTAATTACTATTAATTATTACATTATATGTTTTACCTTGGGTAAGCTTATTAGATCCTACTTTGATTTGACTAGTTGGTGCTAGATAACCTATACCTGAATTAGCCTTTTGAAAAGTAAATTTAAATGTTACTCCAGGGCATGCCGATTTTAATTTTTTCTCTAATGTTTCTTTGGTTTTAGTAGGATTACCACTACTTAATTGGTTTGCATCAATTATTATTGTATATGTTTTAGCAGGTCCATTCGATAAAGTTATATTAATCACACTTCCTTTATTGACAGAACCTGTTTTGCTTTGTGATACGCAACTATCTTTTTCAGTATTTGAATATCCACTTGCATAACTAAATTTACAAGTTACATGAAGAGTGGAACACTTCTTTTCAATATCGGATTTTTTCATTCCAACAAAGCTTGGAATAGTAACTTTTTCAATAATACCATCACTTAATGAAATAGTAAGACTTGTTCCTTCTGAAACAGAAGTATTAGCTTTTTTAGATTGACTAACGGCAATATTTTTGGCAACTTTTTCTTGATATCCACCACTTTTAAAATTACAATTTAAATTAATATTAGCACATTTTTTTTCAATATCAGATTTATTCATTCCAATGAAATTTGGAATAGTAATTGTTTTTCCTTTAGAAATAGTAACAATAACAGTATCATTTTCTTTAATAGCATCACCAACATTGTGTGAACATTTTATAATATTATCTTTTTTTATAGTATCACTTGCTTCATAATTTATTTCATAATCAACTTTATTTGTTGTTGCCCAATTAGTAAATTCATTAATATCTTTAATACTTGGCATTTTTAAGTTACCCTTAGAAATAGTTATTTCAATTTTATCACCACTGGATAAAATATCATCTTTTTTTACAGATGATGTTATGACATCACCTAATTTAATATCATCATTATATTCTTCAGTATAAGAAACTTTAATGTTATTTTCTTCAGCCCATTTATTTATTTGTTCACTATTCATGCTACTTATATCAGGACTTATGGTTTTTTTCCCTTTAGAAATAGTTAATATAATTGTATCTTCTAAAGGATTTTTTATTTCATTAATAAAATTTTGATCTATTACTTTATCTTTTAAAATTGTATCACTAAAATCATATTCAATATCAACTTTAAATCCTAATTTTTTTAGGTAGTTTTCAGCATATATTAAATCTTTTTCTCTTAAATCAGGAATGGTTGTTTCTTTTTTTTCTTTACTAGTTGCAATAGTTAAAATAATTTCATCATTTCTTTTTCGACTACCACTTCCTATTTGTTCAATAACAATATCGATATTATCATCTGTTTCTGTAAAATTAAATTTTACATTAGTAAGATGATTTTCTTGGATATATTTAATAACATCATCATATTTTAAACCAATAAAGTTAGGAATAATAATTTCTTTTTCAAGATCTGGACCTAGTGATATATTAACTTTTAATTCATGAACATCTTTAGTAAGAGTAGGATAATACACGTCTTGAGATATAACATAGTCTTTTAAGATAGTATCACTATGTTCATAATTTTCTAATATATTGATATTATTTTCAATACTCCACTTCTTTAATTCTGAAATATCTTTGTTATAAAAATTAGGAATGAATTCTTCCGTAGGTAGATTAATAATACCTAAAGTATTTAAAGAATTAAAAATACTATATGCAGTTATAAAGAGACTTCCAATAATGACAGTTACTTGGTGTTTACCTTCACTTTTAATACCTAAGATAATAAAACACATCAAAAATAATAAAACTAAGATGAGACCTAATAAATAGGGAATAAAGTTAATAAAACTTGTATAGTGTTTTAACTCAACATATAAATAAAATAAATATGATATAAGGGCAATTATTAAAAATATTGAATAAATTTTAAATTTATTTTCTTTTTTCTTTTTTTCTTTTTTATTTTCCATACTACCTCACTATAATAATTGTAGCAAATTTTTCATAATATATAAATAAAAGGATAAGAAATTTTCACTATTTGACAAATTATTTGTATATTTAGTACAATTATTTTGAGAGGTTTTAATGAGAAAACATACTTTTGTAATTTTAGCCTTTAATGAAAGTGATGATTTAGAGGAATGTATTAAATCAATCTTAAAACAAAGTGTTAAATCAAATGTTATTCTAGCTACTAGTACTCCTAATAATTATATTTTGGATTTAGCAAGTAAATATTCTCTTGGTGTTAAAATAAATGAAAATGAAAGTAATAAAGGTGATGATTATAATTTTTCTATTAATTCATATGATAGTCCTTTATTAACTATTGCTCACCAAGATGATATATATGATCGAAATTATACTAAAAGTATTTTAAAATGTTTTAAAAAGAATAATGATGTAACAATAATATTTACAGATAATTATATAATAGATCATGATAAGAAAATAAATAGAAATAAAGAATTAAAAAGAAAAAGATTTTTTTTATTACCACTTAAATATTCTTTTTTTCAAAATAAAAAATTTTTTAAATTAAGAGTATTAAAAAAAGAAAATTGTATTTGTACTAGTAGTATTACTTTTGTTAAAAAAAATATTAATAAAGACATTTTTCCTACTAATTTAAAATATCATAATGATTGGAAAGGGTTAATTGATTTGGCTTGTGAAAAAACTAAATTTGTATATTTAAAAGAAAGAGTAGTAGGGTATCGTATAGATAGCAAAGAAGAATGTTGGGAGAGGCAACAAGAAGAAATAGAAATAAGAAAAGAATTATATCCTAAATGGTATTTTAATCATTTTATTATGAAAAAGTATCTTAAATAAAAGATATTTTTTTTATTTTATGATATACTATCCTAGAAATGAGGGATATTATGGAATTACCTAATTTAGTAAAGGCTAGAAAAAGAAGTAATGAAATAGTTAAAGAAATTAATTATAAATTAGATACTAAATATCAAAATATTGGAAAAGGAAAAACATATTACGTTAAAACCTATGGATGTCAAATGAATGAACATGATTCGGAAAATATTGAAGGACTTCTTGAAAGCATAGGTTTTATAAAAAACAATGAAATGGAAAAAGCAGATATTGTTATATTAAATACTTGTTCAATAAGAGAAAATGCTCATAATAAAGCATTTGGAATGTTGGGACGATTAAAACACATTAAAGAATCAAGAAATGATTTAATAATAGGTGTATGTGGATGTATGGCTCAAGAAGAAGTAGTTGTTAATGAAATACTAGCCAAATATAAATATGTTAATTTTATTTTTGGTACGCATAATTTATATGATTTACCAAGATTGATTTATGAAAATACTAAAAAAACAAATGTTTGTGTTTATAGTATGGAAGGTGATGTAATAGAAAATCTTCCTGTTAAGCGTGTTAGTAAATTTAAAGCATATATTAATATTATCTATGGCTGTGATAAATTTTGTACATACTGTATTGTTCCATATACAAGAGGTCGTCAACGTTCAAGAAAAATGGAAGATATATTATTAGAAGTGGAAAAACTTAGGGAAGATAATTATCAAGAAGTAACGCTTTTAGGTCAAAATGTTAATGCTTATGGAAAAGATTTAAATCTTGGTTATGATTTATCTGATTTACTTATAAAGGTAGCAGAAACTAATATACCAAGAGTACGTTTTATTACTAGTCATCCTTGGGATTTTACGGATAAAATGATTGAAGTTATAAAAAAATATCCTAATATTATGCCATATGTTCACCTACCACTACAATCAGGAAGTAATAGGATACTTAAATTGATGGGAAGACGTTATACAAAAGAAGAATATAAAGAATTATTTAATAAATTAAAAAAAATACCCGGGATTTCCATTACTACTGATATAATAGTGGGATTTCCATCTGAAACAGAAGATGATTTTAATGAAACACTTGATATGGTAAATTATTGTAAATATGATAGTGCATTTACCTTTATTTATTCACCAAGAGTAGGTACACCTGCTGCTAAACTTTATGAAAAAGATAATACAACTTTGGAAGTTAAAGAGAATAGATTATATCAATTAAATAAACTTATAAATGATTATTCATTAAAAAATAATAATAAGCTTGTTAATACTATTCAAAAAGTTTTAGTAGAAGGATTAAGTAATAAAGAAAATGAAGTGTTTGGATATACTGAAACTAATAAATTAGTAAATTTCAAAGGAAAAGAAGATTTAATAGGAAAAATAGTTGATGTAAAAATAATTGATGCCAAAAGTTTTTCTTTGGATGGTGAAATAATTGAATAGTCTTATTTTAGAAAAAGTAGATGAAATAATTAATGATATTATAAATAGCAATGAATATCAAAAGTATTTAAATCTAAAAGATGAATTAGATAAAAACAAAGAAATTAAATCTTTAATTAGTGAAATAAAACTTATTCAAAAAGATCTTGCTCATAATTATCCTAAAGAAATGGAATTAGAAAATAAAATAAAAGAATTAGAAAGTATTCCCTTATATAGAGAATATCAAAATATTTTAAGTGAATTAAATAATACATATAATATAATTGAATCAACGTTAAATAATTACTTTAGTAAACTAATGAATTAGAATATATTTTATACAAAAAATCAAAAAGATAAAAAAAAATAAAAAAAAGTATTGCATTTTTAAAAAAGTTATCATATAATAATATTGTCTTGATAATATAGTATGCAAATAGTTTATTCTACTTATTTTATTTAGATTCTTTATTGAATCTTGTAGTTTTTTAACTACTAACCAGTATTTTAATAATATTTGGTTTATGACTTTATGTCATTTATAGTCTTGTGACTATTGCTACTTATGTAGCTGTACCTATATGGTACTGTAGAATACTATCTTGTAACTAATGGTAAGAAAAGCTATTAAAATAGTTATTATCGCCTCAAGACAAGACAATTGTTTGTGAGAAAGTAAACTCGAATGATAAGTAGTTGTAGTAAATACTGATAATATTTATTTAAAAGTTTACATTAACTGTCGATGTTATTGTTAACTGTTACAACTTTTTCTAAACTCGAAATGGGATTCTTTATCAGAGAATGTCATTTTTTGTTTCTTAAAAAAACTTGAATTAGTTTTTTTTTTATTATATAATATAATTGCTTAGTAAGAATAAAGAAAGAATTGATAATCATTATTTGGACTCTCTGATTATTTGTTCTCTCTTTGTGGGGTAAAGAAAATATTTAAAACTTGTCTACTGCTAAGCCAAATAATTGTTTCGAGAGAAGTAACTCCAAAGATAAGAGTTAGGGTAAATACTGATAATATTTATTTATGTTTACTTAAAACGCAAACGTCTAACTTTTCTAAACTTGAAAAGCTTATTCATTATCAGTGAATATTGCTTTTTTTTTGTTTTAATAGTATAATTTCTTTATTAAGAAGTGGTGGCTGTATGATCATTAATATAAAAAAAGATGTGAAAGATAAAACTAAAAAAGTTAAAAAAAGTTATTCTAAATATAAAAAGAATATTATTTCTTTTTTTAAGGAAAAAGGTAAAAAAGAAAAAATAAAAAGCTTATTTATATCATTTGGGAAATATATTAAAAGGGATGAAGTATTAAAAATATTATTAATGAGTCTTCCTTTTATTATAATGGATATTTTTACTAGAATTTTTGCAAGTAATATTACATATTTTCCTTTATTTAAAATTACACCACGATTATTTTCTTTAGCATATATTATATTATTTATAGGAATTTGTTTAAATATTAAAGAAAAATATACTAAAAAAGTATATAGTATTATCTTTTTTATCTTTTTTATTTTATTTTTAGTACATAATATTTATTATTCTACAATGGGAAATTTTTTTGGTTTTTCATTAATGGCTTTAGCGGGTGAGGGTAGTGATTATTTATTTGATGCTCTTTTAAATTGTAATATTTTAGTATATATTTTTGCATGTTTTTTAATAGTTATTTATGTATTAATAATGAAAAAATATCCAGAAAATACATCTTTTAATAAAAAGAAGATATTTAAAGTAACAGTTATTTTTATCATATTACATATTGTGTCAAAAATATTTTTAGGAAGTGCTAATTTTGAACTTACATGGGATACTTGGCGTAATCCTAAAAATGTTTATAATAATTTTAATGATAGTAATAAATGTATGACTTTAACTGGTCTTTATGAGTATACTTTTAGAGATTTTTATGTAACTTATATTAAAAGGGGAGAAGCAAAAAGTGAGACAGAAAGTAATTTCTTAAATGATGTTTTTAGTAATCAAAATGATAGCTTTAATAAGAATAAATATACAGGAAAATATAAAAATAAAAATGTAATATTTTTACAACTTGAAGGAATTGATAAATGGTTACTTACTAAGGATATTATGCCTAATACTTATAGTCTTTTAAATAATTCTATTAATTTTACCAATCATTATTCATTTTATAATGGAGGAGGAAGTACTTTTAATTCAGAATTTATGGTTAATACCGGTTATACAACACCTTATACTTTTCCTATGAATGCTTATTCATTAAATAAAAATGATTTTCCATATTCACTAGCTAATCTTTTAAAACAAAAAGATTATAGTGTAAAAGCATATCATATGAATTCTAAAGAATACTATTCACGTGGAATTAATTATTCAAATTGGGGATATGATAATTATTTTGGATTACAAGATTTAGGTACATATACTGATACAAAATATCAGTTAGATAGAGAATTAATTCTTAATGAAACTTTTTATAATGAAATGTTTAATAATGATGGAAAATTTATGAATTATATTATTACTTACAGTAATCATTTACCATTTGATTCTAATAGAGGTGTTTGTAATAGATTAATAAAACTTGATTATGAAAATGAATTAGAAAATCTTTCTAGTGATGAGAAAAAGGAATTTATTGGAAATTTAAATTTATCTGAAGAAGATTGTATTAAAAGACAAGCTAAGGAAACTGATTATATGGTAGGATTATTAATTCAAGCTCTTAAAGATAATAATTTGTATAATAATACTATTATCGTAGCATATGCTGATCATTATTTATATACAGTATCTGATTATGAAATATTAAAGAAAAATGGTAAAGATATTGAAACAAATTTAATTAATCATACACCATTCTTTATATGGAGTGCTAAAGGAAAAAAAGAAGAAGTAAAGAAGGTAACGACAAGTATGAATATATTACCAACTGTTCTTAATTTATTGGGAATTAATTATAATGAGAAATGGTATATTGGAGGAGATATTTTTTCTAAAGGTTTTAAACCATTTGTGGTATTTCCTGATTTATCTTGGTATGATGGAACATATTATGTAGAAGATGCTAGTGTAGTTAATAATAAAAAAATATCAGAATCATTATTAGAAGAAAAGAATAATTATGCTGAGTATTTAGTTAAGAAAAATGATTTAGTACTTAAATATAATTATTTTAAGGAAATAAATAATTAATGAAAAAGACTAATTATGTAAATTATTAATATAATTTCAAAAAGGTCTTTTTTTTCTTTATATTTTGGTTTATAATTAATAATAGAGGGTATGAAATGTTAAAAGATAAAAAGAAATATTTAGTTATTTTAGGTGTAGTTATTTTGATATTTTTAACACTTGGTATTACTTATGCTTTTTTTAATTATACAAGAAAAGGTATTGGTAATACTGTTGGTGTAGGAAGAATTTATTTTAATTCTAGTCAAAGTGGAACTTTTAATTTATCCAATATTATTCCTATTTCAAGAAGTGAAGCAATAACTGATAATGTAAATTCAAGTGAAGTTGTTATTACAGTTAATGGTGATACTAATTATTCAGGTGGTATTGAATACTTAGTAACATTAGAAGATGTAAATATATCAGTTAATAATAAAAAAATACCAATAGGATTAATTGTTACACCAGAAAAAACAGGAGAATTAGGAACAAGTGATAATAGTTATTTTACTAATCGTGGTGGAAATACATCCATTTATAAATCATTAATTAGTGATAATGATGTAATTGAAAATGGTAAATATGTATTAGTAGGTTATATAAGACCAGGTGCATCTCAAGTTAATGGAACAATAGGAATAAGAGCTTTTATTGATGATGATAAAATTGCCGTATCTGATACTTATGATGGAACAGAGTCAGAAGCTAAAGGTACAAAAGTTAGTTGGGTAGATGGAAGAACAGTTATAACCACTTCAGAATGGAATAGTTTACGCAATGCTGGTATATCATTTAAAGTAAGAGTAGAAGCTAATGAAGGAATATGGGTGGATCCATATACAACACCAAATTTGATGAACACAATATATTTTAATCGAAATGTCAATATTAAAGAAATAAGATTTATAAAAGAAACTCCTTTAAGAATGCAAAGAAGGTATGAAGCATCAGCAGGTAGTGAAAATAATGGAACAAGGATGGATATAACATATAATGATACAGGTAAAGTACTAGCCTGGATAGAACCAATAAGCATAACTCCAACAGGAACAAATAGTACATTGGATATTAAACCAAGTTTGTTAATTAATGATTCAACTAGTAATAACATACAACAAATAGATAATGAGACAGGATATATAATGTATATAGCAAGTAGTGGAATGACAAAATTAGTAACAGGTGAATACTTATTTTCAGGATTTACAAGCGTAGAAAGAATAGTATTTGAAAATGTTGATACAAGTGATGTTACAAATATGAGTGGTATGTTTTCCGGTTGTTCAAGTCTTACGACAATAGATTTATCAAATGTTAATACAAGTAGTGTTACAAATATGAGAGGTATGTTTACCGGTTGTTCAAGTCTTACAAGTGTTAATTTATCAGGACTAGGAAGTAATTATTTAACAAATATTGGAGGTATGTTTTCAGGATGTAGTAGATTGGAAACTATTATTATGAGAAACTTTAATTTTGGAAGTTCATCTCTTGGTATCAATGGTAACAATAATTATGGTCCATTTTATAATTTAGCTAGTGTTACAACAATAGATTTATCAAATGCTAATACAAGTAGTGTTACAAATATGAGTGGTATGTTTGGCGGTTGTTCAAGTCTTACGAATATAAATCTATCAGGAATGAATACAAGTAGTGTTACAAATATGAATAATATGTTTGGCGGTTGTTCAAGTCTTACAAGTGTTGATTTATCAGGACTAGGAAGTAATAATTTAACAAATATTGGAGGTATGTTTTCAGGATGTAGTAGATTGGGAACTATTATTATGAGAAACTTTAATTTTGGAAGTTCATCTCTTGATGGCAGTGCTTATAGTCCATTTTATAATTTAGCTAGTGTTACAACAATAGATTTATCAAATGCTAATGCAAGTAGTGTTACAAATATGGATAGTATGTTTTCCGGTTGTTCAAGTCTTACGAATATAAATCTATCAGGAATGAATGCAAGTAGTGTTACAGATATGGGTAGCATGTTTTCCGGTTGTTCAAGTCTTACGAATATAAATCTATCAGGAATGAATACAAGTAGTGTTACAGATATGGATGGCATGTTTTCCGATTGTTCAAGCCTTACAAGTGTTAATTTATCA
>JAEEGL015476812.1_pt1 | contig 12936 bp, 8 predicted proteins | sample 9134231 | NCBI WGS metagenome assembly JAEEGL01 (sample SAMN16246548, study PRJNA631951) | gut metagenome | biome: gut microbiome; feature: rumen; material: fiber-attached | host: Bos | place: Iran: Karaj | collected 2018-10 | reverse complement strand
TGTGGCTCCGTTCTCAACAGCCCATTCCTTCATGGCAACTGCGACCGCATTTGCAACATCGAGCTCTAAGTGAGTATTATTGTCGATCGTCTTCCTCAGTGCCTTGTACATGTCCTTCGGAAGTTTGTCTCTCATGATCTTGTCAGAGAAAACATTACTTCCGAACAGTTCCGGGATGTTTTTTTCCATTGCTTCGTCCTCCTCATGTTTTTGTAAATATGAAAAGCGCATCCACCTGTAAAAGGTGATGCGCCTTTGCATCATAAGCAAAAAGGAAAAGGCACCTTGGTCAAAACCAAAGCGCCTTTGCTATCTACGTTTTCAAACTATAAACTTGTTTTTGACATTTGTCAATACACTTTTTAAAAAATTGTTGAAACTTTTATCGTCTGCTCCTCAAGAACATCCAGCAAAACCCTTACGGTATCAAGCGATGTAAAGATCGTGACATTGTTTTCTATGGCACATCGTCTTATCGCTGCGCCGTCTACATAATGGACTCCCGAGAGCACTGCACGACTGTTGATGACATATGCAACATTACCCGACTTTATGGCATCAAGGATCTCCTCGCTGCCTTCGGAAAGTTTCTTCCTGATTCGTGTCTTCACACCGTAATTGATCAGGTACTCTCCTGTAAGGCTTGTTGCCTCGATATTAAATCCCATATCGTAAAAACGCTTTATAAGAGGCATACCCTCCAGCTTGTCCTCGTCGGCGAGAGAGACTATGACCGTTCCGTAATTCTTGAGCTTAATACCCGACGCGACAAGCGCCTTATACATTGCACGGTGAAGCTTATCATCATATCCTATGGCTTCACCTGTTGATTTCATCTCGGGCGACAGATAGGAATCCATACCCTTGAGCTTTGCGAACGAGAATGCCGGAACTTTGACACACCAACGTTTGCGCTCTTCGGGATAAATCGTGAATATGCCCTGCTCACGAAGAGATATCCCGAGTATGCATTTCGTTGCTATATCGGCAAGCGAATACCCTGTCGCCTTGGACAGGAACGGTACTGTTCTCGAAGATCTCGGATTGACCTCGATTATATAAACCTTATCATCGTCATCCACTATAAACTGTATGTTAAACAGGCCTACTATTCCGATCCCGACACCGAGTTTTTTCGTGTACTCCAGTATCGTACCCTTAACGTGATCGAACAGCGAAAAAGGCGGATAAACGCTTATGGAATCGCCGGAATGAACTCCGGTACGCTCCACGAGTTCCATTATTCCCGGAACAAAGACATTCACACCGTCGCAGACGGCATCGACCTCAACTTCCCTGCCCTTTATGTACTTATCCACGAGCACAGGCTTGTCCACATCTATCTCGACGGCCGTCTTCAGATAATGTCTCATCTCCTCTTCTTTTGACACGATCTGCATCGCCCTGCCGCCGAGAACGAAACTCGGGCGCACGAGTACCGGATATCCTATGTCTTTTGCCGCGGCAACACCGTCTTCCACATTGGTAACTGCCATTCCGCGAGGCTGCGGTATCTGAAGGTTCAGAAGTACATGCTCAAACGCATCCCTGTTTTCCGCCCTCTCGATCGCCTCGCAATCCGTTCCTATGATACGTACATTGTACTCAAGAAGCGGCTCTGCGAGGTTTATTGCAGTCTGACCGCCGAGTATCGCGATGACACCTTCAGGCTGTTCCATCTCTATGATATTGACAACATCCTCAACACACAACGGCTCAAAATACAGTTTGTCGCTTGTTGTGTAATCCGTCGATACAGTCTCGGGATTGTTGTTTATGATTATAGCCTCATATCCGAGTTCCTTGATCGTCTTGATGGCGTGAACGGTCGAATAGTCAAACTCCACGCCCTGACCGATCCTTATAGGACCTGATCCGAGTACTATGATCTTTTTGTTGTCAGATATGACCGATTCGTTCTCAGATTCATATGTCGAATAAAAATACGGAACATAGGATTTAAACTCCGAAGCGCACGTATCGATCATCTTATATGCCGGCATTATTCCGCTCTTTTTCCTGATATCGAATACCTCATGGGCATCCATGTTCCAGAGGACGCCTATCTGCTTATCCGAAAAACCGATGCGCTTTGCTTCGAAGAGTATCGTTGTATCTTCGCGGTTTTCCGACAGACGCTTTTCCATGTCGACTATGTTTTTAAACTTGTTGATAAAGAATGTGTCTATTCCCGACAGTTTTGAAATCCTGTCAACATCCTCGCCGAGGCGCAGTAACTGTGCTATCGCATAGATCCTGTCATCCGTTCCGATCGTTATGTATTTTTCAAGTTCTTCAACAGTGCTTTTGTCAAACTTGTCGATATGAAGATGGAACGCACCGGCCTCAAGGCTTCGTACTGCCTTCAGTATGCTCTCCTCAACGGTACGGCCTACACTCATTACCTCGCCCGTGGCTTTCATCTGCGTTCCGAGACTGTTGTTCGCATCTGAGAATTTGTCAAACGGGAATCTGGGCATCTTCGTTACGACATAGTCCATCGACGGTTCAAAGGCCGCAACGGTGTTTGCAAGTTCTATCTCCTCAAGATGCATGCCGACCGAGATTTTGGCCGAAACCCTTGCTATCGGATAACCGCTTGCCTTTGATGCCAACGCAGAGGAACGCGATACCCTCGGATTGACTTCGATAAGATAATAATCGAATGACTTCGGATCGAGCGCAAACTGCACGTTACATCCGCCTTCCACTTTCAAGGCACGGATTATCTTCAGAGCGGAGCTTCTCAGCATCTGGTACTCTTTGTTTGCAAGCGTCTGCGACGGACACACGACTATAGAGTCACCCGTATGGATACCGACCGGATCGATGTTCTCCATGTTACAGACCGTTATGGCTGTATCATTCGCATCCCTTATTACTTCGTATTCGATCTCCTTATATCCCTTGACGCTCTTTTCGACAAGTACCTGATGGACAGGCGAAAGCGCAAGTGCATTTTTCATTATCTCGCGGCATTCATCTTCGTTGTCGGCAAATCCGCCACCTGTGCCTCCAAGCGTGAACGCGGGACGAAGCACGACGGGATACCCGATCTTTTGTGCAGCTTCGAGTCCTTCTTCCATGGTCTGTGCGATCATTGAAGGAAGTATCGGCTCACCTATCCGCTCGCACAGTTCCTTGAACTGCTCACGGTCCTCAGCCATCTCTATACTTTCTGTCCTGGTCCCCAGGAGCTTCACATCACATTCGTCCAGGACCCCTTTTTTCTCAAGTGCGACTGCAAGATTGAGTCCCGTCTGACCCCCGATGCCCGGGAGGATGGCATCGGGGCGTTCCATACGGATTATCTTTGCTATGAACTCAAGGGTAAGCGGCTCCATATAGACCTTGTCCGCTATGACCTCATCCGTCATTATCGTAGCCGGGTTCGAATTACACAGTACAACCTCGTATCCTTCTTCACGAAGCGCAAGACAGGCCTGAGTTCCCGCGTAATCAAATTCCGCAGCCTGTCCGATAACGATCGGACCCGAACCGATCACAAGGATCTTTTTTATATCGTTCCTTTTAGGCATGATCCGACCTCCTTATATTCTCCATAAATCTGTCAAACAGATACTCGCTGTCACACGGCCCCGGCGCGCTTTCGGGATGATACTGTACCGAAAAAAGCATATCCTCTTCGCATTCGACTCCTTCAACAGTGTCGTCTAGCAGATTGATATGCGTGATCTTAAGTCCGGTTCCCTCAATGCTTTCAGGTACGACCGCATAAGAATGGTTCTGCGATGTTATCTCTATCTTTCCGGTTTTGATATTCCTGACCGGATGATTTCCTCCACGATGCCCGAATTTGAGTTTATATGTATCCGCACCGTATGCGAGGCTTATCATCTGATGTCCCAGACATATCCCGAATATCGGGAGTCTCCCCTTGAGCTGTTTTATCGTCTCTATTGTCGGTACACAGCATTGCGGATCTCCGGGGCCGTTCGAAATGAATATGCCGCACGGATCATATTTCATGATATCCTCGGCTGATGTGTCCCACGGCACAACAACAAGCGGAAGATTTCGCTTGGTAAGCATGCGAAGTATGTTCTTCTTGATGCCGCAATCTATCACAACAACAGGCCTGTCACCTTTTTTTGCTCCGGGGGCCTCTATCGAAAAAACATTTCTCGTGCTGGCTCTTGCCACCTGATCGGTTGCCGGTACCCATTCGCGAAGTGATCCGACAGCTTTTTCGGTATCACTTTGAGCCGAAGTGATCAATGCCTTACAGCTGCCCTTGTCACGTATATGCCTTGTTATCTGTCTCGTGTCAACACCTGCAAGGCCCGCGATATCGTATTTTTTCATGATCTCATCGATCGTTCCGGCACACCTGAAGTTGGACGGTCTGTCGCAGTATTCTCGCACGATCATTCCCGAAAGGCGCGGCTCATCGGATTCAAAATCATCGTCACAAATACCGTAGTTTCCAATGAGCGGATATGTCATCACAACTGCCTGATCCGTATACGACAGATCGGAGAGTATCTCCTGATATCCGACCATCGATGTGTTGAAAACAAGTTCCACGAACTTGTCCTGTGTACTCCCGAAGCCGTATCCTTCATATACGCTCCCGTCTTCGAGTACGAGTTTTCTGTTTGCTCTTTGTCCCATATTCTTATCCCTCTGTTACTCTTTTACCGGATATATCCCGTCAAAGCATGCCCTGCAAAGCGGCAGCCCCTTTGTCATACCGTCAAGATCTTCTATGCACAGATACTCCAGTGAATCCGCTCCTATGCTTATCCTTATCTCTTCCTTCGTATGATCGTTTGCGATCAGTTGGGAATTGTCCGGAACATCCGTCCCGTAGAAGCACGGATACAGAAAAGGCGGGGATGAAATGCGAACATGAACCTCGCGTGCCCCGAACCTTCTCATTTCCTTTATTATGTTTTCAAGTGTTGTGCCTCTTACTATCGAGTCATCGATAAGGACTATCCTTTTGTCCTTTACTACATCTTCTATCACGCGCAGTTTGATAGCGACCGCGCTCGTGCGCTCTTCCTGTGTCGGCTTGATGAATGTCCTTCCGACATAACTGTTCTTCGCAAACGCAAGCGAGAAAGGAATCCCTGATTCCTGCGCGTAGCCTGCGGCAGCGGTCAGTCCCGAATCAGGCACACCCGTAACGACATCTGCCTGTACCGGGAACCGTCTGGCAAGGGCCTTCCCGCCTTCGATACGTGCACCGTAGACACTTATCCCATCTATCTTTGAATCCAGCCTTGCAAAGTATATGTATTCGAATATGCAGTGGGCCTTCCTGTCCGAATTCATGATCCGTTTTGATGTCACGCCTTCCGGAGTTATCATTACCATCTCTCCCGGCGCAACATCCCTGACATAGTCAGCTCCTATCGCCCTAAGCGCACTGCTCTCCGATGCACATACATGCATGTTGTCCACTTTTCCGAGGCACAAAGGTTTCAGTCCCCACGGATCCCTTATGCATATCAGTTTTCGAGGGCTTAATATAAGAAGTGCGAATCCGCCTTTTAGTATCTTTGCAACATTCTCGGCGGCCTCCTCTATCGAATCGGTATGCATTCTTTCTTCGGCTATCCTGTATGCTATGACTTCCGAATCGGCCGTTCCGGTAAAGACCGCACCCTCTTTTACCAATTGTTCCCTAATGCTGTCTATGTTGATGATGTTACCGTTATGGGCAAGTGCAATTGTACCCTTTGCGTAATTAATGAAAACAGGCTGCGCATTTTCTTTTGTGCTGCCGCCTGCTGTAGAATATCTTACATGACCGATGCCTATGTTCCCGACAAGTCTGTCGAGCTCATCACGGCTGAACACTTCGTTTACAAGCCCCATATCCTTATGGGAACAGATATTCCCGATCGGGCCGCATGTATCGCAGACCGCCATGCCTGCGCTTTCCTGTCCCCTGTGCTGAAGGGCCGTCAGTCCGTAATATATGAACTGTGATGCTTTTATATTGTCGCGGCTGTATACTCCGAATACGCCGCATTCCTCATGAATTCCCGTATCCATATCTGTTCGCAAAACATCATTGTATATGTATATAAAAATAGAGACGCCTCGGGTATCCCGAAGCGCCTTTGCTCCATCGGTAAGTTTATAACACCCAAAGGATGTTGTCAATCTTTCCCGAACTTAAACCCGGAAAAATCAAATGTAGCCAGATAATCCGCCGGGGTCTCCGCGCGCCTTATCATATCAAAGCTCTTATCGGGATGAACAAGTACCTCGGCACTTCGAAGTTTTCCATTATAATTGTATCCCATCGCAAAACCATGAGCACCCGCATCGTGGATGAAAAGATAATCACCCTTTTCGATCTTCGGAAGCTGCCTGTCAATGGCAAACTTATCGTTGTTCTCACACAGTCCGCCTACAACATCATACGTTTCGGTACACGGGCTGTCTTCCTTACCGAGTACCGTGATATGATGGTAGCTTCCGTACATTGCGGGTCTCATAAGATTAACGGCACATGCGTCAACTCCGATATATTCCTTGTATATGTGCTTCTCGTGTATCGCTTTTGTAACAAGTGCACCATATGGGCCCATCACGTATCTGCCCATCTCGGTATAGATGGCAACATCATCCATTCCTCTCGGAACAAATATCTTCTCGTATACTTTTCTCACACCTTCGCCTATAACGAAGATATCGTTTTCATCCTGGTCCGGTGTGTAGGGTATCCCGACACCTCCGGACAGGTTGACGAATGCAATATGCGCGCCCGTTTTATCATGGATATCGGCTGCAAGTTCAAACAGCTGCGATGCGAGCATCGGATAGTAATCATTTGTTACCGTATTGCTGACAAGGAAGGAGTGTATTCCGAAATGCTTTACTCCTCTTCCCATCATTATCTTAACGGCTTCATAGATCTGCTCTGTCGTCATACCGTACTTTGCGTCCTGAGGATTGTCCATGATACCGTTACTTACGGTAAACACTCCGCCCGGATTAAAGCGCAGGCTCATCGTCTCGTTAAGACCGCACAGTTTGTCGAAATAATCAATGTGGGTAAAATCATCAAGGTTGATGATCGCACCGAGTTCCTTGGCCAGAACATAATCCTCTTCCGGTGTTTCGTTAGACGAAAACATTATATCGTCACCGGAAAATCCGGCAGCTTTTGAGAGCATAAGCTCGGTAAGGCTTGAACAGTCAACTCCGAGTCCGTGTTCTTTCATGAGTTTTAAGATGAAAGGATTTGGGGTTGCCTTGACCGCAAAATACTCCTTGAACCCTTTGTTCCATGCAAAAGCTGCATTGATGTTCTCAATGTTTCTGATGATCCCCGCCTCGTCATAGACATAAAACGGTGTCGGGATCTTTGCATCTATCGACTTAGCAGTCTCCAGATCGATAAAAGGTGTTTTTTTCATATTCTACTCCTCAACAAAACCTTCCACGCCCCTCTTCGAACCGTCACTCGTTAAGCTCTCACTCTTATCGTCGGTCTGGGCGATTATATACTGTCCCTTGACTCCTGAATCTTCGTTACTTGATTTCTGGGCTATCCCGTCCTTGGCGGTATACTTGAACGTCCTCTTTTCACCCCCGCGCTTTGTACCGGTAAGTGTCATTGTACCGTCTTCAAGTCCGTCCTTGTAGTTCCCGGATATCTCCTTGGTCGCAAAATCCGTCGCGGAAATCCTGTCCTTGAAATAGCTCGACTTGGCTACACCTTCGCCGTTCGGCTTGTCATCATCCCACTGGCCGTCATATATGAAAGAGCCTATGGATGACGTCTCAGAATAGACCGCACGCATCATAACACCGTGTCCCTCACGTTCATTCTCGTGGAACTGCCCGTAATAGTAATATCCGTTCTCATACAATGCTATGCCATAGCCTTCGCGTCGTCCTTCGGTATCGTAATCACCGCAGTAGTATGAATTGTCACCGATAACCTCCTCCGCGAACGCCACATATTCTTCTTCACGCATCTTGTCCTTGAGCGCGTCGTAATCTTTTGCCTCAAACAGTTCCTTGAGAGGTTCAAGCTTTGCTGTCCTTGCTTCCTCTTCGGCTCGTTTTGCCTCTTCCTCGGCAATCCTTGCTTCTTCTTCAGCCTGTATCCTCGCACGCTCTTCCTCGATAGCAAAGACCTTCGCGTTCATCGATTCATCGCCGGTATCATCAAAGCCTTTATGAAGTACTTCGAGCATCGTATCCTCATCGCCACGGCTCTCATAAATGTTTGCTATGGACCAGTATGCGGTCTTGTTGTCAGGATTGACCGCAAGCGCATTCTGGTAGCACAAAAGAGCCTCGTCCGACTCACCGTAACTTTCAGCCATGGACATGTATGCCTTTACTATGGCAGACTGAAGTTTTTCATTTCCCGCCTCATGCTCCAGAGCCCTTTCATAGCACTCTATCGCTTCTGCATAACACGCATTGTCCATGTATGCGTTTCCCTTATTCACAAGATCTGCAACCTCATTTGCTACGGACTTGTAACTCGCATAATAATACGATCCGAACAAAAGTGTTGCGACAAGCACGGCACCCACAAAGATCTTCAGGGCCAGCGCCTCTTTCTTAGTCATGTTACTTCCTCTTGATATTTTCTATCTGCCAATCTATCGGTGTCTCACCGTTTGCGGTAAGAAATTCGTTAGCCTTGGAAAAGTGCCTGCATCCGAAAAAACCCCTGTACGCACTGAGCGGACTCGGATGCGGAGCCTTAAGCACAAGATGCTTTGGATTGTTGAGCATATATGCTTTTCGCTGAGCGGGAGACCCCCACAACATGAACACTATCGGTCTGTCCTGCCTGTTGAGTGCCGATATAGTAGCATCGGTGAACTCTTCCCATCCCTTCCCGCGATGAGAATTGGCCTGATGCGCACGAACGGTAAGAACCGTGTTGAGCAACATTATGCCCTGATCGGCCCATTTAACAAGATACCCGTTATCAGGTATATAACATCCCAAATCGTCATGAAGTTCCTTGTAAATGTTTACAAGGCTCGGCGGGATCTCTATCCCCGGATTGACGGAAAAGCAGAGTCCGTGTGCCTGATTAGGCTCATGATACGGATCCTGGCCGAGAATGAGCACCTTAACTTTTGAAAGCGGTGTTCTGTCATATGCGGCAAAAACGTCTTTCTTGTCAGGATAGATCATATGTGTCCTGTACTCTTCATTGACAAACTTGTAAAGTCGCGCGTAATAAGGTTTTTTGAATTCGGCAGACAACGGTTCCAGCCAGTCGTTATCTATCACTTTATACTCTCCTTACCGGTATTCCGTTGTCGTTAAGATAATCCTTGAGATCGCTTATCTTAAGTTCATTGTAATGAAACAGCGAGGCCGCCAGTGCCGCGTCGGCAGCACCTTCAGTCAGAACATCTTTAAAATGCTCTTTACTGCCTGCTCCGCCGCTGGCGATCACCGGTATACTCACATTTTCTGATACGGTTTTCGTAAGTTCCAGATCAAAACCGGCCTTTGTCCCGTCAGCATCCATACTCGTCAGAAGTATCTCGCCCGCGCCCAGACTTTCCGCCTTAATAGCCCATTCCACGGCGTCGATACCCATATCAACTCTTCCACCGTTTTTGTATATGTTCCAGCCACCGTCATCCCGCCTTTTTGCATCGATCGCAACAACGACACACTGGCTTCCGAACTTATCCGCAGCATCCGATATAAGATCAGGATTCATGATGGCCGCTGAATTAACGGATATCTTATCGGCTCCTTCGCGTAGTAGACGTCTGAAATCATCGACCGTTCTGATCCCTCCGCCGACAGTGAACGGAATAAATATGGTCTCGGCGACTTTACGTACCATATTAACGACAGTCTCACGGTTATCGGATGAAGCCGTTATGTCAAGGAACACAAGTTCATCCGCACCCGCTTTATCGTATGCGGCCGCTATATCCACGGGATCACCCGCATCTTTCAGATTGACGAAATTTACGCCTTTGACCACACGTCCGCCCGTCACGTCAAGGCAAGGTATTATTCTCTTGGTATACATATCACCGACTGTTACAGACTGATAAAATTCTCCAGTATCTTAAGACCTGTGCTGCCGCTTTTTTCGGGATGGAACTGACACGCAAATATGTTGTCCGATTCAACGGATGCATCGATCAAAGCGTTGTAACTGCATGTTGCTGTAACCGTCCTGCGATCCGCTGCTTCAAGATAATATGAATGGACGAAATATACAAATGAACCCTCGCGTATCCCGTTAAACAGTTTTCCGGCATTCGGAAACTCGAGGGAATTCCAACCCATATGCGGGATCTTTTTATACTCACCCTTAGGGATCTTTTTTATCATCCCTTTGAGTGCACCTATCCCTTCGATACCGGGAGATTCTTCACTTGCTTCATATAAAAGCTGAAGTCCGAGACATATCCCGAAGAAAGGCTTACCCTTTGCGATCTCATCCTTTATAACGGGAATAAGTTCATAACCCGTGAGCTTATTCATCGCATCACCGAATGCACCGACACCCGGCAGTATTATCTTATCCGCTCCGGCAAGGACAGCGGCATCTCTCGTGATAACAGGTTCCTCTCCCAATGCCTTAAGAGCCTTTACGACGCTTAGCATATTGCCTGCATCATAATCGATTATCGCTATCACAGATCATTCTCCTCTGCATTTAGTACCGGATCATTGTCCTGTTCGATCTCAAACGTGAATTGCTCAAGATCATCGGTGGAGACCGATGAAGTGTCGACAAGCGCTCCGTAAAGAGCACGCGTATACTCGGGTGTCCCCTCAAGTTCGATCCACGAACGTGCTTTGTCAACACTTACTCCGAACGTATTGTAAAGCTCATCATATATGAGTCTGGCCTGCTGTGAATACTTATCTATTATCCCCTGACTCGCAGCCTCTTCGGCATACTTGTCCGTCATCTGAACGCCCTGTACGAGAGCATTGAGAGCTTCCATACGAAGACCCATCTTCATATAATTCTGATATGAATCATAAGGTCTCTTTATACGAAGAAGCGTGATCGTCCGGTCATAAAGGATCTGATCATCCGAAGTCAGTTTGTGCCCACGCATATATTCGTATGTCTTCTGATACTCTCCGGTGGAGTAGAACTTCTTGGCTTTCTTGATGTCCTGTGAATACGGGAGCAGGAATGCAAGGAAAGTTATCACGATCCCGATCGTTATGCAGAAAAGTGCGATTGCCACAACCTTCTTGCGGGGAAGCCTCTTTCCGGGGATCTCCGGAACTTCCTCTTTCTTTTTCTTTTCTTTTTTCTCTTTTTTCTTTTTCTTCTTGCTGTCTTCGGCGCCTTCTTCTCCCTCTTCTCCTTCGGAGTCTTCGCCGCCCTTCTTTGCTTTCTTGTCCTTCTTGTCTTTCTTCTTCTTTTCTTTTTTCTTCTTGCCCTTCTTGTCGCCGGCTTCTTCCTCTGCAAGCTCTGCGAGGATCTCCTCGTTCTCGGCGGCGCCCTCCGCGGCAATATCAACCGCGCTTTGTTCTATGCCGGAAACATCATCCGTATCTTCACCGACTTCTTCAAACAATTTTGCAAACAACGCGGCGAAAAATCCGGGCTTCTTCTCAGCCGGCTGTTCATCGGGAATCTCTAAAAGATCGGGATCAATGAGCATCTCCTCATCTCCGCCGATTATCTCTATATCTCCCTCGCCCTTTTTCTTCTTGCCGAACAGTGAAAATTTCTTTTTCTTCTTGCGGCCTTTGGGAGCTTCTTCTTCATCTATCAGATTGTCGATATCAAATAACTGCTCTTCGGAATCTGATGCAAACAATGCTTCCGCGGTTTCCGTATTCGGATCGACAAGTTCGGAATTCTCATCTTTGTTAAGAAGGCTTCCTATATCGGACAGATCACCCGATCCGTCATCAAGGGATCCGAGCAGATCGTTAAGGTCGGAATCCTCCGTTACATTTCCGCCTTCGACAGGTGAATCAAGGTTATTCGTAACATCATCAAGCATAGCGGAAAGATCTGTGTCGAACATATCAATCCCGTCGATACCAAGGTCTGTCGAATCTGCGGAACCTTCCGACGCATCTTCCGCTGTTTCGCCGCCCTCTTCCGCTGATTCTTCGGTTTCGCCTTCTTCAGCGCCATCATCACTTGTCTCGCCTGAAAGTTCTCCGAGTGTCGACAGAAGATCGGAAATCTCCTGGTCAGGCATCAGCGGAGCGTCCTCAGGCTCACCGAGGGATACATCAAGTGCTTCAAGGGAATCGCTCTCCGCAAACGGATCATCAATGATCGATCCTTCATCCGCTGAGGCTCCTTCTTCTTCCACGGGGCCTTCCTCTGCTACAGGTTCTTCCCCTGTTGAACTCTCTTCCTCTGCTGCAGGCTCCTCAACCACGGTCTCCTCTGATACATGTTCCTCTGCCGCTGCCGTATCATCGGCATTCGCACTTGCAAACAATGCCGCTATCATATCCGGATCCATTGCCTTGTTGGCATCATTCGGATCAAGATCGTCTATTGATAATCCCGGCGCGGCAGGTTCTTCCGCAACGGGTTCCTCTGCAATGGGTTCTTCCGTAACTACAGCTGCCTCCTCTGCGACTACGGGCTCTTCCTCTGTTCCGGGCTCCTCAGTCACAGTCTCCTCAATTACCGGTTCCTCAGCCGCTGTCGTATCGTCGGAGTTAGCACTTGCAAAAAGAGCCGCTATCATATCCGGATCCATTGCCTTGTTTGCGTCGTTCGGATCGAGATCATCTAAAGATAATCCCGGTGCGGCAGGTTCTTCTGTGGTAGCGGGTTCTTCAGCGATAACGGGCTCCTGCGCGATAACAGGCTCCTGCGCGGTAACGGATTCTTCCGCGATGACAGGCTCTTCTGTAATAACGGGCTCCTGCGCAACAACGGGTTCGTCTGCGATCACACCTTCCTGTGTGATAACAGGTTCTTCCATGACAGGGGGTTCGATTTCAGGT
>JAEEGL014703988.1_pt1 | contig 12936 bp, 14 predicted proteins | sample 9134231 | NCBI WGS metagenome assembly JAEEGL01 (sample SAMN16246548, study PRJNA631951) | gut metagenome | biome: gut microbiome; feature: rumen; material: fiber-attached | host: Bos | place: Iran: Karaj | collected 2018-10 | reverse complement strand
TCCCCTGTTCGCGCGCCCAGCCGACGGCCACGCCCGCGTAGACGTTGGCGTCCGGCGCGACGGGCGCGTCGGGCTGGCCCTCGACGCGCCAGAGCATCGTGATGAGCTGTTCCTGCAGCACGGTGTCGTTGGGGGCAAAGCGCCCCGGCTCGAGGCCGTTGACGACGCCGCTCTGCTCAGCCCAGAGGATCGCCGCGGCGTACCATTCGTTGGGATCGGTGTCGCTGAAGCTGTCGCGCCCCTCGACGGGCGGCTGTCCGGCCAGACGGTAGAGCACCGTCGCCATCTGCGCGCGCGTGAAAGCCGCGTCGGGCGAGAACTGCCCCTCGCCGGTGCCGTTCATCAGCCCTTGATCGGTGACAAAGGCGACGTAATCGGCGTACCAGGCCGTCGCGGAGACGTCGGCGTAGAGGCTTTCTCTCGTATCCTCCGCCCTGGCGCCGGACGACTTTTCCTGCGTCTGCACGGAATCCTTGACCGTCTCGCCGACATTCGGCTCGGGCGTCCGGCCGTGGCCCCCCATGCTGCAGGCGCACAGCAGCGTGAGCAGCAGCGCCGTCAGCACGAGTATATATCGTTTCATGCAAGCATGCCTCCAGATGCGATGATTAATATAGTATAGCACAATTCGACACGATGCGCAAGATTTGCCTGCATTTCGGGCTGCGATCTTTGGCGCGCATACGATGAAAACGCCCCTCTGATAATCAGAGGGGCGTGCCGAAGCTGTTTTTCAGCGGCGGCGCGGGACGGGGGCCGCCAGCCGGAACAGGCCGTGGCGGCTGCAGTAGGCGTACAGCGTCTTGACGCGGTTGATCTTGAACCGCGCTTCGGCCGCGCCCTCGGGGTAGAGCTTGACGAGCTGCACGCCGTTGTCCGACACCGCGGCCAGGAAGGAGATCGCGTGCTCCCTGGTCATCGGATGGTCGAGCGTGACGTAATACTCGTCCTCGACGCGCTCAACGCGGACCTCGTGCTCCGCGTCCGCCTCCTCCGGCTCGAGCCGCGGCAGCGTGATGCCGCAGCAGCTCACCACGGCCTCGCCGACCGCGGTGATCACATTACCGCAGATCGGGCAGACGTAAAAGCCGATCCTGAGCATATTGGCCGAGCGGTTGCCGTTGCGGATATCCGCGCCGGACAGCAGCTCGAGCACCGAGATTCCCAGCGCCGCGGCCAGCGGCTCGAGCAGACTGACGTCGGGGTAGCCCCGGCCCGTCTCCCATTTGCTGACGGCCTTGCCGCTGACGAAGATCTTTTCCGCCAGCTCCTCCTGCGTCATGTTCTTTTTTTCGCGCAGCCGTCTGATCGCGGCCCCGGTCACGTATCTGTCCATCGTGATCGCCTCCTTACGACCTCAGTGTACCACACGGATCGGCCGAAAGCACCCTACGCATCGTAGACACGCGTCTCAGTCTGGCGCCTTCTGACATGCGGGGCACCAGGTGGCCGTGCGGCCGCAGACCGTCGCACGGACGAGCGCCGCGCCGCAGCGGGGGCACTTCTCTCCCGCGTGGCCATAGACCTTGAGGTACGGCGTGTTGCGGTATTCCCTGCCCTGCCCAGCGAGGTATTCCTCCGGCGTGATGCGGCTGGCCTCGATCTCGAAGCGGATCAGGCGCGGGATCGTCTGCGCCAGCGCGCGCCACTCCGCCTCCGTCAGCGTCTCGCACGGCCGCAGCGGGCAGATGCGCGCTTCGAACAATATCTCGTCTGAGTAGATGTTGCCGATGCCGGCGATCACCGTCTGGTCGTGCAGCATCTCCTTGATCGGCCTGCGGCATTGGGCGAGCCTGTCTTTCAGATACTCGGCCGTCAGCCGCTCATCGGTCGGCTCGGGGCCGAGCGCGTCGAAGCCGGTGATCGCCGTCGGCTCGCCCCGCGCGATGTACCAGAAGCGGCCGAAGCGCCGCGGATCGATGTAGCGCAGCTCGTTCCCGTCCGACAGGCGCAGGATGAGGTGGGTGTGCTTTTCTCCGGGCCATGACGGCGGCGCGGCGAGCAGGCGGCCCGTCATGCGCAGGTGCAGGAACAGGCGGTCGCCGCCGTCGAGCAGAAACGACAGCAGCTTGCCGCGGCGATCCATCCCCGCGATCGCGCGGCCCGTGAGGCGCGTGCGGAACGTCTCCGGATCCGGGTATGCGACGACGCGTTCGTTGAGCACCTTCACCTCTTCGACGATCCTGCCGCGGACCTGCGGCTCGATGACGCTGCGGACGGTCTCGACCTCGGGCAGCTCCGGCATACCGATCATCCTCTCCTTTTCGTTTGATCATATTATACAATAAGCGCCGGACGGCTGCAACGAGCCGTTGAAAAACGCACACGATCCCGCTATAATAGTTTCGGAAAGGAAGTGCGGAGACATGAAAAAAGTGTTCAGGGCGCTGCTCGCCCTGCTGTGCGCCGCGGCCGTGCTGGCGGCCGTCTTTGTGGGCACGCTGACGGCGCTGGAATACCGCCCGGCCGACGCGGAGGAGCTGGAGATTGGCGGCGCGGCGGTCCGCACGCTGTGCGCGGGTGAGAATGTTCGTGTGCTGAGCTGGAACGTCGGCTACGGCGCGCTGGGCGACAATGCCGACTTTTTCATGGACGGCGGTACGATGGTCACGACAGCCGACGAAGCGCGGGTGCTGGATAACGTCGGCGCGATGATCGACGCGATCGCGCAGCTCGACCCCGATATCGTGCTGCTGCAGGAGACGGACCGCAGCAGCTCGCGGTCGCACCGCATCGACGAAACGGAGCTCTTTGCCGCATCGCGCGGCGATACGGTCCATACGTTCGCCAACAACTTCAAGGCCGCGTTCGTCCCCTATCCGCTGCCGCCCATCGGCAAGGTCGACAGCGGCCTGCTGACGCTCTCCGCCTATCCGATCCGCGAGGCGACGCGCGTGTCGCTCCCGTGCCCGTTCTCCTGGCCGGTGCGCACGGTCAACCTCAAGCGCTGTCTGTCGGTGAGCCGCATCCCCGTCGAGGACAGCGGCAGCGAGCTGGTGCTCGTCAACCTGCACCTTGAGGCCTACGACGACGGCGCGGGCAAGGCCGCGCAGCTCCGCATGCTGAACGAGGTGCTGACGCGCGAGGTCGAGGCGGGGAACTACGTCGTCGCCGGCGGCGACTTCAACCATACGCGCGCGGACGTCATCGAGCGCTGGCCGCTGCAGGAGGGCGTGTGGGCGCCCGGCGTCATAAGCGACGACGAGCTGTCGGACGGCCTGCTGATGCTGATGGACGCGGCCGTGCCGACCTGCCGTTCGCTCGACCGGCCCTATGAGGGGATCAACGAGGGCGAGGGCCACGATTACGTCGGCGACGGCTTTCAGTATTACGTGATCGACGGCTTCATCGTCTCCTCGAACGTCGAGGTGCGCACGCTCAGGACCGTCGACCTCTCGTTCGCGGCGACGGACCACAACCCCGTGCTGCTGGAGCTCGTTTTGAAGTGATCGATGCATGACAAAAGCCTGCGCGCAAACGATGCGCGCAGGCTCTTTTTTTATTCTCTCAATCGGGGCGCGTCAGCTCTGTCAGCGCGGCGACGGCAGCGTCGATCTCCTCCTCCGTCGTGAACCAGGAAAAGCTGAAGCGCACGGCCCCCTGCCCCTCGGTGCCGAGGGCGCGGTGCAGCCGCGGGGCGCAGTGCGCGCCGGGACGCGTGGCGATGCCATAGTCCTGCCACAGTGCGTCGGCCACCGCGTCGGAGGGATACGCGCGAATGTTGAGCGCCACGACGCCGGTATGCGGGCTGTCGAAATCGCCGTACACGCGCACGCCCGGCAGGCGCCGCACGCCGTCCAGGAAGCGGGCGGTGAGCGCGGCCTCCTTCCGCATGACAGTCTCGACGCCGATCTCCTGCAGAAAGTCGACGGCGGCCGACAGCCCGGCGATCCCGTGGCCATTGAGCGTGCCGGCCTCGAGGCGCGTGGGCCAGTCCTCCGGCTGGGTGACGCTGTAGGACTGCACGCCGGTGCCGCCCACCTTGAACGGGCGGATCTCGACGCCGGGGCGGATGCACAGCCCACCCGTGCCCTGCGGGCCCATCAGCGATTTGTGGCCCGTGAAGCACAGCACATCGGCGCCCAGCTCCGTCATATCGACCGGCCTCGCGCCGGCGGTCTGCGCGGCATCCACGATGACGAGCGCGCCGCAGGCGTGGGCGATATCAGCGATGCGGCGCACGTCGAGCACGTCGCCCGTCAGGTTGGAGGCATGCGTACAGACGACGGCGCGCGTGCCCGGGACGATCAAGCGTTCGCAGTCGTCGAGTCCAACGCGCCCCTCGCGATCCGCCGGGACGAACGCCAGCTCGACGCCGCGCTCGCGCTCCAGCCTGTACAGCGGCCGCAGCACGGAATTGTGCTCCAGATCGGTGCTGACGACGCGGTCACCCGCGTTCAGCAGCCCGCAGAGCGCGACGTTGAGCGATTCGGTGACGTTGCAGGTGAACGCCACATGATCGGGCGCGGGACAGCCCAGGAGCTGCGCCAGCTTGACGCGCGCGCCGTAGATCGAGAAGGCGGCGTCGAGGCTGCCCTCGTGGGTGCCGCGGGAACTGTTGCCGAACGTCTGCATGGCGTGCAGCACCGCCTCGACGACCTGCGGCGGTTTTTTCATCGTCGTGGCGGCGTTGTCGAGATAGATCATCGCTTGCCTCCTCGTAAAACTGTGCGGCGGCGCTTTGCGCCGCCGCCGCAAATCAGCAAAAACGGTTTCGCTTGGGGTCGATCTGGCAGGGCATTTCCACGATGCTGTGGAAGGCCGCGCCGCTGCGTTCGATGCAGGCGCGCACGGAATCGATATCCTCCTGCGCCACCAGCAGCGACATGCCGCACGACAGCTCGCCCTGAATGGATCGCGGCGTGGGCGCGATGCGCGCCTTGAGCCCCTCCTGCTTGAGAAGCGCCTGCAGCGCCAGCCCCTGGGTATAGTTGCCGAAGAGGATGTAGTAGCTCAGCGCTTCGCTCCTGCCGTCCATCAGCCCAGCAGCTCGATGAACGCGCCGACGCGGGTGCGGAGCTGCTCGGCGTCGGTGTCGGTATAGTCGGTCTCGATGCCCAGCACGGGGATGCCGGCTTCCTTGAGCGCCTTCTCGACCGTGTAGCCCTCGACGTCGTACAGCGAGCAGAACTTGAGGTTGACGTCGATGACGCCATCGACGTGATATTCCTTCGCCAGGCGCACGATGTCGTCGATGCGGCCGGTGTTGGGCGTGAAGCAGGCACAGTTGTTCTTCATATAGCGCTCGGACAGCGCGCGGAACTGGCCCTCGAGCGTGGTCTGCGTCTCGTCGACGAGGTTCTCGAAATAGCGCGTGCCGGTGCACATCTCCTCGCAGACGACGGCCGCGCCGCTCGTCTCGATGATGTGGTGCAGCTTCCAGTTGGGGATGGCCATCGGCGTGCCGGTGACGAGGATGCGCCTCGTCCCGGCCGGGAAGACGGACACGCCGTCCCTGTTGCGCTGCTCGAGCTCGTCGGCCAGCTTGTTGCACATCTCGGCGCAGCGCACGGGATCGTCAAAGAAGGCGATCTGCGTCATCAGCAGACGGTCCTTGCCGCTGATGGGAAGATTCTCGCCCTTGGTGGCGGCGAAGACGCGGGCCATGGCCCTGCGCTTTTCATTGATGATATGGATGGCCTCGTTGAGCTTTTCCGGCGTGATCGTGTTGCCGGTGAACTCCTCGACGACCTTGGCGAACTCCTTGATCTCGTCGGCCCACTTGACGATATCCTTCTCGCGCTTCATCTGGGGGATGTCCATGATGTGCATCGGCACGTCCTGGGCGAGGATCTCCCAGGCCTTCTTCTTGCCGTCGCACGTCGTCTCGCCGACGTACATATCGGCAATGCGGAAGAATGGACAGGTGCGGTCGAGCCGCGCGCCGACCGAGGCCTTGATGAGCGGGCAGGTGGAGCGGGGCAGCACCTTTTCGCCGCCGGGCACCCAGAACTGCGAGCCGCCGCACAGGCCGGTGACGATGCCGTTCGCCGCGATGATGACCTCATCGGGGACATAGACGCAGAACGTGCCGAAGACCTTGCGCCCCTCCTTCTGCGCGGCGATCAGCTCGGACGGGCGGATGCCGTGGATCTCGGAGACGACGAAGTCCCAAAAGCCCATGGCCTCCGGGCGGTTCTCCTGCGAAAGATAGACGTCGCCGAACGCCGTGGGCAGCACCTGGCAGAGCTGGTCGTGCGTCTCGAGGTCCATGCCGAGGTCCTTCCACATTTCAACATAGTTTGACATGCTGCTACTCCTCTCTCTTTATCGGGATATCAAATAAGCGACGCTCCAGTTATCGAATAAATAAATATTTCCTATGTCAAAGCGTCTCTTTATCAATTATTATTATAACGGCGCGCCACTGCGCCGTCAACGGCAGCGATATTTGATTATCCGATAAAGCAGCATCCGTTCTATCACAAAATATAATACGATCGGCCGGCGTGACAGGCGCCGGCCGATCGTCAGTTTGTTTTATTCGCCTTGACAGTAATGGCAGTACCAGCAGTCGTAGGGCTCGTGGCACTGGGGGCCGGGCGCGCAAAAGGGCTCGTCCGGCGATTTCTGCATGCGGTTGAGGTCCCAGATGTGATCGTTGACCCATTTGCTCAGCGGCCTGACGAGCTCGGTGACGTCGACGGGCAGGAACGGATCGCTTTCGTCCGGCCCGTGCAGCACGATGAACACCCTCCCCGGCTCCAGCTTGCAGCGCTTGAGGATGTAATACTGGAACGCGGCGTCGCGGATGTGCTGCTCCTTGAGCTCCGGTTTGTTATTGACCTCGTAGAAGTCATAGCCGCGCTCCGTCCGGCGCAGGATGTCGACGGCGCAGTAGTTGTTGTAGTACATGAACGCCGCCTCGCAGATCACCGGCGTGCCGAGGGCCAGATGCTCCTGCGTTTTGGCCAGCATGGCCTTTTTGTCGGGGATGCGCGTGCCCTTGCGGTAGACGGTCATCTCCTCATAGGGGCCGAACATCGCCATGGCGCGGTCGCCGAAGTCGTTGCCGGCGTCGAGCTTTTCCTGCGTCTCCGGCGGGATGATGCGCAGACCCGGCCTGTGCTTGTCGAGCCACAGCATGCGCGGGCACTGCATCCCGCGCATGAAGTCGGTCTTGGTGACGCCCATGCTATTCGCCCAGCGCTGCGGCCCACTCGGCCTCCCGGAAGCCGAACAGCGCGAAGCCGTCGCCCACGAGGATCGGGCGTTTGACCAGCATCCCGTCGCTCGCCAGCAGCTCCAATTGCTCGCGCTCGCTCATCGTCGGGAGCCTGTCCTTGAGCCCGAGGCTCTTGTACTGCAGGCCGCTGGTATTGAACAGCTTTTTCAGCGGCAGGCCGCTCTGATCGTGCCACGCGGTCAGCTCCTCGAGCGTGGGATTCTGCTCCCTGATCGGGCGTACGTCGAACGATACGCCGCGGGATTCGAGCCACTTGCGGGCCTTCCGGCAGGTGGAGCAGCGGTCATAGCAGATGAATGTCATTTCGTTTTCCTCCTGTTCTCCGCGTCAGCCGATCTCGACCGACAGCGCGCTGCGGATCGCGCCCTCCTCCTCGGCGTCGAGGATCGACACCGTGTCGCCGACATTGACGATCACGGCCGTCTGATCGGAGGCGACGGAGACGGCGTACCAGCAGTCGCCGCCCTCGAGGCGGAAGTAATAATACGAGTTGCCGTCGACGACGGCCGTGCGGATGTCGGCGACGCGGCCCTTGATCTCATTGTCGGGGCGTGAGGGCGTGGCGGTGATGCCGTTCTGCGCCAGCAGGCGCTCATACTCGCGCTCGCACTCGATGACGGTCTGGCCGTGAGCCACGATGTTGTACTGCCGCACGTTGACCATGGCGTACATCTTGACGAGGCCGGCGTTGTCCTTGAGCGCCATGAAATACGTCGGCTCGGAGCTGACGTTGAGCAGCAGCGGGAACGTCGACGTGTAGTGCAGGTGCTGCACGACGCCCTCGGCCGAGTTCATCGCCGAATACTCCTCCGCGCCGGCACAGGAGTAGAAGCGCGCCGCCTTGGTGCGCTGGTTGACGAGGATGAAGCCGATGTTGCTCTCGTCGCCGCCGACCGAGGTGATGCCGGTGTAGACGTAGATATCGTCGTTGAGGGCGATATAGTTGTAGCCGTCGGTCGTCACGGTGACGCCGCGCTGGCCGAACATCGAGTTCCAGAAACCGTTCTGATACATGCCGTGGTAGTCGTACTGCTCGATCAGCAGCTCGGCGGAATAGACGCGGTCGACCCAGGTGGGCACCTGCTCGTAATACTGCGTCTCGCCCGTCACGGCGTTGACCAGCACCGCGCCCGCCACATCGGTGCCGCCGAACATGCCGATCTTCTTCTCGAGGCGCGGGCAGATCCAGTAAGGCACGCCGTCGTCGTCGATCTCGAAGTTGACGCGGTCGAACATGAACGTCGGGTATTTGAAGCGGATATAGCGGTAGATGTTGCGGAAGAACAGCTCGTTGTCGGAGTACTTCATCCCCTCGGCCAGGCGCACGACCTCGACGTTCTGCGTCACCATGTCGATGACGATATAGGCCGGCAGACCGCGCGAGCGGTTGTTGAGCCACTTGAAGATGTCGCCGTACTCCAGCGGCGCCACGCGCACGGGGACGTCGTTATAGTTGATCTGCGAGTAGGTGTTCGAGACCTCGAACTGCGAGACCATGTCGCTCAGCTCGCCCAGCTTGCGGTCGCCGAGGCGCGAGGCCGAGGCGGCGTCGAGCATCGGGATGCGGTTGAACGAGATCTCCTGCACGTCCTGGGCGAAATCGCCGGTCTCGGGCACCAGCAGCTCTTTATATGAGGCGGCGCGGAACAGCACGCTGGAGGCCAGGCTGCCGAGGATCAGCAGCAGGAGCAGCGCCACGCACAGCAGGAACGGCACGAAGCAGGTGGCGCGGACCGAGCGGAAGAACTCGCCGTGCTGAAGCACCTTGTAGACGCCGGAGGTGATGAAGGCCGTGATGCAGTAGACGGCCGACAGCAGGAAAAAGAAGCCGTAGAACGCCTTCTCGTGCAGGTTGATGGCGGGCAGCTCGAAGTAGAAAAAGACGAGCCCGAACGTCAGCGTCACCAGCAGGTTGATCAGCACGCGTTTGAAGCCGCCCTTTTTCGTGTTTTCCATCGTAGACCCTCCTTTCGGGATCATCTGTGTTCATATTTTAGCATAATCGCGCCGCCCCGTCAATTTGCACTTGTTTTATCGCCGCTTTCGTGCTATCCTTAGGTGTAGAATGACAAAAATAACAGGAGGTTTTCAGTATGGTCAAGCCCCTTTCCCAGCATGCCAAGCAGTATCTGGCAGATCACGAGCAGTTCGTCAAGGATCTTCTCTTCGAGATGTGCGGCATCCCCGCTCCCTCCAACCACGAGGAGCTGAGAGCCGAGTTCGTCAAGAAATGGCTTGAGGATCACGGCGCCGAGGGCGTGTACATCGATCCCGCGCTCAACGTCGTGTTCCCCTATCAGTGCGAGGGCAAGAACGATCTGCTCGTCATCATGGCGCACACCGACACCGTGTTCCCCGACATGACGCCGTTCACCGTCAAGGTCGACGGCAATGTCGCCGCCTGCCCCGGCATCGGCGACGACACGACGAACGTGGCGATCCTGCTGACGCTGATCAAGTACGTTCTCGAAAACAAGCTGACGGCTCCCAAGGGCGTGCTGTTCGTCCTCAACGCCGGCGAAGAAGGCCTGGGCAACCTCAAGGGTTCGCGCCAGATCGTCAAGGACTACGGCGACAGGATCGGCGAGTTCGTCTCGCTGGACGGCTCGTACACCGGCGTGTGCACCGACGCGGTCGGCTCCATGCGCTACAAGGTCGAGCTGACGACCGAGGGCGGCCACTCCTACGGCGCGTTCGGCAACCGCAACGCCATCCAGCGCCTGGCCGCGGTCATCGAGAAGCTCTATCAGATCGAAGTCCCGCACGACGGCAACAGCAAGACGACGTACAACGTCGGCATGATCTCCGGCGGCACGTCGGTCAACACCATCGCCCAGCAGGTCGAGATGCTGTATGAGTACCGCAGCGACTCGCGCAAGTGCCTGGAGCAGATGGGCGTCTGGTTCAACGAGATCATCGAAGAGGCCCGCAAGGACTGCATCGCCATCAACGTGACGGTCCTCGGCGAGCGCCCCTGCACCGGCGACGTCGACAGAGAGAAGCAGAACGCTCTGCTGCAGAAGGCCAAGGACGCCATCGCCATGCGCTACGACGGCGAGGTCCGCACCTATCCCGGCTCGACCGACTGCAACATCCCGCTGTCGCTCGGCATCCCCGCCATCTGCTTCGGCGGCTACATCGGCAAGGGCGCCCACACCCGCGAGGAGCACATCTTCCTCGACTCCGTGCCCGTCGGCACCGAGATCGTGGCGACGTTCCTGTTCGACTATTTCGAATAAGAAGATCTCTCCCCGATCCGCATCAAAACCCGTCTGCATTCGCAGGCGGGTTTTTGGCATATTCGGCGCGGCGGCGGGCACAATAGAGCCATCAAACCCCGGAGGCGCATGATGCTCGTTCCCTTTATCCGCACGCTGATCCTGTATCTCGTCATCGTGGCCGTGCTGCGCCTGATGGGCAAACGGCAGGTGGGCGAGCTGCAGCCGGGCGAGCTGGTGATCACGATCCTGGTGTCGGCCGTGGCCTCGGTGCCGCTGCAGGACGTCGAGATCCCGCTGCTGCACGGCATCGTGCCGATCCTGACACTGATGGCGGCCGAGGTGCTGATCTCCTGCATCAGCCGGCGCCACATCGCCTTCCGCCGTCTGATGAGCGGCAACCCCGTGCCCGTGATCCGCGACGGCGCGTTTTTGCAGTCCTCGATCCGCAAGCTGCGCCTCAGCATCGACGACCTGCTGGCCGTGCTGCGGCTGGGCGGGTATTTCGACCTGCGCGAGATCGACAGCGCCGTCGTGGAGACCAACGGCCAGCTCAGCGTGCAGCTCAAGCGCGGCTGTCGCCCCGCCACGGCGGGCGACCTCGGCGTCAAGCCGACGCCCGCCGGGCCCTTCTGCACCATCATATCAGACGGCCGCGTGATCTCGGCCAACCTCGCGTCCATCGGGCGCGATGAGCGCTGGCTCGATGAACTGCTGCGCGCCAGGGGCGCGCAGAGCGCGCAGGACGTCTTTTACCTCTCGGGCGACGCGTACGGCAACATCGTCTTCGCCGCGCGGGAGGAGGCGCGATGAACGCCCGCCTGATCGCTGCCTGTCTGATCCTGCTGGCGCTGCCGCTGGGCGGGATCGTCTGCCGCGCGCAGACATGCGCGCACTGCGACGAGGCGCTGACACACGTCGACCGCGCCGCCGCGCATGATGGCGCGCCGCTGCTGGCGGAGATCGACGAGGCGCTGGCGGTCTGGCATCGCAGCGAGACGTTCTTCTGCTGCATCGTGACGCACGAGGAGGTCGACAGCGTCCGGCTGGCGCTGGAGCGCGCGCGGGCACTGGGCGAGAACGGCGAGCTCGCGGAATACCACGAGGCGCTGGCGGAGGCGCGCGGCTGCATCCTGATCGTGCGCGCGTTCGACGCGCCGACGCTGCGCAATATCTTCTGACGCGAAAAGGGCGGCTCGCCGTGAAGGCCAGCCGCCCGAAGCGTTTTTATGCTTTTTTTACGGTCTTTTCGCGCCGCAGTTGCGGCAGTATTTGCCGCCGTTCTGCATCGTGCCGCAGGCGCTGCAGAGCCACTGGTCGCTCTGCATCATGCTCATAAGCCCCAGCATGCCCTGCGCCTGCCCGGCGGGGAGCTGCTCGGTCGACACGACGTTCTCCGGCGTTTGGCAGCCAAGCAGCAGGGCGTTGAGCTCCTCGAGGACCGGACCGCCGCCCTGCTGCCAAACGGCCGCGCGGCTGATGGAGACATACTTGTTCGGGCCGTCGAACGTCAGCGACAGCGACGAGCCGCCCGACACGTCTGTGGGGCGCAGCTCCGGCGGGATCGGCCGCTCGCGCAGCGCCCCCCACGCGGCCATGTTTTCGCGCTCTACGAGGGCGCGCACCGCCTCGGCGGTCGCCTCGTCGACGCGATAGGTGACGGCTGTGCCGCCGTTGAGCTCCTGCCGGTGCGACACGACGAGCGTCGCCGGTGAGCCGGGGCGGCAGGTGAGCGTCTGGCTGTCCTCCGTCCTGCTGCCGTACATCATGCCTATCGACCAGGACGACGTTTCGAGCTTGACGAGCGGGCCGTGTACGGCCACGGCGGCCTTGACCTCGTCGAGCGTGGGATACTGCTCCTGCATGACTGGTGCGCCCCCTAACTGTTCTTGAGCAGCTTGCTCAGCTCGTCCATGAAGGTGTTGATGTCCTTGAACTGGCGGTAGACCGAGGCGAAGCGCACGTAGGCCACCTCGTCGATCTTCTTCAGCTCGTCCATGGCCAGCTCGCCGATATGCTCGCTTTTGACCTCGCGCGTCAGCGAGTTGGAGATCGACTGCTCGATGTCGGCGACGGCCTTTTCCAGCCGCTCCAGCGGCACCTGGCGCTTTTCACAGGCCTTGACGAGACCGGTGAGCAGCTTGTTGCGGTCAAAGGTCTCGCGCGAGCCGTCTTTCTTGACGACGATGATCGGCAGGCTCTCGACCGTCTCATAGGTGGTAAAGCGGCTGCCGCAGGAGAGGCATTCGCGCCTGCGGCGGATGCTGCCCTCATCGGTGGGGCGGGAATCGACGACCTTGCTTTCGGTATATCCGCAGAACGGGCATTTCATGGCTTGTCCTCCAAACGCTTCGTTTGGTCTATTATACCATCAACCGATCCCCGTTTTCAACATAATCCTCGAGGATATCGCGCAGCGTCAGCGGCGTCACGGTCCCCTCGGCCAGCAGCGCCAGCAGGCGCTCGGCCTCGGCGCGGTCGGGCGTCACGTCGTCGACGGCCGCGCAGCTCAGGCTGCCGCCGCTGCGGCAC
>JAEEGL014502216.1_pt1 | contig 12936 bp, 12 predicted proteins | sample 9134231 | NCBI WGS metagenome assembly JAEEGL01 (sample SAMN16246548, study PRJNA631951) | gut metagenome | biome: gut microbiome; feature: rumen; material: fiber-attached | host: Bos | place: Iran: Karaj | collected 2018-10 | reverse complement strand
CTCGTCGCGGCCATATCCGCAACAGGGATATATCTTCTGTTTGTATACCCGCTTATCCGGAAAAGATCAGAAAAGTATCTGCGGTATGCTTATTTGCTGGCGCTGCTGGCCGGAAACATTGCCATGCTCGTCAGGAAACCGGAACTTTATCTTGTGAATCTGGAAGTGTTCGGACAGAATCTGTTCAGACAGAGCGGATGGGGGATGTTCCCGTACTTTGTCATAGCCATGACGGTACTGCTTGTTGTTGAGTACGCGATTTTTTACAAAAATAAAAAAGGACGGATCGAAAGATCCGATTCCTTTAATATTTCACTCACTGTCGGGTTCATCCTGATGGTGCTCGCGGTGTCCTACGGAAGAGGCGACAGCCTGACGGCATATGTCGGCGATTCCGGAAACCGTGTTCTGTTGCAGGTCGTCCCGCTTACCGTGATGATGTACGGTGAACTGTTTATGGGATTACTGCGCTCTTAAACCCGTCTTGTCTTCCTGTCAGTGCATTCCTCAATTATCACGATACCGGTCGCAAGTGCTGCTATCGCAATAACTATCATAACCATGGAAGCGTTGTCTGATTCAAAAGGTGTGCTTGCCAGAGGTATATCATTATCGGCGATCATCCTGCCTCCGGTGCCGAGTGTCCTGCTCTCAAAATCAACCTTTGCAAGGTTTGCTGCAACGGAACCCTTGGAAGAGGTTGCATCTGCCTTGGCGGGTGTAAGTGCTGCAGCGAAGAATACTGCTATAAGTATAACCGTGATCATAAGTCCGTGTGTCAGTTTTCTGCTCATTGTCCGTTCCTCCGTGAAGTTCATCTTGTTCTTTACAAATAATTCATCGGAGAGAACGGCCGGGAACTTTACCCCTTCGCATCACCTTTTTGCAAAAATGTGATCACGAGTGCCAAAAAACACGACAGTTTCGGCAAAAAGTGACAAAAATCAACTCTGATCGTTTACGAACAGAAGAGTTCAAGCTTTGCAATAAGGTCTTCAAGGATATATCTGCTGTCCGCGTCCGTATAAAGTCGTATCACCGGATTGTCGTGATCCGGGACCGATGATGTATCTTCTGCAATGTGCGGAGCCCGGATCATCTTGAAGTGCCCGCATCCCGGGTTTATTGCGATCGAGATGGCAGGGGAGTCTCCGAGCGACCAGCTCTCGCCCTGAGTCCAGCCGGCGGAATCCGAGAAGTTATACGTTATAAGGTTATCATAAAGGTGTTTGCCTATGGCTCCGCAACAGCTTATACGCCGTTGGATCTCGGCGATACCGATAGTAATGGTCGTATAAACCTGAGACGGTACGAGCCAAAGGTCGATGCCGCTTTTAAGAACACGGTTTGCGGCCTCTATGTCATTTCCGGCATTGAACTCGCGAAAAGGGGCAGCACACGGGGCTTCCCCGTGGGTTCCGATCCATATGACTGTCATCCTGCCGATAATGTCAGGATTTGTATCGATAGCCTTTGCAACGTTTGTTATGGCTCCCTGACACAGGACAAAGAGAGGTTTTGCATCATCCGTCATGGCCTCTTTTATTATATGTTTCACTCCTTCAGATGTATCCGCATCTTCGGACAGAGGTCCGGTCTGACCTTTGAATACCGGGATATCCATGTCCATCAGTTCGGTTATTGTCCGGATTTCCTCAAAACTTTTCTCCATGGAATTCGGCTGCGCAAAATGCTCGGCTATTATGCCGCGTACGATGAGCTTGGGCGAGAGGAGCCCCTGAACGATCGCAAAAGGGTCATCCGCCTCACATGCAGCGTCGGTATCTATGATCACACGGATCTTCTTGTTATCGGGGATATCAAAGCCTGTGGGAGTTTTTGTCATTTCACGGTCTCCTTCAAAAACAGTCTGTTCCTTATAAGGTTGTTAAGCCAATGATAAACGAGCGCAAGGACTACAGTCGCACCGAATACGCATATCAAAAAGCAGGTTCTGCCAAGAGCCGCATTTTTAATGACCCGTCCCGGAAAATCGAGGAATACGGGCCTGAAGATAAGGATCGGCATCAGGTTCATCATATATGTATCAAGCGAATATTTGCCGAAGAAAGCCGACACAGGATTGACGGTACGTATTTTCATGGTGAACATCAGGATGAACACGGTGAAGAATATAACGTGCGGCAACTGTGTAAAGTAGCAGATTATCTTTTCGCCTATGGCGGGGCCGGCCCCGGCAAATTCGGACCAGTATCCGACCACAGCCTGGGTATATGTTGTCAGTATATGGGACGCATATGTCAGGATGATGACGATGGCAAGTTTTAGCGGATATTTCCTCTGTAAAAATGCCGTCAGCTTTTCTTCATATGTTTCCCAGATCATTCCGAGCAGGAAAGCGATCGGAGAATTGACCCACCATTCACCTGACAGCCAGAAGACTTTCTGCTGCATGTACCATTTTTTCGAAGCTTCAGAGAACGGGTTCATCCACCAGTTGGGCTCGCCTGCCCACCAGAGGAAATGGCCGTTGACACAGAAGATCAGGCCGAGTGCGATGATGACAATGAGCATATACAGGAACTTGCGCTCTCTTTTGGCTTCGCCTTTGAAGATCAGATAAAAGGCTATATAGAGTATTGCAAGTATTATCGGGTACCAGGCATATTCGTTCATCATTGTTACGCCGATGATGTTTGTGACCCATTGAACGGGCTCGAGATGATTGCCGGCGATGATATTGTATATGCCGTAAAACAGAATGCTCGTATAGTAAGGGATGATAACGACAGGAAGGCGCTTCTTGAGGAACGTTTTCAGATAATCCGGTCTTGTATCAAGACTTTTTAAGAGACCGTAACCGGAACAGAAGAAAAATATCGCCACATACTGATAGCCTGCGGTTACGAACATGTTGATCTCACCGGCGGATTGGAACACTTCCTCCTGCGAAATGTGATGGAGTATCACGCCGATAGCCACGAACCCGCGAAGGGACATGGTAACATCGCGCGACAGATAGTCGGTATGAACTTGCCCGCGTTCTGCAAAGGAAATCCCCCACAGAAAGATAAACAGGCATAACGCATAGATGATATATGTAAGATACATTCTCATGTCCTCCCTGAATCTTATTATACTTGAAATGATGTCAAAGGGGACGGTTCTTTTTGACAACTTTTGAGTTGGCTCAAACAGTGGTAAAATGTGAAGTAACCAAATAATAGATCTCTTAAAGAAAAGGAATGACAATCATATGCTGACCAAGGAAGAGATAAACGAGCTGATAAGGAAGATCAAGCGCGGTGATAATGCGGCATGGGAAAAGCTTGTTAAGAATTATGACCGTTATCTGCATTCGATCGCGAGAAAGAGACTGCAGAGGATCGGAGTCAGAAACCCTGAAACAATGGAAGAAGATCTGTACTCGGCCGGTTGGATCGGATTCGTAACGGCATTGAAGAATTATGATGATAAAAAGGGTTTTTTCACCAAATATGCGAGGTTCTCTATAGACGGAGAGATGTCAAAAGAGTTGAAGTTTGAGTTCAATACAATGGGAATAAAAGATATGCCGGAAAAATCTTCCGGGGAGTCCGTAAAAAGAGTATATGCGCCTGCGGGAGACAGTGAAGAAGAAAATGAAGCAAATGAGGCTGCGTTTGAGGCGCTTATCTACAGGGCTGTTGCAAAGCGTTCCGACACGGGGATTTCGGTTGCGGGACCCGAGAATCTGGGCGTGTATACCGCGGAGAGACGTGCGCTTCAGATAGTTGATGTGTTAAGGCTGATGACTGATGAGAATCACAGTCTTTCGAATGAAAGGCTTTGTGATATCCTTTCATGTTACCGTGCAATCAAGCACTCAAACAGTACGCCGATAGAGGCGGACAACACTTTCAACAAGTCTATGGCTGAGATACTGCTCGAACTTGATCCCGCAAAGCATTCCGATGAAAACGACAAGGATTACAGGATAAAATACGACGGATATGAGTCGGATCACTTAATCAGCAAGGTCAAGATGAAGAAGGATAATCCCAACAAGGTGGATACGGCCCCTGTCATCAACGGACTGCGTTACGTTCATGATTTTGACAATGAGACACTTGATAAGCTGATACAGCTCGTCAGCTTCTCGGATATGTTCTCAAATGAGGAAAAATCACAGCTTATCAGCAAACTGGTTGCGACAGCAAGTGTGTATTACAATACTCCTTTTATGGAAGGAGATGATATTAAGTTTAATCCCGCTGCGATACACGGAAGGTTTGCGCAGAGAAACGGAGCAGACAGGAAGCAGCTGACCGAGAATCTGAAGACGATCCAGAAGGCGATCAACTGCCTGGGGCAGATAAGATTCCGGTTTAACCACTATACCGCGGATCATAAGCTTGTTCCGAAAAATGAATACATGCATGTTCTCAGCCCGTATCATATGGTCGTGTATCACGACAATTACTATGTGATCGGCCTTAATCAGGAGTGGGGCGACAACCGGGTACTTCATTATCGTATCGATCTTATGTCGGATATTGAGATCGCAAAGGATGACGAGGGGAAGATCATACCGATCAAAGTCTGCGAATTTGACGGCCTGCCGATATGCAACACTCTGTGGGATCCCGAGAAGTATATGGCAGAACATATCAATATGGCGTTTGGCGAGCTGAAGGAGATCAGGATCAGGATAAAGGAGACGGACTACACTTTGATCCACAACTGGTTCGGGGAACATTATGAGAAGATCGACAGCACACCGGGTGTGGATGAAAACGGTGAAGCGGTAAATTATGATACTGTTGTTGTCAGGACCTCTCCTTATATGATCGTCCATTGGGCAATGCAGTACGGCACTGCGGTGGAGATACTGGATGAGGAGATAAGGGAGAAGATCAGGGAAGAGCTTAGGGAGATGGAGGAAGTATATGAATAGTAAAATCTGGTCTGAAAAGAATAATGATGTGCCTGCTTTTCTAAGAATCCAGAATCCGCCCTATAAGTATCAACATTATGAGGTAACGGATTTTTCAATTTGTACTATAAAATGCAAGTATGAACAGTTTTCAGATTATGAGTTTAAACATAGTTATAGAAGACGAAATCAAATGACGTCTCCGGGAGCATATTTGAAAAATCCGAATCCTTTAGGCATAGATATAGTTGGCGATATTATTACATCGCCCAGATATTTAGATTTTCAAGATGATGACCAAAAATATATTTTTGAATTGATATATCATTCTGCGGGGAACATTTTCCCGATCCCTGAAGGAGCGAATGCCGCACAAAAGGGAAAAGACGTATATTATGATAAGTTAGTCTATAGGAAAAGAAAAATAGAGGAGCTGATGAATGGGAAATCTATCATTAGTAGTGATGAGAAAGAAATAGTTGATAAACGATTACGGGATGGAATAACTCTTGGAAGCATTCGAAACAAATATCACACGGACTATCCTGCATTTACTGACAACATTGTTTTGAGGTATTGGCTCCAAAAGTGTTGGGATGAAAAAGCAATCACATCCTGGAAGCAGTATGTAGAAGCCAACTATTTAATTGACTATGTTAATGAGCAATATGAGATAAGAGAGTTATGCGTAGATGAACTTATCAGAGCCATAATCAAAAGAGGACTGAGGATATTTGATGTTGGTAATATGGAAGAAGAATTGGATGATTCTGTGGAATTAGTGCTTGTTAAACTAAAAAAGCTGTCAAAAAGAACCGTCCCCGTTGACATTCTCAAATAATTGAAGGCAAAAATCTCCATATTATAGGTGTAACAGTTAACGCTTATGATATGGAGGTTTTTTTATGAGAGCAATCATTATCAGAACAAACGGAGAGTATGAGGTATCGGAACTTAAGAACGGACGGGAGTCGATCAAGGAGATCATCGGAGGAGATCTTGAAGGGATGACGTTTGCAGGGCATACGGATTTTATAATGTTTCTTAATGAAACGGGTAAGATAACGGGCCTTGAGGTAAACGCTCTTGCATCGGTCTTTTCGCTGGAATTTACAGAATCGGTACCGTTTGCACACGGAAACGTTGTAATTTGCGGACTCGATGAGGAAGGTGCATCATGCGATCTGACCGATGAGCAGATTGAGCAGTTTACGAAGATTTTGGACGGAATAGACTGATCTTCAAAAAATTGAATATCGAAAAACACATAATAAGAGTGAAGAAAGAATTGCCGGCGTGCAATTCTTTTTTCATTCAAAAAAGTAAACATCAAAAGAAACAGGAGGTATTTGAAGTATGAATGAGAAACAATACGTGATGTTTGTAGCGAGATATAAAATGTACGGATTTAATATGCACACATATTTTGAATTCATCGAGGGATGGGGCCTGACAACGGACGGTGATATCGAGGAAGTGCCTGATCGTGATCTTATCTTCCGATGCATGAGGGAATATGAAAGAGAAAACGGGAAGCTGCTTGAAGGGTGGTTCGAGACCGGATCATGTATCAATTGGATCGAGACAAGGGCTTGTGTAAGAGATGATCACGTTGAGATGTTCAAGTCGCTATCCTGCCGTGGAAGATCCAAAAGAAAAGTAATGGAACTTATGTCAGAGGCTATAAAAGCAAATGCTAATTAACAGAAAGGATGGATAAGACTATGAAAAACATGATGAAAGAATACCTTGGAAATGAATACAGCGAAAATCATCTGCGAAACTTCTGCCTCTACTGGATGAAGGCAGCGGGCGGCAGCGGAGACGGGTGGAGGGCGAAGAACGACCTTGACTGCCTGTATTTTGACGGTGATATGAGAGCGGATACGTTGATGAGCGCCTGGACACCGATCAAGTGGGTTGCGGACTGCCTGAACCGTGACAGCGATATCGCATTCTGCAAGAAGAACAGGATCAGCAACGATCCCTATCATGATCTGAAGCTTCTTGCAGAAGAGGGGGATACGTACCTTCCGCCGGAACACAGGCTCGTAAAGCTTCTGGGCAGGTTCCTGGAACTTGCGGAGCAGCGGTGCAATTTCATTCTTCTTCCGGATAGAACCATGAATACTGCAAGATACAGGATCAATGTAAGAGGTAAGCAGGTGTGGCTCTGTGATGAAGTGCCGGCAACACTTTCGCATCTGTTCGATAAGGACAGCCTCGGAAGGTTCTTCGCGGGTGAAGACGGGAGAGTGGATGAGCAGTCGGTTATCGATTGGATCGAAAGGGAACATCTTGAAATGGGGTTTGATGACGGACGGGTAGATCGGGATCATGTCCGCTGCCTTTTTCCCGGTCTTGATCCTTATGAAGCGAAGTGGCTCAAGGATGAAGATGAGATATATGCTGCCCTTGAGTATATGGTCGATTTTCTTGAAAAAAGACTAAACACATTCGAAAAAATCGAATCTTCAAATAATTGAAGATTCAAAATCACATAATAAAAGTGTAACAACCGTTAGGATCATGAAAAGGAGGATTCACTATGTACGATAAAACAAAAGCAGCGGAAGCGAATGTGATGAACAGGGGAAGAGATGCATTTATTGCATATAACGTTGCAGGCGACTGCATCAACCCTGAGACGTGTGACAGACTGTTTGAGGCGGGAGATGATCCCATGACGAGATTCTATGCGGATGCCAATAATAAGATCGATTATGATGCGGCAGAATCTCTTGAGGCAAATGTTATGTATAAGAGGGTTTTCGGGCGGATCATCAACCGAATGGATAAGAAGGAGATCAGACTTTGCCGGGACGGTAATTGCTCAAGAAACAGATATGATCTGAAATATGAGCTGGGAGAACCGGATTGTAAAGGCGGACTGTCATTCAGAGGGATCACGATGAATACCACGGATCTTGTTACCAAGTCATATTACTGGGAGCACAAGGAGCAGCATAAAAGACAGACCGGCAAGGATTTTCCGTGGCCTCAGGAAGCATTGGATTTCTTTGACGCTTACCATACTCCTGGAAACTTTATGGTACTGCCGTGGCGTGAAGGTTTTGACATTGGAAAGGATATAAAGGACAGATATTATCAGGACAGTTTTGATCTGTTTCTCCTGGGGATATATAACTTTTTCCTTGAGCAGGACGGACAGGAGAGAGCACACGAGATCAGGTGCAGGTACAGTAAAGCATATGACGGTATAGATCTGTTTATGACGTATTATCTTCTTCCGTTTATCAATTATGACAAAAGAAGATTTGATGAAGAACCGCGACAGTTCATTGATGACATTGAGGACGGAAGTAATCTGATCTGTCATGTTGTTCCGGGCTGGGAGGCATTTGTAGAACTGAATCTTCTTCAGGATTTCGTTACAACGGGAAACTACGGACATTACAGGGAACCGGTTGAACTCTGGACGGATCACTTTAAAAATCCCGGTACATCTTATCAACTTCCGATATGGGGAGAAAAACACCGGGAATACTGGGTAAACGCAGCCAAAATGATCCGCAAAAGAAGTGAGAGGATATACGAAAAACTGCACGGTAACAGCGTTAAACCGGCGGTTTAATGATTTTTGTAAAGGAATGGTCCATAATCGGAGGGTACACATGAGATATTACGATTTTACCTTAAATACAAATGCTGAGCATATCAAGGAAAAGGCGAAGATCAACCTTAGAGAGTATGCATACAATAATCCGCTTGCCGCACTTAACATCTATATGACCAGAAACATGAAGAACGATGTCAATTTCTTTGCATACAGGGAGAACGAGAATACCGTGGATGCGGCATTTTCGTACAATGAACAGAAAATGACATTCCAGGATGCATACAGCCATTTATTGAGGTTTTTGAGCGAGGATTTTTGTATAAACAGGATCGTCGCTGATCCTGTTGAGGTTACGATGTACCGCTATCTGGATGATCTTCTGGAGGCCAGAAGGAGAGACTATATGAGCATCTCTTCAAGATTCGTCGATGCATCCAATCTTTGGATATACAATTACGGAAACATGGATAGCGCGCCGTTTCATTATGAGCATGGCGAGATGATCATTTCGGACAGGGCAGGGTGTAATCAGGCAATATACGATCCGGCATTTGCGGCGGAGCTTGCCAATATTGAAGAGCACAGCGATATTTCCGGGGCGAAAGGCAATATGGTTCATTATGTTATATCCGCCAGAAGCGTGGAAGCTGCAGCTGATCTTGCCGGAAGGCTTATGCAGAGCCTGTACACATCCAAACGGATAAGCAGCAGAAGGATGGAAATTATCAGCGATATTGAACCGGATGTGTACAGACACAAAGAAAATCACATGGAGGACTTCATTGAAAACAACTACGGAGGTGTAGTTGTGATCGATCTTAGCGAGAAGTTCGGATATGACCCCACCGATTATGTTATGACGAGCAGGTTTATCGAGAAACTCGTGAAGAAATACCGGAATCACTGTCTGTTCGTGTTTACATACAATATGGATCATCCCGGCTTTTCATATCAGCTGTTGCCAAGGCTTTCAAAATATGTGATCCCTGTCATGTTAAGGGAAGGGCGCGGTAACAGGAGAGCGGCCGTGAAGTACATGAAATCACTGATCGAAGCCTCGGAATATGCCGAATATGCCGGACAGGCCGGTGAGTTCATGAAGCTGTTCCCGGGGAATGATTTTTCGCAGACGGATGTTCTAAATGCATATGAGCGTTTTGAAAGCTGGTGCATTAACAAAAATATCCTGAAGGCCTATGATTATGATATATCCGATGGCTTCATGCTTGACCGTGATGAGAGCGAAGAATCAGCTTATGATAAACTGAACAGGCTGATCGGGCTCGATATTGTCAAGAAGCAGATCGACAGCATAATTGCAACGGATATCGTGGAAAAAGAGAGAAAAAAGCGCAGGGACAAGGATTATCAGTCCGGATCCATGCATATGATCTTTTCCGGGAATCCGGGAAGCGCAAAGACAACCGTTGCAAAGCTTTTTGCAGGTATCGCAAAGGAGCGCGGGATACTAAAAAGCGGTGCGTTTGTGGAGCGCGGCGGCATGGATCTTAGCGGTCTTGGATGTGTGAGAGCCATCAGGGAAGCGTTTCTTGCGGCGAGGGGAGGCGTGCTGTTTATTGATGAAGCCTACTCGATGGTAAGTGATACTGCGGTCACGGTGCTTATTCAGGAAATGGAAAATCACAGGGATGAAGTCATCGTCATTATGGCCGGGTATAATGAGAGAATGAAGGATTTCCTTAAGATGAATGAGGGGCTTAAGAGCAGGATCCCGCATTGGATTGATTTTCCCGATTATACGGCGGATGAGCTGACGGATATATTCAGTTTTATGATATCGGAGAGGGGATTTTCGGTAACGGAAGATGCGGTAAAGGAAGCCCGGTATATTTTTGAAAAGGCAAGGAATACGGAAGACTTCGGTAATGGACGGTATGTTCGTAATCTTATCGACCGTGCCGCACAGAATCAGTCAGTAAGGCTGCTTGCTGACGGCAAGGGTGCGGATTGTATCAATAAAGGAGCGCTCTTTCGAATAACAAAAGACGATATATGTATGCCGGATGAGGGATTGAAGAAAGAAAGACCGGCCGGGGAAGCTGCAAAAGAGCTTGATGATATGATCGGACTTTCTTCTGTCAAACAGGTGATCCATAAGGCGATCGCACATTGTAAGCTTAGAAAACTCTGTATGGATAAAGGGCTTACAAGGGATAAGGCGTCGATGCACATGGTGTTTACCGGTAACCCCGGTACGGCCAAGACTACGGTTGCAAGGCTGTTTGCCGAGATTATGAAGGATGAAAAGGTTCTTCCTACAGGCGTGTTTGTTGAAGCAGGTCGTGCAGATCTTGTAGGTGATCACGTCGGGTCCACTGCGCCGCTTGTTAAGAAAAAGTTCAGGGAAGCGCAGGGCGGAGTTCTGTTTATAGATGAAGCATACTCGCTTTGCGACCGGTACAGTGACGGATTCGGGGATGAGGCGATCAATACTCTTGTACAGGAGATGGAAAATCACAGGGATGATGTTATAGTGATCTTTGCAGGTTATCCCGAGCCGATGAAACGGTTTCTGGAAAGAAATCCCGGGATGCAGTCACGTATAGCATTTCAGGTAGGTTTTGATGACTATGATACAGATGAGCTGTGTGAGATCACGAGACTGATGGTCGCAAAGAAACAAATGTCCATTACGGATTCGGCCATGGATAAGCTTCGCGCCATATATGATGATGCCAGAGTGCAAGAAGATTACGGAAACGGAAGATTTGTCCGGGGTGTCATAGAAGAAGCGGAAATGAATCTCGCCGAGCGGATCATGAAGCTTAAGGAATCCGAGATCACAACCGGGATTATCACAACGATAGAGGAATGCGATATCCCGACTCATGAGTTTACGAAGCAGAAAAAGCTCGAGCGGATAGGATTTGCGGTTTAGGGAGGTGATTCATATCGCGACATATGTTATGTCAGATATACACGGACAATATGATATGTTCATGGAATTGATCGATAAGATCAAGCTTAAGGAAACGGATACACTTTACATCCTTGGAGACGTGTTCGACAGAGGGCCGCATCCGATAAAGGTTCTTATGAAGCTTATGGAGATGCCTAACGCTCAACTTATTGTCGGCAATCATGAACTTATGGCTCTTGAATGCCTGGAATTTCTCATGAAGGAGATAACAGATGCTTCCATAGAAGAGTGTGATGAGAAGGTGGTCGATAACATTCTCACGTGGATGATAAACGGAAGTGCGACGACTACGGACGAGTTCAGACAGCTTGACAGGAATACGCAGCAGAAGGTCATTGATTATATCATGGAATCCGACATGTATGAGGAGATAACGGTGCGTGGAAAAGACTATCTTCTCGTTCATGCGGGTCTTGGAAACTTTTCGCCGGATAAAGAGATGGAAGACTATTCTCTTGACGAACTGGTATGGACAAGACCGGATTATGACATGCAATACTTTGCACATATTTATGTTATAACCGGTCATACACCTACACAGCTTATCGAAGATAATCCGAGGCCGGGATTCATATACAGGCGAAATAATCATATTGCTATTGACTGCGGAGCGCACATTGCCGGCGGACGACTCGCCGCAATATGCCTTGATACCGGTGAGGAATTCTATTCGTCGGAGAATGTGTCTTTATAGTAGGAGGAGTGAAATGGCATTTATTATCACGGGTGATACACACGGAACAATTGATATCGGAAAGGTTGTACAGTTCTTTGGGGACCATGACGGAGAGTATGGTGAGGATGATTATCTGATCATATGCGGAGATGTAGGCGTGTGCGGATTCGATCCCGACATGGAAAAGGAAGCGCGGAAGATATTGCGCGAGCTCCCGGTTACGGTGCTTTTTGTTGACGGAAATCATGAGCATCATCCGAGACTTAATGATCTTCCTGTGGATGAATGGATGGGCGGAAAAGTTCATTTTGTCGAATCCGAGATCATCCATCTGATGAGAGGTCAGGTGTATGACATCAATGGGACAACGTTCTTTGCGTTCGGCGGTGCGTACAGTATCGACAAGTTCGCAAGGAGAGAGGGAGTTGACTGGTTTCCGGAGGAGATACCGACCCGTGAGGAATACGAGGAAGGGCTTGATAACCTTGAAAAATGTGACTACCGCGTTGACTACATCATTACACATTCGGCGCCCTATGAGGTTGCGGCAGCCCTCGGATACGGAGATCAGACCAACTCCGAAACAACGCTTCGCAGGTATTTCCAGCGGATCGCGGACGAAGCCGAATATGAAAAATGGTTTTTCGGCCACTTCCACGAAGATGAAGTGATAGAGGATGTATTCGTCGCGATGTACAACGAGATAGTTGTTATATAAAAAAATCCGACCCGCTAATGCGGGCCGGACCTATGATAACACTCAGTAAGATTATCCTTCGATGGCGATCAACTTCTTTTCGGGAAGCTTGGCCTCCTTTTTCGGGATATCCAATTTCAATACACCATCTTCAAACTTCGCTTTG
>JAEEGL012794251.1_pt1 | contig 12936 bp, 12 predicted proteins | sample 9134231 | NCBI WGS metagenome assembly JAEEGL01 (sample SAMN16246548, study PRJNA631951) | gut metagenome | biome: gut microbiome; feature: rumen; material: fiber-attached | host: Bos | place: Iran: Karaj | collected 2018-10 | reverse complement strand
TCCTAAACTCGCGCGAAAAACCCATAAACAGGACCCAATCCTTTCCGCCGGAATAACGAGCCAACGACGTAGCGCCATCTCCCCCAAGGGCCAACCGACAACCAAGACCATCAACGCAAGCATCAGATGCAGTCCAAGAGCGGCATTGAACCATCCCTCCAATTCATCATTGCTATCCTTTGGAGATGCGCCCTCCCCTGCCCCTCCAATCGATACAGAGTAGAAACGCGAAACGGACGTTGCCATCACGATGTTCAGGAACGTCGCCATCGCGACTACGCTTCCTACAACACCATAGATGCCATAGTCGGTCTGACCCAGCGCGGCAAGAATCCAACGCGAGCTAAACAGGCCGAACACCAACCCCGCCACCGATCTCGCATAGGTAACAAATGTATTCACAGCAACTCTAATAGAAGATCGCATTACCACCCACTAACGACTACAAACTAACGACTATCGACTAACTTCCCAACCACCGACACCTCGAGCCCATCCCCCTCTACACGATCTACACGTTCTACACGGTTACAATCTTACGACCCACTAACGACTACTCACTAACTTCCCAATCTCCCGATCCACAATCCACCGATACCACAGCCCTTGCCAGAAGTGCCAACGAAAACCGGCAAGACCGTCGAGGAAGCCTAGCTTGAGGAAATAGCGGATGCAGAAATAAGCCACGGCCCGAAAATAGGGCGGCAGCCTGTAGTACTTAACCTTCTTCCTGTCTGTCGGACTGGGATTCCTCATCCGTTCTGGATTGTTGAACAGCGAGATGGCATCAATAGCCTCTCGCTTGGCATATCCTCGATGCTTTTCTTTCCACATTTCAAACGGCATCAAGCTATCATCGTAGAACGCCCCGTCAAAATCAATGATACGTCCTTGCGAAACAACAATATGCTCGTCCATCGCACGGTCTTCACACCGCCCAATTCCATATCTAAATATACGAGCCTGTCGAATGCCAACGGTCCCATGCCGAATCTCCCCACCACGGAACTTCCTCTTAAGTTCTATGTTCAGTCCAGAGACATCTTGCGGCATATTCGGCAATTCTTCCTTCAACCGCTCAATCGTCTCCGGCGTAAGGTACTCGTCCGCATCCATCCGCAGGATCCACTTCGCCTCAATAGGCAGATTGTCCAATGCCCAGTTGAACTGCTTGGCATAAAGCCCCGGCCATTCATTGAACGCCGTTACAGCTCCCATTTCAACGGCAATCTCATGCGTTCCATCAGAAGGTTGCGACTCGACAACAAAAATCTGACGGGGTTCAAGCGGCCTCAAAAGCTCCAAACACCGCCTGATATGCAGCTGCTCCTTTCCTACAAGGATTATGACAGCAATATCAGTCATCTTTCAACTCTCGCTTCTTGATGAACTTCGCCGGATTACCACCGACCACAGTCCATGGTTCCACATCCTTTGCAACAACGGCACCAGCCGCAACAACAGCACCTTCGCCAATCGTAATACCAGGCAGCACTATTGCACCAGTAGCAATCCACACATTATCGTTAATGGCAATTGGCTTAGTTACCAAATCAAAATGCGAAGATGATATATCATGTGACCCTGTTAACAATCGTACACCTTCACCCACACAAACATTTCTCCCAATAGTTATCTTATCCAAGGCATATACCCATGTATCGTTCCCTATACTTGACGCCTCCCCAATTGAAACATTCCACGGATAATCTATTCTGCAATTACGGGCAATTGAAACATAATTGTGCATAACACCTCCATGCCCCCTATACATGCGCGCAAATAATGTGGTAACTCTCCGACGCCAACCTCTCATAAAAAATGGAGTTGGATAACAAAGGGCCACTCGCGCCACTTCCCAAATCCTCTGAGCAAATTTCTCCCCAAACGGACGCTGATTTGTCTGAACAGGTTTGAACGTCATTTCTTACCTCCTTCTTCTATCACCCTACGAGTGATGAATCTTGCAGGATTGCCGCCCACCACCGTCCACGGCTCAACATCCCTAGTGACAACAGCACCAGCCCCAACCACCGCACCATCTCCAACGTTAACCCCAGGTAAAACAATCGCTCTTGCAGTTATCCAAGCATCATGACCGACTGTAATTGGAGCGTAAGTAAGTTCCATAGTGGGGCTACTTATGTCGTGAGAGGCGCAACACAAAAATGCGCCCTTGCTGATTGCCGCCCTATCGCCAATACAAATCCTGTCAACACTATATATATCGCAATCTTCTGAAATGGCAACCCAATCTCCAAGCACCAGATTCCATGGTGCCCAAATCGTTGCAGAACTCCGAACCGCACAATGTTTGCCAATCTTAGCCCCAAACAACCGTAGCAGAAAAATCCGCCACGATACAAAAAAGCCGAAGCCCCAATCTGGCGTCGGCCTGAAAAGCAGCACCCAAGCGACATTCCAGATTGCACGTACAATCTTGCTCTTCAACGAATGCCGATTCTTATAGTTCTTCAAATCAAGTTCAGCCATGATTAGTCGTTAGTCATTTGTCGTTAGTCGTTAGGGATCGAGAGAGACCATTAAGCAGCTTGCCAATTTCATTTAAGAGCGCCAACACTTCCGAATCAATCGTCAAATAACCAAGGCCCTCCGCAAGTTGTAATTGTGTTTTCGTTTCAAAGAGAGATCCACGCGCGATTGACGAAAATGCCTGAACTCCTTATCTGTGTCTCGTCCGAATCCCTCGGCGATATTTGAGGGGATAGACACTACCGCCCTTCGGATCTGATCGCCTAATCCGTAAATCTCCTCTTTCGGCAATTGCTTCTGAACACAATACACCCGTTTCGCCAAATGCATCGCCTTTTGCCACACTACCAACTCCTCATATCTCTTCACCTTCATATCCCCTCCTCCAACGACTAACCACTAACGACTAACGACCAACCACTAACGACTACTCACTAACTTCCCAACCACCGATACGACGATCCCATCCCCTTCTACACGTTCTACATGTTCTACACGGTTAAAATCTTACCACCCACTAACCACTAACAACTAACGACTCATACCCCTTCACCATGGCCTTCACAACTGCCTCCCACGTGTACTTCTCTTCAACCAACTTTCGTCCCCGCTCTCCCATCTGCCGCCGCTCTTCATCCGACATCGACATCATTTCTTTCAGCGCTGTCACCAATGCCGACCAAGCGGAGGGATTTGAACCCTCCGCCGGCAAATCGATCCACTTTCCGCACTTTTCCGCCTCAAGCTCGCTCCAAGGCGTTCCTTTGGTGGTGATGACCGGCACTTTATGCGCCAATGCCTCTATCACCACGCTGCCAAAGTTCTCGGAATAGGTCGGCAAAACAAACAAATCAGCGTTGGCATATTCGCTCTGCAACTCCTCTCCATATCTCGGCCCGACAAACTCCCAGTCATCAATGATTCCCAACCTCTCACATTCCGCCTTGACTTCCTGCGTATGCCCTTCCTGATCCGGTCCAACAATCCGGACTTTCCAACTATTCAACCATGTAGAACGTGTAGAAAATTCCTGTTTCAAATTCGCCCACGCTCGTGCAAGGTTTACAAGCCCCTTTTTTCTCTGCACCCTACTAACAAACAGCAAAATCTTCTTCCCATCTACACACCCATCCAATTGGTTGTTGGCTGCTTCCTCATTTCCACACTTCCACATTTTCACATTTCCCGCCCCCACCTCTACATGCTCTACCTGTTCTACATGGTTAATCACACCCTCTATACAGCCACCTATCTTCACCCCAAGCGGCGCAATCATCACCTTATTCCTCAGCCCCATTCTTCTGACATCCTCTACTTCGCTCTCAGCTGTCGCATGAAGTAAATCGGCCCTTGCCAAATCCTTTCTCTGATACAACCACCAACCAAGCCTCTTCTTCCATTTCTTGTTGTTCATTGCCCACGGCGTCAGCATTCCATGCGGGCTCCAGACAACTGGCATCTTGCTCTTGTGCGCCCAATTGCTCACCTTATGCAATATTGGCGACCAAAGGGCGTGAATGTGGATTATATTGAACCGTGTAGAACATGTAGAAGGTGTAGATTTAAATAATGTGTCTATTGGAAACATTTTGATTCGAGGATCGATGGGATAGCAATCGGCACGGTTTGGATCAACGACCGCGATTGTCACATCATGGCCAGCCGCAGCAAGACCATTGCAGACCTCGCCGCAGAAGACACTTGTCCCCGCCGCCTTCTGAAGTCCAGTTATGACATGGAGAATTTTCATGACACTTAAATCACAGCTTTGCCGCCGCTTCTATTGCCTCGGCTGTTCGTTCAATCATTCTCGACATGGAATAGTTCTTAAACACATATTCCTTGCCGGCAATACCTTTCATGCGCAAATCAGGATCGCGCAAAGCCGCCTCGATCTGCCGTGCAAAATCCACTTCATCGTTCTCATGAAATGCCCAACCATTCTCCCCAGGATGAAACGCCTCATACTCTGGCCCATGATTCGCCTTGTTATCATTAAGTACAACCGGCAATCCAAACGAAAAGGCATGGATTATGCTGAGCCCAATACGACCAGGATAGACGAACAAATCTGAAGAGAGAAACCAAGGGGCAAGCTTGTCCTGACCGCGCACTTCACCGCCCCACGTAACCAATGAGTCAACACCAAGTTCCATGGCAAGTTTCTTCCATTCCGACTCCATCACTCCGCCGCCGATGATTATGCAATGTAGATCATCTCGCCTATCCGACAAAATCTTCAGGGCCTTCAAAAGGACATCAACTCTAACCTTGTCGCGCAACACTCCGCAGAAAAGCAATGTCTTCTTATTACCGAATTTACGAACGCCATTCCACTCTTTTGTTGCCCGCTCTACTGCCTTAAGATCAATGGTGTTCCCCGTGGCAAACACACGTCCATGTTGGAATCCTCTTTGTTCAAGATACTTAACACCAAACTCCGTATAGCAGAGATAGACATCGGAAAGCCGTTTAGCTATCCAAAGCCGAATCCTTACATTACGCTCATTTGCCAATGCGGAAACATGGTGCCCCCACCATACAACCTTGATGCCGCGCAATTTCGCCTTCAACGCAATCCAGAGCGACGAAAGTTGATGGATGTCTCCACACACAACAACGACATCGCCTCGGCGAAGACCTTTCAGAGACAGCCCCTTCTGCCAGACAAATGGGCCAAGTTTCTTCAGCGGATGGCCGTAGTCATACCGCATCTTGGACAGCGGATATGACATGTCATTCCCCAATCGCTCCGCCGCCCAGATTTCGATCTGCTCGCCATACAGGTCCGCAAGACCATCGAAAAGCGCAACACGAAATTCTGGAACGATGGGCTGGAATATAAGTATTCTATAATCGGCCATGAATACCTTTCCAAATAGATGCCCCCATAAATAAACCGATCCTCCGCAACGAATCTATGGCTAGCGCTAACACAAACACTGAGAATGCAACCGTAAAATATGAGCAGTAAAGTGGTACGCCATTGCCAATTAGCTTCATATTGAATGACCTTAAGGTAAAATATCCAACGCAATTAGCATGTAGCAAATAGACAGAGAACATAGACGGCCCCAACAATTGCAACAATCGGTTGAATTTATCAGACAACTTAAAGCGCTTAAACAAACAAAATAGTGCTGCCACTTGGAACAGTGCAGGCATTGAATCGTAATGAGCAACACCCACTGCCGTTATTGGCAATGTAATGCACAAAACAATCGTAATATTTCGTCGTGTCGCATACTTTTCAAGCTGCATGCTTCTAAAAATGGCTGCACTTGTATAGATTGCAATTAGCGTAAGAAATGTTTGCGTGCCAACTCCGGGCGTTCGAGGCATAAACTCGCAGAGGCCTGGAACCCTTAGTGAATAAGACCAAACGTAAACGAGAGACAATAAAGGCAGCATCCTCACCCATTGCCTATTCTGTAGGCATTCTAGCTTGACTGCCGACTCAATGATAGGCGCGAAACACATTAAAACAACATACGCCCATAAGAACCACCAGCGTTCAAGATAGCAATCTTTTACACCCGAAAGAAAAGCTGCACTACTAAATTCACCTTGTATCAACATATTTATAATGGAAATTGCAACTGCACAAAATAAAGCGACCCCAATCAGCCTTATAAGTTTTATAAGCTTGAACTTAATGCCGAAATACCCTGAGATGAATACGAAACCGACAACACTAGTCATTAGCACATTGTCTAACCCACGTTGCATCGCGCCACCGAATCGTATAGTGTGTAGCAAGACAATCCCGTAAACAAAAAGCAGCCGTAGAAGTTCTATTGCGTAATTTCTCATTTCTGCATACTCTCCACGGTTCACAATCCACTCACCGCATACACTTGTCTTGAACCTTCATGTATCGAATCAAAATAGGCCACCTTCCCATCGTATGACCAACGTGGATGCAGATCGCAATGGAATCCAGACCGGGCAAACAGATACAATTCTTGCGGGAACTTCTTGAGGACACGTCGATCCATGCCAGCCTGTGACGCGCTGACGCTTAAAGTTGTCGCATCGGGTTTATCTGGAATCATCTTGAAGGTTCCAATATCCGTCCGCTCATTGGCATCAACATCATAGTACATCAAAAACCGATTCCCATCCGCATCTGGATAAGTGTCATTGATCAAACTTGTCAACTTCTGAGGACGCGCCATTGGATGCCCGTCTTCCGTCAAAACCCCGATAGCGCATTTGACTTTTGCAGGATTTTCCGCATCTTTGATACGTAGAAATGCCTTCGCTTGACCAGCCACTCCCCCAACAGAAGCCGACCGCGCCCTACGCAACATCCGCATGATTTTCTTTGCTAACAAGGCACCCTGCAAGACACCCGGGATGCGCAGATAGACAGCCTCACGCACCGCGCAAAGCGCTGGTTGATGTTCGCCCCAGATAAAAAGCTCATCGTCGGCAATCCACGTGAAATGGCTGAGAAATCCTTTGGCCAGGCATCGCAGACCACTTCCATCCACGCCTATGGTCATCAGCCGTGTCGTTTCGCCGCCATCCGGCACACGGTAACGATGGAGAAAGGCCAGCCGATTGCCAGTAGGATTCAACATGAAGTGCGTCACATAATGCGGATAGCCCGTTCTCACCAGATGCTTTTCACCACAAGCAGCCACATCCTGCATTGAAGACAAAAGATTCTTTTCACCGGTCTTGACATTCCCGACCCAAACACCACCATCACTCGGGATATCGGTCAACCGTATTGTTGAGCATTTGTTGTTTGGGTGATAGCCATATCCACCACAGGCGTGTACCCTATCGTAATCAAACCAAAAAGCAAGATGTCTTTCGGCGTTCATGCAATGCACAGGAAACGGCAACTTATCGACCGTTTTCCGTTCACGCGCATCGCCAATCCAGGCAAAAACATTTCCATGCTCATCACGATCATTACAGGTGAATAGATCGCTATCGCCAATCCACTGCTGGCGCGCTCCCTGCGGATAGTTCCAAGTATGCGTCTTATGGATAGGGATGAAATCGCCGCCAGTGGCTGGCACAACTCCCGACCAGCATGTCTCACCGGGCAACGGCGGATGCGAAATGTCATCCACCTCCAACGCCAAGGCAAGATCTCCCTTAGCATTCGTCTGCACAAGGTCATGAAACCCGAAGAGATGATGCTTCGGCCCATTCGTGATTCTCTGTACTTCAAAATTCATTGCTAAAGGAGTCCCGCCATTCCATTCATCAATCACATGCCGATTCTACGTAACAACCTAATGAAAAGAATCATGATCGGTGATGGCAAAAGCCTCGCAATCCATATAAAGACAGATTCCTTGCCGTGGAAGATACCAAGTGCCGCCAATGCATCTTTCAATTCAGCCAGAGAAAGCAACGCATCAACATTGCGCTTTCGTTCTTGCACAGACTTCACGGGGGCTACAGCTGCAGAAAGAAGCATATTCTTGGTATTATTGACTATCCAAAGTGACAGAGACTTGTCATTTTCACCAACTCCAAATCTTGCCGCCAGACACTTTCGGGCCGCGATTGTATTGACTAATCCTTCAATATTCCTCACATTGAAATTCCGCACAGAACTGGCCGCTGTAATTTCGTAATGATACAACCCTTCATGCAATACCCCAACCCTATCGGCAGAGGCGAACAGTTGCAAGTTCCATATCAGATCTTCCCATGTGGAAAAGAACCCTCTTTGAAATCCATCTTTGAACAACTCCTTTTTGTATACCTTATTCCATACAGTATTTGATCCCCTTCCAATAAGCATACGGGGATAAATATAATCTGACACGACGGTCTCCCTTGACAGGTAAAGTTCCGGAATGTCTTTGTCTTCTCTTTCACTCTTCTTGCCAGCCAATCCACATTCAACAATATCGAGATCCTTATCTTCAGCAAGAGAAAGCATCCGTTCATACATGTTCGGCTCGACCCAGTCATCCGCGTCAACAAAACCGAAATATGGTGTATGCACTTGCTCGACTCCTGAAAGCCTCGCCAAGTAACATCCGCCGTTTTGTTTATGTATGGTCATTACCCTTTCGTCTGTTGAAGATAGGGCATCGGCAATTTCTGGGGTCTTATCGGTCGATCCATCATCGACGATAATGATGACTATATCATGAACGGTTTGCGACTGTAATGATTGCACACAGCGCTCAAGGGTACGCTCTGCATTATACGCGGGTATGACAACCGATATCTTTGCTTCATTTCTCATATGACTCTTGATTATACTAATTAATACCTCTCAAAAAATTGGTTCATGTGTCGGACTCTCCAGCGCAGATAAAAAAGCTTTACAAGAGAACCGTCAAGTACCCTCCACAGCACAGTTACTTTATGCCAAAAGTTTCGTGGATGGTAACCACTTCTCCCCCTAATGATCTCACCTTCTCTTGAAATCATAGCGCGAACTTCTTTTGTAACTTTATGGCTCCCATATTCAGCACTTTTAGATGACTTATGCATACGAAACGCCCAACACAAGCAATTAATTCGATATTGTTTAATTCCTGCCATTACAAACTTGATCCAAAGGTCATAATCCATGGTGTTCACAAGATTGACATCCATGCCTCCCACCATGTCAAATATCTTTTTTGAAAAGAAAGTTGCCGGCCCATATACGGCAATAGAAGTTGGCGAATCTTTTCGCTGAAGAAGCGCTGGAAGATAATGCGGTCCCCACCCAATATCAATGATTGTGCCATCTTCAGCAAAACGAAACATATTGCCCGTAAACCATTCACGATCTGGATGCTCTCGCATAACACCTATTATCTTTGTCAAGCAATTAGGGACGAAAAGGTCATCTGCGTTAAGCCATGTGAGATATCTACCCTTTGCCCGGGCAAAGCCTTTATTAAAGGCATCGCTCTGCCCTTTATCTGATTCACTCACCCAATACGCAATTTTGTCCGCATACTTTTTTATGATATCAACAGAATCATCGGTTGAACCGCCATCAATGATGATAAGCTCACAACTATCAAATCCCTCCTGATTGACAACCGACTTGATTGCCGACGCCAAAAAGCGACCATAGTTGTAGTTGGCTATTACAATGGAAAGAAGTGGGGTCATTTTAGTGATCATAATTTAATGATTTCTTGCAATTGTTAAACTGTCAAAGCAGAATAAATCTTCTTTACATTCTCCGCATACTGCTCCCAGGTGTACTTGGTTCGAATCAATTCTGCCGCCGCTGCACCCATTCGGTCAATCTCATCTGAGTGTTCCATCAACCACATTATCTTTTGGGCAACTGCTTCGGCATTCTTTCCAGGAACGATGCAACCATTCACACCATCCTCTATCGGGAATCCAGCCTCATGCGTAGCCACAACGCAAAGCCCTGCCGCCATTGCTTCCATTCCGGAACTCGCGCAACCTTCCGCCAATGACGGGAACACGTAGATGTCGCTCGTTGACAGAAACTGCTTCAAGTCATCCTGTGGAACTGGACCATGAAAAGTAATGGGAGATTTATTTAACCATGCAGAGCGTGTAGAACATGTAGAAGCTCCTAAACAGCCATCCATCTCTCCTCCCTCCACACGATCTACACGTTCTACACGGCTATAAATCTCGGCCCCTCTTACGTGCTTTACATGGTTATTAAACTTTTCAATCAACCCTTTTGCCCCACTATAATCTCCCACAACATCCATCTCAAACGGCACCGTCGCCTTCTCCATCAACATCTTAACCGCATCAAGAATATATTCCGCACCTTTCCTAAACCCAAATCCACCCGTGAAAAGCAGCCTTAGTTTTCGCTCGCCTCTGTTCACTGCCTTGACCTTGCGCAACCCAAAGAAATCTGGGCGCGTACCCAGATACACCACCTTTATCTTCTCAGCCGGATAACCTTGCTCGATAAATGTATCGCGGACAAAAAAAGAATTGACGAGTAGCGCATCCGCCCACGCACAATCTTCCACAATCAACCGCCAAAATGGGGAACTAGTCCCCAAATCAAACACCGCACCATTTCTCTCAAATTCAGCACGAAGATGCCTTTCCATATAGGCAGGATGGGCGATTGAATGATCCACCACAACAGGAATACACATTTTATGCGCTAATTTTATCGCACCACCATGTCCTGCACCAGACCGAACATGAAAGACGATCTTTCTCCCCTCTGCGACTCTGCATCTCTGCGTTAAAACATCCCCCGCAATCTTCTTGATATGTCGCTTCGTCTGCCAACCAAAAACATTCCATGCAAACGCCGCTGCCTCTCCATGTTTTCGCCCATGGCAAATCTTATGTTCTAGCCAAAACAATGCATTGCAAAAGAAATCCACCCACGCACACGGCACAACTTCACCCCCATTCTGGAGTGCTATTGCCCGTTTCTTCATTCCTGCAGAAAGATTGCGCCCAACTATCTTTGAACAGAGACGAACGAGCCAACCATCGGGATTCCGTGGTACCCATCCGCAAACAAGCTTTACTGCTACATCTGCCCTGCAAAGCCAGTCCGCCGACTGTACAAGATGCAACCGGCCATAGCCACTAGAGAGTATTGATACCATGCTCCCCTCCATTTTATCTCCAGCCCCCCATCTGCTTCTGCGCGCGTTCCATTGTCTGCACGACCAAACAGGCAGCAATCAAGAATCCCATATTGGTTCTACCTCCATACGGCGAGAAGAAAATTGCCCATAATATATTTGGAATGATAATCGCAAAGAACCCAAAATATGGCGGATAAACAAATGCGCGCTTAAAAAGCGTCATATATAACAAATAAAGAATATAGAGCCACGGCAACAATCCAGGTATTCCCGCCCACATCCAATAACATGTAATATGCGAATGTGCTGGGATAAGGCGAACCCCATATAACCTATCATTAATCTCAAGTCGTCTAATTGCTTCATAATCAGCACCATACTTAACCCAATAATCTAGTACATATCCTTTGGTATCAAGAGCAAACGAACCATGCCCTAAGAACGGCTTATCGGCGATGGCCATAAGCGAGACAAAAAACTCCGCCCTGCCTTTCATAAGCATTTCTATAACTGACGAGCCCTTCGCCTGCTCCTCATATTTATCCGCCTCTTTGACTCCCATCAATCCTCTCGTTGCTGCTTCCTTATATGCAATCCTGACAATTGGAGACAATAGCACAATGCAAATAATAACGAATATTGCATGTCGCCCCATGCTCCGCATTCTCGCCTGCGAACGGCCACATAACATAATAAGAACTGATGAAATAAAAAGAACAAGAAATGCAGACCGCCCCCCTGTTAAAAGGGCAAATACCGCCAAGAACAATCCAATGCTCACCGAAGCCAATGTAGGGAACTTCATATACCAGCCCTCAATAGGCAATCCTAGCCAATCATTCAATTGGCCTACCCAAAAAAGCTTATATGACATCTTTGCTCCGCTGGCAGATATTTCACCGGATTGTACAAGACTACTACCAGCAATAGTTCCTGGTTGAAAAATGAAAATGCTGACAACGCCAGAAATTGCCACGCCCAATAAAAACCATTTCAAGGCATCTGGATTTCTACGAAGCAATGGATAGATAGTCACCAATGCTGCCAATGTTCCCAAAGGAGCAATGAAACCGCGAATGAAAAACACGAAGTAATTTCCCCTCACATAGTCCGTCAAGCACACCCCTGCCATCCAAAGGAGAAGCAAGTTGACAATAGTTTTGCAATGGTCTTTTGCGAAAAACCGATAATTCTTGATCAGTGTAATCGGCAATAAGGCCACCAAAAAGAACTCGGATATCGCAGTATAACCACCCACATTAATCTGTGTCGCCGACCCAAGACCAATCATAAAAAGCCAAAACGACGCTGACCTCTCCGCATGGGTTGAGCCGAATGAAAACAAATCTTCTCTTTTCATTTTCCTATCTCATTCTCTAAATTAATCTTGACCACCTGAATTCTACCACACCCTTCGCATCCAGAATCGCCGCCGCTTCGGGACAGGAATGTAGACCAACCTCAAGATTGACAAGATTAGATCCCATCTTTAAACAACTTGCCTATCAACTTTTTCATATCTCTGCGAAGGAATTATGCATTTGAACAGCACAACCAATACCAATAACCTCAACATCGTGCTGGCAAGGCTCGCCTCGGCCAAACCTTCTGCGCCACGCGCAACAAGAGCATAGGCCAAAACTATCTGAATTATCGCCGTAAGAAATACCACAAAAAAGTTAGTCCACATCATACCAGCTCCAACAAGAAAATTCCACATCGGTTGGTAGATTGTTCCAAGGCCATTGGCAAGTGCAACAAGGCAGAATGCAAGAATACCAGTCTCGAAACCATGCCCATAAACCTTCAATATCAACGGCGAGAATAAGCATATGCCAATGCAAATTGGAATGACAAGTGCCGAATTGCACCAAAACATTTTCCATGTGAGCCGAAGCGCACGTTCACG
>JAEEGL011847037.1_pt1 | contig 12936 bp, 11 predicted proteins | sample 9134231 | NCBI WGS metagenome assembly JAEEGL01 (sample SAMN16246548, study PRJNA631951) | gut metagenome | biome: gut microbiome; feature: rumen; material: fiber-attached | host: Bos | place: Iran: Karaj | collected 2018-10 | reverse complement strand
TCCTGCGCCTCTATACGAAGGCTCCCATCGGGACCGACATGATGCCGACCAACGCGATGGGCTACGAGGACATGTGCGGCGATCTCGACGTCGTGATGTTCAACCACTACAACACCCCCGAAAATCTGAACGACGCCGTGTTCTGGTTCGACTACCTCCGCACCCTGAAGGACCGCCCGTTCTGGAACACCGAAACGGCGACGACGTGGAACGGCTCGACCGCCATCGGTCAGGTCCTGAAGCCCGAAGGCTGGTGCCGCGTCAATTCGTGGCTCCCGGTCGCGCTCGGCGGCGAATGCAACATGTACTGGCTCTGGCGGCAGCATTGGGCGGGCCACGAGCTTGTCCACGGCTCCGTCCTCACGCCGGAAGGACGCCCGGTCCACGCGTTCGGCGAAGTCCGGCGCACGGCGGAGGAATACGAAAAAGCGTCCGAGTTCATCGCAGGTACGAAGGTAAAGACCGACGTCGCCCTGCATTTCACCAACAAATCCTGGCAGCTTTTCGACCAGCAGAAGGTCTTTGACGGCAACTGGTATGCCGGGGATGTTCAGCAGGTCCACCGCGCGATGCTGAAGGGCGGCATCCGTCCCGACGTGATCGGCGCGACGCACTCCCTCGACGGCTACAAGCTCCTCGTCTCCCCCTGCGTCATGACGCTCGAGGACGGCGATCTCGCCGAAAAGGTGAAGAAATTCGTCGAGGACGGCGGCGTCTGGGTGGCGGGCCCCCTGACCGACGTCCGGAATTCCATCGGCGCGCACTACACCGACCGCGCGATGGGCATGATGGAGGAATGGCTCGGCATCCGCCAGGATTACGGCATCCCGACGGACGGCTCCGTCCTCGAGACCGCATGGACCGACGGCGAGCCGCTCCGGGTCCGCAAATGGGCGGAGAACTACACGAACCTCAGCGGCGGCGAAGTCCTCGCGTCCGTCACGGGCGGTCATTCCGCTCTCGTCGGCGAGGTCGTGATCGGCCGGTATAAGGTGGGCCGCGGCGAGGTGATCCTCTGCGGCGCGCTGCTCGAGGACGCCGACATCGCAAAGCTCCTCTCGATCGCGTATGCCGACGCCGGGGTGACGCCCTACGAGACGACGGGCACCCTGAACGTCGTTCCGCGCGCGGGAGAGGCCGGAGAGGGCCTGATCCTCTGCGAGACCGCGCACGCACCCGCCTCCGTGAAGATCGACGGCGCGATGACCGATCTCCTCACCGGGGAGACCTTCGACGGCGAGATCCCGGTCGAGCCTTACGGCGTCCGCGTGATGAAACAGGCATGAGAAGGAAAGGAGTCAACCGATGAAAACGATCCCGATGTGGAAGGAAATCCCGGGCCCGACGAACGGCGTCCAGCCCGCGCTCGAATACTATGCTCCCACGGCTCCCGCCAAAGACGCGGCGGTCGTGATTTTCCCGGGCGGGGCCTATACCCATCTCGCCCCGCATGAGGGGAAGGGGTACGCCGAATTTCTCGCCGCGGCAGGATACCACGCCTTCGTGTGCGAATACCGGATCGACATGAAGCAGCTTTTCCCCTGGCCCCTCGTCGACGCGCGGCGGGCGGTCCGGCTCGTGCGGCATGACGCGGCGGCGTATGGCATTGATCCGCACAAGATCGCCGTCATGGGCTCCTCGGCAGGCGGACACCTCGCGGCGACGATTTCCGCCTGGACCGGCGCGATCGCAGAGGAGACCGCGGACGAGATCGATGCGGAAAACTGCCGCCCGGACGCCACGATCTGCTGCTACGGCGTGGTGGCGGAGCCCTTCGAGGAGTGGATGACCGACTGGCTCACGAACTCCCTCCTCGGCGGCACGAAGAACGGCTGGGACATCGCCTCCCCGGACAAAAACGTCACGGACGAGACGCCCCCCGCCTTCCTCTGGCATACCTCCGACGACCCGGTGGTGAACGTGATCCACAGCTACCGTTATGCCACGGCGCTGAGACAGCATGGGATCCCCCACGAGGTCCACGTCTTCCCGAAGGGGAGCCACGGCCTCGGCCTCGCGACGGGCAACCCCTCCGTCGGACAGTGGGGAGGACTCCTTTTGAAGTGGCTCGATCAAACATTTTAAGATACCATTGGGAGGATGAAGCATGGAAACCATCAAACTCTGGGAAAACACGCCCGGTCTCTGCCTCGAAGAACCGGTCCTCGAATACTTTCCGGCACCAAACCGCATTTCCGACGCGACCGTCGTGATCTATCCCGGCGGCGGGTACGGGATGCGCGCACCGCACGAGGGAAAGGGATATGCCGAATACTTCAATGCCATCGGCATGGACGCGTTCGTATGCGAATACCGCGTGTCTCCGCACCGTTTCCCGCTCGAGCTGCTCGATGCGCGCCGCGCGGTCCGCTGGGTCCGGCATCACGCCGCGGATTACGGCCTCGATCCGCATAAGGTCGCGGTGATGGGCTCTTCCGCGGGCGGTCACCTCGCCGGACTCGTCTCGACCTACACCGATCCGATCGATTTTGAAGACCTCGACGAGGTCGACCGGGAGGATCCGATCCCCGACGCGACGATCCTCTGCTATGCCGTCTGCCACATGCCGGACGACACGGGTATCGCGCACGTCGGCTCCTTCGTGAACCTCCTCGGCGAGCGCAAGGACTACGAGCACTTCTCGAACGATCTCAACGTCACGGATAAGACGCCGCCCGCCTTCCTCTGGCACACCTCGGACGACGACTGCGTCAACGTCATCAACAGCTACCTCTACGCGACGGCCCTGCGCGAACACAACATCCCGCATGAGCTCCACGTCTTCCCGCACGGCTATCACGGCCTCGGTCTGGCGGAGTCGAATCCCCACGTCGCGCAGTGGGCCGGACTCATGGCAAACTGGCTCAAAAGCCTCGGCTGGATCGCCTGACGGATCCCCGCAAAAATCTCCAAAAGAAGAGGAAAGTTTCCCCGAACTTCTTGACAACTTCACGAAAATGTTGTATCATGGATCCGGTGAACCGCGCCGTTTTGCGGACACGATTTCAAAAAACACTCGAAACAAAGGAGAATCATTATGTTAGCGAAAACACCTCCGATGGGTTGGAATTCCTGGAATACGTTCGGCGAAGCCATCAACGAACAGGTCGTCCGCGACACCGCAGATGCGATCGTGGAAAAAGGCCTCAAGGACGCGGGCTATGAATACGTAGTCATCGACGACTGCTGGTCCCTCCGTCAGCGCGGCGCCGACGACCGCATCGTCCCCGATCCCGTGAAGTTCCCCTCCGGCATGAAGGCGCTTGCGGACTATGTGCATTCCAAGGGCCTGAAATTCGGTATGTACTCCTGCGCCGGCACGAGGACCTGCGCCGGTTATCCGGGCTCCTTCGACTATGAGTTCATCGACGCGAAGACCTTCGCGGAATGGGGCGTCGACTTTTTGAAATACGATTTCTGCTACAAGCCGCGCCTCGCCAACGGCCCCATCCTCTACAACAGAATGGGCATGGCGCTCAAGGCTTCCGGCCGCGAGATCCTCTTCTCCGCGTGCAACTGGGGTTCCGATGAGGTCGAAAAGTGGATCCGCTCCACCGGCGCGCACATGTACCGCTCCACCGGCGACATCAACGACAGCTTCAACAGCTTCAAGGACATCGCCATGAGCCAGGTCGAAAAGCTCGCCTACTCCGGTCCCTGCTGCTTCAACGACATCGACATGCTGATCTGCGGTATGCACGGCAAGGGCAACGTTGCGAACGGCGGCTGCACCGATACCGAATACCGCACGCACTTCGCGCTGTGGTGCCTGTTCCAGTCCCCGCTGATGATCGGCGGCGACCTCTCGAAGATCGACGACTACAACCTCGACCTTCTGAAGAACAAGGAACTCATTTCCATCAACCAGGATCCCGAAGCGCGTCCTCCGATGAGACTCGGTCACGGCGACCGTCCGATCTTCTTCAAGCACCTTGCGAACAACGAATACGTCCTCGCGTTCTTCAACTTCGGCGACCGTGACAGCTGGGGCGACGTGGAATTCTACGACCTCGGCCTGACCGTCGCGTCCGGCTACGGCTTCAAGTTCCGCGACATCTTCACCGGCGAAGAGACCGGCGTCGTCACGGGCCACCTCTCCACGGGCATCAAGTCCCACGACTGCCGCATCTTCCGCGGGACCCTCGTCGAGAAATAATCCGTGGCAGAGAATCTTTACGAGCAGCCGAAGTGCATGAAATGCGGAAAGACGCTCACGAACGACGAGATCGGCATCCACAAAAAAATGATCAACCGCGGCGCGACGGAGTTCTTCTGTCTCCGATGCCTCGCAGAGTTCACCCATTCGACCGAGGACCGTCTCCGCGAGCGGATCGAGCATTTCCGCGCGCAGGGTTGTCTCTTGTTTCAGTAATCCGGGAGAGCAGGATCGATTCCTGCTCTCTTTTTTTGCGCACACCGGCTTGCAAGCGTCCCCGGAACATGGTATAATAGGGCAGTACCGCAATCTTTCGGACGGAGGCAACCATGCTCTTTCAATTCCTCGGGACCGCGGCGGCGGAAGGCGTCCCCGCGCTCTGGTGCTGCTGCGAACGCTGCGTGCGTTCCAGACAGATCGGCGGACGCGCGCTTCGGACCCGTTCCCAGGCCATCGTCGACGGCGCGCTCCTGATCGACTTTCCTTCGGACACGCTCGACCATCTCTACCGAAACGGGCTCGATCTTCTGAATGTCCGCGACTGTCTCGTCACGCATACCCACGGCGATCATCTCTACCCCACGGACGTCTCCATGCTCCGCGCGGGCTTTTCCCACGTGCCGCCGGACTACCGCATCACCTTCCGCGGCTCCGAAGCCGTCCGGGATGCGCTCTCAGGCGTCCTTCTGCAGCCGGAGAGGGAAGGATCGGCCGCTTTCGAGGTCATCCGTCCGTTTGAACCGACCGCCGTCGGCCGCTATACCGTGACGGCCTATCCCTCGATCCACGATCCCGCGGCCGGTCCGCTCTTTTACGGCATCTCCGACGGGGAGCGCGCCGTGCTCTATGCCCACGACACCGACTATTTCCGCGACGACGTCTGGGCGTATTGGAAGGAGACCCGCCCGCGCTTCGACCTCGTCTCCCTCGACTGCACGAACGCCTGCCTGCCCCTCACCTACATCGGCCACATGGGACTCACGGAGAACGCCGAGGTGCGGCGCCGGATGATCGACGAGGGATACGCAGACGAGACGACCGTCTTTGTTTCGAATCACTTTTCTCACAACGGCATCCATGTCGTCTACGACGATTTCGTGCCGATCGCCGCGCGGGAGGGCTTTCTCGTCTCCTACGACGGCATGAAGATCCAGCTTTGAATCCACGGAGGACTATCATGAACAAGATCCATCTCATCGGCAACGCACATCTCGATCCCGTCTGGCTCTGGCAGTGGTACGAGGGTTACGCCGAAGTCAAGGCCACGTTCCGCTCCGCCCTCGACCGGATGAAGGAATTCCCGGATTACAAATTCACCTCCGCCTGCGCCGCCTACTACGAATGGGTGCGGGACAGCGACCCCGCCATGTTCGACGAGATCCGCGCGCGGGTGAAGGAGGGCCGCTGGTGCGTCACGGGCGGCTGGTACATCCAGCCCGACTGCAACATCCCCTCCGGCGAGTCCTTCGCGCGCCATGCCCTGATTTCCCAGCGATTTTTCCGCCGCGAGTTCGGGAAGATGGCGAAGACCGGATACAACGTCGACTCCTTCGGCCACAACGGCTCCCTCCCGATGATCCTCTCCGCGTCCGGGATGAACGCCTATGTCTTCATGCGTCCGGGACCGCACGAGAAGCCGGAGATCCCCGACTCCCTCTTCCGCTGGGTGAGCCCGGACGGCTCCGCGGTCCCCACCTACCGCATCCCGATCCAGTACAACTTCAACCTCGGCTGCTTCGACAATTTTGCCAAGGTCGCCGACATGGCCGTGTGGCACGACATGATGGCCTTCTACGGCGTCGGTAACCACGGCGGCGGTCCGACCATCCGGCTTCTCGAGAAGATGGAGGCCGAGCTCGGCGACGCGTACGTCTACTCCACGCCGGACGAGTATTTCGACGCCGTGCGGGACGGAGACATGCCCGAGGTGCATGACGACCTGCAGTTCCATGCGAAGGGATGCTACAGCGCGTGCTCCATGATCAAGAAGAACAACCGAAAGAGCGAGAGCATGCTCTATGCCGCCGAAAACCTCACCTCGCTCTCGCACAGCCTGGTCGGGACCGCATGGCCGGCGGCGGAATTCGAGCGCGCGTGGAAGAATACGCTCTTCAACCAGTTCCATGACATCATGGGCGGCTGCTCGATCCGCGACGCCTACGAGAATGCGGCCTTCACCCACGGCGAGAGTCAGGCGATCGCAGACCGCGCGATCAACTTCGCCTGCCAGCAGATCAGCTGGAACATCGACACCGTCGGCGACGCGGCATTCAGGCCGGACAAACCGGGCTGGGGCGCCGGCTGGACCAACGAGGGCGTCGGCACCCCGATCGTCGTCTTCAACCCGCATCCGTGGCCGGTACGCGCGTTCGTGACCGTTCACGACCTTCCGAAGCGCCTCACCGACGAGGATGGCCATCCGATCCGCTGCCAGCCCGTCCGCGCGCCCCGCACCAACGGCAGGGACGACAAGTGGGAGATCGGCTTCCTCGTCCATCTGCCGCCGCTCGGTTATCGCACCCTGCGCGCGTTCTATCTCGGCGAGCCGGACGAGGCGGAAAACACGATGAACACCGGCGAAGATTTCATCGAAAACGAGATTCTCCGGCTTACCTTCGACCCCGCGATGGGAGAGCTCGTCTCGATCTACGACAAGGCGGCTGAGCGGGAATATCTCGCCTCGCCCACGCGGACCGAGCTCATCGACGAGACCGACTCCGACACCTGGGCGCACGGCATCCGCGAATTCAAGAAGGTCACCGATACCTTCACCGACGGCGAGATCCGGCTCCTCGAATCCGGTCCCGCCCGTGCGACGATGCGGACCTTCACCCGCGGCGCAAACACCGTCGTCCGCCGGGATTACTCCCTCCTCCAGGGCAGCGCTGAGATCTTCGTCAAGACACAGATCGACTTCCGCGAGCATCACCGGATGCTGAAATTCCGCCTTCCCGTCAACGTCGAGGATCCGCGGGCGTTCTGCGAGATCCCGTTCGGCTGGATCGAGCGGCCGACGGACGGCACGGAGCAGGTCTGCCACCGCTGGACCGCGCTCTGCGGCGGAGACGGAGCGGGACTGGCGATGCTCAACGACAGCAAGTACAGCTTTGATGCCGACGGCGCGGCCCTCACGCTCACCGTCCTGCGCGGCGCGATCTGGGCCGATCACTACGGCACCCGCGACGAGCTCTGCGAATACATGGATCAGGGCATCCACGAATTCACCTACGCGATCTGTCCCGCGGCACAGGACTGCAAATATCTCCTCGCACGCCGTGCCGCCGAGCTGAACGCCGCGCCCTTTGCCGTTCTCGAGACCTTCCACAAGGGCACCCTCCCGACCTCGTATTCCGGCATCCGCGTGAGCCCGGAGAACATCGTCGTCACGGCAGTGAAGAAGCACGAGGACACGGACGCCGTCGTGATCCGCGCGTATGAGTGCGAGGGCCGGGACACCGAGGCGGAATTCACCGTCTTCGGCACGACCTTCCGGGCCTCCTTCGGTCACCGCGCGGTAAAGACCTTCGCGGTCGATGAAAACGGCGCGCGGGAATGCAATTTCCTGGAGGACATCGAATGAAGACCTACATCGGAGTCGATATCGGCGGGACCAAGTGCGCGGTCCTGCTCGGCGACGAATTCGGGACCGTTCTGAAGGAGTCCCGCTTCCCGACGGCAGACGTCACGTCGACCGTCGCGCGCATCCTCGACGAGTGCGCCGCCATGAAGGAGGCTGCCGCGGGATCCGCCGTTTCGGTGGGGATCAGCTGCGGCTCCCCCCTCGATCCGGTCCGCGGGATCATCCAGTCCCCGCCGAACCTTCCGGGCTGGGACAACATCGAAATCGTGAAGCTGGCCGAGGAGCGCACGGGTCTGCCCGCCGTGCTCTGCAACGATGCCAACGCCTGCGCGCTCGCGGAATGGAAATACGGCGCGGGCCGCGGATGCCGGAATATGGTCTTCCTCACCTTCGGCACCGGCATGGGCGCCGGCCTGATCCTCGACGGGAAGCTCTACGGCGGCGCGAACGGCAACGCGGGCGAGGTCGGTCACATGCGGCTCGAACGCTTCGGCCCGGTCGGATACGGCAAGCAGGGCTCGTTCGAGGGCTTCGCGAGCGGCGGCGGCATCGCGATGAACGCCCGGACCGCCGCGATCATGGAGCTCCAGAAAGGGAAGAATACCGCTTATTGCAAAAGCTGGGACGAGCTCGATTCCATCACGGCGAAATCCGTGGCGGAGGCGGCGCGCGGCGGGGATGAAACGGCGATCCGCATTTACCGGCAGACGGGCGAGATGCTCGGGCGCGGGCTCGCGGTCATCGTCGACGTGATCAACCCCGAGCGCATCGTCATCGGGTCGATCTTCCAGCGGTCCGCGGATCTGCTCGTCGAACCGATGCGGCAGGTGCTCGAAGAGGAATGCCTCCCCGCGTCCCTCGACGTCTGTGAGATCGTGCCCGCAGAACTCGGCGACGACATCGGAAGCAGGGCAGCCATCGTGCTGGCGGTCATGCGGGACGGGGGGGCGATCTGATGGAATCGATCGATCTGCTCATCGGGCGCTATCCGAAGCTCATCGGCTGCCGGGAGGACCTTCTCCGCGCGCTTGAACTGCTCTCTCAGGGATTCCGGCGCGGGGGAACGCTTTTCACCTGCGGAAACGGGGGCAGCGCGGCGGATGCCGATCACATCGTCGGGGAGCTCGCGAAGGGCTTTCTGAAAAAAAGGCCCGTCCCCGCAAAACTGCGCGCTGCGCTCGCCGTTTACCCGGACGGGGAAGCGCTCGCCGACGGGCTGCAGGGCGGTCTGCCGGCCGTTTCCCTGCATTCGCAGAGCGCGCTGCTCACGGCGTTCGCGAACGACTGCGACCCGTCCCTCGTCTATGCGCAGGCTTTCCTGGCGCTCGCGAAGCCCGGCGACATGCTCCTCGCGATCAGCACCTCGGGCAACTCACATAACGTTGTGAACGCGGCAAAGCTCGCAAGGGTGCGCGGCGCGGCTGTGATCGCCCTCACCGGGGAGCGGCCGTCGAAGCTCTCGGCGCTGGCGGACTGCGCGATCCGGGTGGGGGACACGGAGACCTACCGGGTGCAGGAGCTGCATCTGCCGGTGTATCATTGGCTCTGCGCGGGCGTCGAAGAGGCGTTCTTCGCGGAAGAAACAGGAGGAACGAAATGAAACTGTTCATCGATACCGCCAACCTCGACGAGATCGGGGCGGCGGCGAAGCTGGGCGTCATCCACGGCGTCACGACGAATCCGACCCTGATTTCCCGCGAGCGGGGCGATTTCGCCGCCATCATCCGGGAGATTACGGCGCTTGTCGACGGGCCCGTCTTCGCGGAAGTCCTCGCGGAGGACGCGGACGGGATGGTGCGCGAAGGGCTGGAGCTCGCCGCGATCCACGACAACGTGTGCGTGAAGATCCCGATGACGCCGGCCGGTCTCGAGGCGATCTCCCGTCTTTCGAAGGAGGGCGTGAAAACGGCGTGCACACTGGTCTTCTCGGCAGCGCAGGCGCTTCTTGCGGCGAACGCGGGCGCGCGGTACGTGGCTCCCTTCGTCGGGCGCGCGGACGACATCGGCTGGGACGGGATCGACGCGCTCGCCGCCATCGCCGACGTCCTTTCCGACGGCGATTTCGAGACCGAAGTGATCGCCGCGAGTGTGCGCAGTCCTCTGCACGTCGTCGAGGCGGCGCGGGCAGGCGCGGATATCGCCACGGTCCCGCCGAAGGTCCTCGCGCAGATGGCCGTCCATCCTCTCACCGACGCCGGTCTCGAGCGCTTTCGCCGCGACTGGGCGTCGAAAAAAGACTGACATACAAAACCCCGCCGGGATTCAACCGTCCCGACGGGGATTTTTCATATTCAAATCGCTTCGCACTTCGGCGGCGCAGTCTCCCGCAGGAACCGCTCCGCGTAGAGCTCGAACAGCGCACGCGATTCGCGGAAGATCTCCTCCTGTTCGAGCGGATGGCCGGCCTTCGGCATCGGAAGGAAGACGTACTCCACCCCGTGCGCCTCGAGCGCGTCCCGCAGCGCCGTCGCGTTCGAGAACGGCACCACGTCGTCCCGCTGACCGTGGCAGATGATCGTCGGGACGCTGTGCTCGTTCACGTAATGCAGGGGCGAGTATTTCAGCAGCAGCGGCATGAACTCCTCCCGGTTCTCCCCGCGAAACGGGATCCCCGTGAGGTTCGAATACAGCTCGATCCATTGTTCCATCGGCGGATAGCGCGACGGCGTCCCCTCGAGGAGCTCCTTGTCCGTGAGGAGTGTCGGACCGCAGTAATCCACGACGCACACGGGCCGGATCGGCGCCTCGTCTGCCATGGCATACGCATAGAGCAGGGAAAGGTGCCCGCCCGCGGAAGCCCCGGTCAAAAGCGCGCGGCTGAGCGTCACGCCGTTCTCCGCCGCCGTTTTTTTGATCGCGGCGAGCGCCTCCGTGATGTCACGGACAAGCGTGTCCATGTGCGTGTCCGGGGAGAGATAGTGGTAGTTGATCGCCGCGGCGGCGTAACCCTTTGCCGCCCATTCGTCGAGCTCGTCCCGGTAATACCCCTTGTCGCCGTGGATCCACGCGCCGCCGTGGATCGAGAGGATCAGCCCCCCACAGCAGCGTTTTTCCGGGAGGACGAGATCGTAGATCTGCCGCTCGTGTCCGCCGTAGGGCGCGTCATAGAATCTCCGCAGGTTGTTTTTCATGTTCGACCCTCGTTTCGTTTGTGTTCTGCCTGTATGGTAGCACATTCGGCCGCCGGTGTCAAGGGTTGATAGCGCTTTTCTCCTTCCCCGCGATCCTCCCTTCGGCGTACCCGATGTATTCGCACGCGCCTGCCCGGCCGTTGTACCAGAGGCGGCAGGTCCCGTCGTCGGCCGTCACAACCGTCGGCTTGTAGCAGGAATCCGCGTCCCAGGCACCCGGCGTCGGCGTCACGAGCGGGTTCTCCGGCACGCGCTCCCACCCGGTGATCCCGTCCTTCGAGCGCGCGGCGCAGATGCAGGCGGTGTGGATGTCCCGGTAGCCGATGTAGAACATCAGATAGCCGCCGTCAACCTTCAGCACGTCGCACGCGCCGATCCGCTCCTGCTCGTATTCACGGTCGGGATTGCAGGAGAAGATCGGGTTGCCCGGGTATTTGACCCACCGGATCCCGTCGTCCGATTCCGCATAGCAGATCGTGTTCGGCTCGTAGGTCTCCCCCGCCGCGTACCACATGCGGAATTTCCCGTCCTCGATCATCACGAACGGGTTCATGACGGATTCCTTCTCGAAGTCCGCCTCGGGCACGAGCACGGGATCCCGCCGGAAGCGCTCGAAGCGGATGCCGTCGTCGGAGCGCGCGATCCCGATCTTCGAGACCCCGTGACCGCCGTCCCACACCTGACCGGTGTACCACATGAGCCATCCGTGCCCGTTCGGATCCGGCAGCACGCAGTTTCGGTTGACGATCTGCTCCCAGCCGGATTCCGGATTCGGACCGAGCGTGATGACGGGCTCGCTCCAATGGATGCCGTCGTCCGAGAAGGTCACGGCGAACGATTCCTTCGGCCGCCACGACACGTCCATGCGCAGCCGTCCGTCGGGCTGCTTCCGCACGAAGGCGTCGAACATGGTCCCGGTCGATTCGTCGCCGAAGACGGGGGCGGGGTGTTTCCTAAATGAACAGGTTTCCATGATACACCTCGTTTTGATCTGTCCGTTTGTGTTCGGATCAATCCTGATACTGCTTGATGAATTTCTCGATTTGTTTTTCCGCCATTTTCTGATTCCTCTGGATCGACGACGCAAGCGTGTCGGCAGATCCTGCGTTCAGCAAACTCGTATAGGTATTGCTCAAACCGAGGAAGCTGTAAACCAGCTCGGTGTCCTGAACGCGTGAAGAGCGAATGATGTTCAGCATCTCGACCGAATCCGGGTCGCGCATGGCCTTGCCCGCGAGCAGAACGTCGTAATAGGTGACGGATGTGGAATAGAATGCGTCGGCGTTCATGGCTTCGAGCATGGCTCCGGTGAACTCCGTCGTTGCGGAATTGCGCGGGACGAGAATGATGCTGGCCCAGTAGGTGCTGAAGGGGTGATAGAATCTTTCCTGCTCCTCGTCATACTTCGGCAGGGGGAGAAGGCCGATGTCCACGTCGAGATCCCGGTAGATGATGATCTCCTCGATGCCGTTCACAAGGAAGAGCGCCCCGCCGGTACGGAAATTGTCTCTGAGGCCTTTGTCCCAGATATCGTCGACCTTACCGGTCAGGTCCTCCGCTTTCATATAGTTCCCGCTCGTCATGATCGCGCAGACTTTTTGTGCGGCATCATAAAACTTTTCCGTGATGTTCAGCCGCGGGTACCCGTCCTCGTCATTCTCGAACACACGGATGCCGGACGCGATCATGTGGAGATTGAAGCCGTAATTCGTCCCGGAAATGCCGTAACGGTCGTTCTGATCCCATTCGCCGTTGCCGTCGCGGTCGGTCGTCACGTTTTGCGCGATGGCGTACATATTGTCGAGGGTCCACTTGCCCTCGCGCACCATCGTATAGGGATCGACCTCATAATCCTTCGCAAGGTCCTTATTGAAGGTCGTGCCGTAGGTGTGGGAATCCGTCCATGTGTTGATCGAGCCGATCGCGCCGTAGAGCTTCTTCCCGATTTCCATGGACTCCGCCACCGCGCCGTCCCACCACGGTTTCGAGACGTCGATGTACTCGACATCGTACAGGTTTGCCGTCAGGCCCTGCTGCATCAGCGTGATCGCGTCGCCGAAGCCGGGGAT
>JAEEGL011114941.1_pt1 | contig 12936 bp, 6 predicted proteins | sample 9134231 | NCBI WGS metagenome assembly JAEEGL01 (sample SAMN16246548, study PRJNA631951) | gut metagenome | biome: gut microbiome; feature: rumen; material: fiber-attached | host: Bos | place: Iran: Karaj | collected 2018-10 | reverse complement strand
ATGCAAAAATAATTACAAAGAGTGCGACTACAATATAAACTACCTTCTTTTTTATGTTGAAAGTGCCTATTGTAAAATATTCTTGTGCATCTGTTTGCTTTTTCATAATAGCTATAATCCTCCAAATTATTTAGCATCTACACCTGTTTCAAACAACTTACTCTTCGCAAGAAAAGCAGGTAAAGTCATTTTCGCAATTGTATACGCAGTTCTATCTAATCCTATCAAAAACGCCTTACTATAAGGATTATTACTTAATGTATCCCCTCGCAAATAATCTCCTAAATTATTATTATGCGAAGCGATTGCATCTAATTCTGGTTGCATCATCTCTATCGACATACGTTGACACAATTCTCTACGCACCATAGAGTCACCAATTGCCCCAACAGCCAATGTAGTTATATTAGAGAATATACCAAATCTATCAGTATCTAGCAACTCTGCAACCTTATTAGTTACAATTATATTTATATCACCTAACTTACGACCACCTGTAAGAGCAACATTTATAGTCTTATCGGCATCAGGAAAACCGCCCCACCTCTGAAACTCTTCCCAAAGTTTGAAATTAAACTTCCCAGCATGTTTACTAAATATTGAACGAATATGGGATATATTCGCTGCATATAATTGTGTTAACGCCATTTGCGTAGCATCCACAGATTTTTCAGATTTACCTGCCATACCAAAGGAACACACAACTAATTTAGTATTTATAAGTTTTGACATATTAATCTTTTTTCTAAATAAGCCCGCATTACCACCAATTTTCTCAAAATACTTGCCCAACTTTGCAAGTGCAATATCAATAGCATTCTGATAAGATTCATTTGCGGATACTAAACGTGTAATATCACTTGTATAAGATTGTTTTTCCTCTACAACACTTGCATATATGGACTGACTAAAATTCTGACCCCCAGCAGCACCTTTAGAAGTTTTCAAATTCTTTAAGGTTTCATAAACATTAAATATAGAAAGTTTTTCAGTATTATGCCAAGTAGACTTATCAGTACCTAAAACACCTGCATTTGCATAAGTAGCGGATACAGCATCAGTAATTACTGCATCAAGCCAAGTATCGGTCTTCTCAACACCTAATAAGCACTTAAATAATGCCAGAGTGAATGAATAACTCAAATCATACATATCATCATCCAATTCGTCATCACCTGTTAAATATATTTCCATAGGGTCAAAATATACGCCCGTACCTTCACCCATATTTATAACTATGGCATCTTTATTTCCATCTTCTAACCCTTCATTTAATTTTTTTGCAAGAGGAATATACTCAAATCCCTCTATATCCATTACTGTACCGTTATAATTAGGTTGTGCTAACATTTGTAAAAGTAATACCTTTACAAAATAAGACTTACCACCACCAGTTTCAGCCGTAATAAGCCAGTTTTCAGCATCCACCGAAGTTCGTTTAGGTTTCTTTAAACAAGGAAAATTCGAATAAATATCTGTACCCCAATATATACCCATCTTACCAATTTGTCCTTGTTCACAAGAATTAAATCTTGCTATTATCTCGTCGGGCAAAACAACAGTACCACAAGCCTTCTTAACATCAGGGTCATACTTATTAGAAAAAGGGCTAAACATGCCCAAAAAATTAGGAATATCGTACTGTACCCTTGAATACTTTATATTCAAAGTACGGCACATACCTAAAACTCTTGCAACAGTTTGGTTAAAATCATCACCACGCTCACCAGATATTATCATAAGAGTTCGACACTCAAACATCTTACGATGCCTACGCATATCCGCAAGACTCAAATATACTAACGAATCTTTTCTCCACGACTGATTATCCATTATAGTTACATTATCGTGTAAATTATATTCATCTACAGATTCTATCTCGTCATCCACAACACGCCAAGTATTCAAACGAGCCTTCATTCGAGAAGACTCCCACTCAATAGTATGACGCTCCAAAGGTGTAACAAATGAAACTCTTGTTGAGCCTATAACTTCCTCTCTTAAAGTTTTTCGATAACTTATAGCCAACTCACGAGGGTATCCATCTATTGTAAATAAAAATGAAACATAATCTCTGCCACTACAAATTGCAGTAGTATCAGCATAAAAATTATAGTTTCTGGTTTCATTGAACTCGCTACTATCTTTTCTTAAAGAAGCAGTCAATAACCGTGACCACAACGTGACGAAATTAATCGTCCGTTTCATATGTTGTTTGCCAATTTCTTGTAAAAAACTCATAGAATACTTAAGCCCCTATTATGCAAAGAATCTATCATAAATGTTTTCCATACTTGCTTCAAATAATTGCAAATAATACTTATATCTCGCCTCTTCATTAGTAGGATATTTAGCAATCTGCTGTAATACACACAAATAATCGTCAGCATTTTCAATAGGTATAGAAGACGCTATAACATTCGTAGTATTCAATTTCCGTGTTTCTATACTACTCAAACTATTAGTTGCATAAATCTGTTTGATTTTACCATTAACAATATCAGTATTATTAAGTCCATCTACAAAAATAAAAGCATCCGTTGGTTTCTCTAACAATGGTTGCATAACTTCTTTTTTGGGTGTAAATACCAAAAAAGTATCATTATCATATATGGAAGACAATTTACAAGTTTGTTCATTCAGCAAAGTCCAATTCTTATATTTATTAGCCGTCCACATATTTTTAGGCAATATGTATGCCAATTTTACACTTTTATTCTTTATGTTACGGATATAATATGCCAATGCCTCCACATAAGACAATAAAAACGGGCACTCCCCTACAATACGAATATCTAATAAAGGTACGCCACGCATATAATTTATAGGTGGATAAGACATAACTGTATTAGTCAGCCCTACGGAATTATGGTCGGATTTCTCCAACTCCGAAAGTTGCATCTCTATCTTTCTACGTTTTTCTTCCAGTTTAGTAATAAGTTCGTGTGCTTTTTCAAATACAGCCAATGCACTATTACCCATATCTTTTATACAAATACTTTGCTTTTCGGTAGTTGTAGCCAAAGAAGTAATAGCGTCATTAACTTGGTCTAAATATACAGGTGCTTTTATACGGGGGTCATTCGTAACAAATGCTTGTAAAAACTTCTTTACTATCTGAACATCTGCATCTGCATCATTAGTCACTATTAATGCTGTTTCGTCCTCTTTCAGCAATATATTTAACTCTTCTTCATCTGTTAAATAAAACTCATCTCGAACAACAACACCGCCCGCACCTTCTACTACCATAGTAACTGCCGTAACAGGAGCATTATTAATATAAAAGAATCTTGTAAGTCCTTGCGCTCTTAATTTAGCGATATAAACCCCAACATAAAATTCGGGTTCTCTAAAAGTATGAAGAATCAGCACATCTATCTTCTCCATATTTTCATCAACCCATTTCAAATCATCAATAACTTTGAAATTCTTATACTCGTCTGCCAAATCCACAGAAACTATTACATTCATGTAAAATCTCCTTTATTATAATTAAATAACTGTTTGCATCATTTCTTCTATTGTCTTACCTTGTAACTCTACGTAAGGCATAGCCATCCAATCAACATCATTGGCTTGATAAAGATTTCTAATACTCTCTACTAATGCCTTACAACCTTTGCCTTTCTGATTTACACCAACAATAACTTGCTTACCTTTTGTAGCGAAAATATGTTTTAATCTCTCTGTAAGACTTAAATTTTCTAACTCACAAAGTAAGTTGAAATACCCTCTCTGTGTACCCTCAACAAATACATAAATATCACTCATAGGTATAAGTTCTTTAATACTTTCCAAATTTTCAATAGGACAATCCACAAAAACTACACCATAACGAGTAGAAACATCAAGTAAGGTATTTACTGTTGCCTCCAATTCAGTAGCCTCAATATCGGTATCAAAATCCGAGAGGAGATAGTCTAATTTTCTACCTACGGAATAAACACAATTATCAAATGCCGTAGTATTTCTGGCTAACTTCACACCTTTATGCACAGGAACATCATAATTATTGAAGTCCCCATAATCAATATAATGTAACATACCATGTCGTACAGTATCAAAATCTACACACAAAACCTTATTAAACTTCGACAAACATTTTGCAGCTCCACAGATGAAATGTGTCTTGCCTATACATCTATCCCCAGTAACAAGTATGATTTTACCTTTAGCCTCTTTAAGTCCTTCAAAACCATTCTTATTACCTACTGTCTTTATAATCTCTTTTACTACTGTTTCTTTGATAACCTTCGGTTTATCTTGAATCTGCCGATAAGATGACTCCATATCTGCAATACTAATATCGCCCATATTAGCACTTACTTCTTCCGTAACAGAAGGCTTGTGCTTGGAAGCTAAATCGTCATCTGTTTCCATAGGCAAGGTCATATCCTCCGTAGTAACAACTTCTTCCGTAGGAATATTTCCAAAAAGTGAATTAGTATCTGTATCCTCAAACAAAGGTTCTGTAACAATATCAGTGTCGGATGCTACATCTTCATTTGTATCAGAAATAGAGTCATCATTATTGGCGTGTTCTGAAGATATACCAACATCGTCATATTCAAAATCGTCATTAGAAGATACAGGCAAAAAATCTGTATCTGCTGTATCTATATCAAAAACAGAACCCATACCAATATTAGTGTCCTCGGATTCAACCTCCGTGTCGTTCTCTGTAACATCATCAAAGGTACTAAACTCTGTTTCTGTACTCTGTTCTATGGTATCAAATGTATCCTCTGTAAATACTCCATCCGACTCAGCATCTGTTCCCCACGCAGTATTTTCATTTTCAAAATCGGTTGCATACTCAGACTCATCAGTCTCAACAGTTTCAATATCGGCTTCTACATTTAACTCGGATAAATTTTGTACCGTATCATTAGGTACTTGTATAGCTCTCTTCCCAAACAGCGTCAAACCACGTTTATGTTGTTGTTGTGGTTGTTGTTGTGGTTGTGGTTGTGGTTGTGGTTGTGGTGCGATAGTTCGAATCGGGTCTTTACCCATAGGTTTTTGTACTTTAGGCAAAGGAGTTTGACCAGTAGAGACATCATCTTTTTTATCTACAATATTTTTATCTGCTTTTTTAACAGCTTTAGGTTTCTTACCTAAAGCCTCTCTTAATTGTGCCTCTGCCTCTTTCTTAGCCTGTTTTTCTAACGCACGTTTTTCCTTACGAGATAATGGCTTTTGCTCCTCTATCGTAGTAGGTGTCTCTGGTTCATCATCACCCAAACTTAATGGCTTAATACTACTAATAGAAATAGAATCCTCGTCATTATACTTGGAGCGCAAGCCATCAACAGTAGTATTACAAGCATCAACAAACAATCCCATATTTGTTTTCTCTGTACGAATAACAACATGAGACATACTATGATTTGTAAACGTCTTAAAATTGCTAATCAATTCTGTTTCTGTACTCTTACAAATTAAAATCATATTCATACTCGAATAATTTGTAAGTACATAATCAACTAACTCTTTTAATTCTGTCTTTGGATTATCCTTAAATAAAGTAGAACTAAACACAAGCCTATCATACAAAGCACGTGTCTTCATATTATCTTGAAAATAGGCTTGCAGAGAAGTAAAACCAAATAACTGTACTTGTGGTATCTCTGTTGCCATTTTATTCTTTAATGCTTCTGTCTTATCTCCTAAAATTAAGGCTACTTGCATAACAAATTCCTTTCCTACTCAATTAAAAAATATTATCATCCTCATCTGCATCGTCAAACAAATTTTCTATATCATCTGTAACTACTTTTTCTTCCTGTGGAGTAGTTACAGTTTCGCCACTACTTATTATATCATTTTCGGAAGAATTATCAACCGCATCAAATAAGTTAAACTCATCTGTTTGTGTCAAATCAACTTTCTTCTTTTCTAATTGTTTTTGTTTTCTTATTTGTTTTCTTGATAACTTATTCTTAGCATCCAATTCAGCTTTCTGTTTCTCTACTGCCTTACTATCATTAATATGCTTAACATTACCGTCTGCATAAACAACATACAAAGGTCGAATGCCTGGATGCAACTGGTCAGATACTTGCTTATTTATAGCACCACTATAATCAAAATCATGAAGTCCAAACAACTCCAATGTCAATCTTGAAATTTCCTTTGAGTTTAAATAACTATAGGCTATATAGTTATATCCCACAAATGTATCTAACACATTATTCACATTTTTTATGAACGTAGCTTCGGGCTGTCTACTAAAAAATACATAAATATCTTGACAGTCATAGGATTCCTGTAATAGCTGTTCCAAATAAGAATACAGTCCGTACAAAGCGTCCCCAAGTGTATCATTCTCACATTGTTTTGCGTGTTCTTTAAGATGTACAACACGAGAATCATAACCCATAGACCCCATCAAGTCCAAATGCATTACATCAACTTTATTATTAAATGCAAGATTTAACCCGTCAGCAATAGCCTCAAAATGATTATATGTGTATGTAGCATAATCACCTTTGCCTACGGCAGTATCCCGTTCCATTCGTATAAATAATGCCTTCATACCATTCTTAAAATACACCATATAGGGATACTCATTAGAAATCTTAAATATCTGCCAATAATCTTCAAGATTTATTTTCAAATCCCGCTTTAGCATTTCTTCATAAATATCGCTATAATAGGCTTCATTCAAACAAACGTAACGAATTAAGCAAATACCTACCCAAAGTTCACCCAAACAAATCAGTATTTTTATATACAACTCCAAAGGAATTTTCCATATAGATACCGCAATACCTAAAATAGTTAATCCCCCAAAAATGCAAGAACTTATAATTGTTGTTTTTTTATTTTCACCCCTACCACCCTGATAATCAAACGTAATAGGAATTTGAACTACACTTTCTCCTATTTGTGGTTGCATATCTGCCATAATAAACCTCTCTATTACTCAAAATTATTCTACACCAGCATGGCGTTTAAAGTTCGCTAAATCTGCATAATCTGCATTATTAGTGTTGTATCTAAGATTCAATGCTCGTTGTTGTGTAGCCGCCAAAGTTTCCAAATTACTCTGTCGTCTACTACTCATTACGGAGGATATACCAGATACAGTATGTCGTACCCCCGTCTTACCTACATAACCCAAAGCTTGCATCGGATTATTCTTTACTGTTGTAGCAGTATCTCTAAAATTATCGAGATGTGCACGACCTGTATTATAAGTTGTACGCAACGCAGTAGCAGCATTACCAAATCGTGTACCTATATCTTTACCATCACGGAATTTTTGTGCAGCATTGGTAGCCCTATTTGCCTGCCGTTGTATCTTACCAGAACCGATATCATGTGCAAGTTTTCTATTAGCTTTATAGTCCTGCCTTGCATCTTTATTTTCCTTACGTGCCTGATTAGCACCTTGTAATGCACCTTTTACGCCACCAGACTTAAGACCCTCTTGTATTTTAGCCTTAGTATTTTTGTGTGCGTTAGATGCACGTTTAGAAAAGTTACCTGCATCAGCCATAGCACCCCTAGCATTTTTATAAACATCTGAATTCTTGCCATCCTTTGTCAGTTTTGCCAAATTATTCAAACCTTCAGCCTTTGCATCCTTTTTACCTTGTAATCTATTATGTCTGTCAGTCTTATGTGCCTCATTTTGTTCACGCAATGCGTCATTCTTTTCTTTAGCATTACCAAGTCTGTCAGCATTACGTGACTTCAGATTAGACAGCATGTCACCAGAAGACTCAGAATTAGAAGTAGTACCATCTGCAGAAAGGTCCCCATCAGAACCGCCACCCGTAGGTGTAGCCTTCGGCTTAAGTACTGTATTATCCTTACCTGCTTGTTCATTACTCTTTGTAGAGTCAGACGAGCCTTTAGAATCACCACCACCATTACCAGTACCAAGTTTAGAGGCAAGCATAGCACCTGTAGCCGTACCACCAAGTGTGCCTAAGAAATGTTTTGCATTTGACATACCTTTAGCAGCTAGGTCTTCCATAGTACCCATAACGTCCTTACTAATCATAGACATCAATTGTTTAGTATATTTAACAATTTCAAAAAGAATTTTACAATAACGAATTGCAATAAATACATTAAGTATCACAAGAGCAACCATAGTCATAGTAGGGTCACCCATAGACAAAGTAACCCTCTTACCTACAGAAGTAACGTCAGAAGGACCCTCTGTCATAAGTAAGGATACAGTAGTCGCAAGCACAAGAGTCCAAAACATAAATTTAAGCATAGGTTTTACTAAATAATTTAATCCTAAACTTACGATATTTTTTGATTTATCTTCCGCACCACGTTCTTTAGTCAAACTTAATGCGCCTGCAATTATAAGCATAAAACTTAATAAAAACATCAATACTATTATGCCAAATCTTACCAAAGGAACAATATATAAGCATACAATATCCACAATAAGTAAAAATACACCAAAGAAAATACTCGAATTCATTAGCACACGAGTATAAATACTTTCAGCATTCGTACTTAAAGGTTCACCTGTAGCCTCTTGCAAAATCATTCTCAAATAAGCGTCCAATGAAAACGATTTTAGCTCATAACATTGTGGATATAATACATAAGAATTCTTAAACCTTGAAGTCTGACTAAATTCAGAATTGAAATCAAATAATTCTATCATCGCCATAGCCTGAATCAGAACTTCATCATTTAAAGTATAATAATTGGTAAGCCTTAAAGTATCTTTATACACATTATCCGCAACCTGTAACAATTTACGTTCTACAGTAGTTAAATCCTTATCCTCTAATCCATAGTATTTTTGTTCGCTACGAGAAAAAACCATATAACGTCCATGCATAACATTATTTTCGTCCACAAAGAAGTACGTTGTAGGGTCTAAAGGATTCTGTATTGTAAAATCTTCCCCCATAACCTTTATGGTTTCTGGTTTTGCATATTCGCAAAGATTCATAGTATAAAGCCAAGGTGTGAAATATGCATATAATTGATTCATATTTATATAATGCCAAGCATTATAACGTTCCTCTGGTGTCCAAATAGTATCATAATCTGCTATAAGGTCGTATGCAGAAGTATAACTTGTACCATTATAAAGATAATTATGAGCATCATCTATAGTAATACCGCCCTTATTTGTATTAGAAAATCCAAAGGAAGTGTCAAATAAATCTACTGCGTTATTCCCCTCTTGTAATATAGGCATAATATAATAAAATAAGTCGTGAAAGTTCATATAATCACGCATCTCGCCATACCCATCACCAGCCGTACTTTCTGTATTAAAAAAATACATCGAATTGCCTGCCATTAATAGACTTGCAAGATTTCTACTATTATTCTTACCTATAACTTGGTCTAAATCATATTTACGAAATTCATAGTCGTTCCAAGTATTACCAACCTGGTCGGTGATATTGTATCTAAAATAATAAAATGGTGTTTCCGAATATAATGAAAAAATATAGTTACAAATATCGGGACGAAGCACTTTATTATCAACATTACCATTTTGATTAGATTCATATTTAATAGCTGTACCATCAATTTTATAGACTTTAGGGCTATAACCAAATAAATAATTAGAAATCACACCTGGAGAAGTAAAATCAATTTTTCTCGTACTACCAACGTCCACTATATGCTCCAATAATTCAGTGTCTTTAGTTGCCTGTGAGATATAAGGATTAGAATAATTTACAAGCATAGATGTAGCACGAGTATCATAACCCCAATAAACATTTCTACTGCGTAATTGTGCACCATTAGCACCAGCATAAAGAAACCCACGACCTAAAGCATTTAAACTTGAAGTATCTTGTATATATGGTGTTAATGAAGCTATATTAGGACCATCATTTGCAGCAAGATACAAAGCAACTTTATCCCCACTACTATATTCTAATTGTTGATTATAAGTTTTACCTTTTTCCTCTATTGTACCATCCAAAGTAGCGTCTATAGCATAACCGTCGCCTTGTTTATCAAACATATGATAAGAAACAAGTGCCTCCAAAAATACGTCAAAATAATCTCGATATACATATAAACCATTTTCAACATATTCATCCATGCGGGTATCTTCTGCATATGCACGTATAGCCAACTGATATGCAATACCAGAAGTATCAAATGTATCTGCTATAGCATTATCGCCAGTCAATTCATTTACAAAAGCATTAATATTATTAGCACGTTTTGGGGTCATCCATTTAACTTTAACAAGGCTATATTTTGACGTACTTAAATCAGCATTCACAACATTAGACGTGGTATTTAATTATTTTAAAGCCTCCGTAGAATCATTTTGTGAATCCTCTTGAACGCCTGCAAACGTAACCAAATAGGATTGTGTCTGTGTAATAGCCCAGTAATCAAATTTAGATGTATAAATTTTATCCGCAATACTATTCGTACACGTAATTACATTATTCATAAAAATAGGAGGCAAAAATACAAACAATATAAATAACAAAGCATTAGCCAATGCTGTTTTCAATTCCATACGCCCAACTACAACATAACAGAATAAGAGCACAAGCATAATCATAATTAAGAAAATCATAATAAGATTATAATGAGAAATCAGCCAGGCTAAGAAAGTAAGTTCATCTAATGTAGGTATAGTAATATAACCAGAAAATCCCACATAAGTAGAACTACCTAAAGTAGTATTACCCTCGGTATTACCTACCATATCTTCATGCCAAGAAATAATAATATCACTCAAGCGTTTTTTTATCCATCGCTTAAAATATCCATCATCATTTTCTGTATCTAATATAGAATAAGCCTTATCCAAAACGTCTTCTTGTGTCGGGTCTATTTGACTCCAAACAAAAGTAGTACCCTCTGCAATTTCAGGGAAACAATCTGCTTGATACACATAACTCAAAGGGCAATCTGCGATATTTTCTGCTATTTTATTTTGTCCGTAAGCATAAGCATATAAATATGTTAAATACATATCTCTAACAAAACTTTGCTCCGTAGCGTCATCTATCTGAAACACAGCATTAAAACTATCTGGTTGTAAATTTGTTTCTATTCTTTTACTTTCAAAATAACCCCTATTAGCCAATTCAGGAAAAGTATATACTGAACCATTAAGTGTACCTAAAAATAAGGGTGTAACATCTGCGTCAAGACCATGTTCGTGCACAGTATCATAAGAAACATAATCAAAGCGCATATCTGGTGTAGGGTTATGGTCTTCCCTACGTATATCTAAGTTATTATAGTCTATGTGCCCCTCGGCATCGGAGAGATAATAAGAGAGTTTTTTTCTTGCTGTCTGAAGAGTTTTACCATATGTACCAATCCCCCAATCACCCTGTTTAAAATCTACGGTTATAGGGTCAGCCGTACCCCTATATGCTTTAATAAAATCCTCGATTTCTTCTACATGTAAGGTCAACTCACCAGAAGCATTAGTATTCCCCAGCATCATAAGTCCATAAGTACTCATAGAAATATAAACATGCTCACCATTATCTGTATCTGAAAAGACATACTTATTCATTACGGCAGGCACAGACACAACAAAACTACCATCACCATAATCACACAATATATTTCCAACCCAATCCACATACATAGGTCTTGCCATAAAATGCAAATATGCAGCATCCGTAGCATTTAATATTACAGTACCAGCATATTCACCACTACGTGCAAATTCAGCATTACCAAGATAACCTTTATTTGCCATATTCACATTACCATTTAACAAGGTAGAATAAATATCTGCAAAAGTAGCGTCCAAAGCAAAACAGTCAACAGGAGATGGGTTACCCGCATTTTCACCTGTATCGTCTAACCAAAAAAACTCTACCTCCTCTATAGCACCTTGTGTAACAGCATTATATAACGCATAAAAAAAGAATGGTGTCATAGGTACATAGCTCGTTCCACCGACATCTTTAACACCGCCCGTAGTCAAATCAAATAATTCGCCAGTAAAGTTATCCATATGTACTTGACAATCCGTTATACCATTCTTTTTATACAAATAATAACGATGTAAAGGATTAGCACCACCACTAGTTACCAATATAGCATCATTGAGGTCAGTAGACTTAACATATAATTGCTTAGCCGTAGAATCACTCATAGAACTTATATGAGAATAAAGTTGCTGTGCTACAGCCTCTTTCATGCCTAAAGTCACAAAAGCATTTACCATAGGTTGCATTATTTTTTCAGAATTAACTGCAGAAACATCAGTATTCCAAGGTACATAAAAATTCGAAGCATATATAGACAAAAATCGCAAGTCCTCAAACGAAATCGACTCTACCATCTCATCTGTAACAGAATCTTGACTTATATTTTGTGTGAAGGCATAAAACGTACTTAAGATATTTGCTTCACCCTCGGCATGTACGGTTACAGTATCTAAACTGGTAATCACCAAAAAGATACACAAATACAATATACTAATTAGTCTTCTACTCTTCTTAAACATTTATAATACCTCTAAAATAATCAACCAATAATCCAACAAGATAAAAGATATTACCACTAACAAGGTACAAGATACAAATACCTATAATAATATACTGAATTACTTTTGACTTAAAATAAATGCCTAACACAGACTTAACACCTGTATTAGATGTAGAAATCTTATAAGCTTCCCAAGCCTCTCTTGATATAAGTATAGGCTTTTTACTTTCTTCTTTAACACTACGCACAAGTATCCATTGCAACGCAGGGATAATAAGAAAAGACAAATCAAATAAAATAGAAAATGTCAAAGATATAAATAATACTATAGTTATAACACCCAATATAGTACCAATTGTAGAAGTAAATGGTCGTAAATACAAATTATAAGCCCTATAAAAATCTACTTTAACATCATCATCTAACTGTCGAACATAGCCTGCAACAGCAGAATCTATATTATAAAAGAAATTATATACCTTATTTCTATTAGTCACACTTATT
>JAEEGL012457837.1_pt1 | contig 12937 bp, 9 predicted proteins | sample 9134231 | NCBI WGS metagenome assembly JAEEGL01 (sample SAMN16246548, study PRJNA631951) | gut metagenome | biome: gut microbiome; feature: rumen; material: fiber-attached | host: Bos | place: Iran: Karaj | collected 2018-10 | reverse complement strand
CCTGACGCATACCGATTGAAAGTTCCCCCTCGGGGACGCACTCTCGGCTCGGTTGCCTCGCGTAGCGGTACTAAGGTTCGAAAATACCGAACCTAAGGACCGACGCTCGTGCAAACGCCCCTCGGTGAATCCTTTCAATCGTATGCTATTTATCGTATTCGGTAATGTATATTGTTATGAAATGCCGTAGACGGCGCGGGCATTGGCTTCGGTGATGCGCTCGACTTCGGCGGCGGAAAGATTTTTGATTTCGGCGATCCGACTACAAACGTAGGTCAAATAGGAGGAATCGTTTCGTTTTCCGCGGAAAGGAACGGGCGCCATATAAGGACAGTCCGTTTCGATGACGATGCAGTCCATGGGACACATCGCCACTACATCGGGAAGTTTTCTCGCATTCTTAAAGGTAACGGCTCCGCCGATTCCGATATAAAAGCCGAGGTCGAGAAACTGTTTTGCCACCTCGGGCGGATAGGAAAAGCAGTGCATGATTCCGCCGTAACGTTCAATGCCGGATGCTTTCACAAGGTCATAGGTGTCTTTGGCCGCATCGCGGGAATGAATAACCACGGGCATTTGGAGCTTACAGGCTAAGTCCAGCTGGGAGGCAAACGCTTTTTGCTGGATTTCACGACCCGGTTCTTCGTAATAATAATCGAGACCGATTTCACCGATGGCAACACATTTTTCCTCTTTGGAAAGGCGAATCAGTTCTTCCGTATTTTCTTCTGTTAAATCCGCCGCATAATCCGGATGAAGACCGACAGATGCATAAATAAAATCATGCTGCTTCGATAAAGCAATGCTTGCGCGGCTTCCTTCCATCGAAGCCCCGATATTCACGAATTTATAATTACCGGACGCAGCAAAGCCGGAAAGCAGTTCTTCCCGGTCCGCATCGAAGGCTTCATCATCATAATGCGTATGTGTGTCAAAAATCATTTATGATTCTCCGAGTGCCGTATAAATCGCCTTGGAAAGCTGATCCGCACAGGAAGTTCCCTTGCTTCCGCACTGATTGCCGGCTAACAGTTCGGCGATTTCACGTGCGTCCTTTCCTTCCGTCAAACGGCCGATGGCTTTTAAATTTCCGTCGCATCCGAAAAGAAAATTCACATCATGAAGCTTGTTGTCATCGTCAATGGTAAACCAGATTTTGCGGCAGCATACACCGCTTGGAATATACTCGAACGTTTTCATTTTTGTTCCCCTTTCATGTCGATCGAACCTTTTTCCCAGTCCGCGTTTTTCATTGTTTTCCTCAATCTTTAAAACATTCCGTTTAGATTAAAAATTCTGTTTAGCCGGCTTATGATTCTATGTTTTCAAGAATCTTCGCCAGATTGGTCCCGTATATTTCCGCACCTTTTATATTCGGATGAAGGTCGTCGATGAAATAGTTATGCTTTGCATCAAGAAGCTTCCGTCCGTCGATTACCGTTATATTATCATATTTTGAACAGATTTCCTTTATTCCTTCTCCAAAAAGAATGAATTTGTTCTTCGAATCATCATCCGGAAAATCCATCCGCCATACCGGTGTGATAACAAATACCGGAATCCCGGATCCGTAAATTTCAGTCAGTTTTTCATAATACTCTTCAACCGGTCTTAAGTCTCCGAAAATATACTGATTTGTTCCGAGCGAAACAAAAATTTTATCCGGCCTTAATCCATCCTCCATTAAGGAAGGCGCATCATAGATATAACCGGCGATTCCGCGATTGATAATCTCATAATTTAAAATCCGGTTCGTAACGCTGACTACCGAACCGGAAGAAATCAGCGGACCAAATCCCTGTGTGATGGAATCCCCGAACCACAGTATTTTACCGTTTTTCGAAGGAACCGTCATTTCTTCATCCGCTTCGAAATTCCGGATGATTACCGTGGCATCAACCGGCAGATAAATTACGATATTACGGACCTTCTTCTTCCCCGGAACCGTAAAATCAAGTCGTCCTTCCGACGGGAGTTCTTCCACCTTTTTTACAACGCATCGCTCTCCGTCGGCAAACAGTTCGAAAGTATCGTACGATCCCTGCCAGACGATTTTATAATCAAAAGAAATCCGGGAAGAAGCGGTAATCATTTCCAGTGTTTTTGCGCTGGATGCCATGCTTCTCGGATACCAGTATTCGTTGGACTTTCGAAAATAATCCACCTCCGCTTTCGAATACTGAAACGCCTGTAAATAGCCGTCACGGGTTTCCTCGAAACAGTATGCGCCGAAATAATATTTTTTTAGTTCATCGTTACTTATTTTCAATTCTGTCTTAATCATCCTGATTCGTTTTATGCAACGGTAAAATCATATCATACTTTTGGAAAAATCCAAACTCCGGCTTATTTCCCGAATTCCTTTATCTTTTCCAGACGCTCGTCCACTTCGGAAAGTGAATGTGCATCCAGTCCGTAAAGCGTTTTTTCCTCTTCCGGCTTGAGGGCCCAGAACTCCGGCCAAAACTGTTTTTCGAATGAACAGGAACCCATGTTGATTTCAAGCGGAATACCTTTTGCGACCGAAAGCCGGTGGATGATTTTACTCTTCTTTTCCATTCCCGGAAGCCATTTTTCGCATTTTCGAAAACTGCGGTCGGGATGGGCAACGATTGAAAAATATCCGCTTTCCATTCCGGCAATGACGGCATCGCATAAAGCGATATATTCTTCGGCTTTTAAACGCTCACTGTCCCAGTAAAATGTATATCCTCCGGTCGGATCCTCCGCCATATGCTGTCCCAAAAGCAGAAACTCCAGGCGCGAATCAGACAACAATTCTTTATAATAACCGTCCTTATCAAACGAGGGAAAATATTCGGTTTCAAGTCCGATATGAACATCTAAGATGCCTTTGTATTTTTCCTTTAGCGAAAAAAGCGTATCAAAATATTCCGGCAGTTCTTCGATATCCATCCGGTAACCGAACGGATTTCCCGGAAACGGGGCATGATCCGTAAACCAGATACCTGTTTTTCCCAGTTTCAAAGCCTTTTTTATATACTCTTCATCCCCTGTCTCTTCGGCATGTTTGCAGCGGAACGTATGAACATGAAATAAATCCGTATCTTTCGGTAATATCACAGGATTCTCCTTTCCTTTTCTTATTCACCATCTGTCTTTTTATTTTATCATATTCCGTACCGCTTTTTCGAAGAAAATGTGGTTTTAATCGCAAAGCGATTATTACAGCATATTCGAAGAAAATGTGGTTTTAATCACGAAGTGATTATTACAGCATTTTCGAAGAAAATGTGGTAGAATAAAGTATGGGTTGATTTACTGAAAGAGGGGGTGTTACAAATGCTTGAAAATGTACAATATTTAATCCGGCCGGAGAAGGAAGAAGAAAAAACAAGACTGAAAGCGGAGCAGGAAAAACTCGCTGCCCTTCAGATGAAATTAAAGGAACATAAGGTTCCCGTTTTAGTTCTTTTTGAAGGCTGGGGCAGCGCCGGCAAAGGAACCTTAATCGGTGAGGTAATTCACAATATCGATCCGCGATTTTTCAAGGTGGCAACCTTTACCACACGTACCGAAGAAGAGAAAAGATATCCCTTCCTTCACCGTTATTTTGCCACCATTCCGGAAGCCGGAAAATTCCGTTTCTTAGACTCCGGATGGATGGATGAAGTTACAAAGGGTGTCATTGAAAAAGAGCTCGACGAAGCGGAATACAAGAAACGCATCGAAAGCATCCGCCGTTTTGAAAGATCGCTTACCGACAACGGATATGTCGTTTTGAAATTTTTCCTGCATATTTCGGAAAAAGAGCAGAAAAAGCGTCTTGACGGACTGGAGGAATCCAAGGATACCAAATGGCGTGTCGGCAAATTCGACCGTTATCAGAACAAACACTACGATGAATGTGCGGCCGTTTATGAGAAATATTTCGAAGATACCATCACTCCGACGGCACCCTGGTATATCATCGATGCCAAATCCCGCAAATGGGCGGAGCTGCAGATTCTCGAAACCATGAACCAGGCCATAGAAACGGCTTTGCAGAACGCTTCTTTGTCCGTTCCCATTCCGCAGAATTCCTTCCCTCTTGCCAAATGCGAGAAACTTGCGGATATTTCCTTAAAAGATAAATCACTGACGGAAGAAGAATACCGCGAGAAACTGCAGAGTCTGCAGGCCGAATTAAAAGAACTGCATAACCGTTTATACAAAAAACGCATTCCGGTCATCATCGCATACGAAGGCTGGGACGCGGCCGGCAAGGGCGGAAACATTAAGAGAATTACCGAAAGCCTCGATCCACGCGGCTTCGAAGTTCATCCGATTGCCTCTCCCGAACCTCATGAGAAAGCCAGACATTTCCTGTGGCGTTTCTGGACAAGGCTTCCGAAAACCGGACATATTGCAATTTTTGACCGTACCTGGTACGGACGCGTAATGGTCGAACGTCTGGAAGGTTTCTGCTCCGAAAACGACTGGAAGCGTGCCTATAATGAAATTAACGAATTCGAAAAAGAGCTGCATGACGGCGGAGCCGTAATCATCAAATTCTGGGTTCAGATTGATAAAGATACACAGCTCGAGCGTTTCACAGAGCGTCAGAACACACCGGAAAAACAGTGGAAAATCACGGACGAGGACTGGCGTAACCGTGAAAAATGGGATCAGTACGAAGAAGCCGTCAACGAAATGATTGCCAAGACCAATACCGTTTATGCACCGTGGCATATCCTTGAAAGTGTGGATAAAAAATATGCCCGAATCAAAGCACTTCAAATCGTGGTTGAGGAATTAAAGAAAGTATTGTAATGCTTCCATGATGTCGGAAGGTTTTCAGCCAATATAATCATGCAGGATATAAATCGAGCAGGGAAGAAAAATGCCGGGAAAAGCTCCCGGCATTTTTTTCGTCAATTCAAAATCCAAAATATTGACATTTTAATTGTACTGTGTTACTTTAAAGCAGCAAAGCGTAACACTTTAAAGTGCTAAATTATTTTGCTTTGGAGGAGATGTCATGAAAATTGTACTGACAATACTGCTTCTGGTATTTTTCTTTGCGACAATGATCGGTGTCGGCTTCTATACCAGAAAAAAGGCAACGGACGTTAACGGATTCGTTTTGGGCGGTCGAAGCGTAGGTCCCTGGCTTACGGCTTTTGCATTCGGAACGTCCTATTTCTCGGCCGTTATTTTCGTAGGTTACGCCGGACAGTTCGGATGGAACTTCGGTTTATCGAGTACGTGGGCAGGTCTCGGAAACGCATTCATCGGTTCTTTACTTGCCTGGAATATTTTAGGAAGAAGAACCCGTGTCATGACCCAGCATTATGATGCAAAAACCATGCCGGATTTCTTCGGAAAAAGATTTAATTCCAATAAACTGAAAGTTGCTGCTTCCATTATTGTATTTATCTTTTTAATTCCGTACACCGCATCTTTATATAACGGTCTTTCAAGTCTTTTCGGTCTTGTTTTTGACATTCCCTACTGGGTAGTAATTCTTGTTATGGCCATTCTTACCGGAATTTACGTTATTGTCGGCGGATATATGGCAACCGCGATTAACGATTTCATTCAGGGAATCATCATGTTATTCGGTATTGCCGCCGTTATTATTTCCGTCGTTTTACAAAACGGCGGTCTGGTTCAGTCCATGAAAGCTCTTTCTTTGGTAAGCGGAGATGCCGGATGGACAGGCGCTTATTCCTCCTTCTTAGGACCGGATCCTTTAGCGCTTCTTTTTGTAGTAATCCTTACATCTTTAGGTACCTGGGGACTTCCGCAGATGGTCGGCAAGTTCTATTCCATTAAGAGTGAAAACGATATTCATAAAGGAACCGTTATTTCCACGATTTTTGCGATTATCGTTGCGGGCGGCTGCTATTTCTTAGGCGGTTTCGGACGTCTCTATGCCGATAATCCCAACGTACTTTATAACCCCGCAAACGGAAAACCGTTATTTGATACCATCGTTCCGGCGATGCTTTCAACCCTGCCGGATATCGTTATTTCCATCGTAATCGTGCTGGTGCTTTCCGCTTCCATGTCGACACTGTCTTCACTGGTTCTGACCTCCAGCTCAACCTTCACTCTCGATGTTATCAAACCGCTTTCGAAAAACAGCATGAACGACAAAAAACAGGTCTTCACCATGAGAGTGTTTATCGTATTCTTCATTCTGGTTTCCGCGATTCTTGCCGTAATTAAGGATTCACATCCTTCCGTAACCTTTATTGCGCAGATGATGGGTGTTTCATGGGGAGCTTTGGCCGGAGCATTTTTGGCACCGTTCTTATATTCCCTGTATTCGAAGAAAATCACAAAATATGCTGCCATCGTATGCTTCGTTTGGGGTTGCGGTATCGCTGTCTTCCAGATGATCGTATCCTTAGTACCTGCCATCGATCCCGCAAGTTTCGGTCCTTTCTTCGGATATATCTTCAAATCATCCATCAACTCCGGTGTGGTTGCCATGCTCGGCGGTCTGGTTATTGTCCCGATTGTCAGCATGATTACAAAGAAGCCGGATGAAAAGATTGTAAACGATGCATTCGCTTCTTACGAAAGAACCATTACCGTTAAGGTCAGCGAAAGCCTCGGTGATGATGAGGAAGAGGGAAGCATTGAACAATAAAGAAAATAAGTAACTAAGCAACCGATAAGAGACAGAATAGAAACAATAACAGCATTCGCAAAAAAGCAGATTCCCGAAAAGAATCTGCTTTTTTATATTTGTTGAATAAATACCCCGAAGCCAGTGTATCGTTTTTTCGAAACGTCTTTATTCCTCTGCCAGACTGTCCAGTAATCCGCTAATCAGAATCTTATAGTTGTCCGCAGACTTGCCGACCTCTTCCGTGACAGAATCATGGGAAAAACCTTCCTCTTCCATGCCGGCTGCCATATTTGAAACACAGTTAATCCCGCAGACTTTCATTCCCATGTGTCTTGCCGCAATGGTCTCCGCCGCCAGACTCATGGCAACCGTATCCGCGCCGAGGCTTCGATACATTTCAATTTCGGCGGGTGTTTCATACTGCGGTCCCGTCACCTGCAGATACACTCCGCTGTGTACGGGGATGTTGTTTTCCTCTCCGACTTTCAGAACGGTTTCCTGCATTTCTTTGTCGTACGCATCCGTCATACCGATAAACCGGTCTCCGAACTCTTCAACGTTTTCGCCGATGAGCGGCGACGGTACAAAACTGGAAATCTGATCCCGTATGCAGACAAAATCCCCCACATGATACTCCGGATTAATGGCTCCCACGGCATTTGTCAGAATACAGGTATTTGCGCCCAGCATATGCAGAACCCTGAGCGGCAGTACAACTTCATCCATACTGTATCCTTCATAGTAATGAACACGCCCCTGCATAATGGCAAGATTGATTCCCTTGTATTTCGCAAAAACGAGATTTCCCGCGTGATTCGGCGCCGTGGAATTCGGCCACCCCTTAATGCTGCCATACGGAATCGTTTCCACGACTTGTACTTCATCCACATAATTTCCCAAGCCGCTTCCGAGAACAATCACAACCTCCGGTTTAAAATCCGTGATTTTTTCAATCTGCTCTTTGCAGCTCTCCAGCCTCTTATAATATGCATCGGAATCCGGCTGTCCGTTTTCATCCTCTTCTATAACGGCCGTTTCAATGTTCTCTTCCACACAACCGCAAAAAGCGAAGGCGGCAAATATAAGTGCTGCCGATATGGCTAATATCCCGGCAAATGTTTTTTTCATAATTTCTTCATTTTTCCTTTCTCTTCTTTATACTCCTTTATCAAATCTTTATACAATATCACTTCGTAAGACAATCCGTTTTTATTTCCTTACAAACCGGAAAACATTACCCTTATCTTCTTCCGGCAATTCGGAAATATACGAGTAATACTTGTCCGTCACATAATCATCCATGCCACTCTCCGAAAGGCTTTGAAGCATTTCCACCGCTTCTTTCCTTCTTCCGAGATGGAACAGCCTTACCGCTTCACGAAACGTGGATAGATTGGCCATGCGCTTTTTTTGTTCCTCCTCATCCAGACAATCCAGGACTTCATAAAGTGCCTTTACCTCGTTGACTCCGGCCACCTGAACTTCTCCCAGATAACGCAGATGCAGCGAATCGGGATCACTCATACGGTCCACGGTATCTTTCGAAACAAGCATGGCGGTTTTAAACTGCTTGGTCAGGCTCTCCAGACGTGAACTGATGTTAACCGTGTCGGAAATAACGGTACCGGAAAGTCTTTCGTCTTCTCCGACAATTCCGATTCTCGCCATTCCGGAATGAACTCCGATGCCGATATTAATATCACCGATACCGATAGCCTTTGCTGTATCCGGGTTTAATACGATCTCTCTGTAAAGCTCAATTCCGCATAATACCGCATCATCCGCTTTCTCAAAAAGAGCCATGACCGCATCGCCAATGTACTTATCAACAAAACCGTTATGGTTTCGAATAATCGGTCCGGCCTTTCCGTAAATTATATTTACAAACTCAAAATTTTCTTTGGCGGTCATGATTTCCGAATTTATGGAAAAAGCACGAATGTCAAAAAAGAGCACCGTCAGATCGCGGCTTTTAGCATCTCCTAGTGCAAGGTCGGTAAAGCTCTCTTTTCCGAGATATTCACGGAATTTCTCGGGAACAAATTTGTAATAGAATTTCTCGGTTTTATCTTTTTCGTCAAACATCGTTTCCAGGCTGTTTGCCATGATATTTACCTGCGAACAAATTTCACCGAGCTCATCCCTTGATCTGTATTTTATTCTGGCGGAAAAATCGCCATCGGCTATTTTTACAACCGTCTTCGTCGCCTTTTTAATGGTTCTCGATACATAAAGTGAAGTTAATACGGTAATCAGTATCAGTGCGCCGGTAATTAAGACAATGTACTTCGCAATCTGAAAGAATATGTCTCTTCTTAAGACAAAGAAACTCCATGAATCCGTCTGCACTTTAAGCAGATATCTTCCGCTGCCGCCTGCATCATGAATCATTCCGTATGCGGAAATACTGCTGTCCCTGGAATCCTTTGACAAAAAACGGTTAACATCACTGAACAGATAATAATCCCCTTCCGTTGCCGCAAGTTCCATTTCCTCCTGCGTAAGAAAATCTTCGCTGAAATAAAGCGGCTGAATTACTTTGTCCGATGTTCCGAGCAGCGTTGCCCTGCCATTATCGTCCACATAAATAACGGAATAAATATAATCCCCCTTATCTGTATCAAATTTCGCAAACATTTCATTCAATTTTCCGGATGCGGCACCGGTTCCGTTTCCGAGTTCGTTAAACCCCGAAAAATCATATCCTTCAAACGCTGCCGTCGCAAGCCTGCAAACCATTTCCACGTCCTTTTCCGTTTTTTCGACGTTGTTCTCCTGAATGGAGGAATAAATCGTTAAGGACACGAAAATCGCCGGAATCAGTAAAACCGGCAGTGTAAAAGCAATCTGTTTATACATAAGTGTCTTTTTGCGGATAATCAGATTGATAATCAGGCCGAATACGGCAAGATAAAACATAACGCCCAGAATCAGATTAAGAAGGACAAAAAAGTGCGATTTTAAAACAACCGTAATATCCTTTCGTCCGGCATCCGCACCGTCCCAGGTATAAACGCCGCTTTTACAGGCTATAAAGAGTGTATCTTTATTTTCCTTTTTGAAGGAATCAAGGCATATGATTTCCTCATCCTGCAAATCGAGAACTTCCGTTAAGGTCCCGTTTTCAAGACAGTATACTTTTCCGTCATTGTCCGTCCTGCATACATAAAGCCTGCCGTCACAAGCCACTGCGCAGTCAAAGAAATTCCCTGATTTAACATCATCCAATTCTGCTTCAACCGTATAAATACAGTTTTCCAGCGGTTCGTCAAAACCGGTCTGATAAACCTTTCCGTCTGTTTGAAGAAACAGAAAACTTCCGTCAATCGGGATTACCATGGTGGTATAATTTCCGTCTTCATCCGGCAGATACGGTCTGCTGACTCTTACGTTTTCGCTTTCCGTATCGATTGCATAAAGCCTCGTTTCATTTTTGGATACAACGGCAAAAGTAAGTTCCTGATTGTAATAATTCAGTCTGCCGATCCGGGATTGGCGTACCCTTTCCGAAGGGTCGTATTTCAAATGAAAAATCTTTTCAGCCGAATCAAAATTGTCATGATAACCTATAATAATCTCATCCGTTACCGTCGATTGACCTTCCGAATTAAAAAGGATATAGCGACCGTAAAACGAATGATTATCCCCGGCTTCAAAATCATGAGGAACCGTAACGCCCGAATCAATTTTCGCATAGGGCAGCCCGGCTAAGAACTGCTCGTTCGAAACGATATCCGTCATCGCAAAAATCTCATCATCCAAGATATCGTCCACTCTTGCAAAAGAAATTGCGGTGGTTCCGCTTTCATTCACGGATGCCGAAAGGATGTCTTTTACCTGGTATTCTTCTTTTCCCAATCCCCTCGTAATGGAATCCGTTTTTGTTCCGGTTTTATCGGAAGAGATTATAACTACGTGCGAAATAATATATAACAGGATCACAAGCAAAAACCACCGGGCTTTTCCGAAGAGCCGTAAAAAAATCCGCTTAAACGTTCCCTTTTTTTTCATCGTATCCCCTTTTTCCTTTTTGTCCATACCGCTCAATGACTTCTTCCTTAAAAATGTGATTTATCCCACCATTTTTCCGCTGTCCAGCCGGAAAGCTGTGAAGGTTTATGATTTCTTTTTTCCGTTAATCCGGTTATTTCCAGAATTAGGATATGATGAAACAATAAACTATACATTTTCGAAAATGCGCAGGTTCGCTTTTATTTTCCTTCACCCTGCTCTTCTTCTTTATTCTGTTTAGCATCGGTTATTTTAATCGATTCATCCGGAGCCGCCGTATACAGAGCCTTCAAAATGATGGGCGTCAGTATCGAAGAGATGATAATAAGCAGAATAACCGAAGTGAAATATACGGGATTTAGCAGTCCGACAGCCAGTCCTTTTTGCGATACAATCAAGGCCACCTCTCCTCTGGTCATCATGCCGACACCGATTTTTATCGCATGCTTAAACGGATATCCGAGTAATCTGGCCATAAGTCCGCAGCCGATAATTTTTGTCAGGAGAGCGACCGCAACAAATGCAAGCGAGAACCACAGAATCGACAGATTAAAATCCTTAATGTCCGTCTTTAAACCGATACTCGCAAAAAAAATCGGGCCGAACATAATGTAGGAATTGATGTCGAGTCGTCTCGCAATATAATCCGAATCGTGAATATTGCAAAGAATCAGTCCGGCAACATAGGCACCGGTAATATCGGCGATGCCGAAATATTTTTCAGCAATAAACGAAAGGGCAAGGCAGAGAGCCAGACCCGCGATGGTGATACGTCTTGTGTGCGGATAACGCTGGTCAACCTTCTTAAATACCTTGTATGCCGCATATCCTATAATCAGGGCGAGAACAAAGAAAATCGCCGTGTTGCGAAGCACAAGCAGGGGTTTTGCGGTGGGATCGTTAAATCCAACTACAACTGTAAGTACAATCATGCCGATAACATCATCGATAATTGCCGCGTTAATGATACAGGTACCGATTTCACCCTTTAAAACACCCATTTCACGTAAGGATTCGACCGTAATCGAAACGCTCGTTGCCGTCATGATGGTACCCATGAAAAGAGCCTTGAAAAATTCAGGAGTACCGAATCCGGAAAACCCGTAAAACAACATATAAAGAAGCGTTCCGCCGGCAAGCGGCACAAAAACACCTGAGCATGCAATTGCCAGAGCCTTCGGTCCCGTTTTGATTAAGTCCTTGATATTGGTTTCAAGACCCGCACAGAACATTAAAAGAATAACGCCGATTTCCGCCATCTGCGAAATAAACGGTGTAATCTCCACCCAGCCTAAAAGACAGGGTCCGAGAACCAGACCGGCAACGATTTCACCCGCCACCTGGGGCGCTTTTAATTTTCTGGCAAGAAGCCCGAACAGCTTGGCGAAAACAATGATTATCGCCAGATCCTTACAAATTTCATATGCCTGCATATCACTTATTACCTTCTGATTTCTTTATAATCATTAACCTGTTTTTATTTAATTATTGTTCATACACTTTTCATTACGCTTTAAAATGCGCTTTATATTTCCCGTCAATTCTTAATAAACAAAGATATAATCCATAAAATTCCGAGAAATACCGGCTGATGGATTAAATATACCCAAAGCGAATATCTTCCGAGGAAGGTTACCGGCTCAATCCGGATCTTCATAATCTTCAGGGAATTAATCTTCTCTCCGGCCCAGCCGTAAAGGGAAAAGCCGCTCATAAATAAGAAAAACCACGGTATCAGCGGAAAATAATCCGAGGACTGAAAAGTTGCATTCGGAAAACCGATAAATGCCATAACCATCGCCAAAACCGGATTTTTCGCTTTATACAAAAAGTCCGGATAGTAAAAAAGCGGATGTCCGTAAATTCCGGCATATCCGGCATACATATGTATTGTCAGGAAAAAGCACAGTAAACATGCGAAGAAAAATACCGGAGCGTTTTTCTTATTGACAATCTTCCTAAAGGGAACCGACAAAAGCATCGATGCTCCGATTAACGTCAGGACACCGAAATAAATCGGAATAAAACCGCCTTTTGTCATGATTCCGGCAAGTACCGTCGAAGCCGTTATGGCAAGTCCTGCTGCCGATACGATAAGTCCGCGCTTTAACGTCTTTTTTCCCATAAAAGCACAGTATCCGGAAAGAAAAATAAAGGTTCCGCGAACCAGCTGTCCGAATACGTGATATCCGAACGAATAGGTATATTCCGGATCGATTCCGAGCATTGTGGGAAGATCGTAGTTAATATGAATTAAAAACATGCCCAGAATAGCCATGCCGCGTATCGTATCCAGTAAATATAAGCGTTTCTTCTGTGCCATTATTTCCTTTCCTCTGATTT